>Ga0070732_10001268_pt1 | contig 13948 bp, 9 predicted proteins | sample Coa_R1_5_FD_66449 | JGI IMG/M metagenome (GOLD analysis project Ga0070732, IMG submission 66449) | Surface soil microbial communities from Centralia Pennsylvania, which are recovering from an underground coalmine fire - Coalmine... | ecosystem: Environmental > Terrestrial > Soil > Unclassified ...
AAAACGACCAGCCTTGCAGCTGAGGAACTTTCGAGAAAAGGACGAGGACGAATCCGAAAGCCAACAGCGTCGCCGACATGGACGAGAAAAATGCGATGAAGAAGTCCGCCTTATAAGCCAGGCGCACTTTGGCATACTGCGCGAAGTAGAGCAGGAAGAGTCGCAGGTGGCGCTTCATCGGGCGTTTCCTTCGAACGCGTTCAATTGCTCTTGGCGCCGTAGACGGTGTTGTGCCAGTAGGCAGTGTGCCCGATGTAGTCGTCGTCGGGCAGATTGGAAATGATGATGCGGCGCAACTCGAGCGCATCGAACGGCCCCTGGCGCTTGTAGAGCACGTCGCCATTGGGCGCGATGAGCACGGTGTAAGGAACCGCCGCGTTCCATGTGGGATCGAAGGCCGCCATCATGGCATAGATGTCGGTCGATGCGAACAGCAGGTTGGGGCTGGTCGCGTGCTGTTGCTCGAGCGCCTTCAAGACTCCCGCTTTCTCGTCAGGATAGTTGCCGCTCACGGTGACGAGCTCGAAGGGGCGGTGGCGGTACATGCGGTACATCGTTTCGAGGGCCGGGAATTCCTCCTGGCAGGGACCACACCAGGTGGCCCAGAAATCCACCAGCAGCAGCTTGCCGGTCGAATTCTTGCGCAACGTCTTGAGGTCGTCGGCGGTCACGAGTTTCACGGTCACGGGTTCGCTTTCGATGCGCGTGAGCTCCGCTTGGCTCGCCTCTTCCTTGTACATCCACTTGGTCGAACAGCCGATGGCGGGCGTCTTTGGGACGGCGACGGGCTTGCCGGCGAGCAAAGCGTCGATCGCTTCGCGCGCGTCGCGCCGGGTCACGAGATTCGCACGCGGGTTGTTATCAACGCGGCCCTCGTAGCGCAGCTTACGCTCGGCATCGAAGATGAACAGGTGCGGCGTCGCCGAGGGGCCGTAGGCGCGCGCCACTTTCTGGGTGTCACCGTCGTAGAGATAAGGGAAGTTGAAGTGGCGGAATCGGGCGCGAATCTTCATCTCCGCGAACGAGTCACTGACGTCGGTGTAGCCCAGCTCGTCGAGGCGAATCGCCGCCGGGTTGTTGGGTTCGATGGCGACGAAGGCCACACCGCGCTCCTGGTAGTCCGCTACCAGCTGCTTGATGCGGGTCTCATAAAGCTGCGCCGTAGGACAATGATCGCAAGTGAAGATAACGACCAGGATTTTGCTCGCCGCGTAGTCTTTCAGGCAATGCGTTTTGTCGTCGATGCCTGGGAGGCAGAAGTCGGGGGCCGGTGAGCCGATGGCGAGCGTCGGTACGGTCTGCTCTTCCTGGGCCGCGACAGGCGGAGGGAAGAGTCCGCAGATAACGCAGATTACACAGATCAGAGCAGCATAGGGACAACAAGCCGGGAACAAGCCTCGGTGCCGCCTCCTGCCGGAATTGATGAGGATTCGACTTGAGACCTCATCTCCTCTCGTCAACGGAGTGATTGTTTGCTGCCCGCTTCCAACCTGTGAAATCTGCGTAATCTGCGGATTCTCTCTTGCCATCGGCACATCAACCTCCTTGAATCGTGATCTTGCGGCTCGACCAGCGCCACATAACGTGTCCGAGGGCGAGCATGGCCACAACCCAAAACAACTGCAACGCGAGTTGCTCGAAGATCTTCATCCCCGAGATTTTGCCCAAGTACAACAGCACCGGAATATAGCTGATGTATTGAAACGGCATCGCGGCCAGCATCTTCTGAAAAATCGGCGGAAAGAAGGAGATGGGCAGCAGCAGGCCCGAGAACAGCTCGAGCAGGAAATACTTGGCGCGCAGCAGCCCGAGGATCGATTTCAAGCGGATGGCGAGCGTCCCGACGGCGAAGTTGATTCCGGCAACGATGAAGAAACTGAGTATCGAGCTGACCAAGAAGGCGGCGAAGTGGCCCAGGCTGGCGGGCCGGCGCACGGGATACACCAGAAAAAGCACGACGGTGGTCGGAACGGTCAGCAGCGCGAGCCGGAACACGGATTCGCCCAGCGCCCGCGCCATCATGAGGACCTGCACGTTCACCGGCTTGATGAGGTTCACCACCAACGAGCCTTCCGTCACCTGGGCCGCGAGGTCCTGGTCGATGTTGTTGTAATAGAACGAGCGGATGATCCAGCCGATAGAAATGTAGGTGAGGATTTGAGCGAAGTCGAAGCCCTCGATGTGCGAACTGTTGGCAAAGATCGCTCGCCAGATGAAATAGTAAACCGAGACATAAATGAAGTAGGTCACGATGCCGGTGTAGTAGCGCAAGCGGTAGGCCAGCGTGTCGATGAACCCCATGCGCGCGAACTCGGCGTAGACGCGGCACTGTTGGGCGAGCGAGAATTCATCCTCGCCGCGCGGACGAACCGGCACGGGCAGAGCCGCTGCGCCCATCACGCCACCTCTCCACTCAAGTAGATGCGCTTGACGACATCCTCTATCGGCTCCTCTTCGATGAAGATGTCGCGCACTTCGAGTTGCGTGACGATTTGGCGGATGACTTCGGCGCTCGAGTGCTGGGCGCGATCGAAACGCAGGATATAAGTGAGTTCGTCGACCCGTTCGCAGCTCAGGCCGTTAGTTGCGATCTGGCCGAGACGCGCCACTTGCGAGCGGTCCTTCAAAAAGAATTTCACCTGGTTGTATTTAGCGAGGCGGTTCTTCATCTCCGCGAGCTGCCCGTCAAACAGGATCTTCCCCTTGTCGATGATAATGATGCGCTTGCAGAGCTCCTCGATGTCCGAAAGGTCGTGGGTGGTCAGCAGGACCGTGGTGCGCTCGGTGCGGTTCACTTCCTTCAGGAACTCGCGGATATGGTCTTTGGCGACGACGTCGAGGCCGATCGTGGGCTCGTCGAGAAACAGAAGAGGCGGGTTGTGCAGTAACGACGCGGCCAGGTCGCAGCGCATTCGTTCCCCCAGGCTCAGCTTGCGCACCGGCGTGTGGAGATACTCCTGGACGCTCAGAATCTCCGAGAACACGCCGAGGCGATGCTGGTAGTCGGCGTCGGGAATCTCGTAGATTTCCTTGAGGAGCTTGAATGACTCGACGACGGCGATATCCCACCAGAGCTGGGTGCGCTGCCCGAAGACCACGCCCAAGTGCTTGGTGTAGCGGCGGCGGTCGCGATAGGGGACGTAGCCGTTCGCGACGACGCGGCCGCTGGTGGGCACCAGAATCCCCGTCAGCATCTTGATAGTGGTCGATTTGCCTGCGCCGTTGGCGCCGATGTAGCCGACCATCTCTCCCGGCTCGATGGTGAAGCCGACGTGGTCGACGGCGTGGACCATAATGTACTCGCGCACGAAGAGATTTTGAAGCGCGCCCAGGACGCCCTCGCGGCGCTTGAACGTGCGGAACTCCTTAGTCAGATTCTCGACTTCAATGATCGGAGGCATGGCGGCGCTGCTTCACGGCCGAAGCGGACAATTTTCCATTTTAACCTAATCTGCGGAATGCTTCGCGCGCCGGGAGCCGCGACGCTCCTGTTTCCAGTGGCGACGCCAGTTGGATTTGGCGAAAGGGCACGACTTCAGTCGTGCCGTAGTGGGTGTGCGATGATTGTTTACGGCCTTAGGCCCTGAGGTTCAACGCCTCAACCGCTGAAGCCGCATTCTTCTCGCAACGCCTTGCGGCACGCCTAAAGGCGCACCCTTTCGCGACCAGGTTGATGCCACGCATTTCAGTCTAGGGTTGCGTCGAGGCGCGCTTCATCCTGATCCAGTCATCGACCGTCCGCTCCAGGACGTCGAGCGGCACGGCGCCTTCTTTGAGCACGACCTCGTGGAATTCCTTGAGGTCAAACTTCGGGCCGAGTTCCTGCCGCGCGCGGGCGCGGAGCTCCAGGATCTTCAGCTCGCCGATTTTGTACGCCAGCGACTGGCCGGGCCAGGCAATGTAGCGGTCGACCTCGTTGGTGACGTCGAGTTCCTGCTTGGCGGCGTTCTCCATGAAGTAGTTGATAGCCCGCTGGCGGTCCCAGTGCATCGAGTGGATGCCCGTGTCGACCACGAGGCGCACGGCGCGCCACATGTCGTAAGTGAGCTGCCCGAAGCGTGAGTAGGGATCGTCGTAGACGCCCATTTCATAACCGAGCGATTCGGCGTACAGCCCCCAGCCTTCGCCGAACGCGGGCAGGTAGCCGTAGCGCCGGAAGTTCGGCAGTCCGCCCTGTTCCATGGCCAGAGCAATCTGGAGGTGATGGCCGGGGACGCCTTCGTGCAGCTCGAGCGCCGTCATCTCCCACTTGGGCCGCGTCTCCGGCTTGTAGAGGTTGACGAAAAGAGTCCCAGGGCGTGACCCATCGGCGGCGCCGCCTTCGTAGTATCCCGTGGTCGTGTCGGGGGCGACGGCGGCGGGGATGGGTTCAACGCCGTACGGTTGTCGCGGCAGCAGCCGGAATACCTTCACGAGATTGGGGTCGATGCGCTTGGCGTTGGCGCGATAGGCTTCGAGTAGCTCCTCAGGGGTTTTGTAGTAAAAGCGTGGATCGGTCCTCAGGAACTTGAAGAAGTCCTGCAACGTTCCCTTGAACCCGACTTGGCGCAGGACGTCGAGCATCTCGGCGTGGATACGCGCGACTTCCGCCAGTCCCTTCTGATGGACTTCCTCGGGCGTCAGGTTGGTGGTGGTATAGAGGCGGACGAAGTAAGCGTACATCGCCTGACCGTTGGGCAACTGCCAAATGCCGACCTGGTCGTAGCAGGCGGGCAGGTAGTCCTCGACGAAGAACTGTTTGAAGCGCCGATACGCGGGAACCACGCCGGAGGCGATGGCCTCACGGGCGGCTGCCGAAAGCCGTGCCCGGTCGGCTTGCGAAATGTCTGCCGGAAACTTCTCAAACGGTTTGTAGAAAGGACTGGTGGAGGGGTCGCTGACGATTTGCTTGTCAATCTGCGCCGGCACGCGCTGCATCACGATCTTGGGCAGCAAGATGCGCTCGTGGATTCCCTCGCGCAGGAGCGCGATTGTTTGATCCATGAGCGTGGGGAAGGCGCGCAGGCGGCCGACCCAGTCTTCGTAGTCCTTCACCGTGGTGAAGCGGAGCGAGTTCGCGAGATCGTCGGCCGTCTGGATGCCGCCGCGCTGGTTGAGCGGCACCAGGTACCAGTGGTAGCCGTATCCTTCCGCGTTCATTTGATATTCGCGCCGGAACATGTCGAAGTTGATTTGACCCAAAGACGAAAGCTCGCCGCGGTCGATGGTCTTCAGGCGCTCGAGGACCTGGAGATCGTGTCCGTGATCCTTCTCGATCGCCGCGAGGCTCACGTCCTCCCAACGATCGTTCCACCGGCGATCGCCGAGGATGGAAGCCCACGTCGGATTGTGTTCCATCCGGTAATCCCATTCGGAGGCGAAAAGCTGGTGAAGCGCCTGAGTGGCTCTGTTCGAAGTCGAGGGGGAAACGGATTTTGCAGCGTTGTCCAATGATGCCTCCTGGGCGGCGGACGCGCCCGGAATCGAGATTAACGAAAGCGAAACTCCGAAGACGAGCGGACACAGTAAATTGCACAGGCCTTTCTGGCCGAGCCGCATAGTGCCTCCCCGCGAGCATGAGCTGAGTTCCCGAACCGGCCGGCTATTGTAACGCGACGATTGCCAAAACACCTCTTGCTTGGACCATCCAAGAGGCATTCATCGAGTCTTAATCTTGACTTCACTTTGGCTTAACATTGTGATAGGTATACTCCGTTTTTCCCTAAGCGTCAGGGTGCTGGTGCGGTAACACCGAATCGTGCATGAGAAGACCTAGACGGCCCAGCTGTTCGATCCGCCGCCTTCTCGTCATGCTGGCTGGCATCAGGCCATCCGAAGACAGCATCGACCAAATTCAACCCACAATCATGCAAGGCATCCCGGGAGGGGAATCGCAATGTTGAAGAGTGTAAAAACGTATTGCATGAGCAGGCGGAATCGCATCGGTATGTTTTTCTTCACACTGGTTTTCATTTTAGCGGCGCTGCCGGTGTTCGCCCAGCAATCATCGGGAACGCTGACCGGCACTGTGAAAGACTCAAGCGGCGCCGTGGTGGCAGGGGTGCAGGTGAAGGCTCAAAACGTCAACACCGGCCTTCATCTCAACGCCTCTACCAATAGCGTGGGCAGTTTTAGCCTGTTCGACCTGCCGATTGGCACGTACTCGGTGACGTTCGGCAAGGAAGGCTTCAAGACGCAATCCAACTCGCAAGTGATCATCCAACCTGGGCGGACGACCACGCTCGACGCCCAGCTCCAACCGGGAGCGGTCAGCACCACCATCACCGTCACCGCCACGCCGCTCATGAACAAGACAGACTCGACCAACGGCTACGTGGTCGATCAGCTCATTATTCAGAGTACGCCACTGGGCACCGGCAGCTTTACACAACTGGCGATTCTGAGTCCGGGCGTGCATGCGGATTTTCTGGGAGGATCAGGCGCCAACGCCGGCCTGGGCAATCAGGCCATCTTTGCCAACGGCAACCGCGACACCAGCAACAGCTTCTCGCTGGACGGCGTCAGCACCAACAACCTGTTCAACGGAAACTCTACCAGCCAGATCGGAGAGAACCGCTTCGTGCTCAACACGGGCGAGAATTTCGGGGCGGGCGGCGATATTCAAACCAGCACTTCGGTCTATGGCGCCATTGGCCAATCCTTGCCGACGCCTCCTCCCGATGCGATCCAGGAAATCGCGGTCAACGCCGCCATGTTTGACGCCACTCAGGGTAATAACAGCGGTGCGCACATCAGCGTCCTCACCAAGAGTGGCACGAATCAGATCCACGGGTCGGCGTGGGAGCAGTGGCAAAACAGCGACATGAACGCCGCACCGTTTTTCTACAATGCCAACAACCTGCCCACGCCTTTTTTGAATCGCAACATGTTTGGGGGCACCGTTGGCGGACCCCTCAAGAAGGACAAGCTGTTCTACTTCCTTTCGTATCAAGGCATTCGTGTCGCGGATTCGCAGGAATCTCTGCGCGATGTCACCGTGCCGCTCGGTCTGACCGATGACCGCAGCCCGACAGGCATCATCAACGCGATCAATTCGAGCTTCGGCAGCTCAATCACCACCAGCCAGCTCGATCCGGCGGCAGTGAAAATGCTTCAAGCCAAGCTGCCGGGCGGACAATATCTGATTCCCAGCGCGCAAATCACCGATCCGGTGAAGGCCACTCTGCTCGGCTACGACGCCGTGGTCCAGGGGCGAAACTCGCTGGCGCCGGTGAATCAGGGCATCAGCAATATCGATTACGCAGTGAACGAGAGGGACCGTTTATCGGGAAAGTTTTACATTCAGGACAATCCCACCACCAATCCATTTGGCGCCGTCGGTTCACTGCTGGGCTTCGGGCAGCAGTTATCGGCCGGAAGTGAAGTCGGGAACCTCAGTAACAGTACCATCCTGTCACCCACCGTCACTTGGGAGCAGCACGTCGGGTTCACGCGCCTGCGGGCTTATGCGGCAACGCAGTCAGCTTTTACTCCTAGCCAGGTGGGCATCAGTTTGCCGGGTTCGGCGCTGTTCCCCCAATTCGAGATCTCTATCGCTGATCCAACCATTTCAAGTGGCCTGGAATTCGGCCCGAGCGCCAGTTTCGGCAATGCCGGCATGTTCCAAAACCAATGGGAATACGAATCCTCGGTGAACATGGTGAGGGGACGCCATACGATGGCATTTGGCGGCCAGTTGGATCGCACTCAACTCAACATCGTCAATAACAATACGAATACCGACACCGCTGACTTCTCGAGTTTCCTTACGTTCGTTCAGGGAAAGCTGCACGGCGGCGACGAATTCGTGGGAACGGCGAACCGCTACTACCGCTCCAACACCATCGGACTGTATGCGAACGATAATTTCAAAATACGGAGCAATCTGACCTTGACCTTCGGTCTCCGCTGGGACTACGACGGGCCAATGTCCGAGAAGAATGCCAGGCTGACCACATTTAACCCGGCCGACTACTCTTACAATGTGGCATCGGACACCATTACCAGCTCCGGTCTGGAAATCGCGAAAAACGGTAGCGATTCCCTGATGCAGCAGCGCCAGTGGGGATTCGCACCGCGCGTCGCGGTCGCTTGGGCGGTGCGGCCGAAATTGACGCTGCGCGCGGGCTACGGCATTTATTACGATCGGGGCGAACTTTTCAGCTATTTCTCCCCCAGCGCCGGCTCGGGTTTCAACGGTCCGTTCGGAGTGACCTTGGCGCCCCCCTTCGTGGCGCCCATCTCCGTCGCAAGAGGAGCGACCCTGTCCGCACCCTTTGGCAACACTTTACCACCCACGCCCCCAGCCAGCGCGGCCAGTTTCCTTGCCTATCTGCCCAATCTGTCGCAAACGGCGTGTGGCTTTCCGGGATGCTGGCCGTCAGGCAATCTTTTTGGTCCCTTCCTGTTTGGCGGTTATGACGGCAGTAACAAATTGCCTTACACCGAAAACTGGACACTGGACTTTCAGTATCAACCGTCAAATACGTGGTTGGTTGATGTCGCCTATGTCGGGAACCACGGCCAGCATGAAATTCTGCCCATTCCCTTCAACCAGCCGAATATCGCCACGCCGCAGCATCCTCTGTGGTCGCAGAATCAGAACAACATTCAGATGTACTCCTACGGTGGCACACCGTGCTACGCGGGGGAGGGAGTGCCCTGCCAATACCCGTTCTGCTGTGCTCTCGAGACTATCTTTACCAACGAGTTTTCTGGCAACGCGCCGGTGCGTGTGCCTTATCCCGGGTATGATATGAACTCCGTGCTCTACGAGGCGGAGGGCGTCTCTAATTACGACGCCCTACAGGCTCAGGTCAAGAGGCGTCTGTCCAACGGGCTGCAGTTCACCGCGTCTTACACCTGGTCGCACGGCCTCGACGAACAGAGCGGGTTGGGCTTGTTTTTCACCGGAAACAATCCCCTGATTCCGCGGTCAAACTATGCGTCGTCGGACTTCGACCAAACGCACGTGTTCTTGATCAATTACAGTTACACGACTCCGGCCCGGCAGCAGAACAAGTCGCTCAACACTCTGATCGGCAACTGGACCTTGGGTGGACAAACGGTTTTTGAGAGCGGGCAACCGTACAGCGTCTACGATTTCTCCGGTTCGGTGGGCAGCCTGTACTTCGGTACTTCCGACTTCATCGGGAACCCTATCGTGCCGCTGGCGCCGGGAGTAACCTCTTCCCAGGCGCAACTCCAGGGTACTCACGGCGTCAACCCCAGCAAGCCGGTGCTCAACTCAAGCGATTTCCTCCCCCAGTTTCTCGCGCCCGGCCAGGGCGGCGTGCCGCCCTGCGATGCCTCGGGTTGCGACATTTTCGAGTCCCTCTACGGGAATACCGGCCGGAACATCTTCCGCGGCCCCTTCCAAGTCCGCTTCGATATGAGCCTCGCCAAGGACGTCCCTATCCACGAGAACCGTTTCCGGCTGCGCTTTGAGGCGGATGCGTTCAATATCTTCAACCAACCCGATTTTGACACTCCCAACAGCAATGTGGTTTTCTTCCCCAACTTTACCGGGCCGCCTTCGATCCCTCCCCAAGGCAGCCTCGGAGTGATTCAGCACACCATCGGGAGCTCCCGCTTCCTTCAGATGGCCGTGCACTTGATCTTTTAAGCTGGAACAAGGCAGGTCTACTCGCCGATTACTTTGATGAGCACGCGCTTGCGGCGCTGGCCGTCGAACTCGGCGTAGTAGACCTGCTGCCAGGGTCCGAGGTCGAGCTTGCCCTGGGTGACTGGGACCAGCACTTGATGCCCGATCAGCAGATTCTTGAGGTGGGCATCCCCATTGGTTTCGCCCGTCCGGTGATGCCGGTAGTCAGCACGGAAGGGCGCGAGCTTCTCGAGCCACTCCTCGATGTCGGCGATCAGGCCGTCTTCGGCATCGTTGATGTAGACGCCGGCGGTGATGTGCATCGCCGAGGCGAGCACCAGGCCCTCCTGAATCTGCGCCTTGGCGAGCGCCTTCTCAAGCTCGCCGGTGATGTTGATGAACTCGCGCTGCCGCTTGGTGTTGAACCACAAGTATTCCGTGTACGACTTCATGCATGACCCTTTCTGATCCGGGATTTGCCTTTCTGGTCCTGCCAGTCTAACGGAAACGGCTGCCGCCGTGAAAGCCGTATCGAAGGGGTCCTCACCCGGTTCCGGCCCGGCTGAAAAAGCCTGCCAAGGGGCTTTACTTCTGAGATTACAGCGTCTATAGTGTGCCGTGCTGAGGGGATTTTCCTTCGGAAACTGTCCAACAAGGAGAAATGCAGGGAAACTCCCGGCACGCCAATCCGCGCCATCCGGCGCGATATCTTCGAGGAGGGGACGATGAAGAGATCTTTGGTTGTTTCGATTGTGGCCGTATTGGTAGTCGCAGGCCTCGCGATTGCGGCAGGCAAAGAGAAGGCCGCCGGCACGAAGCAGACGAAGTGGGAAGGCACGGTCGTCAGGAGCGACAAGGATCAATCGACCTTGACCGTTCGCAGGGGTGGAACCAACATCGAAAAGGTCGTCCACTACACTGCCGATACAAAGTGGACCCACCAGGTGAAAGGAAAGGTTGAACCCATCGAGATGTCCGAAGTGAAGGACGGCGACCGGGTCATTTGCCTGGGCTCTTACGACGACAAGAAGGAATTCCAAGCCACCCGGATCGACAAGCGGCTGCCCCACTAACTGCTTGAAGCACGAGTTGCGCGTTCGAGCGCCCTCGGACGGTTGGGCGGCCGTTCCGGCCGGACCACAAGCAGAGGGTGCGTGTCATCTCCAAGGAGGAGCTTAATGAGAAAGGTGCTTGTACTCGCGTTCTTCGCGGTGTTTGTGTCGCTCACGGCTTTCGTGCCACGGGCGGCCGCGCAGGAAAAAGCCGCCAAGGCTGCTGCGGCCAAGGAAGTCCGCTGGGACGGATACATTGTCCGCGACAACCCCGCGACGTCGACCTTGGACGTCCGGCGGAAGAACGTCGAAAAGAGAATCCACTACAGTGATTCGACCAAGTGGACCAAGGGAACCGGTACGGCCGACAAGGCAGAATTCAAAGAGAACTCGCGGGTCATCTGCATCGGTACTTACGATGAGAAGGGCGAGTTCCAAGCCTCCCGCATCGACCTGAGATCGATCATCAGGTAGCCTCGAGGGCTTCATTTCGCCGGATTGGGTGCCCCGTGGACCAATGCGCGGAGGACTCCACGCGTAATGTTGAAGTCCTCCGCCATGGCGTCGTAGAGGTCTTGTTGCTCGATCTGGAGAGCGCGGACGGACTGCGTCGCCACGGCCGATTGGGCGTGTGACTCACCGGCGAGCAGCGGCATCGCGCCCAGCAATTCGCCAGCGCCCACCTCTTGCGGTTCTTTCCCGTCGCGCGCCAGGGCCACGCGTCCTTCGAGGATCAGAAACATCGTGTCGGCGGCGTCATTCTCGCGAAACAGCGGTTGACGCGCGTCACAACTCACTTCGCGCGCGATGGCAGCGACGCGCGCCAGGCTTTCGGTCCGGACTCCGGCAAAAACCGGAGCCTTCTGTAGCACGTTGACCTTCTCAATAGTTGTCAGCATCTCGGTGTTTCTCCCGCCGCCCTCACGTTCTGTAACCTGAGCCGGCAAGCCCGCCCAGGGAGTGACGCGGTTCAGGCGGTCGCGGCGGCGAGCCTCGCCGTCGCCCATTTCCAGGTTTCATCCAGCAGCGAATCCTCGTGAGGAACCTGCTGAACCTCGCCCTTCATCTCTTCGAGGTGCATCTCGCCAATGGCGTGCAGCGAGCACGCGCAGAGCCAGCGGTCGTCAGACTGAAGCAGAATGCGCAGCGCCTCGGCCTTGGAGCTGACCGTAGTGTGGCAGAACCGCGCGGCAAAATTCAGCTTTTCGGCGTGGCCGATTTCCGGATCGAGCACGTAGGAGAGCAGCCGATAGTGCTCCGGCTTGAGCAGATGCTCCAGCACCTCGAGCGCGTTGGCGTGAAGCTGCGGCCGTCCCGACTTCACGCCGACATAAGCGTTGTAAACGTCGCGCGGCGGATAGATGAGGGCCAGGAAGCGGAAGATGCGCTCGAACTCCCAGTCCATGCGCTCGCGTAGCGCGCGTGTGAGCACCGAGTCGCTGCCTTTGGAGCCAAGGAGCGAGCTCGAATGCGGTTCTATCGCCTCGAGAATCTGGAGCGAGCGGTAATAACCCATCAGCTCGACCAGGAGCATGTCGGCAAACTCAGCGTCGCGCGGCAGTAACGCCGGGTCGCGGTGGCGCAGCTTGTTGAGCGCCTTGAGCACGTCAAACCGCAAACCGGGATCGGTTTGCACGAGGTTGTTGGCAAGTACCGCGGCCGCCTCGGAGGTCGCGATGCGCGCCAGCACGTTCGGAATCTGCTTGCGCACGGCGAGCGAAACCGAATCGTCACTCAGGTAGTCTTGCAGTGTGCCGACCGCATGTTCGCCATACCCGGCCAGAGCGGCGCGCGCCGCCCCACGCAGGCGAGGCACCGCCAGCGTCTCGATGACCAGGGGCAGGAACTGCCGGCTCCGGATCTTGCCCGCGCTCAGCAGCGCCTGCTCCTGCACCTCCAGGCTCGCGTCCCGGAGCAGGGCCGGCAAGTCGCCGTGCAGATCGGACGGGGCCGCAATCGCGCCCATCGCCCGCGCGGCTTCCGCACGCGCGCGCGGCGCATCCTCGCCGGGACGAGCCAGCATTCCCATGAGAATCGCCTGCGCCGTCACCACGTTGTCAGGCTGGGCGGTGCGCGCCAGATACGCCACCACCGAGCCCGCCAGGGAATAGTCCATGAAGTCGGACTCGGTCTCGAGCAAGCTCAGCGGATCGCGTCCCGTGTGCAGCACCAGATAGTGCAGCGCCTCGGTGCGCACCTCGGGCGCAGGGTCTTTGAGCAACTTCTCCACCTGCGGCAGGATCTTGGTGTCGCCCGCGTCGCTCAATAGGCGCAAGGCGTGCTGGCGGACGACAGGCGAGGGATGCTCGAGCAGGCCGCGTAACGCCGGATGCGAAGCCGCGTCGCGCCCCATCTCAAAGAGGCTGAGGCCGTAGAGGACCTGCTGCTCTCCGGCGCGCTCGAGACTAGCGGCCAGCGCTTCGCTGGTCGTCGAATCGAGGACGCCGCCCACTCCCGCCGCGGCCCGCTCCGGGTCGAGGGTGCGGCGTTCAATGGCCTGCCGCAGCACGTTCAAGTACTCCTCGCGGACTCCGTAGGCGACGGCAATCCACCCTAAGAGGATCACGATGTTCACCAGACTGACTTTACCGGGGCTGAACTTCAGCACGTTGGCGAACAAGAGCAGCAGCAGGCCGGCCATGCCGTCCGCCGACCGCCACACAAACGTATCAATGAACGACTTCACTTGGCTCTTGAGTTCAGCGGACACCGGCAGATAGAGCAGTTCGGTCGACGACTTGTCGAGCGAGTAACGGAGGATGTAGTGGCTGCCGCGCAGCAGGCTGCCGGTGACGAGGCTGGTGTCAAAGAAGACGCCGAAGCTGCTCGCGAGCAGCGAGACGGGGAGGGCGAAGAGGGTGATGCGGATGCCGAAAGCGCGCAGCAGCGGTCCGGTCAGCGCCAGTTGGAAGACTAGGGTGATCAGTCCCATGTAACCGTAGAAGCGCGCGATGTAAGCCGTCATCGCGGCCGTGTTGTGACCGAAGGCCGTCTTGGAAATCAGGAAGAACTGGTATCCGAGAATGCTGGTGGCGAGGCAGCCCACCGCAATCAGCGAGGTGAGAAGGAGCAGGTAGCGCGACCGCTTGATGGCCCGCAGACTCTGGTAGAAGTTCCTTGGAGCGTCGTGGCCGGCGGCGGGTACAAGGCGAACTTCGGCCAGCCTCTGACCGGCGCGCTGAAACAGCACCTTGACGAGTAACGCGCACATCGCCAGGATCAAGGCCACGATCAGGAGCAACCCGCGCGGCTGGAGGCGGTGATGGCCCATCACGTCAGCCGTGAAGAAGCCCACGAAGATCCCGCCCAGGAT
>Ga0070732_10001269_pt1 | contig 13947 bp, 9 predicted proteins | sample Coa_R1_5_FD_66449 | JGI IMG/M metagenome (GOLD analysis project Ga0070732, IMG submission 66449) | Surface soil microbial communities from Centralia Pennsylvania, which are recovering from an underground coalmine fire - Coalmine... | ecosystem: Environmental > Terrestrial > Soil > Unclassified ...
CGACGGGCAAATCTGCGCGGCGGGCATAGGCACCGCGCAATCCACTATGACGCCGAATCAATCCAGTCCCGCCATGGACGGCAAGTCGGCGAAGTTCACCATGGGCGGTCCCACGCCATATTCCAACGAGCTGTATTGGAATCCGATTGGCGGTGGCAACACTGTGAGCCATTTCACTTACGACTTGTACTTCTATATCGACAACCCTACTGCGGCGCAGGCACTGGAGTTTGACCTCAATCAGACCTTTGGCGGCCAGCGTTGGGTGTGGGGTTCCGAGTGCAACTTTAACGGCTCTGGTAAGTGGGACATCTGGGACGACATCAACGGCTGGAAACCCACGTCCGTGCCCTGTACACCGTTTCCGGCGAACACGTGGATTCATCTGGTCTGGAACGTCGAGCGCGTCGGCAACCAGGTCCACTACATAAGTCTCACGGTTGGGGATCAGACTTACACGATCGATACCTACTACTCCAACCAGCCAAACTGGACGCTGGAAGAGATCGACGTCGCCTTCCAGATGGATGGGAATTACGCACAAACGCCATACGACGTCTGGCTTGACGAGGTAAATCTCACTGCAAACTGAGGGGAGGGCAACGTCAACCATGGTGAGCTCTGGCGCTGCGCTGGGAGTGATTCAGTTTGGCTGTCATTCCGTGCAAGCGATCCCTGGCGCCGCGAGGAATCTGGGAGAGCCGCGCGAAATGTCGCGTTTTCCGCGAAAAAAGTAGCGCGTCTGGCTCGCTTCCTTTTGAACTGAACTGCGGCGTCCTCATGGCCTTTTCAGTTCTGTCTGAGTCGTAAGCCGCAGAAGTTCTCCCGCTCCTGCCATATAATCCTCAGCAATGACCTTCCAACAGTTGCTGGATGGAGCAGAGGTCCTCGCGCAGAGCGGTGACCCGGGGGTAAGTAGTGTCGAATACGACTCCCGGCGCGTGAAGCCAGGTTGCGCTTTCGTCGCCATGAAAGGAGAAACCTCCGACGGCAACCGCTTCATCGATCAGGCCATCGCCGCTGGGGCCGTGGCCGTAGTCACCGACTCTTCCTCCCAGAATCCGCGGGAAGGAGTCGCCTGGGCGGTCGTTCCGCATGGCCGCCGAGCTCTGTCCCGGCTGAGCGCTAATTTTTATAAGCGTCCCGCGGAGCGGATTGCGGTCACGGGAATCACCGGAACCAACGGCAAAAGCACGACAGCCTTTCTGCTGGAATCAATCCTCACTGCTGCCGCACGAAAGAGCGCGCTGATCGGGACGATTGAATATCACGTCGCGGGAAAAGCATTGCCTGCACCCCACACCACACCCGAAGCGCTGGAACTGAATCGGATTTTCAACCAGGCGTTAGCCCAAGGCGCAACCGACGTTGTGATGGAAGTGTCATCCCATGCTCTGGCCCAGGAGCGCGTTTTCGCCATCCCGTTTGATGTGGCTGTTTTTACCAACCTGACCCGCGACCATCTCGACTATCACCGCACGATGGACGAATACTTTGCTGCGAAGCGAGTCTTGTTCGAGGGCTGCGGCACCGATCCCCCGCGGGTGGCGGTTACGAACGTGGATGACGAATACGGAACGAAACTCGCGGAGTTCAGCCGTAAGCGGAGTGCGCTCGTTCTGCAATACGGCTGGGAGAGGGGAGACTTCCACGCGCACAAGCCCGAGATCACGCCCCGAGGTACACGGTTTGATCTGGTGACCCCGCAGGAGAAGATTCCCGTGTTTTCCTCCCTTATCGGACGCGTGAATGTTTATAACATTCTTGCCTCAGCCTCAGCCGCCTACGCGCGCAACTGCGGAGCTGAAGCCATTGCAACAGGCGTAGAGAAACTGGCCTGCGTTCCTGGAAGATTTCAGCGCGTCGACTGCCGGCAGCCGTTCACGCTGGTCGTTGACTATGCTCATACCGACGACGCCCTCAGAAACCTCACGGCTTTGGCGCGCGATTTGGTTTCCCACGGCGGCGGCGCGAAGGGAAGGGTCCTCACGTTATTTGGCTGCGGAGGTGATCGGGACCGTGCCAAACGCCCGCTCATGGGCGAAGCCGCGGGACGGGGCAGTGATTTCCTCGTGCTCACCTCCGACAACCCGCGCAGTGAAGATCCCATCGCCATCATCAATGATGCGCTCGTAGGCGTGCAGAAGACCGGGGTGAAATACGCGGTCGAACCTGACCGGCGCAAAGCCATCGCCCTGGCGATCAGCGAAGCACGTCCGGGAGACATCGTGTTGCTGGCGGGAAAAGGCCACGAGAAGGTACAGGTGACGCGCGATGCCGCCCTTCCCTTTGACGATGTGGAGGTAGCCCGCGAACTGCTGCGTGCGGCAGGATTCGAATGCGACTCTGCGACCGCGGGGGTGGCAGGCTGAGGCGCTGCGCTCTGCAAATTTCTGAATGAAGCTGACTCTGCTCAACATCGCCAAATTCATTTTCGCCCGCGGACAATATCCCGGCGAGGAAGTAGCGAACGCTTACTCGATCGATTCCCGCACGATTAAGCCGGGAGAACTCTTCTTTGCCGTCAAAGGCGAGCGCCTCGATGGGCACGACTTTGTTGATGCCGCTCTTAAACAAGGCGCGGCTGCCGCGGTTGTCCGCCATGATCAAGCCAGTCGCTATCCAGACAAATCCCGTCTGCTGTTTGTCGATGACACTCTCGCCGCTTTGCAGACTCTCGCTGCATCGGTGCGAAAAAGCTGGGGGCGTCCGCTGATCGGGGTAACCGGTTCAGCTGGCAAGACGACCACCAAAGAGGCTATCGCGCACGTGCTCGGAACGCGCTTTCGCGTGCTGAAATCGGAAGGAAACTTCAACAATCATTTTGGCCTGCCTCTTACGTTGTTAAAGTTGGAACCGGAACATGATCTGGCGGTTATTGAGATGGGCATGTCGCATGGCGGCGAAATCCGCGCTTTGGCCAAGATCGCACAGCCGGAAATTGGCGTGGTCACCAACGTCGCTCCCGTGCATCTGGAATTTTTCAAATCGATTGCCGATATCGCCCGCGCCAAGTACGAGCTGATCGAGTCCTTACCTCCCGGCGGGACCGCCGTGCTCAATGCGGAGGATGAGTACGTATCTCAGTTCGGCCGCGACTTCCAAGGCAAAGTCGTGATGTACGGCACTGCGCCCGCGGCACACGTTCGTGCGGAAAAGATAAAATCGAAAGGTGAACACGGCTCAGAGTTCGATCTCGTTGTCGGGAACGCGCGCGAGCCGGCGCAACTCTCCCTGGTCGGAGCTCATAACGTTCTCAATGCGCTGGCGGCGGTTGCGGTCGGTCTCGAACGCGGACTCAAGTTGGCGGAAGCGGCTCGGGCGCTGGCGACTTTTTCTCCCGCAGACAAGCGTGGGCAGGTTCTCCAATTCGGCAACATCACGGTCATCAACGATTGTTACAATTCCAATCCGAAGGCCCTGGACGCGATGGTCGACGCCTTGGCGGCCATGCCGGCAAACCGCCGCATCGTGGTGGCCGGCGAAATGCTTGAGCTGGGACCAACCGGCGAGCGCCTGCATTTCCAGGCGGGGAAGCACATGGCCGAGAAAGCGATCGACCTGGTGCTGGGGGTTCGCGGCATGGCGCAAGCCATTGTGGAGAGCGCCACGAGGTGCGGAGTGCGCTCCGAATTTGTAGCTGCTCCGGAAGAAGCGGGAGAATGGCTGGCGCGAGAAACTCAGCCAGGCGATGTGGTTCTGCTCAAGGCTTCGCGAGGGGTGAAGCTCGAAAGGGCGCTCGAAGCCTGGAAGGCTCGCCGGGCGAAGGATGACGGTAGTGGATCAGTTTGACTGTCATTCCGAACCAGCTTCCCGGTAGTCACGCGGATAACGATTTTCATCGAGCACGACGGAGGCTAATTGCTCTATTGGCTCTTGTTTCTGAAACTGCAGCATTACTTTCCGCCGTTTCGTATTTTTCGTTATCTGACGTTCCGCACCGCATTCGCCAGCCTGACTGCCCTTTTCACCGCGCTCATTGTCGGTCCCCTCGTCATCGGACGCCTGCGCGATTTCCAGATAGGGCAATACATCCGTGAGGAGGGCCCGAAGGCCCATCAGAAAAAAGCGGGCACGCCCACGATGGGCGGCCTGCTGATCGTCATCGCAATCGTTGTGCCAACTCTTCTGTGGGCCGATCTGAGCAATCGCTTTGTCTGGATCGCAGTCTTTGCGGTCTGCGCCTTTGCCGCTATCGGATTCAGCGATGACTATACGAAGGTCGCGCAGAAGCGCAATTTGGGATTGACTGGAAAAGCCAAGCTTGGGCTGCAAATTTTCACCAGCATCATGATCGCGACCATGTTGATCGCGATGCAGACCTTCGGCATGTATTCGACCAAGCTGGTCGTTCCATTCTTTAAGCAGTTCCATCCCGACCTGGTTATCGGAAGCCTGCAGCAGAATCCTCATCTGTGGCCGCTGGCTTTTCTACCCTTTGTTGCCTTCGTTGCGCTGGTGATCGTCGGTTCCAGCAACGCGGTGAACTTGACCGACGGCCTTGACGGTTTGGCGATCGGCTGCACTGTGATCGCTGCCGGCGCGCTCACCGTGCTCACGTACGTCAGTGGCCACGCGACCTTCGCCACCTACCTGGAGATTCCCCGCATGCCCCAGGTCGGCGAGTTGACAATCTTCTGCGGTGCGATGGTCGGTTCCGCGATCGGATTTTTATGGTACAACGCGCATCCGGCGGAAGTTTTCATGGGCGATGTGGGATCGCTGGCGCTCGGCGGCGCGATTGGGGTGGTGGCCGTTATCATCAAGCAGGAACTGCTGCTTCCGTTTATCGGCGGGGTGTTTGTGATCGAAGCTCTATCGGTGATATTGCAGGTCGGATCATATAAGTTGCGCAAGAAGCGCATCTTTAAGATGGCGCCTTTGCATCATCATTTCGAGCTTATGGGCTGGTCGGAATCAAAGATCATCGTGCGCTTCTGGATCTCCTCGCTGGTATTCGCGTTGTTTGCGCTGACCACGTTGAAACTGAGGTAGTCGAAAGTTACGATCGAGCGAAAACGGCATGCCGAGGACGCAACGCGAGCTAGAAGCTAGCAGTTGAATTTCCGATGGAACTCAACAACAAACGCGTGCTGGTTGTGGGCCTGGGCAGATCAGGCGTAGCGTCCGCTCTGTTTCTGAAGGCGCATGGGGCGCGGGTCACCGTATCCGACACCAAGAGTGGCGACGATCTGCGCAACGAAATTCCCGTGCTGTTGGACCAGGGGATCACCGTCGAAACCGGCGGCCATGGCGAGCGCACCTTTCGCGGCCAGGACCTGATTGTGGTCAGTCCCGGCGTTCCCGTGGACGCGCCGCCGCTGGTGCAGGCGCGCAACCTGGGCGAGAGTGTGATCGGCGAGGTCGAACTGGCGGCGCAGTTCCTGCCCGGGCCCATCGTTGCCATCACCGGATCGAACGGCAAGACGACAACGACTACGCTCACCGGCGAAATTCTTACCGCAGCCGGATATTCTGCGCTGGTGGGCGGCAACATTGGAACACCGGCGATCTCTTTAGCAGAGCGGGCGCGAGCGGAGACCGTGATCGTGCTGGAAATCTCAAGCTTTCAGCTGGAGACCATCCAAACCTTTCGGCCCAAAGTTGCGGTCGTGCTCAATGTCACGCCTGACCATCTCGACCGCCATCGCACGCTCGACGCCTACGTCAACGCCAAGGCGCGCATCTTCGAGAACCAGCAAGCCAGCGACTTCGCGGTGCTCAATCTGGACGATCCTACCTGTGCGGCTCTGGGAACGCGGACTCGGTCGCAAGTATTCTGGTTTAGCCGTCAGAAGGAAGTTGCGCTGGGCGCGTGGATTCGCAACGGCATGATCGTCTTTCGTGATTCCCAGAAACAGTGGGACGTGCTGCCGGTAGCGGACATCCCCCTCAAGGGCGCGCATAACGTGGAGAATGTCCTGGCTGCGGTCTGCGCCAGTTCGCTCATGGGATGTGCTCCGGAAAAAATCCGGCAGGCAGTCCATGACTTCAAAGCCGTCGAGCACCGGCTCGAGTTTGTGGCAACAATTCGCGGCGTGGACTACTACAACGATTCCAAGGCCACCAATGTCGACGCGACCATCAAGGCATTGGATTCATTTCCCGCGAATATCCACCTGATCCTCGGCGGAAAAGATAAGGGCAGCGACTATAGCGTGCTGAACGATTTGCTGCGCCGCCGGGTAAAGCGCGTGTACACCATCGGGGCCGCTGCGGCCAAGATTGAATCCCAAATCAAGGGCGCGGAGGTCGTCCATGCCGAGACTCTGGAGAATGCTCTGCGCCGCGCAAACGCCGTGGCGCAGGCAGGAGATGTCGTACTCTTGGCTCCTGCCTGCGCCAGCTTTGATCAGTTCAAGAATTACGAACACCGCGGACAGGTGTTCAAGCAGATCGTGCGGGCAATCTCAGCCGAGCCGGAGAACGCTTAACCTGCTTGTCCCGCCCCGTGGTTGACGGGCCCATCGGTCTCCCGAAAGGCCCGGGTCTAGTGCTCGATTCTCCAGCGTCAACGCACGCCAGCAGTTTCTCTCTGAATAGCTGTCATGTCGGCTCCTGGGCTTGCGCTGGCATATCTGCTGGAGTCCAGCAATTGGTAGTTGCCGTCAATCCCGCCGCTGAAGTTCACGAATTGCACCTGCGAGACCGAGGACGCAAACGAGTTTCCCGACGGCCACGAAGCGGGAGTGAATCGAGATGGATCCGCAATAATCACGTTGCCCGTGAAGCTGAAGGAGTAAAAGCAAAACTTCATGGTTTTGACTGGAACATCGGTGTAGGCGCAGTTCGAGGTTCGCCCGCCTGTGGACCAGATCGGAAACGGCCCCGCGTTCACAATATTGTTGTCAAAGACAAACCCGGTCATCTTCGGCGACCAATCACCACCAATGTTGAGCAACTCCAGGTTTGGAAAAGCGGTGATGTGTCTGATGCTGACGTCCTGCAAGATGGGAGCCCGGGAGTTAATTTGCGTGTTGATTTGCGCCAGTACTCCATTTCCTCCGTATTTCGCGTTATTGATATCGTCCGCGGTCAGATCGTGGATGCTATAGCGCTCGCCCGCCCTCGCGCCCAGCCCGGCTCCGGAAAGGACATTGGCCAGCTGGAAGCCACCGGCCACATGGCTGATGGTGTTGTAGCGATAGGTCACGTCGGTGACTTCGCACACCCAGCAAGTGCCGTCGTTCTTGGGGGTCAGCACCACTGAGAACCCAGCTTGGGAAAATCCGCCCCAGGTATTCTCCATGATGTTTCCTTCCACCAGAACACGCTGGGCGCTTTTCAATTCAAGATGATTCTTCACGGAAAAAGTTACTCCGATAAATCCGGGCTGGCCCTGTTTCCAGGTCAGCGGCTTGAAGAAATGGTTGCGCCGGATCTCAATATCGGTTGGCACATAAGTCGCCGCGCCGCCACCGAAGATAATGTTTTCACCGGAGGCTTCCAAAAAGTTGTTGACCACTTTGTAGGCTCCCATGGGGACCCGTCCGTTGCCCCCACTGACGGCTTGGGAATCGCTGCACTTACTTATGGGCCTGCAGTGAAAGTCGGTGAGATACGAGTCGATCACCGCAACATAAGTGCTGCCGTCAAGTTGGACACCGCGGGTAGTCTCGTCCTTGGCGTCCCCATGGAACCAGATGCGGTCAAAAATGACGTGATGAAACGAAGAACCAACGGTGGCCGCCGCAAGTGAGTCAACGTAAACCCCTGCCGTCTGTTTCGTGACCTCAAGTCCGATGAAGCGGTAATGGTTGGCGCCGTTGCGGAACATCAGCGGCCCCGAATTGATGTAGTTGAACTCGATCTTGGCCAAAACATTCTTGACCTTCGCGCAGTGAAGAGCTGGCCTGCCTGGCAGCCCACTCACTCCCGCATAACAAGGCGTCACCCGCGTGCCTTCAGGGGGAAGTTCATAATTGGGAGCGCTGGTGCGAATCGTGATCCAGTGGTAGTTGTCACAAGGCTTGGCGGGAAACATGATCTGTCCCGTCCTCCACACGCCGCCGGCTTGCAACAACAGCGTTTCGCCGCAACTGGCATTATCGATGGCGGCCTGCAGGTTGGCCCCGGAGGGCAAGTAGACGACCCTGCCCGGCGAGGGTGTGCCGGAGATCGCGGTGTAAATGCACTCCTTTGGCAGGTAAGCCGGGCCATCCGTTGCGGCCCCGAAATCGGCCACGTTGCCCGGCCGGCAATAACGATTGTCCGGGCCAGTTTGGGCCGCGCTGGAAACAGCCGTAGTTAGCAGGCCGGCGAAAATCATCATCCCGATGCCAAGCCTCCTGGCGGTAGGGAACTTCGCTTTAGAAAACAAAACGCCGATGACACGGTTGAGTTTCTCGCCTGTGTGTGTGAATGCGGGGGACAGCATGCAACGCACCTCCTCCTGAATTTCGAAACTCGTTTTTATTTGTCTTACAGGACTTTAAACAGAAGGGATTTCCAGTTCGCAGATGTCAGGAGTTCATCGCACACTCTCAGAAGTACATCTCATCCCCTTTTGAGCATGGAGACTACTACTGCTGCGCGGAGCAATCCCGAACGAGCGGCGCAACACGACAAGACGAGCAGCGAAAGGGTGACTTCTTGGAAGACTTTTGCGAAGAGCTGCCAGGAGTCGGAAGGAAGCGACTTCCTACAACCCTTTCACGAGAGAATGCTGAGAACTTACGAGTGGCGTCAGCTAGGATAGCAATTCCACGGCGAAATGGAAAGGCTGCAAACCTTTGGCGTCATCAAGCCCTGACTCCTGAAGGCCGCAGCCTTGTGGAACTGCTGGCGCGAGGAAAGCGTCCGCTTCAGTACACTCCAGCGGTCTGGGTTTGAATGGTGGTGACATCCGCACCCACGGACGATCCGGCGTACTGGCTCGAGCCCGACAAGGTGTAGTCGCCACCATTGCCATTATTGAAGTTGACGAAACCCACCTGCGCGGCAGAAGATACGAACCAATTTCCCGCTGGCCACATGGTGGATGTATAGCTCGTCGGTTGTCCAACAATCACGTTTTGGCTGAAGGTCGCACCTGAAAAGCATGAAGCAAGGGTTGTGGCCGGGACGTCTCCGTAGGCGCAATTGGCACTACCTCCGCCCGTCGACCAGATTGGATACATTCCCGCGCTCACAATATTGTTGCTGAAGACAAAATTGCTCATCTTTGGCGACCAGTTGCCGCCCACGTTGAGCATGGTTGCGTTCGCGAACGCCGTGATGTGGTTGATGCTGACATTTTGCAGAAGTGGCGCACTGGAGTTGACCTGGGTGTTGATTTGCACCAGCACTCCATTGCCGTTGTACTTTGAGCTGCTGATGTCATCCGCGGTCACGTCGTGAATACTGTACCGCTCGCCGGCTACAGCGGCTAAGCGGGTTCCGGAAAGCACATTGGCTATCTGAAAGCCCGCTCCCGTGTGGCTGATGGTGTTGTAGCGATAGGTCACGTCGGTGACTTCGCAGACCGCACACGATACCGGGTTCTTCGGAGTCAATACCAGCGAAAATCCCGCCTGCGAGAATCCGCCCCACGTGTTTTCCATGATGTTGCCTTCGACCAGGACACGCTGGGCGTTCTTTAATTCGAGATGGTTCTTAACCGTGAATGTGACTCCGATGAATCCTGGCTCGCCCTGTTTCCAGATCAGCGGCTTGAAGAAATGATTGCGGCGAATCTCGATATCCGCCGGAACTTGAGTGGCTGCGCCGCCGCCGAAAATTATGTTCTCTCCGGAGGATTCCAGGAAGTTGTTGACTACTTTGTATGCGCCCATAACCGCCGATCCGTTGCCGCCGGCGACGGCCTGCGCATCGGTGCACCGGCCCAGGCTGATGCAGTGGAAATCAGTAAACGACGAGTCGATGACCGCCACGTAACTGCTGCCGTCCAACTGCACCCCGCGAGTGGTTTCGTCACTGGCATAGCCATGGAACCACATCCTGTCGAAAATGACGTGGTTGAAGGAAGAACCGACCGTGGCCGCGGCCAGCGAATTGACGTAAGCGCCCGCTGTCTGCTTCGTGATCTCAAGCCCGATGAAGCGGTAGTGGTTGGCGCCATTCTGAAACATCAGCGGCCCGGAATTGGCGCCGTTGAATTCGATCTTCGCCAACACGTTGTTAGTGGATGAGCAGTTCAAAGCCGGCCTGCCGGGCAGGGAACTCACGCCCGCATAGCACGGCGTCAGGCGCGTGCCCTCAGGGGGCAAGGCAGAATCGGGAGCGCTGGTCCGAATCGTGATCCAATGGCCGTCGTCGCACGCCTTGGCGCGGAACATGATCTGTCCTGTTATCCAAACGCCGCCCGCTTCCAGTGACAGGGTATCTCCGCAGTTGGCGTGATCGACGGCGCTCTGCAAGTCGGCTCCTGCAGCCACGTTAACGACCGCTCCCGGGGAGGGGGTGCCGGAGATTGCGGTGTAAAAACACTGGCTAGGCAAGTAGGCTGGGCCATCCATCGTGGCGCCGAAATTGGCGGCGTTGCCCGGTCCGCAATAGCGATTGTCCGGCCCGCTGGTTGTCGGCGGAGTTGACGATGGAGGAACAACGGTCACTGATGCAGATGCCATCTGCGTCGGGTCTGCCGCGCTGGTCGCAGTCACGGTCAGGTATGCATCCTGCGTGACGATAGGAGCGGTCAGCAGCCCGCTGGAGGAAATCGCCCCCCCGGACGCCTGCCATGTGACGGACGTGTTGCTGGTGCCTGATACGCTTGCCGAAAACTGCTGCTGTGCCCCGGATCCCAGCGTGAGGGATGGAGACGGCGAGATTGTTACCTTGATTCCGGGCGCCGCACCTGCCGAAACGGTCACGTACGTGGACGCTTGCTGCCCCAACTCATCCGTGCTCATTGCCGTGATTGTCAGGTTCGTGTCCTGAGTGACAACTGGAGCGGTGAACAGCCCGCTTGTAGAAATCGTTCCTGCCGAAACAAACCACATCACGGACGGGTCAATCGCACCGTTAAACGTCGCTGAAAATTGCTGCGTTGCTCCAGATTGCAGCGTGACCGGCGCCGACGGCAGAATCTGGAATGTCGACGATGAGTCGGACGCTGCTCTTAAAACGAAATCTCGCACACCCTGCACCTGTTGCGATTGGCTGGTTACGAGAATGGTGAAATTAAATGTGCCGGTTTTCTTGACCACGCCGGCCAGCGTCCCGTCGGTCGAGGAGAGTTTCAGGCCTTCTGGCAGCGATCCATTCTGCACTGAAAACTGGTAGGGTCCGGAGCCTCCGCTGACGCTCAACGCCGCGCTGTACGTTTTGCCCACGATAGCTCGCGGCAAATTCCCCGTTACGGTGAGCGACTGAGGTGCTGACGAATTCGAACCCGGTTCCAGCAAGTTGCAAGCTGTGGTTAACAAGCTTGCGGAAATAATCGTCAGAATGCCGAGTAACTTAGCTTGGGAAGGCAAGCCGTGCATCGCTTTTCTGCCCGCGCGCATGGATGGGGGTAATAGCATGCAACGCTCCTCGTCGCGAAATAGGGGGACTGATCGTTCCGAGTCCTTGGTGGACTTTAAAGAGAAATTGCGTGTCGCCCCAGATAACGGGAGTGTGTGGCAGACTGTCCGAGGTACATAGTCCTTTGGGTCTGGCGAGGGAACCGCGCCGACTAGCGCCCGGCGAGCAGGCGTTTGCGGCAGCGGTCGTAGAGAGGATTTCCCAGGACGGTCTTAGCCAAGTCCCGCAACGATTTGCCAGCCCGGCTCTTCCACAAGCCGCGGCCGCGACAAATCTCTTGGAACCCTTGCGGCGTTGTGCCGCGCAGGACCGCAATTCGCACGAGGCGGAATCTATCGCTGGAAGCGGAGTTCGTGCCGACTCGGCTATTGGCCATCGAGCGGTATCCGGCGTTACGCGCCATTTCGACCGCGCGTTCGTCAAAGCGCCCGCCGGGACAGGAAAAATGTTCCACCGGTTTTCCGACGATTTCTTCGAGGCGCTGTTTGGCTTCAACTATCTCGCGCCGCAGTCCGGACTCAGCGAGATCGTTCAGATAGGCATGGGTCATGGAGTGACAGCCAATCTCGAATCCCATGGCGCTCAGTTCGCGCAGTTGGTACGGCGATAAGTAGCCCGGTTTGCCTAGAAAACCGGCTGTGACGTAGAACGTGGCGTTGTTCCTGGTTTCCTTGAGAATCGGCGCGGCGCACAGCAAGTCCGTCTCGCAGCCGTCATCGAAAGTGATCGCTACGGTACGGCTATCGGGATACTGCAGCGCTTCTCCTACGCTTCGTCCCTGCCATCCGCTGGACTTAAGCCATTGCATCTGGTCGCGAAAATCGTTCTCCGCGAGAATGTAGCGCACATATCCCGGATCGGATTGACAGAGTGGACGGCCCGGCCTTTCCAATTCGTGGTACATGAGGAAGACAATCTGGCGAGACCTCATCAGAAGATCCTTCTCAGTTGTGCTTTGAGGGATTCGGGAACTCTGATGCCCAGCCGGTCCAGGGTTTGCTTCCCCCTCTTCAGCAGGCGCCACATCCGTTGTGAGCGTCCGTGATCGTGGCCAAATTGCGCCAACAACTCTTCGCTAAGAGCGCCCGACGCAGGCAAATGATAAGCATCCTTTCGCGCGGAATACTTGCCTTCAGCCAGCGCAACAAGAATCATATCGGCCCGCGCCTCCGGGCACTCCACTTCCACAAACATGCCGTGGAATTGCTTCTTCCAGTGCAGGTCCTGACCGTAGTACGCTCGCATTCCCGGACGGCGCCCTTGCAGCCGTCGCAGTAAGGCAAACGTAGCAGGGCGCGGGGCATAGCGGCCGTCGTACTTTGTGTTCCAAGCCTCGATCCCCAGCGGTAGCGTGGCAAAGCTTTCGATCCAGCTGAAGGAATCGTCCTTGGGATGCGCAATGACCGAGAGCGCTCCTTGCGCGTCGATATGCCGGATAACTTCTTGCGGATCTTTTGCCGGAGCCAATTTGGTTGCGCCATATCCGAGGATATGCATCTCACGCTCGCACCGGTATTCCAATCCCGGCACGAAACAAAATTGGTCATCGGAGAGAGAGTTGCATTCCGACACATATTCTTGAATCGAGCGCTCATCGAAAAATTCGGCATGATCGGTGATGCAAGCGAAGCTGCAGCCCTCGGCCAGGAACAACTCCCGGAGTTCCGGCAGAGTGAACTCTCCATCCGAGTACCTGCTATGAAGATGCATTGCGCCCCTAAGCATGCCTATCCTCTACCCTTTCGAAGCTGTTTCAGCGTGCTGACCCAGTCGCCCAGTTCCGGCAGCGGATCTCTCCACTGAAACAAATCGTGGTATGTTCCGGGGACCGGCCTCAGCAGTGCGAGCAGCGTCTTCAAGCGGCCTGGATAGATCCCGGGATAACCTGCTGGCGCACCCTTCCAAACTTCGAACAGATGACGCAGGTCTCCCAGAAACCAGCGGCAGCGCACACCACTACGATAGTCGCTCTGCGGTGAGATGTCCCCAGCTTCCGCCATTTGCGCCAGCAGCGCCGGAAAATCCACGCCCGCATAACAGGCTAAAGCCAAGGAATGCCAAAATCGGCCATTTATTTCCATGAAGACCGGAGGCCCGCCATTCTTGCGGCGGAATTCGACCATGGCGACGCCATGCCACCGCAGCGCTCGCAGCAATGCCAGAGATGCGTTGCGAATCTCCCGATCAGGCGCAATACTCACCCGCAGCGCGCTGCCTGAGCCTGTCGGATATACATCGCGGATGCGCCGATGCGCGAACTCGGCTCGCGGTTCGCCGCGATGCATCAGCGCGAAATAACCGGTGCCGGCGCCTTCCACGTACTCCTGCACCAGCAGGGCGGAACAGCGGCTGCGCAGATCCCGAATCGCCTCCTGGAATTGTTGCGGATTTCCGGCGTAACGTGGCCTGCCCCCGGTTCGCACTTTACCGGCTGCCGATAATTCCTCCGAGGCGCGGGGCTTGAGCACGACCGGGTAGACG
>Ga0070732_10001270_pt1 | contig 13936 bp, 3 predicted proteins | sample Coa_R1_5_FD_66449 | JGI IMG/M metagenome (GOLD analysis project Ga0070732, IMG submission 66449) | Surface soil microbial communities from Centralia Pennsylvania, which are recovering from an underground coalmine fire - Coalmine... | ecosystem: Environmental > Terrestrial > Soil > Unclassified ...
CCCGCGGGCTTCACCGTCGCGCCGGGGAGGCGAGAGGACTACGCAGCGCTCCTCGCCGCGCTCGGCCGGAATCCCGAGCACGTGCTCCACCTCTGGAACGTCACCGCGGGCATGGCAGCCGCCTCGGAGGTGGACAGGGCGCTCGACCGCGGCTTCTACAGCCTCGTCTTCCTCGCCCAGGCGCTCGGGCAGCGCAGCGCCGCCGAGCCGGCGGCCATCACGGTGGTCTCCAACGGCCTCTGCGACGTCACCGGCGAGGAGCCGCTCGACCCCCTCAAGGCGACGCTCCTGGGTCCCCTGACCGTCATCCCGCGCGAGATCCCGAACCTTGCCTGCCGCAGCATCGACCTCGTCCTCGACGAGCCCGCGGCCGCCGGGCCGCGCACCCTGGAGCGCACTGCCGCGCAGGTGCTGTCGGAGATCGAACGGGAGATCGGAGGGGAGATCGGACGCGAGACCGGTCGGGAACCCGGACCGGAGATCGGACAGGAAGACGGACCGGAGATCGGACGGGTAAACGGACGGGAAACCGGACGCGAGAGCGGACAAGAGAGCGGGCGGGAGATCGGGCAAGAGGGCGGGTGGGAGATCGGCCCGGAGACCGGCCGCGCCCCCACGCCCGGGCCGCGCGCGATCGCCCTGCGCGGCAGCCGGACCTGGGTGCGCGCGCACGAGCCGTTGCCGCTGCCCGCCGCGCCCAGGCCGCGGCTGCGGCAGGGCGGCGTCTGCCTCATCACCGGCGGCCTGGGCGGCATCGGCCTCGAGCTCGCCGAGCACCTGGCCAGGGAGGCGCAGGCGCGGCTGGTGCTGGTGGGCCGCTCCGCGCTCCCGCCGCGCGAGAGCTGGGAGAGCTGGCTCGCCCTCCACGCCGAGGACCCGGCTGCCGCCGCCCGCGCCGAGAACGATGAGAGCGCTGAGAGCAGCAGGAGCAACGAGAGCAACGAGAGCACCGCCAGCGCCGGACCCGGCGAGGCCGCCGCGATCCGCCGCAAGCTCGAGCGCCTGCTCGCCATCGAGGCGCTGGGCGGCGAGGTGCTGGCGCTCTCGGCGGACGTCGCCGACCCGGCGGCCATGCGGGAGGTCGTGGCGGCGGCCGAGCGACGCTTCGGCGCCGTTCACGGAGTGATCCACGCCGCCGGCGTGCCGGGCGGCGGCCTGATCCAGACCAGGACCCGCGAGGCCGCGGAACGGGTCCTCGCGCCCAAGCTGCGGGGAGCGCTCATCCTCGCCGAGCTCTTCTCCGTACCGGCAAGAGCCGAGCTGGACCTCTTCGTCCTCTGCTCCACGGTCACCGTCCTGCTGCCGCAGGTCGGCCAGGCGGACTACGTGGCCGCCAACGCGTTCCTCGACGCCTTCGCCACGGCGCGGGCGCGCGGCGGCGCGGCCGCGACGGCGATCGGCTGGGATGCCTGGCGGGAGACGGGGATGGCGGTCGCGACCGAAGTGCCCGAGGAGTGGAAGGCATGGCGCCGGCAGTCGATCGCGAAGGGGCTCGCCTCGCGCGAGGGAGTCGAGGCCTTCCGCCGGATCGCCGGGTCGGGCCTGCCGCAGGTGGCGGTTTCGACCGTCGAGCTCGGCAGCCGCGAGGCCGAGAACGAGCGCCTGCGGCCGTTGTCGGAGGCCGGTGAGCTGGCCGCGGGCGGCGCCCACCTGCCTCGGGAGACGCCGGAGACGGCGGCCGCGTCAGCCTCGGTGCATCCGCGCCCGGCCCTCGCCACCGCCTACGTCCGGCCGGAGACCGAGCACGAGCGGGCGGTCGCCGCCGTCTGGCAGGAGATCCTGGGGGTCGAGCCGGTGGGCCTCCACGACAACTTCTTCGAGCTGGGCGGCAACTCTCTCGCCGGACTGAGGCTCGTCCAGCGGCTGCGAGACCGGCTGGGGGCCGCGCTCTCGGAGGTGAGCCTGTACGAGGCGCCCACGGTGAGCGCCCTCGCACGCCTCATCGCCGCCGCGGCTGCCGTTCCCGAGGGCGACACCGTCCCGGCGAGCGCCGCCAGCGCGGCGAGCACGGCGAGCGCCGGCGTGCCGGCTGCCGAGGAGGAGAGCCGGCAGCGGGGTGAGCGCCGGATGGCGCGGCTGCAGGGCAGGAGGGGGGCCGGCGGAGAGACCGACCGTCCCGACGCCGTCCGGACGAGGCAAGGAGCGAGAACGACTTGAGACCGGTGAGAGCAGCCTCCGTGAAGACCGATCGCCGCGCAATGCTCTCGCCGGGGGTGGTGCTGGCCATGGCCATCGTCATGGCCATGGCCCAGGCCTCAGCCGTGCCCTCGACGCTCCTGGCCCAGACGGCCGGGCAGGCCGCCACGCAGCCGTCGCCTCCCGACCCGGCCGCAGCATCATCCTCAGCCTCAGCCCCGCCGCCCCCGGCGTCCTCGCCGTCCCCGCAGGCCCAGCAGACCCCGCCGGCCCCGGAGGCCCCGGAGGTCCCCAAGGCGGCCCCCGAAGGCGCCAGCCGTCCGGTCGCCACCGCGCCGCCGTCCGTCGACCAACCCCTCCTGCCGCCGGCCGCCCCGGCGCCGGCCGCCCCGGCGCCGGCCGCCGCCACTCCGCCCCAGGCACCCGCCGCGGCGCCGAGCGCCAAGCACAGCGTGCGCCCGACCTACTTCGCCACCCCGCCGGTGATCGACGGCCGGCTGGACGATCCGGTCTGGAAGACGGCGGCGCGAATCACCGCCTTCACCCAGCTCGAGCTGCACGAGGGCGCGCCGGAGAGTGAGCTGACCGAGGTCTACTTCGGCTATGACAAGGACAACCTCTACATCGGCGCCCACTGCCACGACTCGCAGCCGAAGCAGATCGTCACCACCACGCTGACGCACGACAGCGACCTCACCTACGACGACACCCTGACGATCCTCCTGGACACCTACCACGACGGCCGCGCCGCCTATCTCTTCACCACCAACTCCGGGGGAGCGCAGGTCGACGCCCTGGTCAGGAACGAAGGCGAGCAGGTCAACCTCGACTGGGACGGCATCTGGAGCGTCGAGGGGCGGCGCGACGCGACCGGCTGGACGGTCGAGATCGCCATCCCCTTCGCCACCCTGGCCTTCCCCAACCGGGCGGAGCAGACCTGGGGCCTGAACCTCGAGCGCGACATCGCCCGCAAGCACGAGAAGAGCTTCTGGAGTCCGGTCGAGCATTCCTGGTACGCCCGCTACAAGCTGTCGAGCGCCGGCACGCTCGTCGGCCTGGAGGGCGCGAAGCCCGGGCGGCGGTACCACGTCATTCCCTACGCCGTCGTCGGCGCCCAGGAGCCGGCCGGCCGCTCGACCTCCGCGGTCACCCAGCTCGGCGGCGACATCAAGATCAACGTCGCCTCCGACCTGGTGGCCGACCTGACCGCGAAGACCGACTTCTCCGAGGCCGAGGCCGACGAGCAGACCGTCAACCTCACCCGCAACGCCCTGCTGTTCCCCGAGAAACGGGCCTTCTTCCTCGAGGGGGCCAGCCTCTTCTACTTCGGGGAGCGGCCGGATCCCGAGCACCCCGCCGAGACCTTCCTCTTCTTCAGCCGGCAGATCGGCCTGACGCCGGACGGCCGGGCCTCGATCCCGGTGCAGGGCGGCGTCAAGCTCACCGGCCACCAGGGGGACTACGACATCGGCGCGCTGAGCATCGAGACCGCGTCCACCAGGAAACCCGACGGCTACGGCGGCCTCGTCGTCGAGCCGGCGACGACCTGGAGCGTCCTGCGGTTGAAGCGCGACCTGCCCAACGGTTCCTCGATCGGCATCCTGGGTCTCTCGAAGGAGGCCACCGCCGACCACAACGAGCTGGGAGGCGGAGACTGGGACGTCGCCCTGAACCAGTACCTGCGGAGCGGCGGCTACTTCGCCAAGAGCCAGACCCCGGGCCTCAAGGGGGAAGACTGGATGGGCGCCACCGACCTCCTCTGGGACAGCCGCAACGCGCGCCTGCATTACCAGTACACCGAGATCGGCAAGAACTTCAACGACGAGCTGGGCTTCATCACCCGCGTCGACGAGCGCGCGCTCTGGGCCGACAACTACTGGATCCTCTGGCCCGAGGCGGGGATCTTCAAGCAGGCGTGGTTCGTCTACGACCTGACCTACATCGACACGCTCTCCACCGGCCAGCTGCTGACGCGGATCAATCACGCCAAGTTCAGCGCCTACTTCCGTGACGGCTCCGGCATCGCCTACAAGTACTACGACGAGACGGAAGTGTTCACCGCGCCGTTCGAGATCAAGCACGGCCTCTTCCTGCCCCCCGGCGTCTATCACTTCGGCCATCACTTCGCCGGCTTCCAGACCGACTACACGCAGCCGCTCGGCGCGGCGGGACGGGTGGCCTGGGGCGACTACTACGACGGGAACTTCTTCCAGTACTTCGCCTACGCCGCCTACCGGCCGGCTCCCGGCATCTTCACCGACGTCACCTTCCAGCAGACCCAGGTGCACCTGAAGGAAGGCAGCTTCGTCAACCAGATCCTGCTCACCGAGATCACCTACTCCTTCAACCACCTGCTGGCCGCGCAGGCGTGGGTGCAGTGGGAGAAGGGTCTGAACCTGCGGCAGAAGTTCGACATCGAGTGGGAGTTCCGGCCGGGCTCGAAGCTCTTCCTCATCTACGAGGACATCGTCACCGACGTCAACTTCTTCGATCCCCAGCAGCCGACGTTCGGGACCCCGGGGCGCTCGCTGCTGGCCAAGATCCAGTACTACTTCTAGGAGAGGTGATGAGCGCGCGCCGAGACCCGACCGGAACCGAGATCGCCATCGTCGGCATGGCGGGCCGTTTCCCGGGCGCCCGCGACCTGGCGGAGCTCTGGCAGAACCTGCGGAGCGGGGTCGAGTCGGTGCGCTTTCCCGCAGCGGAGGAATTCCTCGCGCGCGGCCTCGACCCCGCCCGCCTCGCCGATCCGTCCTGGGTCAAGGCGGTCTCCGAGATGGACGGCTACGACTGCTTCGACGACCTCTTCTTCGGCGTCAACCCGCGCGAGGCGGAGCTCATGGACCCGCAGCACCGGGTGCTGCTCGAGTGTGCCTGGGCGGCGCTCGAGAGCGCCGGCTACGACCCCCAGCAGATCGCCGGCCGGGTCGGGGTCTGGGCCGGAGCGACCCTCTCCACCTACCTGCTCTTCCACCTGGTCGGCAATCCGCTGGCTGCGGGCGCCGACCCGCTGCAGGTGGTCCTGGGCAACGCCTCGGATGCGCTCGCCACCCGCATCTCCTACAAGCTCAACCTGCGGGGGCCGAGCCACAGCGTGCAGTGCGCCTGCTCGACCTCGCTCGTCGCCGTCCATGCCGCCTGCCAGTCCCTGCTCAACGAGGAATGCGACATGGCCCTGGCCGGCGGCGTGTCCATCCAGGCCGATGCCGGCCTCGGCTACCGCTACGTGCCGGGATCCGTCGCGTCGCCGGACGGGCACTGCCGGGCCTTCGACGCCGCGGCCCAGGGGAGCATCTTCGGCTCCGGGGCGGGGCTCGTGGTCCTCAAGCGCCTGGAGCAGGCGCTGGCCGACCGCGACACCATCCGCGCCGTCATCCTCGGCTCGGCGGTCAACAACGACGGCAACCTGAAGGTCGGCTTCACCGCCCCGGGGGTCGTGGGTCAGGCGGCGGTGATCAGCGAGGCCCTGGCCGTCTCCGGCGTCGACCCGGCGAGCATCGGCTACCTCGAGGCTCACGGCACCGGCACGGCCCTCGGCGACCCGGTGGAGATCCAGGCCGTGACCCGCGCCTTCCGCGAGTACACCGACCGCCGCGGCTTCTGCGCCATCGGCTCGGTGAAGAGCAACTTCGGCCACCTGGACGTGGCGGCCGGCGTGACCGGGCTGATCAAGACGGTCCTCGCCCTGGAGCACGGCGAGATCCCGCCGAGCCTGCTCTTCGCGGAGCCGAACCCGAGGATCGACTTCGCGGCCGCCCCGGTCTACGTCAACGCCGCGCTCCGTCCCTGGCCCGGCGGCCGCGGCGACGGACCGCGGCGCGCCGGCGTCAACTCCTTCGGGCTCGGCGGCACCAACGCCCACGTCGTGCTCGAGGAGGCGCCGGCGCCCGCGCCGGCCGTCCGCACCCGTCCCTGCCAGCTCCTGACCCTCTCGGCCCGCACCCCGGAGGCGCTGGTGGCGGCAGGCGACCGGCTGGCCGCGCACCTCGGCGGCCCTGCCGGCGAGCATGGCGCTCTCGACGAGCTCGGCGACGCCGCCTACACCCTGGCGGTCGGCCGCCGCGCGTTCAGCTTCCGCCAGGCCCTGGTCTGCCGCGACGGCGCGGATGCCGCGGCCTGCCTCGCGGCGGGCGACCCGGTGCGCCTGCTGACCTCGCCGGCGACGGACGAGAGCTGGCCGGAGTCCGGCCGGCCGGTCGCCTTCGTCTTCCCCGGCCAGGGAGCCCAGCACGTCGGGATGGGCCGCGACCTCTACGAGTCCGAGCCGCTCTTCGCCGAGGAGATCGACCGCGCCGCGGCTTTCCTCGCCCCGCGCCTGGGCCTCGACCTGCGCCGCGTCCTCTATCCGGCCGCCGCCGGCTCCCGGCAGCAGGTCGAGGCGGAGGAGGCGGAGGCGGCCCGGCAGCTGGCCCGCACCGCCGTCGCGCAGCCCGCCCTGCTGGCCGTCGAGGTCGCCCTCGCCCGGCTCCTCGGCGCGTGGGGCGTCCGGCCGCGGGCGATGCTCGGCCACAGCCTGGGCGAGTACGCGGCGGCCGTGCTGGCCGGCGTCTTCACTCTCGAGCAGGCCCTCGAGCTGGTGGCCGAGCGCGGGCGCCTGATCGAGCAGTTCGGCGGCAACCCCGGCAAGATGCTGGCGGTGCCGCTCTCCGAGGCGGAGATCGCGCCCTACCTCCAAGACCAGGGCGGAGAGGACGGCGAGGTCCACCTGGCCGCCCTCAACGCGCCGTGCCTGGTGAGCGTCGCCGGCCCGGCCGCGGCGGTGGCGAGGCTCGCCTCCCGCCTCGGCGAGGACGGGGTCGCCGCGATGCCGCTGCAGGTCGCCTTCGCCGGCCACTCGCCGCAGACCGAGCCGGCCGTGGCGCCTTTCCGGGCGCGGGTCGCGGCCGTCGGGCCCAAGGCCCCGCAGGTCCCCTTCCTGTCGAGCAGCACCGGCGCCTGGATCGGCGCCGCCGAGGCCGCCGATCCCGCCTACTGGGCGCGGCACCTCCGCCAGCCGGTGCGCTTCTCGGACGGGGTCGAGGCGCTGCGCGCCGAACCCGGGATGGCCTGGCTCGAGGTCGGCCCCGGCGCCGGGCTCTCGCCGCTCCTGCGCTGGCACCTGGCGTCACCCGCCGAGCGGCCGGTCGCCGCCGCCATGCGCCAGCCCAAGGACACCAGCTCCGACCTCGAGACCCTGCTCGGCGCGCTCGGCCGCCTCTGGGTCGCCGGCGTGGCGGTCGACTGGCAGGCCTTCTACGCCGGCCAGGGACGCCGCCGCGTGCCGCTGCCGACCTACCCGTTCGAGCGCCGGCGCCACTGGATCGAGGCGGTCGGAACGTCCGCCCTGGCTGCGATGACTGCGAGCGCCGCGAACGCTGCGAGCGCCGCGAACGCCGAGAGCGCCGGGAGCCAAGGGCCCGCCGCCCTGGCTGCCGCCCTGGCCGCCGGCCATGCCCCGGGCAGGTCTCCGGCGGCTCCCGCGGCCCCCGCGCGCCATCAGCGCCCGGCCCTGCGCACCGGGTACGTCGCGCCGCGCGATCGCTTCGAGCTCGCGGTCGCCGAGATCTGGCAAGAGGTCCTCGGGGTGGCCCAGGTGGGCGCCGACGACAACTTCTACGAGCTCGGCGGCCACTCGTTGCTCGCCACCCAGGTCGCCTCGCGGCTGCGCGACGTCTTCCGCGCCGAGCTGCCGCTGCAGCCGCTGCTGGTGGCGGCCACGGTCGCCGACGCGGCGGCGGTGCTGCGCGAAGCGGTCGGAGACGAGGAGGAGGAGGAGCAGCAGCAGCAGCCCTCCCTGCGCATCCCGCGCCGGGCCGCGGCCGCCGCGGAGCACGCGCCGCTCTCCTTCTCGCAGGAGCGCATGTGGTTCCTCGACCAGCTCGACCCGGGGACCCCGATCTACAACCTGTTCAACTTCGTCGAGGTGGACGGCCCGCTCTCGATCCCGGTCCTCGGCCGCTGCCTGGACGAGCTCCTCCGCCGCCACGAGGCGCTGCGCACCGTCTTCGCCGCGGAAGGGGGACGACCGCTGCAGCGCATCCTGCCGCCCGGCCCCTTCCCCATGCCGGTCGTCGACCTGGCGGCGCTCCCCGCGGCGGCGCGCCGGGCGGAGACGGCGCGGCTCGAGGCGGTGGAGCACCGGCGCCCCTTCGACCTGGCGCGGGGTCCGCTGTTGCGGGCGGTCCTGCTCGCCGCCGGCCCCGGGGAGCATGCCGCCCTCTTCAACATGCATCACGTCGTCGGCGACGGCTGGTCGTGGATCGTGCTGGTGCGTGAGATCGCCGCTCTCTACACGGCCTTCGCCGCGGGCCGCCCGTCGCCGCTGCCGGAGCTGCCGGTGCAGTACGCCGACTTCGCCGCCTGGCAGCGCGAGCGGCTCTCCGGCGCGACCCTGCAGGAGGAGCTCGGCTACTGGCGCCGGCAGCTCGCCGGGCTCCCGCCGCCGCTGCGCCTGCCGACCGACCGGCCGCGCTCGGCGGGCCAGGGATTCGTCGCCGGCGGCTGCTCGCGCCGCCTGCCCGCCCCGCTCGCCGCGGATCTCCAGGCGCTCGCCGGCCGCGAGGGCGCGACGCTCTTCATGCTGCTCTTCGCCGCCTACCTGACACTGCTGTATCGCTACACGGGGGAGGAGGACCTGCTGGCAGGCGTGCCCATCGCCAACCGGACTCACAGCGAGATCGAGGGGCTGATCGGCTTCTTCCTCAACACCCTGGTGCTGCGCACGCGGCTCGACGGCGGCCTCGGCTTCCGCGCTCTCCTGGCGCGGGTGCGAGAAGTGGCCAACGGCGCCTACGCGCACCAGGACCTGCCGCTCGAGACCATCCTCCAGGCGCTGCAGGCGACCCAGGCGGCGGTGCCGCCGCCGGAGCGCGGCGCGGGCAAGGCGCCGCCCTTCGCGGTGATGTTCCAGGTGCAGAACCTGCCGGAGCCCCGGCTCGAGTTCGCGGGGCTCACCCTGCGGGCCTCGCGCGCCGGCCTGACCAGCCAGCTGGCGACGGAGATCTTCGACCTCTGCCTGGTGCTGGAGCCGGGGCCGGAGGGGATCGACGCCTGGGTGACCTACAACGCCCGGCTCTTCGACCCGGCGTCGATCGAGCGCCTGCTCGCCCAGTTCGAGGTGCTGCTCGGCGGGGTGACCGCCGCGCCGGACTGCCGCCTCGACGAGCTGCCTCTCGCCGCCGCGGCGGAGCGGGCGGAGGTCCTCGCCTGGGGGACGGCGGCTTCCCTGCCGCCCGAGCCCCTGGTCCACGCCGCCTTCGCGCGGCAGGCCCTGGCGGCTCCCGGCGCCCTCGCCCTGGTGTGGGGGGAGGAGGGCGAGGAGCGGATGAGCTACGGCGAGCTCGAGCGGCAGGCCAACCGCCTGGCCCACCACCTGCGCGGCCTCGGGGTGGGGCCGGAGGTGCGGGTGGCGCTCTGCCTCGAGCGCTCGCCCGAGATGATCGTGGCCCTGCTCGCGATCCTCAAGGCGGGCGGCGCCTACGCGCCTCTCGATCCCTCCTACCCCGGCGAGCGCCTGGACTACCTCCTGGCCGACACCGCCGCACCGGTCCTGGTCACCGAGCGGCGCCGGCTCGCCGCTTTCGGCGAGCAAGCCCTGTCGCGCGTGTGCGCCGTCTGTCTCGACGCGGACGGCGCCCGGATCGCGGCGCATCCCGCCGCTCCCCCGGAGGATGCCGTCACGGCGGAAGGCCTCGCCTACGTCATCTACACCTCGGGCTCGACCGGCCGCCCGAAGGGCGTGATGGTGCGGCATGGCTCGCTCGCGAGCTTCACCGCGGCGGCGCGCGCGGCCTACGCCCTCGGCCCCGCCGACCGGGTGCTGCAGTTCGCCTCGATCAGCTTCGACACCAGCGCCGAGGAGATCTACCCCTGCCTGACCGCCGGCGGCACCCTGGTGCTGCGGAGCGACGGCATGCTGCGCTCGAGCGCCGACTTCCTCGCCGGCTGCCGGACGCGGCAGATCACCCTGGTCGACCTGCCCACCGCCTGGTGGCACGTCCTGGCTGCCGACCTGTCGGAAGGCGCCGCGGGAGCGGCAGCGGCAGGAACGGTAGGAGAGGGCTGGCCCGCGACCCTCGGCCAGGTGATCATCGGCGGCGAGCGGGCCCTGCCGGAGCGGGCGGCGGCATGGACGCGGCTGACGCGGCGGCTCGGGGCGGGCGTGCGGCTGTGGAACACCTACGGCCCCACGGAGTCGACCGTCGTCGCGACGCTGTGCGAGGTGGCGGGATCCGAGGGGGCCGGACCGGGCGCCACGGACGGCCTGCGCGAGGTGCCCATCGGGCGGCCGATCGCCGGCGCCCGCGCCTACGTGCTCGACGCCCGGCTGGAGCCGGCGCCGGTCGGCGTGCCCGGCGAGCTGTGCGTGGCCGGCGCCGGGGTGGCGCGCGGTTACCTCGGCCGTCCCGACCTCACCGCCGAGCGCTTCCTCCCCGACGCCTTCGCGGCGGCCGCCGGCGCGCCCGGCTCCCGGCTCTATCGCACCGGCGACCTGGTGCGCTGGCTCCCCTCCGGCCAGCTGGAGTTCCTGGGCCGCACCGATCGGCAGGTGAAGATCCGCGGCTTCCGGGTGGAGCTGGGAGAGATCGAGGCGACCCTGGCCGAGCATCCCGCCGTGCGCGAGGCGGCGGTCCTGGCGCGCGAGGATCAGCCGGGCGACCGGCGGCTGGTGGCCTACGTGGCTCCCCACCCCGAGCGGGAGGCGGCGGCCGGCGAGCTGCGCGCCTTCCTCGAGCGGCGTCTTCCCCCGCAGTCGGTGCCGGCGGTCTTCGTGATCCTGGCCGCCCTGCCGCTCAACGCCAGCGGCAAGGTCGATCGCCAGGCGCTGCCGGCCCCGGACGCCTCCCGGCCGGCCCTCGCCGCCGCCTACGTCGCCCCCGCCACGCCGGCCGAGGAGGGAGTGGCGGCGATCTGGTGCGAGGTGCTCGGCCTCGAGCGGGTGGGGGTGCACGACGACTTTTACGAGCTGGGAGGCCACTCTCTGCTGCTGCCGCAGGTGATGCACAGGCTGCGGCGCGACTTCCAGGTCGAGGTCCCCCTGCGCACCCTGGCCGAGGAGACCACCGTCGCCCGCCTCGCCCTGACGCTGGAGGAGCTGCTGGTCGAGCAGATCGAGCGGGAGCTGGCCCTCGCCGGGAACGGCGGGGGGAGGTGAGCGGTGCGGACTCGGCTCGAGATCCTCTCCGCTCCGTCCGCCGCGTCCGCGGCGGCCGCTGCGCGCCCGGCGGGCGATGCGGCCGTCCGGGAGACTGCCGCCGACCGCCGCCGCCAGCCGCCCGCGGTGGCGACGTCGCCCCTCGACCTGCCCACCGACTTCCCGCGGCAGGGCGTCCAGACGTTCTCCGGCGCCGTCCGCACGGCCGAGCTGGGGGCGGAGCTGACCGCCGACGTGCGGCGGTTCTGCCGGCGCGAGGGGGTGACGCCCTTCATGCTCCTGCTCGCCGTCTTCGACGTCCTGCTGGCCCGCTATTCGGGCCAGGACGACGTGATGGTCGGCTCTCCCGGCACCCACGGCGACGTCCTGGCGCTGCGGACCGACCTCGGGGACGTCGCGTCCTTCCGCGAGCTGCTGCGCCACGTGCGCGACACCGTCGAGCAAGTCCGCGGGCGCCACGACGTCGCCTTCGCGGCAATGGTCGAGGCGCTGCTGCCGGAGGCATCGCCGGCGGCGAGCGAGCGCTCGCCCGGGCCGTCGTGGCAGGTCCTGTTCTCGACGAAGGCCGGCGCGCCGGCGGCGGACGGCCGGCGGCTCGCGAGCGCGCGGCCCGATCTGTTCCTCGAGGCGATCGGTGCGATCGATGCGATCGATGCCGGCGCGGTGCTCAGGCTGCGGCTGGGCTACAACGCCTCGCTGTTCGCGGCGGCCACGGCCGGCCGGCTGCTGGGCAACTTCGAGCGGCTGCTCGCGGCCGCCCTCGTGGCTCCCCAGTGCAACTGGCGGGAGCTGCCCATCCTGACGGCAGCGGAGCGCCAGCAGCTCCTCTCCGGGTTCAACGACACCGGCTCGACCTCCGGGCCCGGGGTCTGCCTGCATCAGCTCTTCGAAGCGCAGGCGGCGCGGCTTCCCGACCGGACGGCGCTGGCGGCCGCGGATGAACGGCTGACGTACCGCGAGCTGAACGACCGCGCCGACCGCCTGGCGCGGCGGCTGCGGGCGCTGGGGGTCGGTCCCGAGGTCCTGGCCGGCGTGCTGATGGACCGCACGGCCGACCTGGTCGTCGCCCTGCTGGCCGTGCTCAAGGCAGGCGGCGCCTACGTGCCGCTCGATCCCGCCTATCCGCGCCACCGCCTGCTGCTCATGCTCGAGATCTCGCGGGCGGCCGTGCTGGTGACCCGCCGCGCGCTGGCGGAGGACCTCGGCGCCCTGCCGCAGGCGGGAATCCGACGCTCTTCCTGGATGCGGGTTGGGCAGGCGGGCCGGAGGAGCCACGAGAGGCCGCCGATGGTCGTGTCCCGGAGTCTCACCGGCCTGGAGACGACCCTGCCGCCCCGCTGCCGGACCAGCTCGCGTACGTGATCTTCACCTCGGGCTCGACCGGAGTGCCGAAGGGAGTGGCGACCCCGCACCGGACCGCGGTGGCGATGACGCGCTGGGCGCGCACGGTCTTCACCCCGGAGGAGGTCGCCGGCGTGCTGGCCTCGACCTCGATCTGCTTCGACCTGTCGGTGTTCGAGATCTTCTTCACCCTGGCGGCGGGGGGCAAGGTGGTGCTGGCCGCGAACGCCTTGGCGCTGCCCGCGCTGGCGGCGGCCGGGGAGGTGACGCTGATCAACACGGTGCCGTCGGCGATGACGGAGCTGGTGCACCAGGGCGGCCTCCCCGCGTCGGTCCGCACGGTGAACCTGGCCGGCGAGGAGCTCAAGGGCTCGCTGGTGCAGGAAATCCACCGGCAGCACGCCGACGTCCGGCGGGTCGTCAATCTCTATGGCCCGACCGAGGACACGACGTACTCGACCTGGTCGGTGGTCCCGCGCGACGCCGTCCGCCCGGCGATCGGCCGGCCGCTGACCGGCGAGTCGGCCTACGTGCTCGACGCCCGGATGCAGCCGGTGCCCCTCGGCGTCCCGGGGGAGCTGTACCTCGCTGGTGAGGGGCTGACCCGCGGCTATCTGCACCGTCCGGACCTGACGGCGGAGAGGTACCTCCCGAATCCGTTCGGACCTCCAGGATCGCGGCTGTACCGCGTCGGCGACCGGGTGCGCTATCTGCCTTCCGGAGAGCTCGACTTCCTGGGGCGGCTCGACCACCAGGTGAAGATCCGCGGCTTTCGCATCGAGCTGGGAGAGATCGAGGCGGCGCTCACCCGCCATCGAGAGGTGCGGCAGGCGGCGGTGCTGGCGACTGCCGAGGGCCATGGCGGCAACCGGCTGATCGCCTACCTCGAGACCGAGGGCGATCTCCCGCCGGGCGAGCTGCGGGTCTTTCTCCGGGGCCGCCTGCCCGATTACATGGTCCCCGCGGCCTTCGTGCCGCTGCGGCGTCTGCCGCTCACCGCCAACGGAAAGATCGACCGCCGGGCGCTCGCCGCGATGCGGCCGCACGTGGCGAGCTTGGTGGCGCCGCCGGACCGGGCGCCCGCCAACCACGCCGAGGAGGTCCTGGCCGGGATCTGGAGCGAGGTCTTCGGCCGCCCGGTGGGGGTGAACGAGAGCTTCTTCGACCTCGGCGGCGACTCGCTGCTCGCCACCCGGGTGCTGGCGCGGGCCCGGGCGGCGCTCGGGATCGAGCTGTCCCCGTCCGCGGTGCTCGAGGCGGTCACCGTGGCCGCCCTTGCCGAGAGGATCGAGAGGACCGGTAGGGCCGCCAGGACCGAGAGGATCG
>Ga0070732_10001272_pt1 | contig 13905 bp, 9 predicted proteins | sample Coa_R1_5_FD_66449 | JGI IMG/M metagenome (GOLD analysis project Ga0070732, IMG submission 66449) | Surface soil microbial communities from Centralia Pennsylvania, which are recovering from an underground coalmine fire - Coalmine... | ecosystem: Environmental > Terrestrial > Soil > Unclassified ...
TGCCGGCACCCGCCCGCCGCGGGCCTTGACTTGACAGTGCCGTGTCAGGATAAGGGCACGGGTCTCCCGGTCAACCGCTAACCTGTGATCATCGAATCCGTCAAACGCTCCTTCACCCCCGCCCTGGTGCTATTGGGTCTGGGCGCTGCGGCGCAGTGCGCCGCGGCTGCCCACACGCCAACGCCTGCGGCGGTCGCCGCCCCCGACCGCTTTGGCGCCGACACCGCCGCCGCCGTCCTCGACGCCGGGGGCAACGCGGCGGATGCGGCGGTGGCGGTGGCCTTCGCTCTCGCCGTCACGTTTCCGGACGCGGGCAATCTCGGTGGCGGCGGCTTTGCCACGCTCTACTTCGGGGGCAAGCCGTACTTCCTCGACTACCGCGAGTGCGCCCCAGGCAGCGCCACGGCGAACATGTATCTCGACGCGGCCGGCAACGTCATTCCTGATGCGAGCACGATCGGCGCGGGTGCCGCCGGCGTCCCGGGCACCGTTGCCGGCCTGTGGGAGCTGCACCATCGCTTCGGGAAACTCCCCTGGAGGACCGACCTCGCACCCGCCATCCGTTACGCGCACGACGGCTTCGCAGTCGACCGCAAGCTCGCCGCGATGCGCGACCGCCGCGCCGCCGAGCTCCACGGGCGCACCAACTTCATGGCCTACTACGGCACGCTCAAGGCCGGCAGGATATTCAAACAGCCCGAGCTCGAGGCGACGCTGCGGCGCATTGCGGCCGCGGGCCCCGCCGGGTTCTACGCCGGCCGCACCGCCGATCTCATCGTCGCGGAAATGGTGCGCGACCACGGCCACGTCTCGCAGGCGGACCTCGGCGCGTACCGCCCGGTGTGGCGCGAGCCGCTCCTCGGCACCTGGGCCGGCTACCAGGTCATCACCGCGCCCCTGCCAAGCTCCGGCGGGATTGCGCTCTTGTCCCTGATGGCCATGAAGGCCGACCTCGCCTCCGCCTTCCGCGGGGTGCCGCTCAACTCGGCGCAGTACGTGCACCTGCTCGCGGAGATCGAGAAGCGCGTGTTCGCCGACCGCGCCGACTACCTGGGCGACCCGGCGTTTCACCAGGCCCCGGTAGCCGAGCTTCTCGACCCGCGCTACCTCGCACGGCGCGCAGCCGAGGTGAACCGCGAGCACCCCACGCCGACCGCGGAGGTGAAGCCCGGCCTGGATGCGCACCACAACACCACTCATTTCGACGTGATCGACGCCGCCGGTAATGCCGTGGCCAACACCTACACGCTGAACGATGACTTCGGCTCGGGCGAGGTAGTGCGCGGCGCGGGCTTCCTCCTTAACAACGAAATGGACGACTTCTCGTCCAAGCCCGGCGCCGCCAACATCTACGGTGTGGTCGGCGGCGATGCCAACGCCATCGCTCCCGGCAAGCGCCCGCTCTCGACCATGACGCCGACGATTCTGCTCCGCGACGGCCGCGTGGCCGGTGCCATCGGTACCCTCGGCGGTTCGCGCATCGCCACCTGGATCTTCCAGGTCCTGAGCGACTGGCATGATTTCCATATGCCACTCGCTGCGGCGGTGGCGGCACCGCGCGTCCACCACCAGCTGCTGCCGCCCAACGAGATTATCGAAGAGCCGTACGCCACCCTCGAACCGAAGGTGCGCGCCGAACTCGAGGCGCGCGGCTACCGGTTCGTCAACCAGGGCTGGAACGGCGACATCCAGGCGATCGTGATCGAACCCTCGGGCGTGAGCGCGGTGTCCGACCCGCGCGGGCGCGGCGTCGCGCGCGTGCTGTCCCCGCCCTGACGCCTCAGCCGCGCGGCCGCAGATTCTGCGGGTCGTACGGCGGCTCGCGCGCCACGACCGCCGGGCGGCGCTCGCCCAGGATCTCGATCTCGAGGGCGGTGCCGGCGACGGCGAGGTCGGAGCGCACATAGGCGAGCGCGAGACTGCAGCCGAGGCGATAGCCGTAACCGCCCGAGGTGACGAGCCCGACCCGCTCGGCATCCTGGTACACGATCGACACCGGCGCGGCATCGGCGTCCCCGGCCGCGACCACGAGCGGCACGAGGCGCTCGCGCGGGCCGGCGGCGGCCTCGCGCCGCAGGGCATCCTTGCCGATGAAGTCGACCGGCTTGTCCAGGCGCACGAAGCGCCCCAGGGATGCGGCCAGAGGGCTGTATTCGGTCGTAAGGTCCGCCTTCCAGCTGCGGTAGCCCTTCTCGAGCCTGAGACTGTCGAGCGCGTACAGCCCGAAGTGCGCCAGCTGCAGCGCGCGCCCGGCTGCCACCAGGCAGTCATAGACCTGAGGGAGACGCTCACTCGCCACGTGCAGCTCCCAGCCGAGCTCGCCCACGTAACTCACGCGCAGCGCGAGCACCTCGGTACCGGCGATGCGCAGGCTGCGCGCCGCGAGCCACGGAAAGGCGCTGCCGGATAGGTCGGCGTCGGTGACCGCCATCAGCAGCTCCCGCGTACGCGGGCCCGCAAGGATCAGCGCACCGAACTGCTCGGTCTGATTGGCGACCTGCACGCCTGTTGAGCCCACCGCGAGGTGCGCCCGCAGCCACTCGGCGTCGTGGCGCTCCGCCGCCGCACCGCCCATGAGCAGCAACCGCCCCCCGGGCAGGTGCGTCACGGTCATCTCGGTGACGATGCCGCCGCGCGCGGAGCAGAAGTAGCCAAGGCCGGTACGTCCCGGCGGCGGCAGCGGGCCGGCGAGAAGCCGGTCGAGCCACGCCGCTGCGCCCGCGCCCGCAACCTCGAACCGGCCAAAGCCCGGCATGTCGAGGAGCGCCACGCCCGAGGCGACGACCGCGCACTCGCGCGCTACGGCACGGTGCCAGTGGGGGCGGCGGAACGAGACTTCCGTGCCCGGTGGATCCCCGGGCCGTGTGTAGTACACCGCGCGCTCCCAGCCGCCGCGCGCTCCGAAGAGCGCGCCGGCCGCCTGCAGCCGCCCGTGCAGCGGCGAGACCCGCGAGGGGCGGCCGGCGGCGCGCTCCTCCTGCGGATAGGCGACGCCGTATTCATGCTCGTACGTCTCGAGCGCCTTGGAGAGCGCGTAGCGGCGGTCGGCAAAGGCGCCGTAGCGGCGGCAGTCGACCGACCAGATGTCCCAGTCGGGCTCGCCGTTCACCACCCACTCCGCGATCACCCGCCCGGCGCCCCCGGCCTGCACGATGCCGAAGGTGAACGCACAGCAATGGAAGAAGTTGCGGACTCCCGCTGCCGGGCCAATGAGCGGGTTGCCGTCGGGCGCGTAGGGAATCGGTCCGTTGATGACCCGCCGGACGCCCACCGACCCGAGCAGCGGCACCCGCGCACAGGCGGCCTCGATGTAGCGCTCGATGCGCCCGAGGTCGTCCGCGAACAGCTGATGCGCAAACTCCGCCGGCAGCCCCTCCAGCCAGTGCGCGCGGGCGCAGTCCTCGTATGGACCGAGGAGCAGCCCGTGCCGCTCCTGCCGCAGGTAGTAGCTCACGTCCGGGTCGCGCAGCAGTGGCAGGCGTGACGCGCCGCGCGCGGCGAGCGCGGCAATGTCCTCGGTGACCAGGTACTGGTGCGACAGCGACACGAGCGGCAGGTATTCGCCGATCATCGCCGCCACCTCGCCGCCGCGGTAGCCGGCCGCGTTGATGACGTACTCCGCTTCGATCGCACCGGCCGGAGTCTCGATGCGCCAGCCCCCGTCCGGCAGCGCCTGCAGCGCCGTCACGGGCGTGCCGCGCTGGATGTGCGCTCCCAGATCGCGCGCGCCCTTCGCGAAGGCCTGGGTGAGCTGGGCCGGATCGATGTCGCCGTCGGTCGGATCCCACAGGCCGGCGCGGATGCCGTCGATCTCGATGAACGGATGCCGCTGCCGGATCTCCTGCGGCGACAGCAGCTCGAATTCGAGACCCTGGGCGCGCGCCTGCGAGCGCACGTGGCGGAACTCGTCGACGCGGTCAGCCGTGTGCGCGAGGCGGATGCTGCCGGTGATGTGGTAGTTGATGTCGTAGCCGACCGTGCGCGCCAGGCGAGCGTACAGTGCCGTCGAGTAGCTCTGCAGCTTCAAAAGGCTCCACGAGGTGGCGAAGTTCGGGCAGTTGCCGGCCGCATGCCAGGTCGAGCCCGCCGTCAGCTCATCGCGCTCGAGCAGCAGCACGTCCGTCCACCCCAGACGCGCCAGGTGGTAGAGCGCACTGCAGCCGACCGCACCGCCGCCGATGACGACGAGCCGCGCGTGGCGCTTCACGCCTTCACTCGGGCGCCCGTGGGATCGTAGAACGGCCGCAGTGACACGCGTGCGGCGATGCGCTCGGCGGCGACCTCGATCTCGTAGTGTCCGGCGGCGATCCAAGCCCCGGTCACGGCCTCGCCGCCGGCTGCGAGGTAGCCGAGTGCCAGCGGCGCCCCTACCGTGTGACCGAACATGCCCGAGGAGGTCTTGCCGACCAGCACGCCGTCGCGCCAGATCGGCTCGTTGTGATAGAGCAGCCGGTCGTCGCGCTCGAGTGCCAGGGCCACCAGGCGCCGCTCGAGCGGTGCGTCCCGCGCACGCAGCAGCGCCTCGCGCCCGATGAAGCCGCCCGGCTTGTCCCAGGCGACCGCGAATCCCAACCCCGCCTGCAGCGGGTTGTCATCCTCGCCAATGTCGTGGCCCCAGTGCCGGTAGGCCTTCTCCATGCGCAGGCTGTTCATGGCGTGATAGCCCGCGAGCGCCAGTCCATAGGGCTCGCCGGCGGCGACGATGGCGTCGTAGACACCCTGGACGAACTCGGTCGGCACCTGCAGCTCGTAGCCGAGCTCGCCGACGTAGGTGATGCGGCAGGCGCGCACCCGGGCGTAGCCGACGTCGAGGACCTGCGAGGTGCCGAACGGGAAGGCGGCCGTCGACAGGTCGGCATCGCTGAGTGCGGCGAGCAGCTCGCGGCTGCGCGGTCCCATGAGCCCGAGCACCGCGTAGGCGGAGGAGACGTCGAAGGCCGCGGCGCGCGCCTCAGGTGCGATGTGGCGGCACAGCCAGCTGAAATCGCGCGTCTGCGTCGCGCACGAGGTGACGATGAGGTAGGCATCCTCCGCTTCGCGCGTGACCGTCAGGTCCGCCTCGATCCCGCCGCGCTCGTTCAGCCACTGCGTGTACACGACCCGTCCGACCGGCACGTCGACGTTGTTGGCGCACAGCCGTGACAGCACCGCGGTCGCGTCGGGCCCCTTGAGCGCGAACTTCGCGAACGAGGACTGATCGAACAGACCGACGCGTTCGCGCACCGCGCGGTGCTCGGCCGCCGAGCGCTCGAACCAGTTCTGGCGGCCGTAGCTGTACTGGTAAGCCGGCGCCTCGCCGGGAGCGGCGAACCAGTTGGCGCGCTCGAAGCCTGCGACCTCGCCGAAGCAGGCGCCGGAGCGCAGCAGGCGGTCGTGCAGCGCGGAGCGGCGCACGCCGCGCGCGGTCTCGGCCTGGCGATAGGGCCAGTGCATGGCGTACAGCAGCCCGAGGGATTCGACCGTGCGCTCGCGCAGGTAGCGACGGTTGCGCTGGAACGGCGCACAGCGGCGGATATCGACGTCCCAGAGGTCCGCGGGCGGATGCCCGTCGATGATCCAGTCCGCGAGCACCTTGCCCGCCCCGCCGGCCGACTGGATGCCGATCGAGTTGAAGCCGGCGGCGACGTAGAGACCGCGCACCTCGGGCGTCTCGCCGAGCAGGTAGCGGTCATCGGGGGTGAAGCTCTCCGCTCCGTTGAAGAACACCTGCACACCGGCGCTCTCGAGGGCGGGGACGCGGTGCATCGCGGCGGCGAACAGTGGCTCGATGTGGCTCAAGTCCGCCGGCAGCTGGTCAAAGGCGAAGCTGTCCGGGATGCCGCCGGCACCCCAGGGCTTGGCCTGCGGCTCGAACCACCCGACGAGGAGCTTGCCGGTATCCTCCTTGAAGTACGAGCAGGCATCGGCATCGCGCAGGATGGGCAGCGACGTAAGACCCGGAATCGGCTGGGTGACGATGTAGAAGTGCTCGGCGGCGTGCAGCGGCACGGTGACGTCGGCCCATCCGCCGACCTCGCGCGCCCACATGCCGGCGCAGTTCACCACCACGTCGGCGCGCACCTCCCCGGCCTCGGTCGCGACGCCGGTCGCACGCCCGGCCTCGGTGCGGATGGCGGTGACCTTCAGGTCCTCGACGATGCGCACGCCGGCCCGGCGCGCGCCCCGGGCCAGTGCCTGGGTGGTGTCGACCGGATTGGTCTGGCCGTCCTTGGGCAGGTAGACCGCGCCGATCACCCCCTCGGTCGAGAGCAGCGGCCAGCGCTCGCGCGCCTCGCCCGGCGTCAGCAGCTGGACCTCGAGCCCGAAGCAGCGCGCCATGGAGGCGCCGCGCCTGAGCTCCTCGAGACGGCCGGCACTCGCGGCCACGGCAATGGAGCCGACCTGCCTGAACCCGGTGGCCTGACCGGTCTCGCGCTCGAGGCCCTCGTACAGCTGCGTCGTGTACTGCGCCAGGCGCGTCAGGCCCAGCGTGGCGCGCAGCTGGCCCACCAGTCCGGCCGCGTGCCAGGTCGTGCCGCACGTCAGCTTCTTGCGCTCGAGCAGCAGCACGTCGCTGCAGCCGCGCTTGGCCAGATGGTAGGCGACGCTGCAGCCGACGATGCCGCCGCCGATGATCACCACCCGCGCGTGCGCCGGAAGACTCACCGCCATGTTCAGGTTACTTCCGCCTGAGCTGCGGTGCCGGCGCGGCGGCGGCGGCGCGGTGCATGCGCGCACGGCTGTCGGCGGCGTGGGCGCGCAGCACCTGGCCGGCGCGCTGCGGGTCGCGCGAGGCGATCGCCCTGACGATGGCCTTGTGCTCGGCGTTAGAGACGGCGAAGCCGCCACCGTCCTGCAGCCCGCGCAGCCGGAACAGGAGCAGTTCCTTGGTCAGGCGGCGATAGGTCTCCGCCAGACGCGTGTTGCCCGCGAAGTCGACCAGCGCCTCGTGAAAAGCGAGGTTCAGCACGTGGTAGCGCGGCACGTCCTGCGCCGCAGTCGCGGCGTCCATCTCGGCCAGCAGCGCGCGCAGTGCCGCCAGCTGCGCGCCCGTGACGCGCTCGGCGAGACGCCGCCCGATGAGCTCGTCGAGGACCTCGCGCACGTCGTACACCTCGTCGGCTTCCGCCACCGTGACTTCGCGCACGAAGGCACCGCGGTTGCGCTCGGTACGCACCAGCCCGCACTCGGTCAGCGCCCGCAGCGCTTCGCGGACCGGCCCGCGGCTGGTACGGAAGTGCTCGGCGAGCTCTACCTCGTTGATGCGCTGGCCGGCCGAGAGCTCGCCGCGCAGGATCATCTGCTCGATCTCGGCCTGTACCAGCGAAGGCAGGGAGTGGGCCTGCAGCAGCTGCAGCGGCGTCAGCGCGTTCACGGCAGTGTCCCAAGCCTCGGTTACGGTGTCGCGCGCCATTACACCGCACGCCGCCCGTAGTGTCTACTGTTGACACTTAGGGTCCTCGACCCTAGAGTGAGCGTCGGCCCGAGCCCTCTCGCACGAGCATCGTCATGACCACCGAACCCTTCCTGCTCACCCCCGGCCCACTGACCATCTCGCTCCGCACCAAGCAAAGCATGCTGCGCGACTGGGGCTCGTGGGATGCGGACTTCAACAGCATTACCGCGCGCGTGCGCGAGCGCCTGCTGCAGGTGGTGCATGGCAGCGCCACGCACGAGTGCGTGCCGCTGCAGGGCAGCGGCACCTTCTCGGTCGAGGCGGCGATCGGCACGCTGGTGCCGCGCAGCGGCGGTCACGTGCTGGTGCCCCAGAACGGCGCCTACTGCCAGCGCATCGCCCGCATCTGCAAGATACTCGGACGCAGGCTCACGACCCTGGACTACGCCGAAAACAGCCAGGTCCTGCCCGAGGACATCGAGCGGGCGCTCACGGCTGACCCGAGCATCACGCACGTGGCGCTGGTGCACTGCGAGACCAGCACCGGGATCCTGAACCCGCTGCCGCAGATCGCACAGGTGGTGGCCCGCCACGGCAAGGGCCTGATCGTCGATGCCATGAGCTCCTTCGGCGCGCTCGAGATCGACGCCCGCACCATGCCCTTCGACGCGGTCATCGCCGCCTCAGGCAAGTGCCTGGAGGGCCCTCCGGGCATGGGCTTCGTGATCGCGCGCCGCGCGGTGCTCGAGCGCTGCGAGGGCAACAGCCACTCCCTGTCCATGGACCTCTACGACCAGTGGGTCTACATGCAGAAGACCACCCAGTGGCGCTACACCCCGCCGACGCACGTGGTCGCGGCCTTCGATTGCGCCATCACGCAGTACCTGGAGGAAGGCGGCCGTGCCGCGCGCTACGCGCGCTATGCCCATAACTGCCGCACTCTGCTGGACGGCATGGCCCAGCTCGGACTGCGCAGCTTCCTGCCGGCGGACATCCAGGCGCCCATCATCGTCACGTTCTTTGCGCCCGATAACCCGCACTACCAGTTCAAGAGCTTCTACAACGCCGTCAAGGCGCAGGGCTACATCCTCTACCCCGGCAAGCTCACCACGGTCGAGACCTTCCGGGTCGGCTGCATGGGCCAGCTCGGCGAGCGCGGCATCGGTGGCGCCGTGGACGCGGTGGCCAAGGTGCTGGCGGCCATGCGGGCGGCGGCCTGATGGCACGCAGCGTCGAGGTCAACGGCCGCAGCTATCGCCTGCCGGGGCGTCCGGTGGTGGTGGTGTGCGTGGACGGCTGCGAGCCGGACTACATCGCGCAGGCCGTGGCGGGCGGCCACATGCCGTGGATGAAGCGCGTGCTGGCGCAGGGCAGCGCGGTCATCGCCGACTGCGTCATGCCGAGCTTCACCAACCCCAACAACCTCTCGATCGTCACCGGTGCGCCGCCGGCGGTGCACGGCATCTGCGGCAACTACCTCTACGACACCGACGGCGGCGTCGAGGTGATGATGAACGACCCGAAGTGGCTGCGTGCCCCTACCCTGCTGGCCGCGCTTGCGGATGCCGGCTGCAAGGTCGCGGTGGTCACCGCCAAGGACAAACTGCGCAAACTCCTCGGCCACAAGCTCCGCGGGGTGTGCTTCTCCGCGGAGAAGGCCGACCAGGTCACGCGCGCCGAGCACGGCATCGAGGACGTGCTGTCGCTGGTGGCACTGCCGGTGCCGAGCGTCTACAGCGCTGCGCTGTCCGAGTTCGTGTTCGCCGCCGGCGTGAAGCTCATGCAGACGCAGCGGCCGGACGTCATGTACCTGTCGACCACCGACTACGTGCAGCACAAGCACGCACCCGGCACCGCGGAGGCCAACGCTTTCTACGCCATGATGGACCGCTACCTGGGCGAGCTCGAGCCCTACGGCTGCACCATCGCACTCACCGCCGATCACGGCATGAATGCCAAGACGCGCCTGGACGCGAGCCCGAACGTCATCTACCTGCAGGACGTGCTCGATGGCTGGCTCGGCGAAGGCCACGCACGCGTCATCCTGCCCATCACCGACCCGTACGTGGTGCACCACGGTGCGCTCGGCTCCTATGCGACGGTGTACCTGCGAGCGACGGACGACGCGGCCGCCCTCGCCGCCCGCCTGGCACAAATGCAGGGAGTGGAGCTGGTGCTGACGCGCGAGCAGGCGGCGCGCCGTTTCGAGCTGCCCGCCGACCGTATCGGGGACCTGGTGGTGGTCTCGGTACGCTCGGTCGCACTGGGAAGCGCCAGGGCCAAGCACGACCTCTCGGGCCTCGATGCGCCGCTGCGCTCGCACGGCGGGCTGTCGGAGCAGCCGGTGCCGCTGGTCATGAATCGCCCCATCCGCGACCTGGATGCGGACCGCCGCTGGCGCAATTTCGACGCCTTCGACTGGGCCCTGAACCATGGCCACTGAGGCCGCCCCACGCGCCGCCGCCGGCATGCGCCGCGAGGGCCTGCGAATCGGCGGCACGCAGGTCACGACCGAGCGCGCGAGCGAGGTGTTCAATCCCTACACCCGCGCCGTGGTCGCCAGCGTCGCGCGTGCCTCGGTCGCCGACGTCCGCCGCGCCATCGCCATCGGCCGGGCCTACCGCCCGAAGCTCACCCGTTACGAGCGCTACCGCATCTGCTATCAGGCGGCGGAGCTGCTGCGGGCGCGCACCGAGGAGTTCGCGGACCTGATCACCGCCGAGAGCGGCCTGTGCAAGAAGGACTCGACCTACGAGGTCGGGCGGGCCTGCGACGTATTCGTGTTCGCCGGCAACGCGGCGCTCCAGGACGACGGCCAGGTGTTCTCCTGTGACCTCACCGCGCACGGCAAGCGGCGCAAGGTGTACACCCTGCGCGAGCCGCTGCAGGGCGTGATCTGCGCCATCACTCCCTTCAACCATCCGCTCAACCAGGTGGCGCACAAGGTCGCCCCCTCGATCGCCACCAACAACCGCATGGTGCTCAAGCCGTCGGAGAAGACGCCGCTGAGCGCGCTCAAGCTGGCCGACATTCTCTATGAGGCGGGACTGCCGCCGGAGATGTTCGCCGTCGTCACCGGCGACCCGCGCGAGATTGCCGACGAGCTGCTGACGCACGCGGACGTCGACCTCGTCACCTTCACCGGCGGTGTGGCGGTCGGCAAGTACATCGCCGCCAAAGCGGTCTACAAGCGCCAGGTGCTGGAGCTCGGCGGCAACGATCCGCTCATCGTCATGGAGGACGCGGATCTCGAGGAGGCGGCCACGCTCGCCGCCCTCGGCTCGTACAAGAACTCCGGCCAGCGCTGTACGGCCATCAAGCGCATGCTGGTGCACCAGCAGGTGGCCGCGCCGTTCACCGAGCTGCTGGTGGCGAAGAGCCGCGCCGTCAAGTACGGCGATCCCATGGACCCGAAGACCGACATGGGCACGGTGATCGATGAGGCGGCGGCGCAGAGCTTCGAGGCGCGGGTGAACGAGGCGCTGGCCCAGGGCGCGCGGCTCCTGTACGGCAACGTCCGCGACGGCGCGCTGTATTCCCCGACCGTCCTCGACCGGGTCGCCCCGGAGATGGCGGTGGTGAAGCAGGAGACCTTCGGTCCGGTGTCGCCGGTCATCAGCTTCGCCAGTCTCGACGAGGCGATCCGCATCGCGAATTCCACCGCCTACGGGCTGTCCTCGGCGGTGTGCACCAACCGCCTCGACTACATCACGCGCTGCGTGTCCGAGCTCAACGTCGGCAGCGTGAACGTGCGCGAGGTGCCGGGATACCGGCTCGAGCTCACGCCCTTCGGCGGCATCAAGGACTCGGGCCTGGGCTACAAAGAGGGCGTGCAGGAGGCCATCAGGAGCTTCACCAACACCAAGACCTATTCCTTGCCGTGGCCCTGATCGAGCCAGGCGCCGAGGCGGTGCTGCCGGCCGACGCGGTCGCCCTCGTCCCGGGGACACGCGCCCTGCGCATCGCGCAGTGCCGCACCCTCGCACTGCTGTTCCTCGGCTACGCGTCCTGCTACTTCTGCCGCTCCAACTTCTCGGTCGCGACGCCCCTGCTGGTCGAGGATCTCGGCCGGCGTGGCGTCAGCCACCAGGATGCCCTCATCGGGCTCGGCTGGCTGGCCTCGGCCGGGGTATTCGCCTACGCGATGGGCAAGTGGTTCCTGACCGGCCTCGGCGACTACTGGGGCGGCAAGCGCAATCTTCTGATCGCCACCGGCGGCGCGACGCTGTTCACCCTGCTGTTCGCCTCGAGCTCGATGCTGCCGGTGTTCGCCTTCGCCTGGGTCGGCAACCGTCTCAGCCAGTCGATCGGCTGGTCGGCGCTCGTCAAGGTGTCCTCCAAGTGGTTCAGCTACGCCCGCTACGGCACCATCGCCGCCATCCTCACCTGCAGCTACCTCGTGGGGGATGCGGCGGCGCGCCAGAGCATGAGCTGGCTGCTCGAGCGCGGGGTCGGCTGGCGCGGCCTGTTCGTGTTCGGTGCCGGCGTCGCCGGGCTGATGTTCCTCTGCAACCTGGTGCTGCTGCGCGAGTCGCGCACCGAGGAAGGCCACGCCGAGCCGGCGGTGAATCCGCGCAACGTGTTCGCCGGCCGAGCGGTCGCGCCGCACACCTTCCTCGAGCGGGTACTTCCGCTGCTTCGCAGCCGCGCCTTCGTCACCGTGTGCCTGCTCGGGTTCGCGACCACCATGGTGCGCGAGACCTTCGGTACCTGGACGCCGCAGTACCTGCACGACTTCGGGCACCTGTCCGTCAGCCGCGCGGCGGCCATGTCGGCGGTGTTCCCGGCCGCGGGCGCGCTGTCGGTGCTGCTCGCGGGCTGGGGCAGTGACCGGCTGGGTCCGAACGCCCGGGCGCTGCTCCTCATCGTCGGTCTCGCCGCCACCGCCGCGGCGCTGCTGGTGCTGATGTCGGTGCCGCCGGGCGCGGCCGGCGCCGTGCTGCCGATCGCCATGATCGCTCTGGTCGGCTTCTGCCTGCTCGGTCCCTACTCCTTCCTGCCCGGGGCGTTCGCGCTGGAATTCGGCGGCAAGCAGGCCGCCGCGGCCGCCTCCGGCCTGGTGGACGGCACCGGCTATCTCGGCGGCGTCGCGGCCGGCTCGGTCATGGTGTGGCTGTCGCAGCGCTTCGGCTGGGGCGCGATGTTCCTGTCGCTGGCGGTGGTGAGCGCGCTCGCGACGGTCGGCGCGTGCTACCTGTACGCGCAGAATGCACGGCGCCTGGCGGTCGCCGTCCCCGCCGCCCGGACCGGCCCGTGAAGATTGCGCGGCTCGAGACCTGGCACGACCGGTTCGTGTGCTTCGTGCGCGTCACCGCGGACACCGGCGCGAGCGGCTGGGGACAGACCTCGACCTACAACGCCGACATCACCGCCGCGGTCTTCCATCGCCAGGTGGCGCCCTGGGCGCTCGGCGCCGACACCTTTCCCATCGAGCCGCTCATCGAGCGCATCGAGGAGCGCGAGCACAAGTTTCCCGGCAGCTACCGCTGCCGCGCGCTCGCCGGCCTCGATACCGCGCTGTGGGACCTGCGCGGGCGGGTCGAGGGCAAGCCGGTGGTGACGCTGCTCGGCGGCGCGCCGCGGCGGCTGCGCGCCTATGCCTCGTCCATGCGGCGCGACATCACACCCGCGGACGAGGCCGCGCGGCTGGTGCACCTGCGCGACAGCTACGGCTTCGACGCCTTCAAGTGGCGGGTCGGAGCGGAGTGCGGCCACGACCTCGACGAGTGGCCCGGACGCACCGAGGCGGTGGTGCCCGAGGTGGCGCGCGCGCTGGGAGCGGGTGTGGCGAAGCTGGTCGATGCCAACAGCGGCTTCTCGCCGCGCCGCGCGATTGAGGTCGGCCGGCTGCTCGAAACCGAGGGCGTCGGTCACTACGAGGAGCCGTGCCCGTACTGGAAGCTCGAGGAGACCAAGCAGGTTGCCGACGCGCTCGACCTCGACGTGACCGGCGGCGAGCAGGACTGGGACTTCGCAACCTGGGCGCGCATGATCGAGATGCGTGCGGTCGACGTGGTGCAGCCGGACGTCATGTACATGGGCGGCATCGCCCGCACGCTCAGGGTCGCGCAGATGGCGGCGCGCGCCGGACTCCCCTGCACGCCGCACAGCGCCAACCTGTCGCTGGTCACCCTGTGCACCATGCACCTGCTCGGTGCCCTTCCCAACCCCGGCAAGTACCTCGAGCTGTCCATCGAGGGGCGCGACTACTACCCGTGGCAGGAGGGGCTGTTCGTGAACGACCCCTACCGCGTCACGGACGGCCACGTCACCATCCCGTCCGAGCCCGGCTGGGGCGCCGAGGTCAACCCCCAGTGGCTGGAGCGGGCCGAATATCGGCTCAGCAGCCCGTCGCGCTAACATTCGTGAGTACAACAGGGCCGGCGCCACCGGCCCGTGCCGCCGAAGGAGCTCTCCGTTATGCAGCCACACGAGGTGCGCAGCGCCGCACAGGCCCGCGCGATTGTCGAGGAGCGCGGGCTGACCCACGTCAAGATCGGCGTGTTCGACAATGACGGCATCCTGCGCGG
>Ga0070732_10001274_pt1 | contig 13898 bp, 10 predicted proteins | sample Coa_R1_5_FD_66449 | JGI IMG/M metagenome (GOLD analysis project Ga0070732, IMG submission 66449) | Surface soil microbial communities from Centralia Pennsylvania, which are recovering from an underground coalmine fire - Coalmine... | ecosystem: Environmental > Terrestrial > Soil > Unclassified ...
TCTCCGATGATGAGCACCGCGTCGACCGCGAGCTTCTCACCACCACACCGCAGCGCCTCCGCAATCGTCGGATAGATCTTGAAGCCAAACTCCTCCGCACGTTGGCGGCTCAGGTCGCTCTCGGGCGTCTGATCCACATAGAGTGAGACCACATCCAGCCCAGGCTGGTGCCATTTCCCATTCATCGGGTAACCCACCAGGAAGCGGTCGCCCATGTGCTGCGCATGCGACAGATACCGCCATTCCGTAGCGACAATCGCCATCTTCTTCCTTGCCGACCCCGCCGCCGTCGTCATCGAGGCAAGCGGGCCGGCCAGCAGGCCTGAACAACCGGCGCGGAGAAAAGTCCGTCGTGCGAACATCATTCCTCCTCAATGTGATCCGGCCATCAACGGAGGCAACACTGTTCCTGACACTCTGCTCTTGCTGCGCATCACACAGAATACCGAAAAAACCGCCACGTGGAACACCGCGCAACCTGGACGGAGGGATTGGAAAACGGACCGGGAGGGGGTCTTTTCATCAGCCGAGTGTTGGGGTGGGCGTAGCCATCGTGTGAGCTGGGATTCTGTTTTTGAGGCCGAGTCCCCCCACCCTGGCCCTCCCCCACAGGTGGGGAGGGAACCTCTGGTCGCTCCAGGCAACAGTTCAGACGCTTCGGGTTCCCTTTTCTCTCAAGAAGGACTGATGCAAGAACACAAGCGAAAGCTGATGGGAGCTCCGCAGTTTCCATAAGCCCCAGACCTTCTTGGCGCCCTCACCCCTTGTGGGGGAGGGTTGGGGTGGGGGGTTCTTATCCTTCGTCGGCCACAGGGCGCGCGAAGGAATTGAGATGAACGCGATCGTGGGACAAAACCAACTTTTCGTCACGCCGGGGCGAGACGCGCCTTTCAGGCCATCTGTTCGGTCGACGGTATCATGACCATCGTGCGATGCGTTTCAGGTGGGAAATGACGCAGTGCCTCCGGTCTTCGTCGCGCCAATCTCCGTCGATCAGCCTTGCCTCATCACTTCGCGTCCGCCTTGAGCACTCCTTGAGCACGCAGCCACTCCTCGCAGCGCTCGGGCCAGGTTGAGCAGGGCTGGGAGCTCTTGCGCAGGCCGAAGCCGTGGCCGCCGGACGAGTAGATGTGCAGCTCGGCGGGCACGCCGGCGCGCTTCAAGGCGAGGTACAGAGACACGCTGTTCTCGGGGCTGACCCGATCGTCGCCTGCGTGAGCGAGGAACATCGGTGGCGTTTGCGAGGTCACGTGGACCTCGGGCGAGAGCTCACTCGTCCCCTTCTTGACCACCGCGCCGGGGTAGACCAGCACCGCGAAGTCGGGTCGGCAATCGACGCGGTCGATGGCGTCGATCGTCTCATAGGTGCGCTTGTCGAAGTTGGTGGAGGCCGCGGCGGCGAGGTGCCCGCCGGCCGAGAAGCCGAGGATGCCGATCCGCTTCGGATCGATGCCCCAGTCGGCGGCCTTGCTTCGCACCAAGCTCAAAGCGCGCTGGGCATCCATGAGCGGCTGGGGCGGCGGGTCATCCTTGGGTGTGCCAGACCTGCGCGGGACGCGGTACTTCAGCACGATGCCTGTCACGCCGATCGAGTTCAGCCACTCGGCAACCTGGTCGCCTTCGTGATCGATGGCGAGAATGTTGTAGCCGCCCCCGGGACAAACAACGACCGCGACCCCCGTGTCCTTCGCGCGGTCCGGCCGGTGGACCGTGATGGTCGGATGCGTGACGTTCGTCACCCGCTTGATCGGATTCGGACCCGGACTCTCATCGACCTTCTCCGCGCCGATCGATCCGTCCTCGCCGGGCGCCGGACCTGGCCAGACGTCGAGCGTGAGTGGCGCAGGCGCATCGGCTGTGCGCCCGATCGTCGCGAGGCCAAGCACGAGCGAAATACCGAGCGCGATCGCGGTGACTCTCATGGTGTCGATGCTCCCCGGGCAAATGGAAACTCGATCAAGTCTGACATTCGCCTTGACCACCGAGCCATTGTACGCGATCGGCCGACGCCGCGGGACGCCTCCTCTCGTTCAGTTGACCCGTGGCGATCGTTCCGCATCACCTCGGGCGATGCCGTGCCTCTTCGACCGCATCGACGAGCTGCCTCATGGTCTCCAGGTAACCGATCAACGAGCGACGACCCAAAGCCGTCAAGTGATAGGTCGTCTTGGGGCGGCGGCCCACGAACGCCTTCTTCGACCTGATGTAACCGCCCTCCTCCAGCTTCTGCGCGTGCAGGCCGAGCACGCCGTCGGTGACCTCGAGCCGGCGCTTCAGCGTGGTGAAGTCGATCGGCCCGTCAATCTGGAGCGCTGTGAGAATTCCCAGGCGAATCGGGCCGTGCACCGACGTGTCGAGACCGTTGAAGTCAATGGGAGGCTGGCTCATGTTCTCCCCCGTAGTCCCGAAGCTGCCATGCCTGGATCGCGGCCGACAAGATGCCGGCGCTCGCCATGCTCACTCCTGCGGCGATGATGACCTGGCGGGGCGAGCACAGGGGCAAGACGAGCCCGAAACCCAGCAGAGCCACGGCCGCCGCGAGCATGCTCCGCCGGCCCCGGCCAGTCATCGCCAGCACTGCGCACGCGCCGCCGGTGAACGATACGGCGACGGCTCCCACCACCGTGCTCGGTATTCCCTGCGCCTTTCCCCAGGCGACATAGCCGCCAGCCAGGAGGCCGAATAACACTGATGCGAAGAGCGCGAGAGTGTACTCGCGGCGACGCATCGGCGACCGCCCACTGCTGCGCCGGAACCGAACTCGCAGGCCGATGAAGGCCAACACAACCACGCCGAGGGGCAGCAGACCCAGTCGCGTGTAGCCGAGCGGGGCGATCGCCCCGAGCGCGGCCAGGACCGCCCCGCAAGCACCACCCGCCAGGTTCAAGTACACATCCTCCCACCCAAACGGCAGCTCTAGCCCAGCCACCGCGCGGATCGACGCGATGTCTGCCCTGATCCGCTCGAGATTTGCCTCGCTCATCGAGAGAGACTCCGAAAAAAAAGTCGAACTGGTTTGCGCATTCCCTCAGAAATCACGATTACTCTGATTATTAGAGTAAATGGTGGAGCTTGTCAACGGGGTTTTGACTGATGGCATTCCTCGGGACACTCGCTCAGCAGACTCGCGCGTCGTTCTAAACGCTCCGGGTGGGAGCTCACGCTCTCGGTGCTCTGTTTTTCTGGCCAACGTGGACGCGGAGCGTCGAGGACCGCATGCCAACGCGGAGCGATGGGAACGAGGTTGTGGTTTGTGACCTCGCGTCCGAGTTGCTCAAATCACGCTCGGGACGTAGCATGGTCTGATGCCAACGGCACTCCGATATGGTCCGTATATATTCTTCTTTTATTCCGGTGACCGTCGTGAACCGCCTCATGTTCATGTCGAACGCGACAACTTGCAGGCCAAGTTCTGGCTCGAACCCGTGCAGTTGGAGCGCAGTCATGGGTTTAGTTCCAATGAGATCAGAGGAATCCAGGCAATAGTCATCGAGCATCAACAACATCTCCTGGAGTCTTGGGATGAGTTCTTCCACGGCTGAGGTCATGGTGGCTAAGGCCACCAATTTGCATGTGTCGCGCGATCGACTATCGGTCGAGTTATCGGACGGCCGTACGATCGCTGTGCCTTTGGACTGGTATCCTCGGCTCGCGCAGGCGACTGTGAAGGAACGGAGTTCGTGGCGGCTCATTGGCGGCGGTCGCGGCATTCATTGGCCCGAACTTGATGAAGACATCAGTGTCGAGAATCTCTTGTCCGGCAAGCCCTCCGGTGAAAGCCAGACCTCGTTCAAAAGTTGGCTCGCTCAGCGCGGCGGAAGAAAGAAGCAACACCCCCGTCGCCACAGGGCCTGAGGCGCAGCGCATCCTGGGCGTGAGCCCGCGTCATAGACTGAGACGCAAGACCGATCCCGGACGGCAGGGGTCAAGCCAGTGCATTTCGGCGCAGTCCACGCGGTCTTATCCTCCGGACTTTGACTCGCGAGGCCTCGTCTCCCACATCGTTCATCTCATAGCGCCGCCAAGGCCAGCGTTGTGGCTCCAAGCCCGAGCGCCGCGCCGGCAACGACGATGATGCCACGCCGCACGCCGGCCCTGCGCGAATAGATGCCGATCAAGATCGGGATCGCCGTCCAGCCGATGCCACCGAGCGCGAACATCAGGCCAACAGCCCGGCCGTGCAGAGACGGGTTGGTGTGGCCGAGCAAGACGGCCATGAGCGTGGGGAAGATTGGCCCAAAGACCAGCCCCGCGGCGATCACCGCTGTCGAGGCAAGCGCGGGGCCACGGACGCGCACCATGCCCAAGAGGACAGCAATGCTGCTAACCGCGAGCGTCACCAGCAGCGTCGTCTCCCAGCCGCTCGGGAAGAACAACGCCGCGGTGAGCCGGCTTGCCATGAAAGACAGCCAGAAGGCCGACAGCAACCGCGCAGCGCCCCACTCGCTGGTGCCCTGTTCACCGAGATAGGTCGTCGCCCAGGCGCCCAATGACGCTTCCATCGGTCCGTAGAAGAACAGCGAGATGCCGCATAACCACATGGTCGGATCGTGCAGCAGCACCCCGAAACCCGGGCTCATGCCCGTCGCAACTGCGTGGCCAGCGGCCGGCCCGGGCGCCCCGAGCTGCACTCCGGGCGCAAGCACGGCGGGCACCAGCGACAAGGCGGCGAGAAGCCCCAGGGTGGCCGCGAGAGAATAACGACGGATCAGGAACTCGCACGCCAGCGGAGTCAGGAACGCCCCGAGGCCGAAGATCGTGTTCGCGAGGTTGGTCGCGCTCCCGAGAATGCCCGGGAACGCCAGGGGAATCAGAACGTTGCCCACGTTGATCAGCATCGACCAGCCCGCCCCCATGATCAACACCGACGTCAAAGCCACGACATACGTCCGCGCACCAGCAAGCCCGGCCAGACTTGCCCCCAGGAGCAGGCTTCCCACGATGAGCACCACCCGCTTGCCCACATGATCGGTCACGAACCCCGCCGACAAGATCACCGGAATCATCACGAAGCCGAATACCGAGACCAGCCCGCCAACCCGCGCTTCGTCAATTTTCAACCTGCGTGCCAGCGCCACCTTGACGCTTCCCAGCACCGACACGCCCATGCCGCCGGCCAGCAGCATAGCCACCATCATGGCTTGGAACAGATGCATTGGTGAGGAAACTCCTTGCGAGGCCGTTCGAATAGGTCGTTATGTATCGGCGTTTTGAGCCTATTCACGGCTACTGATCGGACGCTATGACCGCGTACGAATGCACTGAAGTGGATTCCCCGATGCGATAGGATTACTGCTCGCCGTGTTATACATTACGGCATCGACTCTTCCAGTCATAGAGAGGTGACTCATGACTCTTCTATCCCTGACCGCGACCTTGTGCGCCGGACTCATCACCGGTGCGGCCTCGCCCGCGACCTGGGACATGAAAGGTTACCGCGCCCAGCAGGGGCTGGAAGCCGTGGCTGAGAACGAGACGCTCACCGTGCGCTGGGATGGCGCACAAGGGCAGGAGCTACGCGTCCAGTTTACGATCGTCGCGGGTACTCCCACGATTCGCGAGCTGGCTGTCAGAAAGACAGGCGGTGAATGGACGACTTTGGGGCGGAACCTCGTACCGGAATTCAGCGTGACGACCGGCGTGAGGCGCACCGGGCATGGGCTTCCGAACGAGCATCGCTGGGATGTGTTCTGGGATGCGCCGCTGAATCATCCGGAAGAGGTGCGCCGCGGGAAGGCGTCGTATCACGCCGAACGCGGCGAGGTGAAAACCGACGGCGCTCGGCTCGAGATTACCTTCCCGGGGCTGGAGCTGGGAGTCTTTTCCGGCACATTGCAGTTCACAGTTTATCGCGGCACGAACCTGCTGCGTCAGGAGGCCATCGCCAAAACAGACGAACCGTCGGTCGCCTACATCTACGAGGGCGGACTGAAGGGACTCTCGACCGACTCGCTTCCGCGGATCGACTGGCACGACGTGCTGAGCCACCCGCAGACGGACGAAGTTTCCGGCGGCGCGATGGGAAACCCCACTGTTTTGCGCGCGCGGAACCGGCTCGCGATCGCCGCGGGCAAGAGCGGCTCAATCGCGTTCTTCCCGCCGCCGCACCAGTTCTTTTTTGCCCGCGAGCTCGAGGTGAACCTCGGCTACGTGTGGTACCGGAAAGATACGGAGAAGACCTTCTCGGTCGGGATCCGACACGGCGAGCGCGAAGAAGGGTACAACCCGGCATGGATCGAGCAGGTGTTCGCGCTCTACAACGCCCCGCCCGGCACGTGGCAGCACATGGCAGTTTACTTCTACATAAGTTCTGACGATGCGCGTGCCTGCCGCGAGTCGGTCATGGCGTTGACGCGCGGCGACCATTACAAGCCGCTCGACGGCTACAAGACGCTGGTCACGCATTTTCATACAGCATACACGCAGGAGCTGATGGATTCCGGCAGTCTCGACACGACGCCGCCCTGGATCCCTTTGATGCGCTCGCTTGGTATCAACATCGCGCACATCTTTGACTTCCACGGCGACGGCCACCCGCGCGACCCCGGCCCGATCCGGCTCAACGAGCTCGACAATTATTTCGAGGCGTGCCGCCGTCACTCGGACGCCGATTTTCTGATTGTGCCGGGCGAAGAAGCCAACGTTTATCTCGGTGGCCACTACAACATTCTCTTCCCCAAGCCGGTCTACTGGACGCTCGTTCGAGGCGCCGATCAGCCGCTGGTCGAGGACCATCCCAAGTATGGCAAGGTCTATCACACCGGGAGCGCCGGCGACGTTTTCGAGCTGATGAAGCGCGAGCACGCGCTGGTCTGGCAGACGCACCCGCGCACGAAAGGCTCGACCGGTTACCCTGACCAGATTCGCGAGACCGATTACTTCCGCAGCGACCGATGGCTGGGCACGGCCTTCAAGGCGCTGCCGGTCGACCTCTCACAAAAGCGTCTCGGTGAGGCTCGCTGTTTTGGCACACTTGACGACATGAACAATTGGGGCGATGCGAAATACATGCTGGGCGAGGTTGACACGTACAAGAAGTTTCCCGAGTACGACCTGTACGGCGACTTCAACGTGAACTACGTGAAGCTCGACCGCGTGCCGAGCCCTGATGACTGGAGCGCTCTCAGCAGTGCCTTGCGTGCGGGAGATTTTTTCGTGACCACAGGCGAGGTGCTTGTGCCGCGCTGGGGCATCGAGGGGCAAGGCAAGGAGCGGGCCGTCGTCGCCGAGGTGGAGTGGACGTTCCCGCTCGACTTTGTCGAAGCAGTCTGGGGCGACGGCGCGCGCGTGGGCAGAACAATCATGACCGCTTCCGAGCTGCCGCCTTTCGGCTCGCACCGGTTCCGCATACCATTCGATGCGTCAGATAAGAAATGGGTCTACTTCTCGGTGTGGGACTCAGCCGGCAACGGCGCGTTCACGCAACCGGTGCAATTGAGATAGAACGTTCTCCGCTCGGAGAGGGGCCGCGAACAAAATGGGCCGGTGCCCTTTTTCCTGTAAGCTTCCGGAGGTGCCCACTCACGACCAAGGCTCGCAGAGCACGAGTTGCCTGCAGGGGAGGGGGGGAACTCATCTCGTACCCGTTCACAACTGATGCTCAGAAGATTCGTAGCGCGCGCCAGCCTCGTTCCCACGCTCCGCGTGGGAATGCAGTCTGCGACGCTCCGCGTCCCTCACGCCAGTGAGTACGAGCGGCGCTCTGCGCGGCGGATGGGAATTCCAGGAAGGGCGATCGGCACAATGACATTATGTTGGCTACGTACTGCTTCTCCACCCTCACGAAGAGACGCGGAGCGTCGGGGACGACATTCCCACGCAGAGCGTGGGAACGAGCCTATCGCGCGCCTGGAAACTTCCGAAAAGCATCCGTGAATGGCAATCTCGCCACGAAGGCACCCGGTTTCCTTGTGAGAGAGGATGATTCACCGTGAGCTCGATCGGTCGCATGGGGAGTCGGCTGCGGTTCGCGCGTTACCGCCGGGAGCGGCGCAACTCACCAAAACAGAGGTATGCTGAGAGTGCCGGCGACGAGAAAGATGAGGAAAAGCAACGCTCCTTGGTGCGGCTCTATCGCGCGCTGAATGACGCACTCGCGGGCAACCGGAGCACGATTGCCGCGGCGCTGGCGATCATGTCGCTGGTCACCTGCTTGAAGCTGATTCCGCCCGCTGCTACCAAGTTCTTGATCGACAACGTGCTCCTGGGCCGACCGCTACCGGCCGCGATTCCGTCGTGGGTACCCGTGCCGGCTCAGCCAGTCGCCAGGCTGGTCGCGCTGGTGATTGTGGTCTTCGCGGTCTCGATCGTGGGCACCGCGATCGGCCTTTGGAGCCGATGGCTGGCGACCTTGGCGAGCAAGCGCGTGCAGGTCGCGGTGCGCAGGCGCGTCTTCGACCATGCGGCGCGACTGCCTCTCTATCGGGTTTACGAGCTCAAGGCCGGGGGCGCGGCGAGCCTCTTGCGCGAGGATGCCGGCGGGGTCGGAGAGTTGGTCTTCAGCATGCTGTACAACCCCTGGCGGGCTGTCGTGCAGTTTGTCGGCGGACTCATCGTTCTGGCCTGGGTCGACTGGCGTCTGCTGCTGGGTTCGTTGCTGCTTGTGCCGGGCGTTTACGGCACGGACCGGCTCTGGAACCGCAGGCTTCGGCCGCTCTACCGCGACATCCGCAAAGAGCGGCAGGAGATCGACGCCAAGACCGCCGAGGCGTTCGGCGGCATGCGGGTCGTGCGCGCCTTTGGGCGCCAACGGCGCGAGTCGGTTCGGTTCGTCGGCGAGAACCACTTCATGGCGCGCCAGGAGTTCTTCGCCTGGTGGTCGACCCGCATCGCCGAGGTGCTCTGGGACCTGCTGCTCCCCGCGGCCTCGGGGGTGCTCCTGCTCTACGGCGGCCTGCAGGTGATCAACGGCCGGCTCTCACCCGGCGACCTCATGATGTTCCTCGTCTACCTGGCGATGCTGCTCGAACCGGTCTCCGTCATCGCCACGAGCGTCACTCAGCTCCAGAACAATTTGTCAGGCTTCGATCGCGTGCTCGACCTCCTGGCCGAGCCGCGCGAGATGGTCTCCCGCCAGGGCGCAATCACGCTCCAGAAATCGTCTATCGCCGGCCGGATCACGCTCCGCGAGGTCTCGTTCCGATACCCGAAGACCGACACCGTGGTCTTGCGCGACATCAACCTCGAGATCGAGCCGGGCGAGGTGATCGCCCTGGTCGGCCGCAGCGGGTCGGGCAAGACGACGCTCTGCAACCTGATCGCGCGCTTCTACGACCCCACCCGCGGCATCATCCAGCTCGATGGCATCGACCTCTCCGACATCGACGTGGAGAGCTACCGGCGTCTCTTGGGAATCGTGGAGCAAGATGTCTTCCTATTCGACGGCACGATCGAAGAAAACATCGCCTACGCGCGCCGCAGCGCCACTCGCGCGGATGTCGAGCGGGCCGCGCGCGCTGCCAATGCCGCGGAGTTCATCGAGGCCTTCCCACGCGGCTACGACACCCTGATCGGCGAGCGCGGCGTACGGATCAGCGGCGGCCAGCGCCAGCGCCTGGCGATTGCCCGCGCCGTGCTGGCTGACCCGCGCATCTTCATCCTCGACGAAGCGACCAGCAACCTCGACAGCGAGAGCGAGCAACTCATTCAGCGCAGCCTCTCAACCTTGCTGCGCGGGCGCACCTCACTGGTCATTGCCCACCGCCTGAGCACCATCCGTAACGCTGACCGCATTCTCGTGCTGGAGCGAGGAGCCATCGTCGAAGCCGGCACCCACTCCGAGCTCCTGAACCAGAACAGCCGCTACCGCGACATGGTTGAGCTTCAGCGCATGGAGGGAGTTGCCTGAGTTTTGCAGGTTCTTTTTGTGGTGCAGGCGTCTCGCCTGCTCTTGCTGGGCCTCAGCCGACACTCTTGAGGCCGCCACGTCACTTCGACACGCGCACGCCGACCTCATCGAGGTGCCGATGCAGGTCGGCGGGGTCTTGATAGACGCGATACGCGCCGGCGCGTTCGAGCTCGTCCTGGCCGTAGCCTCCCGAGAGCAAGCCCACGCCCAGGGCGCGAGCGCGGCGGGCGGCGAGTAGGTCCCAGACGCTGTCGCCCACCACGACCGAGTCGCCAATCGGCACTTCGAGCAGCTCGGCAGCCGCGAGGAACAGGTCGGGATCGGGCTTGGCGCGCTCCACCATGTCGCGGGTGATCACCCGCACGTCGGGCGCGAGCCCCAAAACGTCGAGCGCGGGGCGAGCACTCTCCGCTCGCCCGCTAGTCGCGATCGCCCAAGGAACTCCCGACTCCGTCAGATACGACAACAGCTCGCGGGCGCCAGGAAGCGGGCGCACCTGCGCCACCAGCCGCGCGTAAGCTTCGGCATGAAAGCTCTGAAGTCGTGCCGCCTCGTCCGGAGTCACCTCTCGCCCTGTCTCCCGCAACAGCGCATTGAGGAGCAAGCCGCCGCTCATGCCGATGCGGCGATGGATCCTCCAGACAGACAGCTCAGTGCCGGCCCGCTCCAGCGCCTCGCGCCAGGCGAGAACGTGCTGATAAACGCTGTCAACCAGCGTGCCGTCGAGGTCGAACAGAATGGCCGGTCGCCCTTTTGACGTCGCGGAACGCGGAACTTCCACAGACTGAGTCATGGTCTGTCTCCTCGCTGCGCCTGGGTTGTCTCTCGGTCCGCCGTCTTCAGGAAAAGGGACAGAGCGAACGCGCGCGCATAGAGCGCACCCAGGAAACTCAAGATGTAGCACCGGGACGAAGGGTTGTTTCGGATCAGAGCCGGCATGGATCGCGCTCCTCGGGTCACTCCTTGAATAAACCCTGGAAAACGACTCTGAGCAACCCTGTTAAACCGAACTCTCTTTTGCCTTGGCGTCCCACTCATCCGCCTCGGACGGCCGGCCCAGGTTTCGGAGTAGCGCCGCGTATTCTTCCATGCGCGTAATCCGGTCGAGGTGCTCGGGCACGACCCGTTCGAGAATCGACACGCTGCGCCTCAGGAGCGGCTCGGCCTCGGCGCTTCGACCCTGTGCCGCGCGAATGCGCGCGAGCGTCGAGAGGCATCTGTCTAGACTGATGTGTTCGGAACCGAATGCTTCTTCGGTCAGGGTCTGTGACTGTAGGCATAACGATTCCGCCTCGTCGAGTCGGCCCTGCTTCCGTACGATCTCGGCCAGAACGTTGAGGAATCGAGCCAGTGTCGGAGCTTGGCGGCCGGAGAGGCACTTCTCGTACAGCGCCAGGGCGCGACGTGCCAGCGGCTCGGCTTCGTCGAGACGGCCCATCCGCCGGTAGAGTTCGGCCAGGTTCAAGAGGGCGTAGCATCCGAGCGGCTGACCGCGCTTGACCTCGTTCGAGAGCATGTCCAGAGCCTGCCGCATCGCGCTCTCGGCCTCCTCAAGGTTCTCGTGGGCGATGTAAACGTGGCCGAGGTTGAGTAATGCCGTGGCCCCATATTCGTGCTTGGGTACAGGGTCGGATTTGAAGATGGAGAGTGCCTCGCGGCACAAGAGCTCGCCCTCGGCGCAGCGCCCAAGCTCGATCGAGATGGCCGCCAGGCTGAGGAGTGTCGTGTTGCGCAGGGCCGGCTGCGGAGGCGATGCTTGATCGTAGTGCTTGAGTGCTTGCCTCACAACCTCCTCGGACTCGGCCAGGCGGCCCCGGGCGCGGAGCACGTCTCCAAGTTGTGCCAACGCCATGCCCAGCGAAAGATCGCGGTTGGTGCGGAGCGCATCGCCCCGGGCCGACGCTTTCCGGCAGAGCACCTCGGCACGGTCGTAGTCGCCCCGATTCAGGGCGCGGCGCGCGGCGAAGAGCGTCAAGATCGGAGGAAGCTCCGCGCGTACCGAAGGCCGGCACAGATAGGCCGCGACGGGAACCGCCAAGACCAAGAGGACAAGACCCGCACCAACCCAGACGTCTCCCCTGCGGTGGAAGATCTCAGGACCAAAGATCAATATGACAACAAGCGTAACCGCGTATAGCAGCCAGGTCGCAGGGGGTATTTTACGAGAAGCCACGAACTCTGATTCCCCTTTCCACTCAGGCCGGTGTCAGAGACGACACAGAGATCAGCAAGCCGTCGGCCACGTCTTCTCAAGTCGCCCTGGCCGGGAAATCCTCGCGCGTCATTGTGCAAGAGCAGGCAGTCCTCCGCTGGTTCCAGTGGGGATAGAAGTCGTTCTTTCTGGCTTCACAGCGCGAACTCTGCAGAAGGTGCAGCAGCAAGTCGTCACGCGAGTGAGCCGGGTCAGGGCGACCGGACCAGCCAACTGTGTAAATTCTATAGAGTGGTTGGTTCTCGTTCAGAGCTGCCGTTCGGAGGGTTCGCCGCGGCATCAGTCTCGTTCCCACGCGGCGTGAGAACGAGAGGCCTGCGGCACCGAGTCTAGAGGCGCGCGGAATGGTCCAACGGAACACTCACTCACCAAACTCAAACGGCTGGCCGAGCATCTCCTGCCATTTTTCCCTCTGGGCCGGGGAAAGCACCGCCTCGATCTTGGCGGCGTACTCTTTGCGAAGCTTCATGGCCTTCGGCCGGATTTCTTCGTGGTTGCCTTTTGATTGGGCCTCTTTGATCAACGGTTCGATCTTCTTTTGCATCTCCTGCACCAGCCCCATGAATTGCATCCGTTGCGCGTCGCTGAGCTTCATTTCCGCCATGACATCCGGCTGGCCGAGCGCGAATGGGCCTTCTTGTTGCAGCTCGAGCTGACGCAGCCTCTTGAGCTGATCGGCGCTCAAGGTGTCCTTCAGGAAGGAGGCCAGCTTCGCGTGGGCCTTCTGGCGGTAGGCTTGCAGCTCCTTGTCCCGCTCCTCGGGCGTGAGCCCCTCAAGCTTCTGGAAGAACTGCATCGCGTCGTGCACTGTTTCTTCGAGATGACTCTCGAGCTTCTGCTTCTCCGCGTCGGAGAGCTTGAGCTCGTCCTGGACCCTGGCGCGGAACACCTGAAACGGTGGCCCGAACACCTCGATGAGCTGCCGGCGCGCTTCGTCGGGTACCTGGGCGCCGAGAGGCGCGGGGCTTGCCTCTTCCGCGGGAATGGGCTCGCCGAGAATTCCATAGCGCACCTCGCAGGCGAGATCGATCGGGTGGCCGCCAGGCAGGCGAGCCACGTCGCTCAAGTCATTCGCATACGCGAGCATGTTCCCCCAATTGAGCTTCTCGGAACCGCGCGCGAGGACGAGGAGGCGAGTGATGCGATTACCACTCGTCTCGATCAAGCCCTCCCACTCGAGCTTGACTTCGTGTTGCCACCTGCGGCCGTCGTTGGCTGTGCCGCCGCGTGAAGTGCCCGTGGCCTCCGACTTGCCCTCGACGCGGATCCGGGCAAGTCCACTCGCACCGGCGTCAACGCGCTGCCCCCAGAATTCACACCGCTTGAGGCTCCCCGCACCGCCGGGTGCCGCGACGGGGTTCACGTCAAGCTGGCCCAGGTATGCATGGCTCACGAGCAGCCGCGCGAATTCGTCGGCGATGGGGAACCGCTTCGATCCGGCAAGGGCGCAAGCCTGCGCCAGGGCATCCTGCATTGCGACGGTTACGTGGAAGTGGTCTTCAACATAATGCTCCTGCCGCAATACGTCGGAGGCGGGCATACCGTCTGCGCCGAGCGCACGGCCGAACACCCGCGCGACCACCGTGCCCAGCTCGAGCCGTTCTTGCCCAGGGCAGCGCGTTCCCGGCGGGTGCCGCTCATCAATCGGCGTGACCTTGCCGCTGTCTGCGACGGTTTCGATCTGAGCGCTCGGGAACCTCATGTAGCGTTCCGCCGCGATGGATTGCCGTGCGTCGGGGTACCTGACGAACCGTTCCTTGCAGTGGTCGAAGAAAGCGAGAACGCTTTGGTCGTCATCGAACATGAGCACCCAGTCAAGCACCTTTCCGGCCGAGTTGA
>Ga0070732_10001275_pt1 | contig 13863 bp, 11 predicted proteins | sample Coa_R1_5_FD_66449 | JGI IMG/M metagenome (GOLD analysis project Ga0070732, IMG submission 66449) | Surface soil microbial communities from Centralia Pennsylvania, which are recovering from an underground coalmine fire - Coalmine... | ecosystem: Environmental > Terrestrial > Soil > Unclassified ...
CCCGTGTAAAACTGAAGCGACTATACCCCAAATTCAAGACTTGATGAGGCACTAGTAATGTTCCTGCCCGCCAGCATATGCTGCGAATTGCCGTCACTCTTGGTGTTGAGATACACGGTATTGGGGGCAAGCCCGCCTACGAACAGCGAAGTACCCTGCGATGTGGAAATGACCGGTCCGCGCATTGCCGGAAAACTTACCGTGCTCGTGAGCATCAGAGTATCGAACTGAACGATATGCCGGAGCGTCGCGCCGGACTCCAGTTTCAACTCGCCGCCCTCCAATTTTGCCTTTGCCACACTGCCATCAAAGTCATCCAGCTGCTTTTTGTCGGCGAAAGTATACGTCAGATTAAGGACTCCCGTCTTGGCATCGTACGCGGACTTGCCTGCCAATTTGGCCCGAAGCATATCGGCGGTAATGGCCGGCGGCGCGCCCGGCGCGGCTGGAATTGGAAAGATCACTGCCGGTGCGGCGACCGTGGCCGGCACCAGCGTGATGGGAGCTAACTTAAGCTTTGCCATCTCCTTTTCGGCCAGTGTCGCGTCATAATCCTTTTTCACCATGATGTATTCCTTGATGGCGGTCTCGTATGCCGACACCAGCGCGGCCCGCGCCTTCAGGAAATTTTGCCGAAACTCATCGGGCGCCGTTCGGGGCAGTTCGTTCTTATCGTCAAAGACCCGGCGCTCCGCCAAAATCAGTTCCACTGCTCTCTTGTTGCCGTCCTTCCGCGCTGCCTCTTCGCGCTTGTCCATCCAATCCAATACGGCACGGCGATGCTTCAACATGTCCTGCTGATACTTCAGCTTGGCCATATCCAGCTTGACGCGCACGGGATCGTCATCCGCCCATGCCACGCCTGCAGTAACCGCGATCATGGAGCAGATCGTCAACAATTTGCACATGGACTATCCTCGGAGCGAGGTGCTGGGCAAGCGGCCGTAAGCGTTATGCGATTGGAGAATAGCATATAATCTTAACTTGATGCCGGGAATCACCAATGCGGGCCAAGCCCGAAACTGTCGAGCCCTCGCGAGGGACTGAACCTCATCATTCTGGAAACTAAGCAGAGGAAACCATGACCATCGATCAGGGAAAACTCGAAGCCTTCATGGGCAAAATGATCGACAACATGACCGGAGCCACGCTCTGTTGCAGCATTTGGCTGGGCGATGAACTCGGGTTCTACCGCGAGTTGGCCGGCAGCGGGCCGCGGACGGCCGACTCGGTGGCTGCCAAGACTAAGTGCAACGCCCGGCTGGTGCGGGAGTGGCTCGATTCTCAGGCGGCCGGCGGTCTGATCTCTTTTGACGCATCGGCAGACACTTACGAGTTGAGCCCCGAAGCGGCGCTGGCGCTGGCCGACGATACCTCTCCTGTATTTGTGGCCCGGGCGATGAATGCCCTGGGTTCGATGTTCTTTGACATGCAGAAGGTAGCCGCCGCTTTTCGGAGCAACGGGGCCCTGAGTTGGGGCGAGCATCACCCATGCTTGTTCTGCGGGACGGAGTGGTTCTTCCGGACCGGGTACCGGGCCTATTTGACCAACCAATGGATCCCGGCACTCGATGGGGTCGAGGCGAAGCTGAAGGCCGGGGCCAAGGTGGCCGACGTTGGCTGCGGGCATGGAGCATCGGTCGTGGTAATGGCCAACGCCTATCCAAAATCGACCATTTGCGGCTTCGACTTTCATCCTCCTTCGATCGAAACGGCTCGGCGACGGGCCGAAGAGGCTGGCGTAAGCGGGCGAACCAAGTTTGAAGTCTCGACCGCAGCGACCTTCCCCGGGCAATACGACTTGATCTGCTTTTTTGATTGCTTGCATGACATGGGCGACCCCGTAGGCGTGGCCCGGCACGCCCGGGAGCATCTGGCGCCCGGCGGAACCGTGTTGCTAGTGGAACCGTTTGCCCTGGATGGCCGGCCCCGGAATATTGCCGAGAACCCGATGGCGGCCCTGATGTACGTGGCATCGGCGATCATTTGCACGCCCAATTCATTATCGCAGGAAGTGGGGCTGGCCCTCGGCGCCCAGGCCGGCGAGGCCCGGCTGCGGAAGGTGTTCGAGGACGCAGGGTACAAGCACTTCCGCCGTGCGGCCCAAACGCCGTTGAACCTGATCCTCGAGGCGCGGGCGTAAGAGGAGGCGCGGGAAGTAAGTCGAATACTGGCGATAGAGCCGACCCAGCACTCCAGCAGCGTGAGCGGCGGCTTTGAACTCGGTTACTCGGCTTGGGGCGCCTTTTTCGCCAAAGGAAATATCGCAGGGGCAAACTGCCAGGCCGGGGACAGGTAACGAGGAAGGAAAGCGACCGCGGCGGCCAATTTACTTCCCCAGCGCCTTCAGCACCACCCAGGTCAACCCGCCGCCGATCAGGAAGAACGCCAGGACCACGAGCAGCGCGAGCAACAGTTTCGATTTGCCGATGGATGGCACGCGGCCCAGGCGCTGTTTGCGCGCGTCCTGCAAGCGCGCTTGCGTGAGCAGCGGTAAGCGGAACTGACTGGCGGCGGATGGGTTCATGTCGGTCGTGGTGTGCGGCGAAGCGATCGCAGTCGGTCGAAACTTTCCCGAAGTGCGCAACGAGCCGGCTTCCACGCAAAACGGTTCCAGCGCCACGGCCAGTTCAGCGGGTGTCTGAAAGCGCTCTTCCGGTTTCTTGGCCATGAGCCGGCGCAGTAGGGCGGCAACTTCTTCCGGCACTTCGGGCCGCAGAAGGCGCACTTCCGGCACCGGATCGATGGAGTGTTTGAGCAGCTTCTCGGTCGGCGTGCCGCCGGGGTAAGGGACCTGGCCCGTGAGCAGATAGAACAGTGTGCCGCCCAGCGCGTAAATGTCGGCGCGAATATCCACCTTGCTGGCATTGCGGGCCTGCTCCGGGGCGAGGAAATCGGGCGTGCCGATGACGAAGCCTTCGTGCGTGAGCCGGCTCGGCGCTTCGCCGTCGGCCGTTTCCTGCAAGCGGGCCAGGCCGAGGTCAAGGATTTTGACCACGCCAACCACGGACTCCAGGCTGCCGAGCCCTGATGACGATGGCGAGGCAATCACGCCGCTTAATGCCGCGCGAACGGATTCTTCGCGCGAAGTGGTGAGAAGCAGGTTCGTCGGCTTGATGTCGCGATGGATGAGCCCACGTTCGTGAGCATGTTGCAGGCCATGTGCAGCCTGGCGAATGTAATCGCACGCTTCGCGGACCGGCAACGGCCCTTTGTCTTGCACCAACCGGCCCAGGTCAATTCCATCCACGTATTCCATTGCAAAGAAATGGATGTCGCCGATCTGATCGGCATCATAGGCCAGGACGACATTCGGATGCGACAGTTGGGCCGCGGCCTGAATTTCGCGCTGAAACCGGCGCACCGCGTCTTTATTCGTCAGCCGTTCCCGGCGAATGATTTTGAGCGCCACCATTCGACCCATCAGTTGGTGCCGGGCCTTATACACCTTCCCCATACCGCCTTCGCCGAGGAGTTCCAGCAGCACGTACGAGCCCAGCTGCAAATCATCCGCACGATTCTTCAGCAGCATCTGTGCTTGCCAGGTCGTCAGCCACTGGCGCTGGATCAATTCCTTGGCCACAGCGCGCACGTCGGTCGTGTCAGCGTGCAGTTCGTCCACGGCGGCCAGTTGTGCGGCATCGAGAAGGTTTTTCTTGGCCAGCGCTTCTCGGAAGGCGAGCAAGGGATCGGCACTCATACGTCGCCTTCACTCTACGGGAATGGAAGCGACCGACGGCAGCACGCGCGTGGGCCGGTAGGGGAAGCGCTCGACATCTTGCTCGCCGGTCACCCCGGAAAGAACGAGAAGGGTTTCCATGCCCGCTTCCATGCCGGCCACCACGTCGGTGTCCATGCGGTCGCCTACCATGATGGTGCTTTCGGAATGAGCGCCGAGGTGGTTGAGCGCTCGCCGCATCATCAGCGGATTGGGCTTGCCGATGAAATATGGCTTCACGCCGGTGGCTCTTTCAATAAGAGAGGCCATTGCGCCACAGGCCGGTACGATGCCCGACTCCGAAGGACCAATGGGATCGGGATTCGTGGCAATGAAGCGAGCGCCCGCGGCCACGAGCCGGATTGCCTGCGTGATGACTTCAAGGTTATACGAGTGCGTTTCGCCGAGCACCACGTATTCCGGGCTCACCGTCGTCATGGTGTAGCCCGCCTGGTGCAGCGCATGCGTGAGCCCCAATTCGCCGATCACGAAGGCTGTGCCGTTCGGCCGCTGGGAGGCGAGAAACTGGGCGGTGGCCAGGGCCGAGGTGAATAGATTTTTCTCCGGAATCGTCAACCCGACGGTCGACAGCCGATGGGACAAATCGCGCGGCGTGTGCAACGGATTGTTGGTGATGACGAGGAAAGGTGTTTCCGTCTTCAGCAAGCGGGAAATGAATTCCTGAGCGCCGGGAATGGGCTGCCGGCCGCGCACCAGGACGCCGTCCATGTCCAAGAGAAACGACTTTTTACCGGGCATTGGTGTCTCCGCCACGCGCGTTTCACGAGGACGGTCGTGAGCCTATATCACTAGCCCAAAGCGTCGGCGAGGAATGCTTGCATTCCTCGCTGACGCTTCGGGCTGGTGTCCCAGAATCACGCACGAGATATAGCGTTATCATAGATGTCGATTCGGGAAAGAAATTGATTTTCTGGTGAAACGCGCGTTCTCATAAATACAATTGCCTTGTTTGTGCTCCGGTTGCCCCCTACACCCCCGGAGGCCCGCTATGGCTTGGAGACTATTCGTCATCGACGGAGCCGATGCCAGCCGCTTTTTTCCGTTGCCCGCCGCAGGAGCGACGGTCATCGGCAACAGCCACAAGTTCACCGACGTTTGTTTGAACGATCTCTACGTGGCCCGCGTACATTGCCAGATTGAGACCGAACAAGATCAGGTCGCCGTCGTTGCCCTGGCCGAAGACCGCGACACCTTGGTGAACGGTCAAAAGATTAGGCAGCACCACTTGCAACCTGGCGACGTGCTGCGGATTGGCAACACGCAGATGCGTCTGGAGCCAGACGACGGCAGCAGGCCCGATCCGGATCGTGGTGTGGCCAAACCGGCTGAGGAATTGCCGGAGCTCGAATGGGATCAACTGGAGCAGCTTACCGGCCACACGCTCGGCCACTTCGAAATCGGCCCGATGCTTGGCCGCGGCCACCACGGATTGGTCTTCCGAGCCCGCGACAAACAAGCGCGCCAAGAGGTAGCGCTTAAGGTGCTGGGCCCGGACTTTCCCGCCGACAAAGCGGAACTTAAACATTTCGCCGAAACAATTAAAGCCGTTGCCGAAATTCAGGAAGAGCATCTGGTTCGCTGGTTTTCCGCCGGAAAGACGGCGTGGTACACCTGGATTTCGCAGGAATTAATCGAAGGCGATAGTTTGGCCCAAATCATGGAGCGCGATGAGTCGACCGCGAAGGTGAAATGGCGGAACGCGCTCAAGATCGCGCAAGATATCGGCCACGCGCTCGATTGTCTGTATAAGCGGCACATTGTCCACGGCAATCTGACGCCGGCGAACACCCTCGTGGCCATGGATCGCACTGCCAAGCTGAATGATCTGATGTTCGAGCAAGCAATGGATAAGAGCCAATGGCACCTCGAAGTGCTAGAAGGCAAGCTGCTCAGCGAGTTGCCGTACCTGGCGCCCGAACGGTTGGAAGAAAACGCCTACTGGGATAGCCTTGCCGATATGTACAGCCTGGGCGTGATTGTCTACCAGCGCCTCACCGGCCGGCTACCCTTCAAAGGCAAGACGCCGGGCGATACCATCGAACTCATTCGCGAATCGAAGCCGGCCATGCCGCGCAAGCTCGTCGGCGACGTGCCCGAGGCATTCCAGAACCTGGTGCTAAAGCTGCTTAAGCGCAATCAGGAAGACCGCTATCAGACGCCCGCCGAGTTGCTGGCGGCCCTGGAGAAGATTGAAGGCATGTCTTAACTGCTCACAGCGGATACTCCGCCTGCTCGCCCACGAACGGATTGGTCCGCTTCTCATAGCCGATCTTGGTAACCGGACCGTGACCCGGGTACACAATCGTATCATCCGGCAGCGGCCAGAGCTTGCCCTCGATTCCGCTGCGCAACAACTCGAAGCTGCCGCCAGGCAGATCGGTGCGGCCAACGCTGCCGCGAAACAGCACGTCGCCGCCCAGCACCACGTGCGGCTCACCGCGCCATAAATACACGACGTGGCCCGGCGAATGGCCTGGAATCTCGAAGACTTCCCATTCGCTGCCAGCGAATTCGACCCGGTCGCCTTCGCACACCGTCTGATCGGCCGGCGGGCTGGTCACCGGCAAGCCGAATTGAGCGCTCATGTTTTCGAATGCGTCGGTCAGCATCGGCACATCGCCCACGCCGATGATGATGGGCGCGTCGGGAAACGCGCGCTTCATGGCCCGGTTGCCGGCTATGTGATCAACGTGCCCGTGCGTATTCACGATAGCGCGCGGCGTCAGTCCTTGCTCTTCTACGTATTGCAGGATCGATTGCGGATCAAACCCGGGATCAACGATGAACACGTCGGTTCGGTCAGGCAGTCCCACTATGTAGGAATTCTCTGCAAACGGCTCGGAAACGATGGTGTGCAAGCGCAAGTTCTGGTTCATGATTCATCTTCCTGCGGCGGCCGGAATCCGGATTGTGTTTTTCGTCTGTTTCCGGTATGAGCGGACGAGGCTTGGTCCCGTTTTCAGGCGCGGAAATTAAGCGCAAATTACGCTGATAACAACGATACCGAACGTAAGACCCGGAAAGCCCCTGTTCGCGCCCGAAAAACCGTTTTCAGCGTTTCTTGCGTGGCTCGATCCGTGTCCTACCTGCAGTAACTGGTTCATTGCCTATTCGGCTCCGGTCCGAAGACACTCCCGTACACCCCGATTACGCCCACGATAGCGAGGGTAAAATATGCGACCTGCAACAACTAGGCGATATGCGGTGCCTTCCATCATTCTAGCGGGCCTGGCATTATTGTGCGTGGCGCCGATGGTAATCGCGCAACCCGCTGGTTCCGCGCCGGCGGAATTCTCCGCCGTTACCATCGTGCCGCAAACCCAGCCGCGGAATGTCCCCCTGGCCGAAAACGACATTCTCGGCACGTGGAACAAGGCCGCGGCCGCCGCCTTCCAGAAAGTGCGCGACTACCAGTGCATGTTTGTAAAACAAGAGCGTATCGACGGTACATTACAGGAAGAACAAATCGCGCTCATGCGGGTGCGCAATCAACCGTTCAGCGTATCGCTCAAGTTTCAGGCGCCGAAGTCGATGGCCGGGCGCGGGGCTGCCTACATCGCTGGCAAGAATAACAACCAGTTGCGCGCGAAAGGGCCGCTTGGTTTTGCCACGTTCTCGCTTGACCCGCATGACCCCAAGGCGATGCTCGGCACGCGCCACGCCATCACCGAGGCGGGGCTGGGCCACTTGATCGATGAAATCAACGCGGCAGCCCAGGCGCGACCCAAGACGGAGGGCGCCGATGCGCTGCGCGTGTCCATCAACGAAGTGCAAATCAATCGCAAAGGCTGCGTGCGGATTGACGTGACCGACCCGACTGCCGATGGGAAGAAGAGCCATTACCGTTCCGTCATTTACTTTGACAAGGACACGAACTTGCCGATCCGCATCGAGAATTACGACCGCCTCCGCGCCAATGGCCCCGCCACCGGCGAACTCGTGGAATGCTTCACTTACCTGGATTTGAAATTCAATATCGGCCTGACGGACGCGGCGTTTGTGCCGTGACGATCGCGAACGCCCAGGGACTACCGTCCCTGGGCTTTTGACTTCATTTCCCCAGCGATTTCCGAATAAACTCCAGCATCAGCCGCTGATAATGCGACTCGAAAATCCCATGTCGTGAGCGCGGGTAGATCATCAGTTCAAAATCCTTACCGGCCTTTTCCAATTCGTAGATGAATTGCATCGAATTCTGAATGTGGACGTTGTCGTCCATCAGGCCATGGGCCAGCAGCAGCCGGCCGTGTAGATTGCGGGCTGCCGCCACGACGGATGTTTTCTTGTAGCCTTCGGGGTTCTCCTGCGGGGTGTTCATGTAACGCTCGGTGTAAATGCTGTCGTAGTCCTTCCAATCGGTGACCGGGGCCCCGGCAATGCCGGCGCAGAACTTCGTGCTGTGCGTGAGCACAAACGCGGTCATGAAACCGCCGTAACTGTGGCCGTCCATGCCGATCTTCGCCGCATCGACAAACGGATGCTTGGCGATGAGCCAGTCGATGGCTTCATCAATGTCTTTCAGTTCTTGAATGCCGAGTTGTCGGTAGTTGGTCCAGGCAGAAATGGCGCCCTTGCCGCTGGCGCTGCGCGGATCGCAGCGGAAGACGATGACGCCCAGGCCCGAAAGCACGTGGTCGGAAATGCGGTTATTCCATGCGTCCACGATGGTGGGCGTGTGCGGCCCGCCGTAGGTGCGGAACCAGACCGGATATTTCTTCTGCGGGTCGAAGTTCAGCGGGAAGAGGATGCTGCCCTCGAGCACAAAACCGTCTTTGAGCGGAATCTGCACCGGCTTGAGTTCGCCGAAGCGGTACTCCTCGCGAACGTAAGTCGGATTGCTATCAATCATCCGCATGAATTTGCCTTCCCGGCTGAACAAGCGCACTTGCGTGGGCGCGTCGTGGCTGCTGGAGGAATCGACGAAGTAGGAACACGTAGGGCTCAGATTGCCGTGATGGTCCCCCGTCGAGGCAGTGAGACGTTCGCTGCTGCTGCCGTCGAGCCGCACACGGTAGAGATTCGACGCAATCGGGCTGTCCTTGGTGCCCGAGAAGTACACCCAGCCACTGTCTTCATCGACAGCTTCCACCTTGCGCACTTCCCACGCGCCGCTGGTAACGGCCCGAGTAAGTTTGCCGCTCTTGTCGTACAGGTAGAGATGTCGCCAGCCGGTTCGCTCGCTCGGGAACAGGAAGCTGCCGTCCTTCAAAAAATGCAGTTCGCCCGGTTCATCGACCCAGGCCTTGGTTGTTTCTCGGAATAGCTTGGTGGGTGCGCTGCCATTGACCGAAGCTGCCCAAACATCGAGCCAGGTTTGCGCGCGATCCTGGACATAAAAGATCACTCGCTGGCCGTCTTTGGCCCAGCACGCGCGCGGCACCAGGATCGAGTTGGCCGTGTAGCCGTTCAGATCGGGGAACTGCGGATCGCCGCCGGCCACGGAGACAATCCCGAGCTTCACCAGCGGATTGGGGTCGCCGGACTTCGGGTAGGCGGTCTGCTCCAGCTTCTGCCGCACGGGAATTTCATCGATCACCGTGAACGTGTTCACGGGCGTGTCGTCGATGCGCAAGAATGCGATGTGACGCGAGTCGGGGCTCCACCAGTAGCAATGCCAGTCGCGGTTGTTGATCTCTTCGTAATAAACCCAGTCTGCCTTGCCGTTGGAAACCTTGCCGCCACCATCTGTCGTTAGTTTTCTTTCGGTTTGCGTAGCGATGTCCACCACATAGAGATTCTGGTCGCGGACGAAGGCGACCCACTGCCCGTCGGGGCTGAAGGTGGCCAGTTCTTCCTTCGCCGGCGTGCGCGTGAGGCGGACGGCCTTGCTACCGTCGAAACTAGCGTAATACAAGTCGTCGGCATGCGAGAAAAGGAAACCGGTCTTCTGTGGGTTCATCTGAAACGTCGTGCTGCGCAAAACCTGATTGATCGCGCTGGCATCGAGTGACGGAATCTTCCCCAAAGCAGGCTTCAACTTGTCCGGGTCGAAAAACGGTTCGACCCGGCCGGTGGCAGCTTGCACTTTGAAGAGCCGGTTCTGTTTCACCTGCAAAAAGTTTTCGCCGTCGTTTAGCCAGTTAATGTTTCGAACGGGCGTGCCGCCGAAATTCGGCACGCGATTGGCCAGGTAGTCTTCCGGCGTGATCGTTTTGCGCATGGTGCGGTCTTCTTGGAGCGGCCGCACCGTGCCCGTGTTGACATAGACCGGTTTCGTTAAGCGCACGACTGGGTATGGCTCGCCTTCTTTCAGCTTGTCGCCGAGGAATCCCCACGTGGCCAAACCGTCTTCCGATTGCGCTTCGAGCAAGATTGAGATAAGCCGGGCCAACGGCTGGCTGGTGCGGATTATGACGGTGCCGGCCGGGAACATGCGGCTCTTGGCCGGCGCGGTCGCGGTCTTCAACTGCAGCAGGCGATGCTTTTGGTAATCGCGACCAGAGCGCGAAATCGCTTGTACGATTTCTGGCTCGTAATCAAGTTCAATGTCTTCGCGAAATTCGTCCACGACAATGCCATGGCGCAGCAGATTTTGCACGATATCGCTGAATTCGGCGGGAATCAGATAGGCGAACGGCCGGGGCACCTTGAGCGTGGCCTCGCCCTGATCGATGTGCGTGACCGTGTATTCCTTGGGCTTGTCGAGCAACGGTTTGTGTTTTTCATTCTCTTCATAGCCAAGCACCGGGACGGGATTCTTGCGGGCGGCCAGTTTGTGCTGGATCGCTACCGTTTCCGGTACGGACTTCGCATCGTTCAGGAGTTGCCGCACGGTCTTTGTGTTCTCGGCTAATACTTCCAGGCAGGCGCGCACGAACTCGCGGCTCGCGGTGACCCGATCCTTAAACGGAGCATAGGAGTACGATTCCGACAATATCGAGATGCGCCCGCGCAGACCCACATACGGCGTGCCCATGCGCGGCAGCGCGGGGTAGGCTTCCCATTTCGTGCGAGTGGCGTCGAAATTGCCGTAGAAGAAAGACGGAAAGCCTGTGGCTTTCTCGAGCTTCTTCCCCGCAGCCGGCAACAGCGTGTCTTGCACAAACGTTCGCAGCTTTTCATCCGTGGCTGGGTGCCGAGGGCCGTCGTAGGTCAACGGGTAGCGATGATAGGAGCCGTTGGTGGTGTGCGTGTCGATCACCGCGGCCGGGTTCCAGCGGCGATAGAAGCGCACCATCGCTTGCACTTCGGGTGATTCCAGCCTGATAAAGTCGCGATTCAAATCGAAGCCCTGCGCATTCTCGCGAATGCCAACCTCCGGCGGGCCGCTCTGCTCGGTGCGATGGGTATTGGAAAAGCGCTCGTTGCCATCCGGATTCACAATCGGCGCAATGGCGATGATCCATTCCTTCAAGAGCGGCCGCTCTTTTGCCAGGGCGATCTCGCACGCCAACATCAACAGCGCTTCCTTGCCGTCCACTTCGCCGGCATGAATGTTCCCTTGCAGAAATGCGACCAGCTTGCCGCTGGAAGCGGCCTGTTCCGAGGTCGCGATGGGCGGGTCAGCAAGAATGAGCAGCGGCATCTTGCGCCCTTCGCTGCTCGTGCCGATGTCGCCCAGGCGGACAACGTTCGGCGCCAGCTTGCTCAGCTGCGTGCAGAATTCCATCACGTCGGCATAATGCGACGTGGCTTGAAACTGCGACGATTCTGCGACCGTCTTCGGTGGCTCTTGGGCCAAGACGAAGGTTGGGGCAATGACCAATGAGAGAAGAACAAATGTTAGCCGGCAAAATGAGAACACAGTCTATCTCCTTCCAGGTGACTGACCGCTGTTATATGACCTGATCCGGCAACATGGAACGCGTCATCCTTGGCTCGGGCTAGCCCTTGAATGGCCCAAGATTTGATTGAACCTTGGCGGCGACTTTCTTACTCTGACCCCATTCTGGCTGAACGGGCTGGTTACTCTTCCAGGGGCTAAAATCATGATTTGCTTTAAGCGCGTGTTTTGCGTAGTCGCGGTGCTAGCTGTGGTCGGTGTAGCCGCCTGTAACAAACGTGCTTCGACCGACACGAGCATTGGCAAAACAATGCCGGTGCCGAGCGCCAAAGATCCCAGCGGTTGGCCGGTCTACCAGGTATCGGGCGAGGACTTTTCCATCGCGTTGCCGCCGGATTGGCGGCAGATCGACATGAATCCCCAGAAGTTCGAAGCTGGGATGCAAGAGGCTATCAGACAAAATCCGCAAATGCAGGCGATGGCGGGCAATCTGCGCCAGCAAATGACCAAAGGCGTAAAATTCTTCGGCCTGGACCAGACAACGATCGGCACAGCTTTCGCAACCAACGTTAACATTATTCGCGTTCCCTTGCCGCCTGGCGGCACCTTGGATTCCATTGTCAGCGAGTCGTTGCGGCAATACGAATCACTGTCCAACGTCACCAAGCCGGTAAACCATGAGCGCCTCGGTGATCGCGAACGGCTCAGGGTCCGGATGAGCATGAACATGCCCGATGGGCAAACGCAGACGCTCGCCAACACCCAATACATCCTCGTTCACGGCAAAGATGCATTTGTTGTCACCCTCACTACTCTGCCCGATCAGGAAACCAAGTACACGGCAACCTTCGACAAAATCGGCCAGAGTTTCCGGTTCTTGAAATAAGCTCGCGAGCGGATTGCTGGTCTGAGGCTCGCTTTCACTGGGACTGAACCAGAAGGATTGGTCCGTTCTCTTCTCGCTCGACTTTCAGCAAAGGGATGTTCATCATGGCAAGGCATCTGTCAATCGTCGCGTGTATATATGTTTTGGTTTTCTGCCCTTCGCTTCTTCTCGCCGACGAACCAAAGGTCGGAAAAGTCACGCCCGACGTCGCCCTCAAGCGACTTCAGGACGGCAATGCACGGTTCGTTGCGGACCAACTGTTGCCGCGCGATCCTTATCCTTTGCAGCGTGCCAAGACCGCTAATAGCCAGCACCCGTTCGCAGTAATTCTCACGTGTGCCGACTCGCGCGTCGGCCCGGAATTGGTGTTCAACCAGCAGCTCGGCGACGTTTTCGTGGTCCGCGTAGCGGGCAACGTGACCAGCCCTGACATTACCGGCTCCATTGAATATGCGGTCGAGCACCTTGGTCCCACTCTCGTGGTGGTGCTAGGGCACAGCAGTTGCGGCGCTGTGGAGACAGCCCTTTCCGGCGCGAAACTGGAAGGCAATCTGCAAACACTCGTCAAACACGTGGATGTCGGTAAAGATCTACCGATGGACAAGGCCGCTGCCCTGAATGCCGGTATAAGGAACAATGTGCTTCACCAGATGGAGCATTTGACCAGGGATAGCAGTGTGCTCAAGGAATTTGTCGCCACGCAACGTATCCGCATTGTGGGCGGCGTTTACTCGCTCGCCAGCGGCAAAGTGGAATGGCTGGAGGCTCCGGCAAGTAAGCCGGGGCCGGGTCCGGAAAAGAAGTAACGACTTTCGCGGCGTTGGACGATTGGCAAGACTATGCCGAAAGTTTTCGTTTCCTATCAGCGCGAAGACAGCGGCTGCGTTACCGGCTGTTTGTATGAACACCTGGCGCGAAAGTACGGTGAGGCCAATGTGTTCATGGACGTGCACACAATCGGCCTGGCTGCTGATTTTCGCCAAACCGTGGAGGGCGCGCTGAGCAAGTGTGACGTATTCGTGCTGGGATTCCGCTCGAAACCCATTGTTGAGGTCACGCTGCCACGCCTTGGAGATGAAACGAAGCATTGAGCATATTCACGGAAGTTTTGCCGTCTTCGCGTCTGACCACCGAGATGCCGCAATTGTCCAGCAGCACTTCGCGCGCTTGCAGCAACGGCACTCCCAGAAGACTCGACAGATAAACGCGATTCACGATGCGATGTGAAACGACCAGAATACTCTGTCCATCATGCCGCCGCAGCAGGCTTTCGAAAAAGGGCGCGGCCCGATCATGCACTTCGCGAAAGCTTTCGCCATCGGGATAGCCGTTCGCGGCAGGGTCGGCCATGAATTCGCGGTACGCGGCCGCGTCGAAATAGCGGATCGACTGCCAGTCTTGCCCTTCCCAGCGCCCAATATCGCACTCGATGAGGGCTTCGGCGGGGATTGGCGTCAGGCCGTAGGGTTCGGCGAGGATTTGCGCGGTCTGCACCGCACGCACCAGCGGCGAGCA
>Ga0070732_10001278_pt1 | contig 13839 bp, 6 predicted proteins | sample Coa_R1_5_FD_66449 | JGI IMG/M metagenome (GOLD analysis project Ga0070732, IMG submission 66449) | Surface soil microbial communities from Centralia Pennsylvania, which are recovering from an underground coalmine fire - Coalmine... | ecosystem: Environmental > Terrestrial > Soil > Unclassified ...
CCTCATCGAAGGCTTTCAAGAAGAAGAGCCAGGCGAGCTGTTCGACGTAATTGCGGGCGTCAACCCCTTCCGCGTTGAGTTGGTCGCAAGCGTTCTTGACGATCTGCTGCACTTCCTGCCGGCGGTGGTCCACTTGACCGTTTCCACCGTTTCGCTTCGGTGACTTGCTCATACAGGTTCAACACTCCACGGTATTTCAGTTGAGGGTCATCGGCACATAAAGGTGTGCCTTGACGAGCTCGAGATCGTTTTTCAGGAGTTGCGCTCCACCGTAGCGGCTCGTGAGCGATTGGAAACTCCCGAATTGATCAACGAACTGGGGCGCGCCGTAGGTGCGGGCCTGTTCCAGGTCATCGATCCCGAACAGCCGATAGTGGTCCAGGGCCGTGGACCAGAACCGCGACTTGAACCGCTCCTCCTCAGGGAGGGCCTTCTCGCCGAGCTGGCCGAGCAGCCACGCCTGGTCCTCGTCCCAGAGCCGGTTGGCCCGGTCGCCTCGCGTAGGCACCTTGACGAGCTCAAATCCGACCTTCGCCAGGATGTCGATGTCGTCTGTGTCAGGGAGCTGCAGGTAGTGCCGGAACGCGGAGGGGTAGATGTCCTGCTCACGAAGCTCCTCGCGCAATTCCCGCCGGCTTTTCTTGTCGATCCAGAGCTTGAGCAGCTCGTCCAGGCGCTTCGTCGAGACATTCAGGATGAACTCGCGCGACTGCTCGGCGTACTCTTCGAAAGGTATCTTGCGGCCGTCCGCCAGACAGACGTACCGGTCGGTAGAGGAGATAACGACGGAGACGCCCTCGCCGACCGGCTTCGGTGTTTCCGGCCCGTCCTTCTTCTTGGGCTTCGACTTCGGCTTGGTGCCTTTCTGTTTGTTGGCCGGGTGGCCGTCGAATTCGGCGTCTTCGAGTTGGCTCGCGCCGGAATAGTCGAAAATCGTGAAATACCGCTTGTTGATGTCCTCGCAAAGGCGCGTGCCGCGCCCTTTCATCTGCTTATAAAGGATCGCGCTCCTGAGTGGCCGCACGAAGACGACGTTCCGGACATCTGGAGCGTCGAAACCGGTAGTGAGCAAATCGACGGTGACCGCAACTCGCGGCTTGCTCCCGCCGACGACGGCGAAGTTCCGTTCGAGCTGATGGCTGTTGCGTTCGGCCCGCGTGATGCGAGCCGCATAGTCGTTGTCACCTGACAGCCGGCGCAGTTCCTGGGCCATGATGGACGCGTGAGTGTCGTCTACGCAGAAGACGATAGTCTTTTCGTCTCGCAGTCCGTACTTCCCCAGCGTCTGCCACAGGTCCTCTGCGATCGCCTTGGTGCGATCGGGCATTCGGATGTCGCGCTCAAAATTGACGGTGGTGTACCGCCTGCCGTCCGGACCGGTATAGCCGTCTTCATCCACGTTGGTGATCCGTTCTTCCAGCAGGTACGGAACGAGGTACCCATCCTCAATTGCCTGGCGAAGGCTGTACACAAAGATCGGGTCCCCGAAGTAGCGGTAGGTATCACGGCGCTGCTCCTCTTCTGTGAGCGGGCGCCGAGCTTCTTGCAACTCCCGAGGCGTCGCGGTTAGACCGAGCTGGAGGCCTCCCTTGAAGTGCTCCAACACACCGAACCAGTCCCCGAATCCCGATCGGTGACACTCGTCCACGACGACAAGGTCGAAGAAATCGGGATCGTAATGCTCGTAGACCTTCCTGCCGGCAAGCTCCTCGTCAAGGTTCTGGTAGTTGGCAAAGAAGATCTTGCCGACGAGATGCTGGCCCTTGGCGACCGTTTCCTTGTCGATGGTGACGCGCTCGTGGGCGGAGAAAGCCGCGAAGGCTCGATACGCCTGGTCTTTCAGGCTGTTGCGGTCAGTCAAGAAGAGAACGTGCTGCCGCGTCAGAACGCCGCCATTCATCAGCTTCCATGCTAGCTGGAAGACGGTGAACGTTTTCCCGGTGCCGGTGGCCATCAACAGGAGCGCGCGGGGATTGCCCTGCGCGAACTGCCAAAGCGTCTTGGCAATCGCCATCTCCTGGTACGGCCGGACCTTCTTGCGTGTAACCTGGTCGATGTGAAATCCGGCCGTAAACGCCGCTTCCCAACGGTCCCAATCAACCGTGACGCCGAGCTTACTGACGATATCAATGGGTGTGGGGGGCGCGGTGAGCGACTCGTACTCACCGGTCTCGTTGTCGGTGAGGATCCAGTCACGCCCGTTCGAGGCGACTGAATGCCGAATCAACAGCCGCTGGGCGTACCGCAAACCTTGCTGCATCCCATCGGCGGCATCTTCGGATTCGGCCTTGGCTTCAAGAATCCCCAGAGGAATTCCGCGATAGCGCAGCAGATAATCGGCGACGATGGCCTGGCTCTCGTCGTACATACTGTCGCCAGTGATGTTGACTCGCCCGGGTCCAATGCGCAGTTGCGGCTCGAAGTCCCAGCCCGCTCTCGCCAGAGCTGGTTCAATGAGGTCCCTGCAGGTTGAGGCTTCGTTCAAAGGCATCTGTCAAAATTTCCTCTCCCGCCAGTTGTTGCGCTGGTTGTAATCAGGGTCATGTCCCGAACGCAAAGACCATGCCAAGAACTAAACGATCACGATGAAAAAACTGACCCGCTCAAACCGCGCGATGCTCAACCTTCAGCCGCTTGAGCTGCGCGTCAAGCGCCTGATAGCTCGCGAATCCGAGGAGATCGGCGGCCCGAGTCTTTACACCACCGGCTTCTTCCATCGCCCGACGCAAGTAATGGCGTTGGATCGATTTTAGGTGCTCTTCGAGGTCGAACCCATGTCCTAATGGCCGTTCGAGGACGTTTAGATCCGTGTGGTCGCCGATACCTCCCACCGCGCTCACCAAGTCATGCCGGTTGAGCGTGTCGCCATCCGCCATCACTGCTGCCTGGAGAAGTGCGTTGTAAAGCTGTCGAACGTTGCCTGGCCAGGCATACCGCTTCACAAATTCCATTCCAGTAGCAGAAATCTTTTTGTGGTTGTATCCCGGTTCTTGAAGGCTGAAATCCGCGTTGATCTGCCGAATGAAAGCTTCGACGAGCAGAGGAAGGTCTTTGGGGCGTTCCCGTAATGGCGGCAGGCGGAGTGTGATAACGGCTAATCGATAATACAGGTCCTGACGGAATCGGTTGCCTTTGATCTCGTCGACTAGCTCCCGATTCGTGGCGGCCACGATCCGCACGTCGCTAACCACGGATTTCGAACCGCCCACTGGACAGAAAACGCGATGGCAAGGTCCCGTGCCCGGCGGGGGTTGCAGCACGCGGAGCAGCTTTGTCTGCATCAACGGTTCGCATTCGCCGACCTCATCCAGAAAAAGAGTGCCGCCGTTAGCCCTTAGGAAGGCACCCTCGCGGTTCTTGTCGGCCCCGGTGAACGCGCCCTTCACATGACCAAATAACTCGGATTCCAGCAGTTCGCGGGGAATAGCTGCACAGTTGATGGCTTCCAAGGGTCCATTCTTGCGCCGACTTGCCGCGTGAATGGCCTGGGCAAACATCTCCTTGCCAGTGCCGCTTTCGCCGAGCAACAGCACCGGAACGTCGCGCAAAGCGGCCCGCTGAGCCCGGCCCACGGCCCCCCGTATGGAAGGGCTATCCCCAATGATTTTTTCAAACCCTGGCACTTCGGCTGGGTTTCTCGCCGCAAGGTGCTGAAGTGCGATGTCGCGGTCCCGAAGGAGTTCTGGCACGACTTCTTCGAACAGATCCGCCGGGATGCGCGCCTCGTAAAGCTTGCCGCGGTTCGTTTGATAAAAAGTTGCGGGATAGCGGCTCCTTCCGAGCAAGACCCAAACCACGGCCATAGCCGGCGTGCCCGGGCTCAACAGGATGGAAAGTTTGAATTGGTCGCGATGATATTGCTGTGCGACTTGGGACAAGACCCGATTCACACATTGGAAAATGCCGTCGTAGTTGGTGGGATCCGCCAGCTCAACGGCGTGTATGACCGGCTTACCGCCTAGCCAATCCGCAAAAGGCTTGCGAATGACATCCGCATAGTTGCTCAAGAGATGAATTGCTTGGAAGTTTCCCTGTGTGACGGCTGTCTTCAACGGCCCGGGCTTTTCGCCATGTTTCCCTACGATTTTGGCCTCTTCCAGCAACTTTTTGCCCGGCTCGCCGAGGTCGTCGGCCATGGCCGATAGATCAGCGTGGCCGATCCACGAGACAAGGATTTGCTTGACCGGCATCCGAATAACTCTGTTTGTGGTTGTACAAAACTGGTTGTATGTTCGTTAGATTATTTGGCAATTCCTACATCGCTAAAAGAATCTGACATTGTCTAAGGTTATTGTGGCATCATGAGTTCGGGCCGTTTCGCCATGAACAGCGTCTCTGTCCAACCTCAATTGGCGCGGTATTTGTTTATGCAGGTCTGACTGTGTTCGACATATGAATCCGAGTTCGGTTCCCGAACTCAATCGTTTTTCCTTCAGGGTGATAATGTCCAGCGACTTCGAAAACACCGCCAATCACCTATCTATCTTGGGCCTGGATTTCTTCCCGCGGCAATGGAAGGCGGTTACCGCTCCAATTGGCCCAGTCCTTGTTCTCGCTGGGCCCGGCGCTGGCAAAACGCGATGCCTAGCGGGCCGGATCGCTCACCTCATCCAGCGCGAAGGCGCGGAACCCAGTCGAATTTGCGCGATCACGTTCACAAACAAGGCAGCACAAGAGATCGCAGCGCGTGCGCGTCATGGCTTTGGCCATGTCGCCGAACACTTGACCCTCGGAACTATCCACGCTCTCTGCCTGAAGATCCTTCGGCCGTTTGCCAAGCAAATGGGATTAGCGCCCGGGTTCGGAGTTGCGGATGACGAGCAGCAGCGGCTGATCTTGCGTCGCCTGCACGTGCACAAGACAGGTCAGGGATCACTCCTGACTCGATTCGGGCGGCGACAACATCAGGGATACAACTTAACGACTCGCGAGGAAAAGCTCTTCCAGGACTACCAAACGGAATTGCGAGGCAATCGTCTCATCGACTATGACGATATTCTTGTCCTGACCAGGCAATTGTTAGAACAAGATCCGGCTGTTCTTTTCGACACGCAAAATCATTGGGACCATGTTCTCGTCGATGAGTTTCAAGATCTTGACTTTACGCAATATGCAATTCTGAAGTTGCTCGCGAGCCGGCATCGAAGCATTTTTGCTGTGGGCGACGATGAACAGTCGATTTTTTCCTGGCGTGGCGCCGAACCTTCCATCATCGGCCATTTCATGCGTGACTTTGGCGTCTTGGTGGCCATCCAGCTCAACGTCAATTGTCGATGTTCGAAGACGATTTTTGATACCGCGCGGCGCGTGTTAAGACAGGGTGAACTGTATGCGCGACGTGAGATCACCGCGCGTCATGAATCTCCCTACCCGGTCGAAGTCATCGGTCACGACGATGAAACAGCAGAGGCCAAGTGGCTGGTGGAGCACATTAGGGCAGATTTGAACGAGAGTGGAATTAGCCGTGGCGAATATGCAATCCTTTATCGTACGCATGAAATTGGTGCCCGGCTGGAAGAGGCGCTAATTGCCGCCGGCATCCCGTGCCAGCTTGGAAAGGGCCGGGCCATTTCCGACGACCCCGTAGTGGCGCAGCTTGCCTCGTCACTTTGGCTGGTCCTGGATGAAGACTGCGAACTCGAAATCGAGCGTCTGGCCAGATATTCTCTTTCCGAGGCGCTGCTTGCCGAGCTTGCGACCCAACCCGGATCTTCATTGCGAGACAAGTTGCGCCGGCACGCGCAGGGTGAAAATGGTCCCGATGGCCGCAAATGCTGGCGGCTTCTTTATCAAATTGACAATCTGAAATCACTACGGCAGGTTCACGGAAACTTGTCCAATTTGATCAACGCAATTCTGTCTTTGGGAATCGGCGCCTATGAATCACCACTCGACCAAATCGCGGACAGCCTTGTAGACCCCATTTCCATTCCGGCCGCATGCGAGATGGGAAGGAACCTTGCCGAGGTTGCAGCGAGAAACGGGCGGGTGCTGATACCAGCGAAAGACGGCCTGGAATTACCCATGAAGCACTTGCTCAAGAAGGTATTTCCAAGTCTTCAAGTTGAGTATTTGAAGGATGCCACGAATCAAGATTCCAGAGATTTGGTGCTGGCTCTGCCGACAACCAGCGCAGAACCTCAAGACCCGGATGCAATCGGAGGCAATACACCTCGGTCGGCAACGTTGGAGATTTTCAAAGCCCTCCAGGTTGCGGCGAGCTCTCAGTTTCGCAAGGTTTTTACCGATTACGTCGCGTTTGACACGGAAACTACGGACAAGGATGTGGACGCATGCGAGGTTGTCGAACTCGCGGCGGTTCGTGTCCGTGATGGGAAGATCGTCGATCAATTTCAAACTTTGGTACGGTGCTCGCGGCCAGTCGCCCCGGGCGCGACGGCAATCCATGGTTATGTGGGCGCTGACCTAGCAGACCAGCCGACGCTTGAGGAAGTTTGGCCATCGTTCCGAGCGTTCATCGGTGATTCGGTACTCGTAGCTCATAACGGCCATAAATTTGACGTGCCGGTTCTCAAACGCCTGACGTTATCTTGGGACGGCCTCGCCGGAGTGAACTTTTTCGACTCCCTGCCACTCGCCAGGCAGCTTTTCCCAAAAGGTGGATTGCGACTCGCAGACCTCGCTGAGCGCTTCGGGGTGGACGCGGGCCGGAGCCATCATGCCCTGGATGACACGATCTGCTTGGCCCAAGTGTTCGAGCGCTTGCAAGACGAAAGGTTGCGGAGAATTAGGGTTTCGTGCCTCGCCAACCTGATTGATTGGCTTGCCGTAGGTCTAGCCTTGGAAGGGCCATTGTCGGGAGCGGACGAATTGGAAGTTATCTACCGAAAAGGAAGCCGCCGCGCACTGAGCAAGTTCTCCACCGTGCTCTATGATTACGAGCAGGAAGCCGCCGCAAATGGCATTGTTTGTCCACCCGTTGCCGAAATCATTGATCGCCTCGGCGGCCGCGACTTGCAACAACAAATCCGCCAGGAAACCGCGCCCCAAGACCGATACCCAGAGACATACGCCCGGCTTCAACAACTGATTGCGTCGGCCGCCAGCGACACGCTCGAAGGCGCGGTTCGATGTTTTCTTGATCGTTTGGCCTTATCCAGATCGGATGGCGCCGGCATTGATCCGGACCGCGTTTGCTTGCTCACGTTCCATGCCACCAAAGGTCTTGAATTCTCCCGCGTTTACGTGGTCGGGGTCGAGGATAATCAACTTCCCGGCTTCCATGCCATGCAGGAAAACCGAGAAAATGATATCCACGAAGCGCGTCGCCTCTTGTATGTGGCGATGACACGGGCAAAGGACCGTTTGTGCCTGACCCATTGCCGCCAACGAAACGGACGGCCAACGGGTGGGACGCTATTTCTGTCCGACATGGGACTAATAGAGACCGCCAAATCAGCCACCATCTTGAATTGAAGGTTGACGCAGCAAGAAAGCTGCAGAGACCAAGTCTAGTGGAACAATCATCTGAATTTAAGAGCCTTTGGCAGAATTAACCGATTTGACGAGACTGACCCGCGAATGGCATAGTTTTTGCGACAGGCTCTAAGCTATTTTTCGCATGCATTGGGGAGAACTCATGCTCTGGACACGATCGATCCATTTGGAACGGTGGGCAAGCGAATTGGAACTCGCGGCCATGACGGCGGTGCTCTGGAAGAATTCAGCCAAGTTTGGCGACCGTTTCGACACATTTTTGTGCGGTTCGAGGGCAGCGTCAAGCATTTCCTAAAGCTCATCGGGCATTGAATTCAATCCCAATTCCTTCGTTACGAACAGGTGTCAGCATGGAATTAAGGCAAACGGCAATTCATGAAGCGGCGCATGCGGTGATCGCGCATGTTCTCGGCTTGGCCTGCAAGAGCATAGCCTTGACGCATGACGCCGTGGACGATACCGGGGCGTTCGGACTTGCGGTCGGGCCGAACCCGATTTATGGGTACCGGGGAACGTCACGAAGCGAACGCTCGGCTAATGCGCGCGACGAATGCGTTGCTTGTTGCGCTGGTCTGGCCGCCGAACATGTCTTTTTCGGTGTTCTCCTCGACGCTGAAAATGAAAACGCACAGGACGATTTTCGGAATATTATCATCCTTGAGAAATCGGGCTTTCTCCGGACCAGACGAAAGTATGGTGACGGGTTCGCGGGTGATGGAGTAACGTGGAAGTTTATCAAGCGCAAGTTGCGGGAAGCTCATCGCCTCGTGTACTGTCACCGCGAAACCATAGACCGCTTGGCCGATGAACTGCTGCAGCGCGGGCCCAATGGAAAACTTGAGGCCGGAGAAGTCGAGAGGTTACTGAAAGACTGGACAAGCCAAGAATCGATCAGCGATTAGGAGTTGGCGCTAAGCGTACGGGAAGAACCGAGTGTTCAATTTCGATTGACGCGAGTCACTGTCATGACTCGATTTTGGTGCCAATCTGGCCGCCGCAATGCCTGGTTCGCCGTGCTGCGCGAAGCCGTATCTCGCGACCAGGAAATCCGCGGCGAGCAAGCTGGTCTGACCATCACACAAATACTGAAATGGACCGACATACGGACCGGTGTCGATAACTCATTGTCCGCGATCCTCTGTGTCACGAAGTCCGTGTTCATCAGTGGGCTGATGCGTTTTTCTTTGGAGGCGGATACCACGAACTGCGGCAATCCTTCATGTCGGCTCTGGCGAATTAGAAGATCGATCAGCGAATCATTGATGAGCTTGTCGGTCATGAGACCGACCCGATGCGACGCCGCTATCGTCACTTGTACCCTCAGATAGTGGCATTTGCTTTGAAGCAGGTGTTTGGCTAGGATTGCTTCCATCCTTCCAAGCGGAAAGGCGTAATGCGAATTGCTGCCGCCCGTCGTCAGGAAGTTGTGATACGCTCTCAATAAAATCTTGCTGGTGCGGTTGACCGAGCGCGAGCCTGTAAAGCCATCGCTGGCGGCTCAGCTGATCGAAGCGGCTGGTCTGTCGAGAATTAGGGAGCACCACAAACAGCCGATCTATTTTCTCTCCCGGACAAGACCACCAAGGGCTGCGGCCAGACGCATCGTTCCCGTATTTCCTTTCGGCTTGATTGGCCAGAACCATCCAGGGACTTACCTTTTCTCCCGCCACAGCTAACGTTTCTTTTCGCAGAGCGTCAGCCAGAGCGCATCGAACTGAAAGCCCGCCGAAGCGTTGAATCCGCCCCTCACGTTGTTCAAGGCCTAGTGGGCTTGGGCACAAGTCCCAATGCAGGAGCTGCCGGCACCAAACATGGAAATCCAACCCTTCCTGTCCAAGTGAAGTCGTCGCGAGCACATGCGGCCAAAACGGCGTGTTGAATGACTGGCGCAGATCATCGGTACGCAGGCGATCTTGGCCGCCAGTCTGATTTTCGACTTTGGCATCGGCAAACGGCATAGCTACATGGCAGCGCAGCGAGAATCCCTCGTCGCGGCCCGGTTCGTGAAGCCGGTGGCGCCCCTCGATCAAGCCAAGGACTTTGGGCAGATCACGCGCGAAACGTGCGATCGCATCTGCATTGAGCTTGTCGGCTATCCAAAGATGCTCATCGAGTACGGATTCGAGGTTACCCGCCACAACAGCTTCGAGAATCGCGTCGGTGTAACTTTGCTTCCGGCGGCTGAGCACCGCTTGAAATATGCCCCTGTTCAAGTAAGGCCGAAGACCATTCCAGCTTGCTTGCAGAACGGACCCGTAGTGATCCTCCTTGATGCAGTCCTGGTCGAATCGGTACAGCGAGCGTCCGAGCACCACGCCCGGACCGGAAAGTGCAAAATCCGCCAGTTCCGCTACTTCGCCGCTGGTTACATAGTCAAGTCCGGCTTCTGCAACCCGGTGCCACTTCTTGAGCACTTCCTTCATAGCTTCTTCTTGCCCAGCGGCGGCTTGTCGCCAATGGTATTGAAGTTCCCACCATGACGGCAAGCCGCCGTCGGGGATGGACTGCTCGCGCTGGTATTCCAGGGCTGCCAGAAGCTTCCAAAGCGGCCGCCGCTTGCCACTTTTCTTCACTCTTACGCCAAGCTCATTACGCAATAGGTGGCCCACCTGCCGGCGCATTGAGTTTCGTACTTCCACCAAACCAGCGGGGTTATCGCGTCGCGGATCAATGAAGGCGATCAGCGTCGGTGAGGGAAAAAAGATCGCCGGAAGTGTCGGTCGGTCCTCCTTAAACTGCAACGGATTCAGCTTGCCTGCGCGAACATACGTTCGAAGGCGGTGCGAGAATGATGATTCCAGCTCAAAACTCAAGAGACTAGCGAGAGCCGGGGGAACGGCCTTGAAGCGGGTGAATATCAACAGCTTTCCACCGCGTGCCTCTGGTGCGGAACATTCGTGCTCTCTGTTGCTGACATCTAGTGTTGCCCACTGTCCCTGCAAATCCCACCAGGGCAGTGATGGTGCAACCCAGGGAAGCGCCAGTCGACGGGTGGTAGCGATCTTCTGGCTGAGCACACGCAGTTGTGGATGAGGCCAGATCTTCGGTGTCTCAAGATGCTCTCGCTGTGAAAACCGGAGTATCGGCTCCTCGCGCCGCCGCCGGCCTCTTTCAGCCCGTCTCCAGGCGACATAGCCAGGTCCCATCATCTGGATTGGCAACGGAATCGATAGCCAGTATGGCACGGAGAAGCTCATGAGATCGACCTTACCCCGCTCCTCGTTGTCCGCCTCTTGTAGCCTGCTCACCCAATGCTTGAAGAGCCGCAAGTCTTCGGGGAGTAGTTCGGAGAGGGGGTGATCTTCGCTAGATGGCGACGCTGTTTCGCTCGGGCGTTCAGTGCGGCTCAATACCGGTCGGAGGCGCTTTTCAATGTCGTCCCGTATGGCAGCTAGTCGCGTAAAGTCGGGCGTTTCTTTCGAAAGCATCAGGGTTCCGAACTCACGAAATGCCTCTTCGATATGCTCTGGTTTCTTCGCCTCCGATCCGTATAGGAAACGGATCAGTTGGAAAAAGTCCTGATGGTGCGAAAGGCCAGCCGCTTCGTCCTGCCGCGACGAATACGGCCGATAGGGCGTTGCGGACAGAAGTAAAAGCGCGGGATCATCCCGGCGGACACCGCCACGCAAAACGCGTGTGACAGGATCGGGGTTCACATCGGGAGCGATAAGTAATTCACGGAATCTCTGGAATTCGTCAAAAATAACGAGGTCAGGCTTCACCTTTTTGAGTACCGCCACGGCAAGTGCTGTGCGCAAACTGCCCATTAGGCGTGAAGGCCGAACATTGGAAGCGGCCGCCACGATCGATTCGGCATCGGCCCTTGGCAGATTCAATTGCTCGTCGCTAGCCAGCGCGGTGAGAAACTCATCTTGTAGCTCGCGGACCTGGTCTATCTGTTCATGTTGCTGGAGAGCCCAGTTCCAACTTGATTCGCGAGCCTGGCCACCTCGGCACAATCTGGAGAACTTACGCGTGTCCAGTGACGGGAACCGACCCCTGAGCAACCGGAAAATCAGAGCGCGCTCCTCCAAGCGGCCGAACCCGCCTCGACGGCGATACAAGGGCACCGACGTGTCGGGCGTCAGGGTGTAGAGGTGCAACCGTTCATGAGTTGGTCGTTTTTCCCCGTTTGCGGCGAGAGTGAGACGATCCGCCTGAGCCGCAGCCTGCTTTTGCTCCTCCTCGGTGGGTAGCAGTTCGAGCAGCTTCGCGCGATTCTGATGGGCGATGTTAAGATTGCTTGCAATGTAGAAGACCACGAGCGGAGTCTTTCGCCCCTTCATCATCTGATGAATAATGGTGCGTGCGACCACTGTTTTCCCGAGACCGACCTCATCGGCCACTAGGAAACGTCGAGGGCCATCACGGCATTTGAGAGTTTCCAAGGCGGCCTCTGCAGTGGCACGTTGGAATCCCTTTGGTTCACTGACTCGCCGTACTTTCATCGCAGTTCCGAAGCCATAGTCGTCCAGGTTTGCCGGAAAGTTTGCAATAGCTTCACGTCCGCTGCCGCTCCGTCTTCGGCGGCGCGGCGCTCAATCTCGTCCAGATAGGATTTGACCTTCTCACCGGCGGAAACAAGACCGGCTGGATTTCGCGCCCATGCCCGCAGAATCTCCTCGACCGTCGGGATTACGCCGTCATCTCCGGCGCTGCGCTCATTGATGCCAGGAGTCTTCCGGTCGGGAGTTTCGCTGTCCCAGTCACCGCCGGAAGCATCTGCCGGCTCATCCGCGATTAAACTTCGCAGCCACAACAGAAACGTTCGAGGATTCAGATATTGAGCGATGACCGCATGGTCTCGCTCTTCATCCGGCGGCGGGTCGCAGGGAGCAATCTGCACCCATGCACATACCCTTTCGCCGCGAATCACGCGGACCTGTAGAAACTGCGATCTCTGCCACGCTCTAAGACCCGGAAGTACGAGACGATTAATGCCCTGTGGCCACACATTCCACGATCCACCCAGAACAGCGACTTCCAGCTGAATCGTACGGTCGGTAAGCGGGGGCGGAGTCGATCCGAGGATTTCCAGCTCGTCGTCCGTGATTCGCTGCCGCAGGGACCATTGACCGCACAGAAGTTTGCGCGCCTCCTCCACGGCCTCCTCGTCCTCGTCGATTTCGGCCCGTACGGTGTTGGGCGTGAATCGCTCACAATCACGCACGAATTTCTCAATCGCTTCCGCGGGATCACGTGCAAGCGACAGCTGAGCCATGACCTCGAAATTGCGGCGGTTCCATCCGCGCTCTGTCGCATTCGCACTTCCTAGCCAAAGGTGCCGCCGGGCTCCTTTAGCCGCAAAGAACAACTTGGCGTGCAGCCCAGCTGGCGGTAAATCTTCCCCTTCCGAGGTCTCTGCGGCGACGTTCGCTTCTTGCGTGAGAATGTCCGGACTCTCCAGCGGAAGCTCGGGCAACGGCTGAATCAGAAGTTCACCACATCCGGCGAAAGCGTCGGCATCATTCTGAAGCAAACGTTGAAGCTCAAAAGCGGTGGAAACGATTGTGCGAAATGTCTTGGCGTTCCCCCATTGAGCGAAGGCGTGAACGGTGGCGGCATCAAGGAATGGACTCATGATGAATGCACGCTCCGCATCGGATGCCGGCTTCGGAAACCCTTGAGCCGCATCGGGACCAAGCAGACTTACCTGATGTACTTCGACGCCTGGCGGACACTCCCATGTCAAAGCGCTGAGTTCCGCTTTCGCATCGGCGGCCGCCAGCTTCCTGAGTTTGGCACGACCAGCGAATGCTGCGCCGAGTTCCGCTAGGCTCTTGATCTTTTGCCCCTTGGCGTCGGAACGGCTGACGAGAACGAGACCGGTTTCCCAGTTCAAGGCGCGGGTAAGGTTACGGCTGCCGATCCAGACCCGCCATTGCCGGTCCGTCGCATCATCGATGCGGTGAAAACGAACTAGCGCCACCTTGGGATGCCAAGAACTTGTCTTTTCGTCTGCCGGAACTGTTTGCAGGAATCGATCAAGAAGCTTCAGAATCGGGCGGGAGACATTCGGGACCGCTACGCGGCCATTCTGGGCAAGCACACACACCTTTCCCCGCAACGCCTCGATTGCTTTTACCAGTTCCACCCGACTGCCCGTGCGTCGATAGTCCAGATCGCAGCCCGTCAGCGCCAACAAGGAGGTGACAATGACGGTCAAATCGGCTGAATAGGTGCTCAAGATAGCGTGCTCGGTCCTCCACCCGTCGGGCGGACGAAGTAACTCGGTGAAGGAGAAACTCGGCCATGCGTCCTTCGTCATCGTGAACCACTCAGATTGTTGATCGCGGGCTAGAAAGAGCCCATTTTCGCGGGTTTGAAGAGGGCCAGAGCGGGTTGCCGGGCGAGATGGCTGGAACCGGCGATTACTTGCCG
>Ga0070732_10001279_pt1 | contig 13839 bp, 12 predicted proteins | sample Coa_R1_5_FD_66449 | JGI IMG/M metagenome (GOLD analysis project Ga0070732, IMG submission 66449) | Surface soil microbial communities from Centralia Pennsylvania, which are recovering from an underground coalmine fire - Coalmine... | ecosystem: Environmental > Terrestrial > Soil > Unclassified ...
TGCATACCTCCGGAATGCTTTTTTCCAACTCATGCATGCTGGTATGGATCCCTCGCGCCTTTAAAGCGCGTTCGTAGTTTTCGAGCTGCAGCACCTTGACCACGTCCAGTGACGCCAGCCCGCCGCCCACCACCACCGCTTCGTCGGGCGTTTCGTAGCGCGGTCCGCGATAGTCCTTTTCGTTCTTGTGGTTATACCAATAGATAAAAGGATTTTGGTAAACGAGGCCTTTGTCGACGTACTGCTCTGCTTCCGGCACGCCCAAATCCCGGTCGCGCCACGCGCCATTGGCGAGAATCACCGCCGAAAAGCCCCACTCGAAAAGCTGGGGGAGAGTAAAATCCCGGCCTAGCTTGGTAGAGGGGATGAAATACACATTCGGCTTCTTCATGCGCGCGTCGATTCGGGCGTATTCCTGTTTGCGCTGCTCGACGTGCCAGCGCGGCAGACCGTCTTCGATCTTGCCGTACGGCCGCGTGTTCTGCTCGAACACGGCGACTCGAATTCCGTTATCCGCCAAAATCTCCGTCGCCACCGAGCCTGAAATCGCACCGCCAATTACCGCCACGAAATGACGCCCAGGATTCGTCATGTAACTTCCACCCCCCGCTTCGGAGCGCGATTGTACAACGCAAATCGTGCAAAGTCTTCCCAACCACCGAGCGTTGCTACGGCTGTTTGCGAAACTCTTGCGTGGTAGACGCATGGAGGCTTATGGTCTGTCCCACCACCAATCGGCCGATGCGAGTGACCGCGCCGTAGATTCCCGCGTTGTTCTGGTTCGCACGAACGACCGCCTTCATCACTTCCGGCGCGGAACTTGCCGAGTCGGGATCAAGGTTCACCATCGAGCAGCGCTCGTCGCGCATCGTGACAGCGACGGCGGGGGCATCGTCCCCTTCGCCGAAGGACAGCACACTGCCCAACCATTCGTCCTCCTGGAAGGGAACCGATCGCAGTAAACGAACCACAACATTCGGGCGAAATCGCCGCACGTCCAGGCTCCGCCCGGCGAGTCGTCCGATCTCGCGCACCGTATCGGAGGCGATCACAGAGATGCTCGCTTCATCGAAGATGCCATGCCTCAACTGCATCATCTGCACGGGAGCCCCGTACCGACGTTCGACCTCCGCGGCCAAGTCCGGGCTGAAGGCAGGCAGCTCTTGGCCATCCGGCGTGCGAAGATGCGCAGGAAGGTCTCCCTGAGCACCGTCTTCACGACGGTGCGGAGCAAATAGGAGCAAGTCGGGAAGCTTGCTTGCTGTCAGCCACGGCATCCCGCTGCGGTCATCCATCCGGCGGAATGCCAGGCGCCTGTCACCATCGAGGCCGTGCCAGCCCAGCTTGGCTTCCTCGAGCCGTTCGCCGGCCATGGACTTCACGGGATACCGGAAGATCGCCTCGACATGTCCGATTTCTATAAGCATGTTCGATCCGAGTCCGCCCAACGTCAGAATTCACCGGGTGCGACGACATCGCCGCCGCCCTCCAGGTGCGAAAGGAGCCGCGCGCCGAAGGCTGCCTTGTACTTGTAGAAATCGATCGCAGCATTTCGGTCACTGACGGCCAACATGGAAGCGATTTGCGTCATCAGTTCACTCCGGGCGTCAAGGATATTAGCAGGCTGCCGGAGAGTCTTTAGAAGATAGGTTCTGATCAACGCCGATACCGGGCGGCAAAGAAGAAGAATATTGGTTGGTCGCGGAGTTTACGTGCGGCACACGGACGGGCCCCTGTTTCGGGTCAGCATGGGAACAGAGGGATTCTAGCGCGAGCGGCAGCCGGGACGAGCAGGCGACAGATAGAGCTAAAACTCCCGCGCTTAAAGCGGCGTAGAGTTAGAAGAGCGAAGACAGAGGCAGCCGGCTATTCCTGTCGCAGCGCGGCCAACGGATCGATTCTTGTCGCGCGGCGGGCTGGGACGTAGCAAGCTACCAGAGCTGACGCTAAGAGCACGAGGGCAACGCCGATCAGCGCTCGCACATCCATTGCGGCGACATTGTACAAAAGGCCCTTCAGCGTTTTCCCAACGAGGTAAACACCTGGAAGCCCAATGGCCATTCCGATCAGGGCCGCCCACATGCCTTCGCCGACCACCAACCTGAGGACCTGCGTGCTGCCAGCGCCGAGGGCCATGCGAATCCCCAACTCGTGATTTCGTTGAGCGACCGAGAAGGTCATAACGCCGTAAATACCAATGGCGGCCAGTACGAGCGCTAGTGTGGCGAAGGTGCCGAAGACGAGGACGGTGAAGCGGTCCGTCACTAAGGATTCGCTTACAACCTGGTCCATGGTGCGGACGTGAGTCATGGGGTAATCAGGATTTACGGAACGGATGGCGGCGGCGATGCCGGTGGCGACGGAACTGGGATTTCCGTTGGTGCGCACGCCAATGGTGGTGAAGGGCCAGGGGGCCTGGTCAAAGGGAAAGTCAACTTCGGCGGAACCGGTCGTGGTGGGGTGGCTCTCGTACTGCACGTCGTGGAAAACGCCTACGATTTGCCATTCGACGGGTGCGCCGAAGGGGGGAGTTTTATCGGGGAGCAATTCGACGATTTTGACGCGTTGGGTAAGGGGATCGAGGCCAGGAAGGTATTGGCGCGCGAAGCTTTCGCTGACCATCGCGACGCGGGGAGCTCCGGCGAGATCGCGTGCGTCGAGATAGCGGCCGCGGGTGAGGCGTATTCCGTAGGTTTCGTAGTAGCCCGGCGTGACCGTGTTAACCATCGCTTGCGGTTGTTTGTCGGGGCTGTTGTCGGAGTCATCCGACGGCTGACCGGCGATGGTGAAATGCAGGCGGCCCGCGCCGTTAGTGGGGAGGCCGGGGGCAATGCCTATTTTCAGGACGCCGGGGACGGCGGCAATTCTCTCTTGCAGCTGCTGGTAGACGGAGCGGATTTGGGCGGCGTTCGCGGTGCGGTCGTGCTGGATCGGAACGTTGAACGTGAGAACGTGGTCCCTGCGAATACCTAAATCGACTTGCGTGACATTCCAGAAGCTGCGGAGGATCAGGCCCGCTCCGGCGACTAAGATTAGGGCGAGGGCGAACTCTGCAACCACCAGGGCGCGGCGCAGACGGTTGTGCCCGGCGCCCGCTGAAGAAGACCTGCCGCCTTCCTTTAACATGTCGCTAACGTTCTGCCGAGCGGCATGCCACGCGGGGAAGCATCCGAAAAGGACCCCACTGAGTAGCGTTGCGGCGAGTGTGAAGAGCAACACAGGGATACTAAGGTGTGGATCGGCTTCGTAGGGAATCCCCAATTGGTTCCTGGGCATTAAGCTCATCACGCCGCGCAGAAGGGCCACCGAGAGCAGCGTGCCCAGGAGGCCGCCCATTAACGCCAGGGAAAGGCTCTCGATCAGGAATTGGCGGAAAATTCGCGCACGCGTCGCGCCCTGTGAGGCGCGGACGGCGATTTCTTTCTGGCGCGCCGTGCCCCAAGCCAGCAGCAAATTCGCAATATTGACGCATGCGATCAGGAGGACGAAGCCGACGGCTCCCATCATCAGCCAGAGGCCGAGGCGGGTCTCCTTGGGAAGAAAATCATCTTTCAGCGGCTCGACGGTCACGGTCAGATCGGCATTCGTCTTTGGGTAGCTTTGCGAGAGTTGCTTGGCAATTACGGTCATCTCCGCGTTGGCGGCTTCCAGAGTGACTCCACGCTTGAGCTTTCCCATTACCAGGAGAAAGTGATTCTCGCGAGCGATCTCGGCGGGCTTAAAGGCTAGCGGCACATTCATCGAAGAATCACCAACGTCGGAGGGACTGGGGGCGGCCACGCCCAGGACGGTATAGAGTTCGCCGCTCATGCGGAGCTTTGTGCCGACGATGTTGGGGTCGCTGCCGAAGCGTTCGCGCCAGAATTTGTTGTTGAGAATGACCACGTGGTCGTTTCCGGGTTGCGAGTCTTCGGCGACGAAATGCCTGCCGAGAGTGACTTTTGCGCTGAAGAGGAGGTCGAAAAAGCCGGGGGCTACGCGGCTGGCCTGGACTTGTTCGGTCCAATCGGGTGTAGAGATGGTGAAGCCTTCTCCGGTCCAGGCGTTCAGAGAGTCGAAGACCTTGCTCTGCTTTTGCCAGTCGAGGTAGTCGCTGGGCGAAGTGCCATTGCGCTCGCCTTTCTGGTGCGACCAGACCATAACGATTCTGTCGCTATCCACATAGGGGAGCGGGGCAAGGAGGACCGAATAGAGCAAGCTGAAAATCGCCGTGGTGGCCCCGATACCCAAGGCCAGGGCCAGCAAGGAGACCGAGGTGAACCCTGCACTTTTCCAGAGCAGACGCAAGCCGTAGCGAATATCGCGCCAAAGTTCGGTCATAAGAGCACCTCTCCCTGTTTATACTGGCGAACTGCAGATAAAGTTCCATCGTTTCGTGCAAACACAAAATTTAGACGAGTGGGACGGGGGTCGGTTGGGCCGAAATTCTGCAACACATTGGGTTTTTAGGTTTTATTTCTTGCCTAACCGCCTAAAAGATTAGATAGCGTGATCAATTTCCTGGATTTGTCGCGGGCTGAGTTGACTCGATTGTGGTGTTCTTGAGGGCCTGAGCGACAGCATCTTTGACGACGACCTCGTTGCGGCTGTGATCGGTTATTGCGTCGTAGAGCAGTTGCGTCGGTCCTGGGTCCAGTTCCCTGCTGTATTCGTCGGTGATATCGGTCGCCATTTGTTGAAGGATCTTGTTGGACTCGGCACCCAGATCCGTGCCGGTGATTTCAAATTGTTTACCCAGGTAGTTCGCGGCGATTCGCTCGGCAAGTTTGTCGGCGGTTTGATAGTAGTATTCGGAGATTTGGCGATGCCCTTCCTCATGTTCGATCACATGCCGGGTTACTCCCGTCGGCACCCAGATGTTGATATCGAGTTGCAGCGTCATGTTGACCTGTGTGACGGTGACGGTTGCGTGTGTGGCATCGGTTTGTCGGGGTTCCCCGCGGACGCTGGCGCTGGAGCGGAATTCGGAATCGCATTCCGCATTTTCTCCGGGCGCCAGGCGTGGCATGGCGGCTGGCGGTGCGGCCGGGTCAAACGTGTGAGTTGCGCAAGCAATCGGCTGTTTGTTGATTGTCGGGAGCGGAGCTTTCGTGAGTTGCCGTTGAGATGAGGAGTGCCGCCACGCGAACCAGCCGAGAGTTAGCGCTCCCAGAAGCACGCAAAGCACAATTACGCTGCGCGAGGTCAATACCGCCTCCGCCTTCCATTTTCCTAACAAGCCAGGGCGCGAACCATGAGTTTGTGGCGGCGAATGACGCGAAGGACACCCTCACGAAGCGGGCAAGCAGACTCGCCTTTCCAGTAATCTGCGCGATCTCGTCTAGTGACCGGCGGGTTTTTGGTCCGGAGGCGGCGGTATGGGCGGCGGGGTGAACTTGGCGTCTTCGACGGGGACGTTTTGTTGAACCTCGTCGACTTGAATGGTGAAGCGGTTGCCGCCCGGGCGGGCTAGCGTCCAGCGGTAGGGGATTTTTAAGCCGTCCGCGTCGCGATAGTCGGCGTAGTCGATTTGTGTGGGCATGCGGCCGAGGGCGGTTTCGGCGTAGCGGACGAGGCGTACGAGCAAGCCGGATTGCTGATCGAAGTAAAGACGCAGCGGGGGCTGGCCTTCGTTGCGGCCAAGGACGAGATAGGTGTCGCGGCCGTCGATTTTTTCGCCGGGGACGACCGTGAACTTTTTGTAGAGAGCTTTGACGTGGGAGGCGAAGTACAGGTCGGAGTCGATGCGTGCGGCGTCGTTTTCGGCGGTGGACATCATGTGGGGGTGGCCGGCGTTGCTGAGCCAGCCTTGTTTGCCATCGAAGGCGGTGATGCTCTCGCCGTTGGGGAGATGCATGATGGAGATGCGCTTGTCGGGAGCCTTGGCGTAGACCTCGATGGGAAGTTGCTGGCCGTTCGCGGCGATTTTCCCTTTTTCGACGCGGCTGGTGACTTTTTGCAGAGCTGCTTCGCCGCCGATGGCGGCTAGATATTTGTCTAGCAGCTGATCAGCGGGGGGTAGGACAGGCTTCGCGTCTGCGGCTGCCTTGGCGCGAGGCCCTTCGGGCTTGGGCTCTTCGTCGGTGATGATGGGCGTCGCGACAGGGTCGGCGGCGCCGCGATGGCAGGAATAGCAGGTTACGTCGCGGTGGCCCTCGAAATTTTCTTTGTTGATGGCGAACATCATCTCCATCATCTTGCGGGCGGTGACTTTGTTCTTTTTGTCGTCCTTCTCGAACTCGAGGCCCTTATCGCCGCGGACGTGACAGTACTCGCATTCGACACCGAGCGAGGCGGTGATGAATTGCATGGAGGGAAAGATTTGGTCGGCGGGAACGCCTTTGAGGACTTTGATATTTTTGAATTGCTCTTCGGCAAGCTTAGGCGCAGGAGATTGCGGCGCGGCGGTGGATTGCGCCTTTGCACCTGCGATAGCTAACACAGCGCTGAGCGCCAATCCGCACAAAACAAAAGTTGTGTTGCGTTGATTCAAACTCATCCCCAACTCCCTAATCGATTATTTTTCGAAGAAAAGTGTAGCAGAAAGCGAACGCTGACTGCGCAGGCAAATAGTGGCCGTGCGACGGCGGCTCAGGTAGAAAGTTCGCCACGTTTAGCAAGAGCGGTGATGCGGTCGGCGGCGCGGAAGGCGAGCGCCTCGATGGTCATGGTGGGCTGGCCGCGGCCGGACGTCACGAGGCTGCTGCCATCGCAGAGAAAAAGATTCCGCACGTCGTGGGTGCGGTGGTCGGAGTTGATGACCGAAGTTTTTGGATCGTTGCCCATGCGACAGGTGCCGAGGAGGTGTACGGCGAATTGTTGTTCCTGGACGGGAGGCGCCCACATTTTCTTAGCGCCCGCGGCATCGAGGAGTTCCGCCGAGCGCGCATTCAGCCAGGTCGTCAGCTTGAGATCATCGGGATGATCTTTGTACGTAAGGCGAAGCGCGGGAAGCCCCCAGGCGTCCTTCAGGTCCGAATCGAGAGAGAAGCTGTTGTTCTCGACAGGGAGCGATGTGCCGTGACCAAAGATTTCGCAGGTGCGGGTGAAGTTGTGGCTTAGGACTTCCTTGAACGCTTTGCCCCAGCGAGGGGAACCGGGCGGAAGACTGCCGAGAGCGAAAGTGATCGGCGTCATGTCGAACCGCGCGTCGAGGCCGCCACCGCCGTGAAAGCCGACTTTGTCGGGATCGAGTTCGTAAAAATCGTGGAGGATACGGCTGACAGCGAAGCCTTTGTAATCGTTGAGCGGCTCATCGAAGACGGCAGTGGTGACGCCGCCGCTGTTGAGCATCAAATTTTTGCCGACGTAGCCGCTGCTGTTGGCGAGGCCATCGGGAAATTGCTTGTTGGCGGAGAGCAGAAGCAGGCGCGGAGTTTCGGCGCCATTGGCGCAAACGACGACGGCTTTTGCTTTCTGGCGCTGGACGTTGCGCTGCGCGTCAAAATAGACGGCCCCGGAGGCGCGGCCGTTGGCGTCGAGCTCGATGCGGTGGACGTAAGAATTGGGGCGGATTTCGCAGCGGCCGGTTTTTTCGGCCATGCGGATGGCGGTGGCGAGGGAGCTGGATTTTGCGCCGACTTCGCAGCCGAACCCGAGACAGAAGCCGCAATTGATGCACGCGCTGCGTCCCGGGCGCGGCTGCGACAGAATGGCCATTGGTGCGGGGAAGGGATGCCAGCCGAGTTTGCGCGCGGCGCGCTCGAAAATTACGCCGCTGGATTTCACGGGAAGCGGAGGCATCGGATAAGGCTTGGAACGCGGCGGGTCGAAGGGGCTGGCGCCCGCGAGGCCCGAGACGCCGATCTCCCATTCGACTTTGGTGTAGTAGGGCTCGAGGTCGGCATAGGTGATAGGCCAGTCGGAAAGAGTCGAGCCGGCAACGGGACCGATTTTGCTACGTTCGATGAAATCGATTTCGTGGAAGCGCCAGAAATTAGCGGTGAAATGCGTGCTGGTGCCGCCGACGAGGCGGCCGTACACGAGAGCGCGCTGAGGTTTGGCCTTGTCCTGGGGCGTTTTGCGGAAAGTGGTGGGCTGAAGGTCAGGATGATTGGTAAGGAGATCCTGATTCAGGACGCTGATTTCGTCGTGAACAAAGTCTTTTTCGGTGAGGTATGGGCCTTGCTCGAGAACAACGACGCGGAATCCGCTGCCGGATAGTTCTTTGGCGAGAATGCCGCCGGCAGCACCGGAGCCGATGATGACGAAGTCCACCTCGTCGGTGGTTTTGTATTTGGGCTGATCGAGCGTCATGATTTGGATTTTCCAGCGTCGGGAGGATTGGGCTGCCAGCCTGGGTAGTTTTTGTCGTAATAGCCAAAGGGCGGTTGGAACATGTGCCCCGGTTCACGGCCGATCACTTTCCAGCCGACGGCGTCGTGGTTGCCGCGTTTGTCGGAATCGGGATCGATCAGAAATCCCATGATGGTGTGCACGCGCACCGTCTCGAAAAAAGATTCGGCGGCAGTACCGCGGCGGGCGCGCCGGCTTCCCGCGGCCGGGGATTGGCCGTCCAAGGCCTGCAGGATTTGGTCTTGCTGCTCGGGGGTGGCGAGGGAAAATTTTGCAACGGCTGGGAATATTTCGCGCACTTTTGCCTGCAACGCCAGCAAGCCCTCGGCATATATTTTTTGATTGTCTTTTGCGAACGTGATGAGGGCGCGATCGATAAAAAATATGACACCGGCTTCGTGAGCGCCGGGCGTGTCGGTAGTGGGAATGATGCGAGCCGACACGGCATCGATTTCCGCGGCCTGCTCGGGAGAAAAAAAATCGAACTTAGCGGGCGAAGCGGACTGCGCGGTTTGGCGGGCATGAGCGGCGGCCGAGACCATGTCGGGCCAATGCGCCGATATCCAGGCAGCAGAGAGCCCCGTCAGACTTTGCGACAAGAAACCGCGGCGTGAGAGTTCATTGTTCATAGGTTCGCGCGCACCGCGCGAAAGAAGTAAAGTGAATGTATGCCGTGAGCCGCGCAGGGTCAAGGAGAAAGCGGCTCCGCACGCAGACAATTTGGCTCGATTTGCACCACTCGTTTGCGGAGTGCCGCGGCCGTAGTGTACGATTTCGCAGGCACGCGGAAAAAATCATTTTCCCGATTGGTCGTAGCAAAAGAATGGCTACCTTTACAGGTGCGATAGGAACCGGAAGCAAGTGGCTGCTCGACAAGATCGTCGGGGTGTTGGCAGCGACGGGCGTTAATCCCAACTTTCTGACGTTTCTCGGGCTGGTCGTGAATTTCGTGGCGGCAGCCAATTTTGCGCTGGGAAATTTCCGGATTGCGGCGTTCATTATTTTCTTCGCGGGATTTTTGGATATTTTAGATGGGCAGGTGGCGCGGCGTCAGAATCGCGTGACGGCGTTTGGCGCGTTCTACGATTCGACACTCGACCGCTACGCGGATATGGCGCTGTACATGGGGCTGCTGGTCTACTATTCGGTGAGCGGGCGCACGCCTTACGTGGTGCTGGCGGCGGTGGCGACGGCGGGGTCGGTGATGGTCAGTTACGCGAGAGCGCGGGCGGAGTCGCTCATTCCTTTGTGCAAAGTGGGCTTCATGGAGCGGCCGGAGCGGCTGGTTTTGTTAATCATCGGCGGCCTTACAACCCGTATGGGCGCGGTGCTTTGGGTCATCGCAGTGGTGTCCACGATTACGGTCATTGATCGCATCGTTTTTACGTGGCAGGAAACGCGAGCGGGCCGAACGATTCCTGGCATCAAGCTCCCCTCGTAACATTCCACGGAGTTTTCTCTTCATGATTGCGGACTAGCGGGCGCGCGCTCATGCAAATTCTACTCAGCCGGATTCTTCAGATCGGCTTCGATGGGCGCGGAGATGGTGGCGTGAACGCGGTCTCGCAACGCGGGGACGTCTTTTTTGGTCATTCCCTTTGTTTCGACGATGTCGTGAAGATAGACCGTGACTGTGGCGGGCCAGAGCATCCAGTGACCGGTGCGATGATGCCTGGTGGACCCTACCAAGCTGACGGGGACGATCGGGATGCCCAGCTGTTGCGCGACGCGGAAGCCGCCCTCTTCGAATTCGTCAACGTGGCCATCGCGGGTGCGCTTGGCTTCCGGAAAAATGATGAGGCTTGTACCGCTGTCGATGGCATCTTGCGTGAGGCGCCACATGCGCTTGAGATCGGAAGGGCGGCGCACGTCAGGAACGGGGACGTTGCCAAAACGCTTCATGAGCCAGCCATAGGCTGGGATTTTGAAGTGAGATTCCAGTTCCCAGCCGCGGACGTATTGCGGAATGGCACAGTAGAGTATGAAAGGGTCGAAGAGATTCACGTGATTTACCATGAAGAAGCAAGTGCGCTGAGGATCAAAGCCGGGCGAGCGAACGACCTCCATGTGCGCGCCAGCGAGATAGACGATGCGGCGGCAGAAGCTGCGCTGAAGCCAATCGTGCTTGTGCGGGTCCAGGAAGATTCCGAGAAAGACGAGCAGCGGGGCACACAAAAAGAAATGCACGCCACTTAGAATCCAGAGAAGCGCGCTGCGCGCGGCAAGCAGTCCGCGCTTCATATATAGATGTCCACGGCGGCGGGAATGATGTCGAGAGACAGGCACTCGAGCGAGACGATTTCGCCGTCGATCAGCACATCGACGGGGACTTGGGCGCCAAATTCGATGCGCCGGACGGAGCGGCGCGAAGCCAGAGGATGCTCGATGTGCGTGCCGTCGTAGAGCTTCGGGAGCATGCGCAGCAATCCGAGACGACCGATCGGACCCCAGCGGACGAATTCGATCAGGCCGTCGGTGGGATCGGCTTGCGGGGCGATCAGCATGGTACCGCCGGTGAATTTGCTGTTGTTGAAGGAGAGAAAGAGACAGCGCGTCTCGTTCCAATCTTTGTCATCGTCGCATCGCAAGCGGAACGCTCGACGGCGTAATTGTACGACGCGGACGAAGACACCAAGGAGATAGCCGAGATAACCGAAGGGTTTGAAATAGCGGTTGGTGAGAGCGCCTACGTCAGCGGTGAAGCCCAGGCTCAGGAGATTGAAGGAGTAGACTTCCCCTTTGGTGTGGGTGAGGCGAATCAGGTCAACGGGGCGCTTGCGGCCTTCAATCAGAGCTTCCAGAGAGGCGGCGGCACCGTCCTTCGTGAAATCGCGCAGAAACGAATTGCCAGTGCCAAGAGGCAAAAAACCAAGCGCGATGCGTTCTTTGCCGCGGGCACGTTCATAAACGCCATTCAAGATTTCGTGAGCTGTGCCGTCCCCGCCAACCGCGATGAAGCGGCGATATCCCTGTTCGTAAGCTTCGCGGGCAAGCTCGACGGCGTGGCCGGGGCCGGTCGAGGCAACCACGTCAACCTTCAGGCCCTTCTCCCGCAAGCCGGCGAGGGCAGGCCCGGCGAGCCTGGCCGAGCGGCCGCCGCCCGCGGCGGGGTTGACGATGGCGAAGAATTGATGCTTCAAAGCGTTTCATTCCCTCGAACGAGATGTTCGTTCCTCACCGCGCGCGATCCACACTACAACGGAAGAAAGGCACTGGCGCGGTCGAGCTTCGCAAGCTGCTCTGCTAGCGCGTTTCGTTTTATTTTAAGCGAAGCGGTGCGCGGAAAATCCTCGTCAAAGAGAACCACACCATGAATGCGCTTGTAATTCAAGAGTTTGCTGTTGCGCGCGGAAATGGCGCGACGAAGTTCCTCGGTATAAGTTTGGCCGGGCTCGAGATGGAGTGCAAGGAGGAGCTGCTCGCCGACCATGGAGCGCTGGGGCCAGATGTAGTTGGCGGCAAAGACGCAAAATTCCTTGACGGGAAGACCCTCGAAAACCGCTTCGATGTCTTCCGGATAAATGTTCTTACCTTCCTCGGTGACGATCATGTTTTTCTTGCGGCCGAAGAGTTGCAAATGGCCGGCGGCATCGAATCGACCGAGATCGCCGGTCATCAGCCATCCGTCGACGATGGCTTCGCTGGTGAGTTCGGGCTCATTCAAATAGCCGGACATGATTGTTTTGCTGCGGACAGCAACCTCGCCGATTCCGTCGGCGCTTGGATTGACGATGCGGACCTCCATGCCGGGCAATGGCTTGCCGACAGTGTCTGCGCGGAAAGGCTTGAGATCGTTGACGGTGATCGCTGTGCCCGCTTCGGTCAGACCATAGCCGTTCGCCACCGGAATGCCCAGATCGTAAAAGAATTGCAGCGTTCGCGGCTCGGTGAAGGCACCGCCGACTATGATCGTGCGTAGTTCGCCGCCGAAAGGTTCGTGCACTTGTTTCAAAAGGCGGCGGCTGAGGCCCAGCCTCGGGCGGCTCTTTGTCAGCGCTTTGTTGAGGGCGACAATCGCATTAAACACTTTTCGCTTTCCGGACGGAAGCTCGTCGAAGCGCGCCTGCAACCCTTTCTGCAGATTTTTCAACACGAGCGGGACAAGACTTACGTAGGTGATCTTATATTTTGAAAACGCGTCGCGCACGTATTCCGGCCGCAGCGTGCGCAAATGCACGACGGCCGCACCACAAATGAAAGGTCCGAAAAACCCGACCATGAAATCGATCGCGTGATTCGTGGGCAGAATGCTTAGATAGCGAACGCCTGGCGCGAAAGGATAAAGGGAAGTGAGCGCGACGCACTGTTCGAGGTAATTTTCGTGCGTCATCGTGCAGCCCTTGGGGCGGCCACCGGTTCCGGAAGAATACACAATGCACGCGACATCCTTGCGCGTGCGCGGTACGAAGACCGGTTCGCGGCTGCCTTGAAACTCTTCCCAGCGGTGGGCGCCGGCGAGATCGGCGTTCTTTGGCGCCTCGGTCACAAGTACGGTGCTCACATTCGGTGCTGCCGAGCGGCTTGCGGCCACGCTCAGTTGGCGCCAGATTGGATACTCGGTGATCAGAGTTTTTGCCCCGGAATGCTTGAGCAGTTGCCATTGCTCGTCGGGCGTAAGTTTGTAGTCGAGTGGAACGAGGACGCCGCCGATGTAGAAAACCGCATAGGCGGAAATCAGCCACTTGGACTGATTGGTCATGATGATGCTGGCGCGATCGCCCGCTGCGAAGTCCGTGTCTTGCAATCCCTTCGCGAGCGGGTGAGCACGGTGCTTAAAATCCCAGTAAGTGAGGCGCTCTTTTTCCCGCTCGCGGTCGGACTCGATTAAACACACTTCTTTTGAAAATTGATCCAGCGCGTCCTTTAGTGCTGCGCCGATGGATTGGTATTTGGAAAGGTCCAGCATTACAGGCGGGACTGAATCCTCGAGGCGAGGGTGCGGAAGTCACTGACGCCTTGCACCTCATAATCGGGCAATTCAATGCCGAAATGATTTTCGAGGCGGCTCAGCATCTCGAGCGTTTGCAGACTGTCAATGCCGAGTTTCTTGAAAAAATCGTCTTCAGGCACCAGTGAGCCCGCAGGCACGTTGAAGTGCTTCGAAGCGAGATCGAGGACTTCCTGAATAGTCTGCTCGAGTGTGCGCATGGAAGTCTCAATTTATCATTCTCGCAGGGAGAAAGAAAACCGGGTGATCGGCTGCTTTAGATAGGTTGGAGGTGGCGAGAGAATAGAAAACGCGGCAGCAAGGCTGCGGCACTCCACAGATTTTCTCATGCACAGCGCGCGGGGAGCCCGCTTGAGGCGTGCATCAAAGCAGCACGAGACCGCGGCGGATCCCCAGGGAAACGGCTTCGGTGCGGGTGGATGCACCCAGTTTGCCGAGGATAGAGGCAACGTGAAACTTGACGGTGTGCTCGGAGATGGAAAGTTTGGCGGCGATCTCCTTGTTGACGAGGCCACTGGCGAGCATTTGCAGCACTTCGCGCTCACGAGGCGTGAGCGGTTCGGTAAGCTCAGCGAAAGATGATCGCGCGATCGAAGCTGGCGGCAGAACTGAGGAGA
>Ga0070732_10001282_pt1 | contig 13825 bp, 12 predicted proteins | sample Coa_R1_5_FD_66449 | JGI IMG/M metagenome (GOLD analysis project Ga0070732, IMG submission 66449) | Surface soil microbial communities from Centralia Pennsylvania, which are recovering from an underground coalmine fire - Coalmine... | ecosystem: Environmental > Terrestrial > Soil > Unclassified ...
AAAAAAACTTAGGGGACGCATTTAGCGTCCCCTGTTGACTTCGTACTGAACTTACTTAGTGTTTCTTTTTCTTTTTTGCCTTTTTCTTGGTTGCCATTGTTCCTATTCTCCCTTCCATTCTTCATGGAAATGTGCAGTGATGTTTTACTGCAACTAGTTGATGTATAGAGTTAATGAAAAATGAAGTCAAGAAAAAAATGATGATCGATTCGCGCAAGTTGTGGCACCAAAGTCATGCTGAAAGAATTTCTTTGACGAATGTCAACCATTATTTTGCAGGAAACGCTCGTGAGATTCCGAGTTGCGACCTGGTTGATCGAATCATGAGGAGAAATTTCCAATTGCACGAGCGGGAAAAACTGCAAAGCAGAAGTCGGACGTTGGCAGGTGCGCCGACTCTCGTGAAGCCAATGCTCACGCCTGCTCATCTATAATGAAGACTCGAAATCTTCGCGAGGAGCCCGATTCATGGCCTCTTTTGACGATGTTGTCATCATCTCCGGCTGTCGCCTTCCGGTTGGAAAATTTCAAGGCAGCCTCGGCGATTTCAGTGCGCCGCAACTGGGCGCCATAGTGGTGCGCGAAGCGGTGAAGCGCGCCGGCATCGATCCCGCGCAAGTCGATGAATGCATCATGGGGAACGTCATCTCCGCCGGACTCGGTCAGAATCCCGCGCGACAGGCCGCAATCTTCGCCGGACTCACTCCCGCGACAGGTGCCATGACAATCAACAAGGTGTGCGGCTCGGGATTGAAATCTGTGGCGCTCGCAGCGCAAGCGGTGCAAACGGGAAACAGTTCGATCGTCGTTGCAGGGGGAATGGAATCGATGAGCAATGCGCCCTACCTTCTTCTACAGGCGCGCAAGGGATACCGTCTGGGCAACGCGCAAGTGGTCGACTCGATGGTGAATGACGGGCTGTGGGATATCTACAACGACTACCACATGGGCATCACGGGCGAGAACGTCGCAGAGAAATATGGAATCACGCGCGAGGAGCAGGATGAGTTTGCGGTGAATTCTCACCGGAAGGCTGTCGCGGCGATCAAGGAGTGCCGCTTCAAGGCGCAGATCGTGCCTGTGGAGATTCCGGCAAAGAAGAAGGGGGCCGCTCCGACCATCTTTGACAAGGATGAAAGCCCGCGCGAAGACACGACCATTGAAGTTTTGCGTTCGCTCAAGCCGGCATTCAAGAAAGATGGAACTGTGACGGCAGGGAATGCTCCCGGCGTGAATGATGGTGCTGCCGCAGTTGTAGTCACAAGCGCCAAGCGCGCTGCTGAGCTCGGGGCTAAGCCGATGGTGCGCATCGTTGCGCAAGCCACAAGCGGCGTGGAACCCAAATGGGTCATGATGGCTCCGGTGGGGGCAGTACGAAAGATTTGGGAAAAGACTGGATGGAAGAATGAAGATGTCGATCTCTACGAATTGAATGAGGCTTTTTCTGTTCAGGCGCTTGGTGTCATGCGCGAGCTGAAGCTGAATCCAGAAAAGGTCAACGTGAACGGTGGAGCGGTGGCAATCGGCCATCCCATCGGTGCCAGCGGGGCGCGGGTGCTGGTGACGCTGATCTACGAGATGATTCGCCGGGATGTGAAGCGGGGGATTGCGGCGCTTTGCCTTGGCGGGGGGAATGCAGTGGCGATGGCAGTGGAGCGCGACTAACTGGGTACGATTTTTACCACAGAGGGCACAGAGGAGTTTCTAGTTCACTTTCGCCAGCGGCAGCGTCACGGTGAACACTGCTCCACCATCCGGAGCATTCGCGGCTTCGACGGTTCCATTGTGTTCCTTCATCACCGACTTGCAGATACTCAGGCCCAGTCCGGTCCCGCGTCCGGGACGCTTCGTGGTGTAGAACGGATCGAAGATGCTCGGCAGATTTTCCTTCGGGATGCCCGCTCCGTCGTCTTGGAAGCTGACCCACACCGTGCCGGGTCCTTTCCCGAGACGGATGCGTAAGGTTCCCCGGTCGCGCGCCTCGCGGATGGCCTGCTCGGCATTCACGATCAGGTTCAGAAACACCTGCATCAACTGGTGCGGGTCACCCAGCGCGTAAGGCATTCCCGTCTCTTTCAGGAAATCCACCGTGATGTTGTTCTTACGCAGGGAATAGGCGTGCAGGTTAAGCGTGCGCTCCACGATCTCGACCAGATTGATGCGGCTCTTTCCGGGCGCCGGTGGGCGCGAGAAGTAGGTGAGGTTCTGGACGATCTCGGCGGCGCGCCGTGCCTGCTGTTGCAGCATCCCGAGTTGCTTACGGGAAGTTTCGTTGGTTTCCGTGTCCTGCAGGAGTTCGCTGACGCCAAGAATGCTGGTCAACGGATTATTAAGTTCATGGGCCACGCCGCCGATCATGGCACCCATGGCGGCCAGGCGCTCGCTCTCGACGACCTGTTGCTCCAGCTTGCGTTCGATGGTGATATCGCGCAGCGAGAAGATCACGCCGCTGATCTTTCCTTCCGCGTCGGCCAGTTGGCTGCCGGCGGCACGCATCGTCCGTCCGCTGCCGTCGCGGTGCCGCGCGGCGAACTCGGCAGCTCCAAACGCCTGATCCCCCGAAACCAGCGTCTGATACAAGGACACCAGATCGGGCGCGTGATCCTCCATTTCGGAGATCTTCCTCCCCAACATTTCGTCCGGCCGGTAGCCGAGAAGAGCTTGCGCCCGCGAGCTCACGAAGGTATACCGCTCCTCCAGATCCACCACCAGGATCAGATCAGGGAAACTCTCCAACAAGCGGCTGCGGAACTCCTCCTGCTGGGCCAGTTGACGTTCCATGTTGCGTTTTTCGGTGATGTCGACCAGAGTTCCCTGGTAGCGGATGATATTTCCAGCGGCATCCCATACGGCACGTGAGGAATCGAGAAAAATGGCGGGCTTGCCATCTTTGCGTCGCAGCTTGATTTCTCGTGTGCGTACGCCGCCGCGGTCATCAACCGCTCTCCCTAACACCGGAGGGCCGCCATCGAAGCTCAGCGCAGCCGGTTCGACCGAAAGCAACTCCTTTTTCTCGGTATAGCCGAGCATGCTGACCAGCGCCGGATTCGCATCCAGCAACTGTCCTTCCGGCATGCTGAAATAGACACCCTCCTGCAGGGTTTCGAACAATTCCGTGAAGCGCAATTCCTTCTCGCGCTGTTCGGTGATATCCCGGCCCAGGGCACTGGCTCCGACTACCTCATCTCCCTTGAGGATTCCGTTGAGCACGCAATCGAAGTAGAGTGGGCGCGTGTTGTTCTTCAGACGGATACGGACCGTTCCAGTCCAGCGTTTCTTCTCGAGAAATCGTCCCAGCCCGCGTTCGATTTCGTCGCGCGCAGGTTCCTCCACAAAGTCGTAAACCTTGCTGCCCACCAGTTGCGAGTATGTCAGCCCGGTAAGCTCGGCGACTCGACGATTTACGGTTCGGAGCGTTCCGTCGAGAGAGACCGCGCAGGCCGGGTCATCGAGGGAATCGATGAGCTCCTTAAAATTGCGCTGCGAGCGCATGATGACCTGGCTGAGCTGATCAAGTTGCTCTTCAGAGGGTGCCGCACCGACGTGCTCCTGCAATCCCCGGAGCAGTCCCTTGAGTTCGTTAACTTCGCGCCGCCGGCCATATGCATAAGCGGCGAACAGGATCGAGAGCGCCAGGACGCCAACGGGAATGGCGCGCAGTTGAAAGGGTATGCCCTCCAGCCGCTCCCAGAGCAGAGCCACCAGGGCGACCGACAGAAAGACCATGAACAAGAGCACCCATCGCCAAAGCTGAGACTCCTCCTGGTCAAGACTTCCTGGCGGATTAGGACGTGGGGGAAGGGCTGGGTCCGGACTCATAAGAGAATAAGGATTTTTTCCTGAAGGCTCATCCTAATGCAGAGGAATCAAGACCAACAACCGGATTGTTTTACTTCTTGGTACCGGAGGGCAATGGACTTTCGCCCAAAATGGGACGTTAGTTTATCCGCGCAAAAGAGGGCATTTCAGGGTTTTCCACAGCCCATGGTGACATCCGTCACAGCCAGCGCTCCCCAGAGACAGATAACGTTTCTGCTGAGTGCAATGCGAGGTCCCCCTGCTCTGACTTGGCGGAGTGGGGGATTTGAGTAGTCGGCACCTGACCCATGCTCTATAAGACCCTAAGCGCAGCAGTCCATGGCATCGACGCCAATATCATTCAGGTGGAGGTCGACTGCTCGGGCATCAAGTGCGATCAGGTGGCGGAGTGATCCCGCGCCCCGGGGAAGTCTCGCTGGCCCACAATGGCCTGCTGTTTCTCGACGAACTGCCAGAGTTCCCACGAAACGTGCTGGGAGTGTTACGTCAGCCCCTGGAAGATGGCACGGTCTCGATCGCCCGCGCGTCCATGTCGCTCACCTTTCCGGCGCGGTTCATGCTCGCGGCGGCCATGAATCCCTGCCCCTGCGGGTTCCACAACGACCGTACGCGCGACTGCCAGTGCACGCCGCCTATGATCCAGCGCTACATCTCGAAAATCTCCGGCCCGCTTATGGACCGTATCGATATCCACATCGACGTCCCGGCGGTGAACTATGCGGTGAACTATAAAGAGATGCGCTCCACCATGGAGCCCGAGGGATCAGGTAAGATTCGCGAACGCGTGGTGCGCGCCCGCCAGAAGCAGTTGGAGCGCATCGCCACGTCCCGACAAAAACTCTATTGCAACGCCCAGATGAGTTCGCGCCACATCCGCAGCTTCTGCAAACTCTCAGCTGACTGCGAGCGCCTGATCGAGCGCGCCATGACACAACAGGGCCTCAGCGCCCGCGCCCACGATCGCATCCTGAAAGTTGCCCGCACAATTGCTGATTTGGAGGACGTTGCCGCACTCGGGCCCAAGCATATTGCCGAGGCGATCCAATATCGCAGCTTGGACAGGACATATTGGGCGTAAGGTTGTTCCTTCGCTTGCGAAAAGAGCCGCTGCGCGGCGCAAAAATAGAGCCCACGGCTTGCGCCGTGGGCTGTATATTTCTCAGGCCGCTACTCGGCTGTACTAAGGAAGAACGGCGCCCGTTTGGGATATGCGGGACGACGACGGAGCGCCTTACCCTTGTCGCGTTTGTGCGGCTGGGTGGTTGCTAGCTGTGGACCGGGATGTGTTGTCTGCGCTTTTCCCATTCCGAGCTGCGAAACAGGTAGGGTCCAACTTCGATCAGCCGCGGCAGCATTTCGAACACCGAGATCGGACTCCAGGGCGTACCTTGGCGAGTGCGATATCCCCTACGATTGATCTCGTCCGCAATGCGCGCGTAGGAACCCTCTTGAACCAGGAGTTCCATCAATTGCACCAGGATTTCCCGCTCTTCCGGATTCTCTTCTAAACGCTGGGTTTCTGGCTCAATCCGCAAGCCGAACGGCACCTGGCTCGACAACTGGCTTTCGGAGGTTTCAACCTCCCTTTCCCATTCGATCGCCACCAGCTTCCAGCCTTTCTCGGTCTGCTGTTTTAAATCCGCGTCCGTCGGTGGGCCTGAGACCAACTGACGCACTCTCTCGGTTTTCTTCATGTCTCGACACCTTTCCCTAGAAATCCCGAGCACTCGCAGCAACCGAAGTTCCGGATCGGCTGATGACAAGTCCTGAGCTTGCAACACGTGGGTTCGGTTTGGCCCAGAAAAACCGTCCGCTGCCGGACGGAAGTGTCCAGAATCAGACAGCGATTAAGGCGACTTGGCAGGTGTTAGCAGCTTCGACCTGGCTAGCGAGACGTTGCGAGCAATGTTTCTACGGATGCGCTTTACAGTGTCTCCCCGAATTTGAGAAACTCATTCGTGGAAACCAAATCCCCGCTCAACCAAACTTCAGTAACCCAGTCGATTGTGATCCTCGATTTTGGGGCCCAGTACTCACAGCTCATCGCGCGCCGCATCCGGGAACAGAATGTGTTCTCGGTAGTGCTGCCGTGCACAGCGTCATTAAAGGAAGTGAAAAGCTATAACCCGGTTGGGATTGTGCTCTCGGGAGCGCCATGGTCTGTTTATGACAAAGACGCTCCGCCCGCCGACGTGCATGTGTTCGACATGGGCGTTCCAGTGCTGGGCATTTGCTATGGGCTGCAGTTCATGGTGCATACGTTGGGCGGCAAGGTGCGCCCGGCGGATAAGCGCGAGTACGGTCGCGCCGAAATTGATATCGTTTCCGATTCAGTGCTGTTTCAAGGTCTCGCGAAGAAACTCGCCGTATGGATGTCGCACGGCGACGAGGCGCTGGAACTGCCTCCCGGCTTTGAGTTGATGGCGAAAACGCACTACGCCGTCGCCGGCATTCAAAATGTCGCGAAGAGGTGGTATGCGGTGCAGTTCCATCCCGAGGTGCACCACACCCCACAGGGCACGCAGATCCTGAAGAATTTTGTCTTCGAAATCTGCGGCGCAAAGCCTACCTGGACGGCGCAACACTTCATCACCTCGACGATCGAGCAAATCAAGCAGCAGATCGGCACGGGACGCGCCATTTGCGCGCTGTCGGGAGGGGTGGATTCGTCAGTCGCCGCCGTATTGGTCGATCGCGCTCTGCGTGATGCGAAAGGGAAGTCACGGCTGACTTGCGTGTTCGTAAATAATGGCGTGCTGCGCAAGAATGAATTCGAAAAAGTACAAGCGACCTTACGGGACAAACTCGGGCTGCATGTTGACGCTGTCGACGCCACCGACCGCTTCCTGGGAAAGCTTGCGCGTGTCAGCGACCCGGAGAAGAAGCGCAAGATCATCGGCAACGAGTTCATCAAAGTTTTCGAGAAGGAAGCCCGGCGAATCGAAAAGACTGAAGGCAAGGTGAAATGGCTGGTACAGGGAACGCTGTATCCCGACGTGATCGAGTCGCGTTCGGTGCGCGGGCCGTCGCAGGTGATCAAGTCGCACCATAATGTCGGCGGTCTGCCAGAGAAGATGAAACTCAAGCTGATCGAGCCTCTTAAAGATCTGTTCAAAGATGAAGTACGCCGCATCGGCCGGGATCTGGGCATGCCGGACGAAATCCTGCGGCGTCAGCCGTTCCCGGGACCGGGGCTCGCGGTCCGCGTGCTGGGCGAGGTCACGGCCGAGCGCCTGCACCTGCTGCGCGAGTGCGACGACATCGTAGTCAGCGAGATCAAGGAAGCGGGACTCTATACGAAGATATGGCAGTCGTTTGCGGTACTTCTGCCGGTGATGTCGGTGGGCGTAATGGGCGACGCGCGGACCTATGCTTATACCTGCGCGATCCGGGCCGTCAGTTCCGAGGATGGGATGACGGCGGATTGGGTCCCGCTGCCGCACGAAGTGCTCAAGACCATCTCCATTCGTATCGTGAATGAAGTGGAGGGCGTGAATCGCGTGGTCTACGACGTGACGTCAAAACCGCCCGGGACCATCGAGTGGGAGTGAGTACGACCCATTAGCTATTAGCTGTTGGCTTGCATGTCTATTCGGCCCGTCTCTACGGGCTTGTGCGGGGCTCCGCAGGCCACAGTCGTCATTCTCGGTTACTTCCGTTTACTTTCTGCATGATCTTTCCTTGCTCGCCTACCGGATTCGTCCTACAACGAAAATCACAATCAAAGCGACCAATGTTTGATTGCTTGTGTGGACTGATTTTGGACGGTGCAAGACATGTTTCACCCGGTACGATCGATCTCCTTCCGCGCAGTTCTTCTTTTCCTGTTAACTTCTGCTATTGGGGTCTATTCGCAAACCTCCATTGATGATGTACACGCAGTTCCCCGGACGACGGGGATCGAAATGGCAACCGCCACAGCTGGGCCGCGGCTTTCGGGCGCAGGGCTGATCCGAACCAGTACCGAGCTGGTGATGGTGCCCGTGACTATCACCGACGACATGAACCGCCCAGTGACCGGACTGGATCGCGATAATTTCCAGCTTTTTGAAAACAAGCAGCCGCAGGAAATCAAGAACTTCTCCAGCGAAGATTCGCCGGTTTCGATCGGCATCATCATGGATGTCAGCGGCAGCATGGCGAACAAACTGGAGCGGGCCCGCGATGCGGTGCACCAGTTCTGCGAGGCTTCCAATCCTGAGGACGAGTTCTTCATGGTCACCTTCTCCGATACTCCCCGGCTGGCCACTGACTTCACCAATCGACCTGAGGAGATTGAGAACGCGCTACTGGGCGCGCAGTCAAAAGGCCGCACGTCGCTTTTGGACGCCATCTACATGGGTATCCACAAGATGAAGGATGCCCGCTACTCGCGGCGCGCGTTGCTGATCATCTCCGATGGCGGAGACAATCACAGCCGGTACAGCGATCGTGACGTCAAGAGTGCTGTCAAGGAAGCGGACATCCTGATTTATGCCGTGGGCACTTACGATCGCTACGCCACCACACAAGAAGAGTTACTTGGCCCGGAGTTGCTTCAGAACGTGGCGGGAGTAACCGGCGGACAGGCCTACACTTTAAGCAATGTGGGGGAGATGCCTGAGGTTACACGAGCGATCGGTACCCGCCTGCGTCACCAATACATGTTGGCGTATCGGCCGCAGATGCACTCCCACGATGGAAAGTGGCACAAGATCAAAGTGAAGCTGCTCCTGCCCAAGAAGTGGTCTTCGTTCTTGCGTGTGAATGCGCGTACGGGATATTACGCGGGGGCTGAGTGACGCCTACCGGTGCGGTTCCGGCCCTTGTCCCCGAGGGATAGCCTCGCATAGTATCGAAGCTGCGCGCTGTATTCTGTGGGGATTCTTCTCAGCATCTAAGGTCTAAGTGCCATTTCCTTCCGTCGACCTACGCTTGTCGCGTCGAGCGTTGACTTGGCTCGGGGCAGTACTTCTTGTCTCTGCTATGCACGCGCAGACTCCTGCAGACTCGCCCACAGTAACGATCAAAAGCAGTGTGCGGCTGGTGCAAGTCGATGTCATTGCGAAAGACAAGCATGGGAACCCGGTCCCAGGCCTTGAGGCAAAAGATTTCATACTCTTGGACGATGGAAAGCTGCAGAGGATTAACCACTTGTCAATCGAGCGCGCCGAATCTTCTACGAGTATCGAAAAGGTTGCTCCGGGGTCAACGAACCGTCCGACACCAACGGCCTTCTCGAATAGTCATCCGGAAAATGCCGTTCCAACCGTTATTCTCTTCGACGTTTTGAATACAGCGGTGGAAGATCAAACCGCGATGAAGAAGGGCCTGTTGCAGTCGCTGAATGGGATCAAGGAGGGAACCCCGGTCGCCCTACTCATCCTGGGCGACGATCTCACGGTCGTGAGCGACTTCACAACCAGCACGATTTGGCTTACCAAAGCTGCCGGCAACGGACTCGGGCCCCGTGCGGAAGGTTTCGGTCCCCCCATCACCGCGCGCAAGACGGGGAATCCCACACGCGACCGTATGATCCTCAAAGCCACATCGCAAGCTTTTCGCGTAGAAGATCATGAACGGGCGCTGCGCACCCTCGCAGCCCTGAATTTGATCTGCGAGCAATTGGCGCCCATGCGCGGGCGGAAGAGTCTGCTCTGGGTTACCGGTGGTTTGAGCGCGTCCGGACAAACAACTGAAGTAGAGGACGCAATCGATAAGCTGAATGAGGCCAATGTCGCGGTATACACCGTCGATGCCCGCGGAGTGCTGCTCGATCCCGGGCTCACGGCGGAAACGGATACGAACGATTTAACTGGGCCGGTGCACGAGGAAAGAGAATTGACACGGGGCGATGTTCTCGCCGTGATGGCGAGCAGCACCGGTGGAGTTGGCTACCACAATACCAACCGCCTCGACGGAGCGATTAGCCAGGCGTTGGGGGACCGCAGCCTCGTCTATGTGCTCGACTACTATCCCCAGCACGGGGAGTGGCGCGGGAAACTGCACAAGCTTGAGGTGAAGACGTCGCGGCCCGGGGTTCGACTCCGTTACCGTTCCAGCTATCGCGCCACTCTGCCCGCACGCCCCAATCCGCAGGAACAGCAGCAACTGCTGGCGGAAGTCGCATCGTCTCCGCTGGACTTCGCCGGGATCCACTTCACCGTAGAACTTAAACCCGGACACGCTGCCGATCCCGAATTCGTATTGCATGTGCCGGCTGAAGAATTGCAGTGGTCCGCGGACGACGGAAAGATGGCGGCAAATCTGCAGGTGTGGTTCGTCCAGAAACGTGCTGTGGGCGAAGATCTTGTTACAACGGGAGCGAAAAGCGATTTTCGATTGTCGCTGGATGCGTATCAGGCAGCGGAGCGGAACGGAATAGCGATCGCCAGTGATCTGACTGTGCAGCCGTCGGCGGCGAAGGTTCGTGTGCTGTTACGCGACGGCAACTCCGGAAAGATTGGGTCCGTCGATGTGCCGGTCGATTCGAATATTGCTGCCCAGCCGCCTAGCTGATCACGTTCTCTAGCAGGTTCGGGCGGATCAGGCGTCCCGGTGGACCGTCTCCATGGAGAATGCGGGCACGCAGACGGCGATGTATTCGGCCCCGCCTTCTTCCGGAGTTGAATAGCGGACCCATTCGCCCGCGTGGGTGACGACCGCTTGTCCGGCATGAACGTCGAGCGTCCCGCCATTGTGCTCGACTCGTAGCGTTCCCTTCAGAACGATGGTGAACTCGTCGAACTCGGGAGTCTGCCCGGGCTCAAGCCATCCCTGCGGGCTACGCATGTGGGCGACACTGGTAGCGGATGTTTTAGAGTTCACTCGTCCGACATATTCGTCGATAATTTTCGGTTTGTTTCCGGCGGCTTGAATGCGCGTGGGTTGCGGGATCAGAGTGGGCATGGGATCGGATTTCGGCGTCCGGAAGTTCGGAAGCGCAGAATTCCTAGACTACAACAGATCTGAAAGAAGGGGTCAGGGGCTAGGGGTCAGTAGTCACTACTTAAGGCAAGAATTTCCTGAGCACGATTCTCTGATCCCTAACCCCTGACCCTGACCCCTGCTTTATGGGCACGTGTACGGCGTTCCGGGTGTTGGCGGTATGCCAGGAATCACCGTAGGCGGGCCGGGAATTCCATCGGGCCCCGGCACTCCCGGAATGACTGTGTCTGGCGTTCCGGGTGTACCCGGCGTATAGCAGGTTCCCTGGTTGACATTTTGCGGAGGCGGCACGGGCCGTGGGGCGACTGGCTGTACGACGACCGCGTGCTCCTGCGACTGGCGTACGGCTTTCGCGACCTCGTCTTGCGGCAGAGTGACTGGTTCCTGCAAGGTCATCTGCACGGGCGCTCCGGCATCGAGATAGAAGTGATGCCCGCCGACAAGCAAAGTGATCGAGGCGATCATGCCTGCTACTCCTCCGATGCTCGCTCCAATGGCCGCATCTTTCCCTTTGCTGCCAGGGATCTGCATACTCGAGGTAAGACATCCAAATTGGGATGGGTTACATCCGGCAGGGATGCTCGAGGTGAGAGTGCCTTGCGAAGTGCCGACCGAGTGGCCTATCAAAGCTCCTAGTCCCGCGCCCGCGAGGGGGAGAATAATCGCTCCACTGGAGCGCTTAGAGCCCGGATCCTTGATGGCGTAGCCGTCTGTGGTCTCCAGAACGATGGGGCCGGCGATGGGAGTCACGTAGCCGTCGGGGAACGTGATGGACATCGATTGCAGACGCAGTTCTCCGCGCCCACCACGTCGCTCAATCTTGTCGACCATTCCCTGAACGAACGTGCCGGGCGGGATCACCACTTGATTCTCAACATCCACCGGGGAAGTGACCTGCGCGTAGATATCGTCTCCGCGCCGGATGTAGCGAGTTTGCACCGGCTGGGTAAGCACGAGGGCCAGGTGCGTACCAGAGGGGATCGTGATGTTTGGGTTCTGAGTGTCGATCTGAACCTGAGCGGGGTCGGACGGCGTGGCGGGTTGCGATTGGTCCTGCGCGAAGGCAAGCTGAGACAGCAGAACTGCCGCGATCGCGGCGATCAGTTTTCTGTAAGTGGAAGGTTGGGAAACGAAGTTTGAGAGTTGTTGGAGGCAGGGGTGACGGTACGTCATGAAGCACCTCCCCTCGAAAGCGTGAAGTGTCGCCTTCGATTTTGCGGCGGATCTCATGGATTGGAACCCGTCTCGCGCTTATTAGACTCGCCAATCCTTTCGAACGGTATCGCGGCCCGCGGTAAAGGTTTGCAAAGAGTCCGTAGCGATGTGTAAAGCTTGGGTCTGGCGGACGCCGTTAAGGAAACTGGACAGCCCGAAGCCGCAAACTGTCTAGAGCGGCAGCGACTGCAAGGCCAGGTCCACGGCACGATTCATCTCTGCCGAAGTCGCGCCGTTGACCGCCTGAATCCCCAGACCGTTCATCACGATGACGATCAAACGCGCGAGGTCCTTGGGATCTATGCCCTTCTTGAGGTCTCCTTCTGCCCGGGCGCGCTGCAGGCGTTTCTGCAATTGCGTGAGCCCAGCTTTTCGCGAGTCGATCATCGCCTGTTTCACTTCTTCATTTCCAGAACCGCAGGCCAAGCCGCCTTGGATGGAAAGGCACCCCGGGGGATGACCAGGGTTTCCGAGAAACTTGGCGCTCATTCGCAACAGGGCTTCGACTACCTCCCGCGCAGTCTTCAGATTGAGCGCTTCGGACATGAACGACAACGGACCCGCGCGGTATTGCCTAATCACCCTTCGAAACAGCGCTTCTTTATCTCCAAAGGTGGAATAGAGACTGGAGCGGTTGATCTTCATCGCACCGGTCAGGTCGTCGAGGGAGGTACCTTCATAGCCCTTCTCCCAGAAGACGCGCATGGCTGCGTCGAGGGCTTCGTCTTCCCGAAAACTTCGGGGACGGCCCATCTTCGCCGGGTTGGCTTTATCTGACGCCATACTTCTTTGATGCACTTTTATACCATCCAGTCCAAAAAAGGTGAATCCCGGCCGGGTCGGTACACATCTGAACTGTACGGTTCAAAAGTAACCGAAACGGAGGAATCATGGCAGGCAAGCTGGAAGGCAAGATCGCACTCGTTACCGGCGGCAGCAGTGGAATCGGGCTGGCCACGGCACAGAACTTCGTCAAAGAAGGCGCATTCGTTTACATTACTGGCCGGCGGCAAGCTGAATTGGACAAGGCCGTGAAGGCAATCGGTTCGCAAGTGAAGGCGGTGCGTGCCGATTCATCGAACCTGGCTGACCTCGACCGTCTGTTCGCCCAGATCAAGCAGGAGAGAGGCCGGTTAGATGTGGTCTTCGCCAATGCCGGCGGAGGCAGCTTTGCTCCTTTGGGTTCCATCACCGAGGAAGTCTACGATCAGACCTTCAACACCAATGTGAAGGGCGTGCTTTTTACGGTGCAGAAGGCGCTGCCTCTGATTCCTGACGGCGGGTCGATCATCTTGAATGCGTCTATCGTTTCGCAGAAGGGCATGGCGGCATTCAGCGTGTACTCTGCGACGAAGGCAGCAGTGCGTTCGTTCGCCCGCAGTTGGACAACGGATCTGAAGGACCGCAAGATCCGAGTGAACGCCATCAGCCCGGGTCCAATTGATACGCCCATTCTTGATGGACTCGCGGAGACGGAAGAAGGGCGCCAAGGGATAAAGGACCATCTGGCCTCGATCGTACCTCTGGGCAGGATGGGACGGCCGGAGGAGATCGGCAAGGCCGCGGTGTTCCTCGCGTCTGAGGATGCTAGCTTCGTGGCGGGAGTGGAGTTGTTTGTGGATGGTGGCTCCGCGCAGGTATAAACCGTTAAGCATTAAGGACACTAAGGTTCACGAAGGAAACCATAGGCCACAAAGGGCACGAATGAACGCGGAGGAACAGCGAGATCTTCCTTCGTGCTCCTTCGTGCTCCTTCGTGTCCTTTGTGGTTACCGGGTCGGTTCCGAGATCCAGCGGGAGATCGCGGTAACCATCTTGCGTGGCGCAAATCGGGTGGACTGCGCGACCAGCCAGTTATGAGCGC
>Ga0070732_10001283_pt1 | contig 13820 bp, 10 predicted proteins | sample Coa_R1_5_FD_66449 | JGI IMG/M metagenome (GOLD analysis project Ga0070732, IMG submission 66449) | Surface soil microbial communities from Centralia Pennsylvania, which are recovering from an underground coalmine fire - Coalmine... | ecosystem: Environmental > Terrestrial > Soil > Unclassified ...
CCTCCGCACCGGTTTTGGGTGTGCGCGGATCCAGATGATATCGCGTCAAACCTTCTTTCAAACACTCGAACGCCTCTTCGGGCGTATCACAGAAGGTAAAAAGTTTCTGATCATCCGGAGAGATAGTGCCGGCATCGGCCAGGGCTTCCAGGTTCAACACCCGGTTCCAATATTCTCTGCCATACACAATTACGATGATCTTCTTGGCCAGTTTCTGCGTCTGGGCCAGGGTAAGAATTTCAAACAGTTCATCCAGGGTGCCAAACCCTCCGGGAAAAACCACCAGCGCTTTGGCCAGGTACGCAAACCAGTACTTGCGCATGAAGAAGTAGTGAAACTCAAAATTAAGTTCCGGGGTGATGTAGGGATTGGGCATCTGCTCAAAAGGCAAGCGAATATTCAGCCCAATGGTTTTGCCTCCGGCTTCATGCGCGCCACGATTGGCTGCTTCCATCACGCCGGGACCACCTCCGGAAGTGACGACAAAGCGATGCCGCTTGCCTGGCAAAGTGGTTGTCCACTCGGTGAGCATGTGGGCAAGCTTGCGGGCCTCTTCATAAAAACGCGCCATCTGCACTGCGGCGTTCGCTCGGCTCAATGTGGCCTGAAGAGCATCCTGGTCCCGTCCTCCCGGCTGGTCTTCCGGAGGGGCCGGACGGGCCGATCCGGGTTTCTCCAGGATGGTCAATGCCTGCCGAGCGTCCGACAAGCAAACAAATCTGGCTGATCCGAAAAAAACCACGGTGTCCTGGATTTTTTCGCGACGGAAGCGGGACAAGGGCTCGGAATATTCCGAGAGGATGCGGAACAGGCGTCCGTCCGGGCTGTTTAAAAAATCAGCATTGAGGTAAGCCAGCGCGGCGGAGTGCAGTTCCGTGGGAGGATCACTATTCTTATTGTTGGCCATGAGTGTCTACAGGACGGCGGTCACGATAATGTACAGCTTCAGAAATGCCCAGCCACAGGTCGAGAAACCCCAGGCCGGAAATGGCTCCGCGAACAAAACCATGTTGCATAAGATGCTTGGCCGCGGGCCAGTGCGCCAGCAGGCTGTTAACGTCCCACCACTCGCTCCAGGGAAGCACCACCAGCGCCAGTCCCAATTCGATGCAGAACACAACGTACACAATCACAAACAAACGCTGCAACCATACTGGGACTTCTGCCTGGGCATCAACCGGCTGAGGCGTAACAGGGGGAGTTTCGAAATTTGTGAAAGTAGGCTTCAAGAGTGCGCGATCTGGGAGTTCACTACGATTTTAAGACTTTGATGCGGCTGGCTACGTCTCGGAAATCAATATTTGAACTGTAAACCTCCATAAAATTGGCCAGCGCAGATTTCTTGTCGCCGGAGGCCTCGTAAGCCGAGCCCAAATCGTAGTAAATCGCGCAACGGCTGGTGTGGTCAAGGCCGGGTAATTGCAGTGCCTTCTCGTACCAGCGGGTTGCCGCCTCCGGCACCCCTTTATCTACCAGGCATTGTGCCAGCCAGGTGTAAGCCTGCACCGGCTGGGAAAAACTGTTGCCACGCTCTACCGCGTGACATACTTTCTGCAACTCTCCAATCGCCTCGTCCATCAGTCCCATCTCTTTGAAGGCGATACCTAAATTGTAATGGGTTTCAGGATCTTCTGCCTCCACCACATCCTCGCCCAGATCTTCCCGTAACTCAGAAAGAATATTGCTCAGAACGGATGTGGATTCAAGGTCGTGCATTTCCCCATTGGTCGGCAACGAACTTGCCGGCGCGGCCTGAATCGGGATTGGAGGGGCGATTGCCGGCGCGGGCGCAGGAGTTGACGGGATCGAAGCAGAAGCGGCGACAGGTTGATGAAGTGGTTCGGCCTGAGGCTGAGCATCGCTGCCAGGAAGAAAATCTCCGAGTGACTCCTCCAGGTCCGATACCAGATTTCCCAGAATGTCCTCTTCTTCCTTGTGTGGTTGCGGCGCCGCCGCCACCGGCTGCACTGGCGGTACGGGTAATGACGGTGAGGGCTTCGGGATCACCTTGGGAGAGCTGGCTATAACCGGCTCTTCGTCGTCCAAATCCAGGAGTGGTTCCGCTTCCTCAACCTCCCCAGGAGTTGGCTCCGCTTTCTTCTGGGCGGCTTGAGCAACGAGCGCAGCTTGCGCCTCGGCTTCGGCTTTCGCAGCCGCAGCGGCCTGTGCTTCCGCAGCAGCTTTGGCAGCGGCAGCGATCTCTGCTTCCGCAGCAGCTTTGGCGGCAGCAGCGGCTTTTGCGTCTGCAGCAGCCTTAGCTTCAGCAGCAATCTTGGCTTCAGCAGCGGCCTTAGCTTCAGCAGCGGCCTGCGCCGCCGCCTCCCCGGCAGCGATTGCAGATCGAAGCTCATCCAGTTGCGGATTTCCCGGCGCCGTCTCAGCCAGATCATGGATCGCGGCCTGGGCCATGTCCCAAAACTCTTGGGAAATATAGAACCGGATTTCCTGGACTTTGTCCTCAATCACTGCCGGATCAGGCCCGGCAGCCACCGGCTCAGGCGCGGTAACGGGCGCTGGCTCAACGGGAGCTGGCGCAGCCGCAGGCTCAACTGCGGCTTCCGATTCCACCGAAAGCATGCTCTCCCACTCATGGGAGACGTCCACTTCAACTTCTTGCGTCTCCGGGGCTATTGCTTCAACTCCGAATTCCTGAACAGTCGGCTCCGAAGAAACTTTTTCTGGAACGGGCTCCTGAACCGGGGCCGCAGGCGCCTCGGCAATCGCCGATTCGAAAAACTCTTCCGGAACCTCGAGAACAAATTCCTGGACGGTAGATGCAGGCGCGGCCTCCTGGACTTGAGGCTCCGGTTCGACCACAGCGGCCGCAGCAGGCTGGGTCTCAGGGCGCGCAGGCGGCTGCATTTCTTCAATGGCTGCTCGCGCGCCATATTTTTGTGCCTCTTCTCCGTACCTGGCGGCCTCAGCATTATGCCCAAACTGTGCATACAGTTCGCTCAGAGTCTTGCAGGAGCTGGACGCGTCCTGATACCGCCCGGCACGCAGGTAAAGAGAAGCCAGCCGCTGATTGACTCGCAAATCCCGTGGTGCCACTGGAAGGACCGCCTCCAGCGGAGCAATCGCTTTCATCGGCACGTTGTACGAGATGAACAGCTCCGCGTCTGTCAATGCCGCCTCAATCGCCCTCTCGACCGCTGGGGTGTACTCCTGGTGGACCGTGGCCGCCGTGTGCTCCAGTTCTTCCACCATTAGAGCCTGATTGCTTTCCGCTACTGTCAGCGGGCGGTTCATGGGGTCTTCGCCCAGTTTGGCCAACATCTGCCGATAGTTCTGGACGTGCAGGGGATTTTCCGGCTCGAGTTCGGAGAGCTGCTTATAGAGATCGCGGGCCTGGACAAAATCCCCAGTCTGCACGCGGGCGTGCGCCAGCAATTCCATCACTTCATTCAGATGAGAGGTGTCTCCTGCTTTTTGCAGCAGGCGCAACATCCGTTCCAGGCCGGGGGGATTATTGCGAACACGGGCAATCAGAGGATACAGAGTGTCTATCAGCGCGGACGGCCCGCGAGAGAAGAAGCGCTCGGCATATTGATCGTAGAGCTTAAGCGCATCGTCCACATGATTGTGCGCCACCTGCCACTCTGCCAGCGCGACGATTCCACCCAGGTCCTGATGGACATTAAAAAGTTTTGCCGCCAGCCCCTCGCTACCTTCCACCGCCCCCATCTGCAATTTGGCGCGAAGCAGGGCGCGCAGCCCGTCAGGACGCGAATCCAGGTCCGGAACCTGTTCCAGGCATTGGATGGCCTTGCTGCTGTCGCCGGACTCCGCAGCACCCATTCCCCGCAGCAGGAGCGCCTTTTTGTTGTCCGGCTCCAGCGACAACACGCGGCCCAGCGCTTCATCCGCCGCATCAAAAGCTCTGCGCGCGTGCAGCGACTCAGCCGCGCTGTAGTAAATGTTGCGTGCCTCTTCGTGCTTCCCCAGCTTGATGTAAAGATCAGCCAGTTTGGATTGAGTCGTGGTATTTTCCGGGTCCAGTTCCAGAATCTTCTGGAAGATCCGGGCAGCCTGGCCGTTGTCACCCGCTTTCAAAACCTGGTCCGCAACCTGCATGTAATGGCTGCGCGCATCATTGAACAGACCCTGCTGCGTGTACAACTCAGCCAGCTTGATTACGGTATCGGTGGTAGAAGAAAGCTTGCTCAGCTTTTTGTAGATGGCAATGGCTTTTACAGTAAAGCCATTCTGCGCGTACTGGTCGCCGACTTTTTTGAAATACTCGCAGGCCTTGTCATTCTGCCCTACCCGGGCATAGAGATCGCCAATGGTATTCAGGACGGTTAGGTCCTTGGGGTCCTCTTTTGTGACTTTTTCATACTCGGTTATGGCGTTCTGCAGCTTGCCCTGTTGGACAAACTTCTCCGCCGAACTGAGGACCTTTGTTTTGTTGAACCCAAACCCAAGCGCCATAGAAATCAAAAGAAAATCGAAAGTGCTACTACCGGTGGGAGCACGCGCAATTCCGGCTAAAGTATCACATTAAAACACTCCCACCCAATCAGCAAGGCAGATTCCACCATGTTGTCGGTTGTTTACCTTACGGAAGTCGTACGTTCACCGGTATTGCGCGCGGTCTCGGAATTCCCTTACGATCAATTCCAGGAAGTTCTCCGTGTCGGCCGGACGGGAATGCGGATCGATGCCCAGCTTCGTGCAAATCATGTCGGCAATGCGTGTTGCACTCTGGAAGCGTACCTCCGGCGGGATATCCAACCGGCGAGCGAGGAACGTCTCGATCAACTCGACCTCCGGAACGCCCAGCCGCCCCGCCTGATAAACGGCAAAATCCGCCTTTTTCTCCGTTGTATTAAAAAAAAGATCGGTTTCCTTGGGCTTTCTATCGTGGACCACCAGCGTGCCCGCGGCAAAGTCACCCAACCGGCGGTTTTTAGAATTCAGCAGCATCGTCACGATTCCCACGCCATAAATTCCAGGCAAAAAGTCAACCACTCGCACCAGGTTCCGGGTAATGGCTTCCAGGGCATTGATGGCCCGCCCGGTCTCCTTGATCACGCGGATTCCGGCCCAGCGCTTGCCCGGCGTCTGCCCATTCCACAACGCCTCAAATGCGGCGTAGTAGACCCAATAAATGCAAAAGGATATAAAGATCAGAACAGCCAGTATCCATACCTGGGAGCCGCTCCAATCTGAAAACATTGTTCCCGCCAGAGCAGTCCGCTGGATGATAAGAAGAACAAGGTACAAGATGACCTGGATGATGGTATCGGCAAATACCGCCATAAAACGGCTGCCAATGTCCGCCAGCACAAATTCCAGGTGGACCTGTTCCGGTGTTTCAATGGTAAGCTTGTCGCTAGGCACGATAATTGCTCAATTATGATCTCAACTTACTGGCTGGAAAAAAGAAAAAGCCATTGGGTGCGCCTGGAACGCCTTTTGGACCAGGTCCACAAGCACGGCCTCAAATCTTTGACCCGGTCAGAATTGCAGGAGCTCGGTTTGCTATATCGGCAAGCCGCAGCCGATCTTTCCGCGGTACGCGAAGATCCAACCGCTCAATATTACGCCAGGAGCCTGAATCTTCTGCTGGCTCGCGCTCACAATACCATCTATTCCGTAGAAAAATCGAGCCCCTTTAAGATCTTTCACTTCTATAGATACACTTACCCAGCCATCTTCCGGCGTCAACTTCCGTTAGTAACAACCGCCTTTCTTATCTTCTTGTTAGGCGCCATCGCCGGCCTGCTGGTAACGGTGGCCAACCCGGATTTCATGCGATCTTACCTGGGGCCACACATGATGGCGTCCATTGAACGCCATGAGATGTGGACGCACTCCGTGGTAGCCGTAAAACCGGCCGCCGCGAGCGGCATCATGACCAACAACATGACCGTGTCGTTTGTCGCCTTTGCCGGTGGCATCACTTTTGGCGTGTTCACAGTGTTATCGATGCTCTTCAACGGCGTCCTGCTGGGAGTGGTTGGCGCCGCCTGCTGGTTCCATGGCATGAGCCTCTCGTTATGGAGCTTTGTTGCGCCGCATGGGGTGTTGGAGTTGCCGGCCATCTTCATTGCCGGAGGCGCAGGACTGTTGCTGGCCCGAGGCATGCTGTTTCCTGGCCTGCTCCCCCGGCGTGATTCCATTGCCCGCGCCGGAGCCGAGGGAGTTCAACTGGTGCTGGGAACTGTCCCCATCCTGATTGTTGCCGGCACCATCGAAGGCTTTATCTCTCCTTCCGGCCTGGCGCCTCACTGGAAGTTCATTCTGGCAGGCGTCTTCGCCACCATTTTCTTCTTGTATCTGCTGTTGCCGGCAGAAAAACAGAAACACAGCGCTGTTGAGGCGCCGGCCGCGAATACCAGAGCTGCGGCCGCCAAAGCATAGGCGCCCGCTACAAAGCGTTAACGCTCAACTTCTCTCCGCTCTTCCACGCTTCCTGGAGCAGTTTGTCCACAAACTGGGCATCGTAGGCGCGGTTTTGCGTCTTAAGCCAGGCGCGCCAACCACTGCATCATGTGGATTTCTCCTGCTGGTTATTTGGGGGATTCCGAATAGCGCGATTTTATCACCGGAAGAAAGATCCGATGACAAGCATTAAGCTGAAGGCAATTCAGACAGATTCAATCACAACGAATCCGTCTTCCGACGACCCGATTCTCAACCGGCTCGATTCGAAATAAACGACGAACACTTACCCACCAAAAAGAGGATAGTGGCTCGCAATCCCCATAAACAGCAACATGGGGAAAGACAGCACAAAATTAGCGCGCGAACTCAGCAGTGCCACCCGCGAGAGCTTGGCTGCTTCCGCAGGCATGGGCGTGCCATTGGCTGCGTTTTCCCGTGTCCAGCGGATGAGCCGCTTCTGGATGCGCCAGATGATACCCCACACGTTCAACAGCATGAACCAGCCCAGTCCTCCGCCAATGCCGATAGCCAGCAGACGATTGCTTTCCCAGCCATGCGTATTCAATGCCAGATAAAGCCAGGCCCCTGCGATCACCGCGATCGCCATGATCAGACTGAAGAAGGCGCCCTTTTTCAGGAACTCAGCAGGAGACATCAACAATCCCATCTCCACTACAAAAACCAGCGTCCAGATCGCAAAGAATGTTCCTATAGCTCTGCCGCCGCTCATCTGGGCATTGTGAGCATCGGCGGAAACAATCATCATCCAATACCAGATTCCGGCGAACACCGTCACTACCGCGGCCCAGCGAAACCACCACAACGCCCGCGACATCAGCAGCGGCACGATCTTGACTCTGGTAGACGGATCGAGTTCTTTCAGGAAAGGCGTATTCACCAGGATGAAAAAGTAGAGCAGGCCAACCCAGGTAATTCCGGCGCTGAAGTGGATCCAGCGCAGCACCAGTTGCAAATGCGGCGTAAAACCCTCAGGAAAAACAATGTGCGGCAAATGACCTCCTGCACTACGCCAAAAGATTATAGGTAAAGCGGGTATGGCTTTTTAGTTTATGGCTTCTTAGTTTACCTCGAAGCGGAGCGAGAGGTCGTTACCCGTCCTCCGAAGTTCCCCCAAGCGGATACATTCTTAAAGGGTCACGCTATTCTTCCGTTTGTGTGAATGGCGTATCGGTTGTTTTTCAGATCACCCGTTGACGCCGGCCCAATCATCTGCTTCCTACCTTTCAGGCTTGGGTCCGCCGACATACATATCAACGACGTTGAGTTTCGAGTCCAGGATTACGTATCCTGCCAAAGGAAACGACTGGTGGTCCGGCGAAATGCGGTTGAATCTCAAGTCTACAAATCGCACTTTATAACCTTTCTCATCCGGCAATCGGTCTGCCTCTACCACCGGATATTGCGCCCAATCCAGGTACACTCGCCCGAGTCGAGATTTTTTGGCCGCCAACGTGACTGCGGTCTCTTCCGGCTTGTAGCGCGGAGGTCCGGCATCGTCGGCGTCGAATACGCCTTCCCGCGGATTTGCGATTCCTGAGACAAAAAAATCATGCGTCTCCACCACGCTAATCCATTCAAAGGGATTGAACAATGTGGGATAAGCAGAAGCCCGGAGCGGTTCTTCCCCGCTATAGGTGAGAGACTTGAGGATGTTTACGGCGCGCCGGTGCTCGAAGTCGCGCGCATAGATCAGCGCCAAAAGAAAAACCAGGGCAAACACGGCTCCGCCCCGTCCGCGTACAGATTTTCGCGCCCCAATTTCATCCGATATTAAGCCAAACAGCGGAGGAATAATCAGGCCCAGCACCAGGACAGCCAACAGGATCGGATCCAGAATGAAAATAATGTCCCACGAATACCATTTCCAGCTAAAGGGACCAAACGGCCGTACGCCATAACTGTTGGTGAAATCAAGAAAAATGTGAAGGAGCGCAGCCAGCAGGGCATACAAGTACAGCAATCGCCAATTTGGCGGCAATTTGAATTGATGTCCTCGGGAACGGAGGAAGCGGTAAATGCCATAAACAAGGGCCAGCGTACCCGCAGCCACAAATGGCGCGCCCAGAAGTGTGTGCGTGATTCCGCGGTGGTGCTTCAAATAGGAAACGGACCCGCCCAACGCTGTAACAATATCCAGATCGGGTATTTCGGAAGCCAGCACCAGGGTCAGGGTTGCCAGGCCGGTTTTTCGATTCAAACCGGCACGCGATAGACACGCTCCGGTCAAAAAGTGAGTGACAGGTTCCAATATCAGTCCTCGTAAGGAACCGAGCATTCTACAAGAAACCTGATTTCAAAGAGCTTCGATACTCAATCGAGTAGCGGAGGGCTCCCGTATAGTCTTAGATTGCCTGGCATACTTCATGGTGAACCAAGCATCTTTCGCCAAAAACCAAGAGCCAAAAGCGAATCAATCAGCTCTTGGCTCTTCCATTCTTCAGATTGCCAAATTACCGGATTTACTCAATGTCCTAGTTCAGCTTTCCTACCCTAGCCTTAATGTTGTCGAGCAACTGAGGAGGCAATTGCGTGTAGCCCTGAAGAGACGCAAGCTGCTGGCCATTGCCATAGATCCAGGTCAGCAGGGTGACCAGAGCCGCTCTGCGCCGCAGATCGGATGAAGCACTCCGCAGATACAGCCAGGTAAAGCTGGTAATGGGAAAAGAATCCGCGCCCGGCGCATAGGTCAGGGACACCGAAAATTTATTCCAGGACGGCGCTTCCACTGCCTTGCAAGCCGCCAGCGTGGTTTCATCTGATGGTTTGACGAATTTTCCTGCCGCATTCTGCACCAGTCCGAAACTCACATCCGCCGTCAGAGCATACTGGAGTTCGACATAACCAATGGCTCCGGACTGTTGTTTTACCCTGTCTACCATGTCTGAGCTGCGTTCTGCCGGCTCACCGACGGGCCACTTGGGCGAGGCGCTCCGCCCGATCTGTGCCCGGAAATCAACGCTGGTTTTGGAAAGGAAATCAGTGAATACGTAGTTGCTGCCTTTGCCTCCGGGCCGGTACACAACTTTGATGGGCTGGGCCGGCAACGAAACTCCGGGATTCAGATGTGCAAGCTGCGGTGCATTCCACATCTTGATGTGCCCAAGAAAAATCTGCGCCAATACCTCCCCGGAAAACTTGAGTTCCGGATTCCCCGGAAGGTTGTAAACGGGGACAATTCCGATGATCACCGACGGCAGTTGAATCAGTTGTCCGCTTGCGCGCTCCTGCTCGCTGAGCAAAACTTCTCCAGCGCTGAAGTCAGTCTTACCCAATTCCTCCTTGCTGCCGGATATCAGCTTGAGACCTTCGTTCGTACCCATCGCCTGATATTGCATCTGAACCGCGCGGTTGATCTTGTTGAACTCCTGTGCCCACTTGCTGTAGAGAGGCAAAGGTACAGTCGATCCGGCCCCCACCAGGGAGACAGAATCCTGCGCCTGTGCCGGGCCCACTGCCAGGACCAGCAGCACCAGCAGCGGGAGACACAACAGAAGGTGTTCTAACCCATGTGATCTTGAACTTGTACAACTGGCTATGGGCCCTGAATGCGAATGCATAGCTCCGTCTATATTTGCTCGTCGGAGCCGTTTTGTTGAAATCATGATTTTCTCTCCTCAATACTGGCGCTTCAGGATTGGCTCCCTCAGATGGCCCTAAGCCTCGATGATTCAACCTGTCCTGACTTGCTGTGGATGATCCGATAGAGGCTGGCTGTACCGAAGGATGAAAAAGCAGGCAAAAGCTGGGACGCCATGGTTCGAAGATAACTGCGGGGTCAACGTGAGTATCAGTTCCGCCAGTTGGCGCCGCTAGTCCGTCAATCCTCGGCCCAGCATGTCTGGCCCTGCGTTAGGTCCAGTACTGCTGTCCATCAACATCAACACCGTCAATCCAGGCAACAAAGCGCTTCAGCACCCTGCGCACTGAGACTGACAATGAATGAGGCTCGGACTGCTCTTCTCCCTGGCCAACCGGAAGTCCTATTACTGAATTTACCGGCTCGGAATATGTCTCCACTGTTTCCAGTGTTTCTAAATTACTCATTGCTTCTCCCTGGCAAATACTGTGATCTGGGCAACGTGTATAAAGTGTAAACACGTCCGGCCAGCGGCAAAAGTAACGTAAGTAACTTTTCATGAATGGCTTGATAACAAGGGTAATGTGCTTGAATCGTGATGAAGGCACCCAACTCTGACCACTGCAGAGCTTCTACGCAAGGCGGAAGAACTGGAAAGTGAAACACAGGGTGGTTTCTGGTTCCCTTAACTTCTTATTTCAGCCGTGAAGATCACAATCACCATCATCACTGATAGGGTCAAGGCATCAGGAGCCGGAACGTCTTGGGCCCAATGCTTACCTCTACTGGCAGCGTGCCCAACAGCTCTCCATCTACCTCTGAATGAACGCCGGCAGTGTCATAGCCGTCGAGTGGGGTGCACCGGAACCGCGCAGAAGACACTACTTTCACGCGCTTCACCTTCCAGTTAAGACCGCTACACACACTGGCAAAATAATTCAGGAAGTGGCGGACTTTATTGGTTTCGAAAAGCATCACCCGGTAATCGTTGCGAATGAGTTCTGCTCCCAGCCGCACGCGCTGGAGCAGTCCTGGAAATCTGGCCACCCGCACGCCCATCACCATGGCCGCCTCACTGCTATGGCAACAACCTTGCTGATCTCTCCACTCCACCCTGAACATGGAGAACCGAGGACGTAACGCCATGCGCAACATCTCCAGAAAATACGCGTAATACCCATAACGTTCTTTTGCCTGCACACCGGTGCGGTACATGAGCTCAGCATCCGCTCCCACGCCGGCAGCGAACAGGAAGTAACGCTCTTTGGCTCCGCCTTTGCCCTGGTAGCGAATCAGGCCTGGCTGCAGAGTGCGCGGCTGATAGCTGAGAAGCAGCCGGGCGGCAGCTTCCGCGTTCCTGGGCAGGAGCAGATCGGTGGCCAGCAGATTGCCGCTTCCAAACGGCAGCACGCCCAGCGCCGCATCGCTGCCGGCCAGCATCAGGCCATTCAGGACTTCATTCGCAGTGCCATCTCCACCGCAGGCGATCACAGTATCAAAGCCGGCAGCCACAGCTTCCTGCGTCTGGGCTACCGCGCTGCCTCTTTCCGTGGTGGCGCAGCTTTCTGCCTCTACCCCCGCCGAAGAAATCACCGCCAGCGCCTTGGAAACCTGATGCACGCGGTGTTCCCGCTTTCTACCAGACGACGGATTGTAGATGAGCAGCGCTTTCTTCATTCGCGTGCTTCGCCAATTACTAAATACTAATTTCTTACTACTTCTTATAATCTACACATGTCTTCTCGTCCTAAAGACAAAGATTTCGCCCGCCAGATTGAAGATTTGCGCCAGGAAATCCGCCGTCACGAGCATCTGTATTACGTCCTGGATGCTCCTGAGCTGAGCGATGCCGACTTTGACCGCCTGATGCAGGAACTCAAGCAATTGGAAGCGGCTCATCCTGACCTGGTCACGCCCGATTCTCCCACACAGCGCGTCGGCGGCAAGCCGCGGGAAGGTTTTGTCAAGGTCGAACACTCGCGGCCCATGCTCTCCCTGGATAACGCCTTTAACGAGGAGGAACTGCGGAACTGGGAGCGTCGGGTGCGTGAACTGGCGGGCACCGGCAAAATTGAATATGTATGCGAGTTGAAGATGGATGGCTTGTCACTGGCGCTCTGGTATCGCGGAGGAAGACTGGAGCGGGGGATCACGCGCGGCGACGGCTCAGTGGGTGAAGATGTAACGTCCAACGTGCGTACTATGCGCTCCGTGCCTTTGGTGATACCGTCCCCGGTGTTGAAAGAGGCCGGAATCCCTCCCGATTTCGAGGTGCGCGGTGAAGTCATTATGCCTATTGCCTCCTTTGAGCGCATGAATGAGGAACGGGAGCGGCAAAACCTCTCGAAGTTCGCCAATCCCAGGAACGCCGCCGCTGGAACCATTCGCATGCTGGAGCCAAACATCGTTGCCGAACGGCGCCTGGATTTCTTCGCTTATTTTCTGCTGGTAGATGGCCGCTACTATCCGGAAAAACATGGGGAAGCATTGGAAGCTCTTGCTCGCGCTGGATTCAAAGTAAATCCGCACCATGCAATCGCCCGCAATGTGGATGAACTGCTGGCATTCATCGCCAAAGGCGAGGAGATTCGCGACAAGCTGCCCTACGAGATCGATGGCATTGTCATCAAGGTAAATTCCACGCGCCTTCAGGAGAGGCTGGGATTCACGGGAAAAGCGCCGCGCTGGGCCATTGCTTACAAATATGCGGCGCGCAGCGGCATCACGCAGATAGAAGACATCAAGGCGCAAGTAGGCCGCACCGGCAAGCTCACGCCGGTAGCATGGCTCAAACCCGTATTCATTGGCGGTACCACAGTGACCCGGGCCACCCTTCACAACCAGGACGAAATTGAGCGGCTGGGCGTGAAGATTGGCGACTGGGTGATGGTGGAACGCGGTGGCGACGTGATTCCCAAGGTGGTCAAAATTCTTGAGGACAAGGAACATCCGCGCGGTCACAAGCTGTTTGATATGCCGGAGCGCTGCCCCGTGTGTGGCGGCCACATTGTTCGCGTAGAAGGTGAGGCCGACCATCGCTGTGTGAATGCCAACTGTCCGGCCAAGCTGCAGGGCAGCATTCTGCATTTTGCGTCCCGGTCCGTCATGAACATTGAAGGGATGGGAGAATCGCTGGTAACCCAGTTGACCGAACGTGGCCTGGTCAAAGATGTAGCCGATATTTACGAATTGAACCAGGAGAAGCTGCTTACGCTTGAGCGGATTGGCGAGAAATCCGCGCAAAATCTGCTGGACGAGATTGAACGCTCGAAAAAGCTGCCGCTGGAACGGGTGATCTACGGCCTGGGGATACGATTTGTCGGCGAGCGTACTGCGGAGTTCCTCAGCGAGCATTTTGGCGCCATGGACGCGCTCATGAATGCTTCGGTGGAGGAATTACAGGAGGTCAATGAAGTTGGCCCAAGGATCGCTGAAAGTATTCGCGAATTTTTTAGTGAGCCTCGGAATCAGGCGCTGGTGAAGCACCTGCGCAAGTATTTGAACTTCACCGGCAAAAAGAAGCAGCGCGGAACGGCGCTGGCAGGCAAGACTTTTGTGCTCACCGGGACTCTGGCCAATTACTCCCGCGATGCTGCCAAACAGATGATCGAGGACGCCGGTGGAAAAGTCTCCGGCTCTGTCAGCAAAAAGACCGACTACGTAGTAGCCGGCGAAGACCCCGGATCCAAACTGGATAAAGCAAAGGAACTCGGAGTGAACGTAATCGGCGAAGCCGAGATGCTGGAACTGGTCGGAAAATCGGGTGACCGCGCATGATCGGGTGATCCGGCGATCGGAGAACTAAAGTCGCAGACGAATCAACGGTTTTAGT
>Ga0070732_10001284_pt1 | contig 13810 bp, 10 predicted proteins | sample Coa_R1_5_FD_66449 | JGI IMG/M metagenome (GOLD analysis project Ga0070732, IMG submission 66449) | Surface soil microbial communities from Centralia Pennsylvania, which are recovering from an underground coalmine fire - Coalmine... | ecosystem: Environmental > Terrestrial > Soil > Unclassified ...
GAGGCCCCTGAGCAGACGGCGCCTGCTCCTGCTACGGACGTGCCCAACCATCGTGAGGAGAAGTCACGTCCGGGCGATTCCAACCGGCGCCACTGAAACCAAAAGTCATCTTGCGCGTCTTATATGTTGTTAGTATCTGCGAGTTCGTGCGGGTACAATGAAAAACCACCAATGTCGAGCCTCCCACTTCCTATCGCCGCATTTCTTGCAGGCCTGATTTCATTTCTCTCGCCCTGCGTGCTTCCTCTTGTTCCCGGATACGTTTCGCTGATCTCGGGCGTAGGGGTGGAGGAGCTGAAATCTTCACACAACCAACTCATGCGCCGAGTGATGATCAATTCGATCAGTTTCATTCTCGGCTTCAGTGTGGTTTTCATTGCGTTGGGGGCGATCTCGACCGAAATTGGCCAGGTTCTTGGGATGTATAAGCACACGTTGGCGAGGGTCGCCGGAGTCGTCATTATTTTGTTTGGCCTGCATTTGACGGGCATTTTCAAGATCAAAGCGCTCTATACCGATGCGCGCCTGCACAATCTGAAGGGCAGCAGCACACCCATGGGAGCCTTTGTCATCGGGTTCGCATTCGCATTTGGCTGGACGCCTTGCCTGGGGCCGATCCTCACTGCGATTCTCACCGTTGCCAGCGAGCAGGACACGGTTGTAAAGGGCATCATCTTGCTGACCGTCTACTCTTTGGGGCTGGCGGTGCCCTTCTTGCTGACTTCTCTGGGGATTGAGCGTTTTTTGAAGTTCTATAGCCGCTTCCGTTCCCACATGCACGCGCTGGAAGTGGCAAGCGGCGGACTGCTGATCGGGTTGGGCATTCTGCTGGTGATTGGCCGCTTCACATTGATTTCGAATTGGCTTTCCTTTTTGAATCGTTTTGCCTTGTGACATGTGCAGGATGGAGCCCTTGATCCATGAAACGTAATCCTCTGGCACTCGTAGTTGTCGCATTCGTCGTGGCGCTGATGCTTTACTTCGGGTTGCACATGGCGCGGCGCCCGCACTCGGCTTCGTTGACGCGCATTGATCAGTCCAAACCGGCGCCAGATTTCTCGCTGGAGTCGCTGGACGGAAAAAGCATGAAGCTCTCCGATTTTCGGGGAAAGGCGGTGCTGCTCAATTTTTGGGCCACGTGGTGCAGCCCGTGCAAGATTGAGATGCCCTGGTTCGTGGAACTGCAGAAACAGTACGGCCCACAGGGGCTGCAAATCGTCGGCGTCGCCATGGACGACGCGAGCAAGGAAGACATTGCCAAGTTCGCCAAGGATATGGGTGTGAACTATCCCATTTTGATCGGCAAGGAAGCGGTGGGCGATCAGTACGGAGGCGTGCCGGCGCTGCCTGAGACTTTTTTCATTGGGCGCGACGGAAAATTTGTCGACAAGATCATCGGGCTGAAGGGCAAGGGCGACATCGAGGAAGCGATTAAGAAGACCTTGAACACACAGCCGGCAACCAGCCAGGCGACGTCGTCGTTGCCGTCGGCGCCTGGATTCGGGGCTCAGAACTGACACTGGAAGTTGAGTTGCGCCCGTTCTACCATCGATGTGAGGGAAGCGGCCAGCTTCATTTCTTTCGGCGAAGCGCAAGACATTCAGAGCCTGACAAAACGCGAATGGGCTTCCTACGGAATTTACGATCAGCTAATGCGGGATTGATCGCTCTGCTGGCTTTCGCTTGGCTGGCAGGTTCGTCGGCAGCACAGGCCGGAAAGCCGCCTTCGGTCGTGGTAGCGCCGCTGCCGCTGGTAACTGCCGAGCGCACCAAGCAGACCACCGTCCACGTGAATTTCCGTGTTCCTGCTGGTTATCACGTTAACTCGAACACTCCCAAGTCGGAGTTCCTGATTCCAACAACACTGCGAATGGACCTTCCTACGGACATCGTGCTGGGAAGAGTTCAATACCCCGAGGGGAAAGATCTCAGTTTCCCGTTTTCCCCCGATGAAAAACTCAATGTTTACACCGGCGATTTCACCATTGATCTTGTGGTGCATCCTCTGCATTCGGTGGTGCCCGGGAAGTATGGGATGCATGGTACCCTGCGTTACCAGGCGTGCGACAACGCTGCCTGCTATCCGCCGAAGACGTTGCCGGTGAATTTTGATGTGAAGGTAGTCAAGGAACCGCCCGCTCCCAGGCGCAACCCTGCGCAAAGTCCGCACGTACATAACTAGCTGTCAGCTTTCAGCGGTCCGCCCTCGGCTCAGCCGGCACAATTCGCTGCCTAGCCTTTCCCGGCTTGCTTTTTCTCCACTTTTGCCCAAGTATCTTTCAACGCGAGTGTGCGATTGAAAACCAGTCCGCCCGGCTTGGAATCGGGATCTACGCAGAAGTACCCCAGGCGTTCAAATTGATAGCGGCTGCCCCCAGCGGCGTTGCCTAGCGACGGCTCGAGTTTGCAGTCGTGGAGAACCTCGAGCGAAGCGGGATTCAGATTCGCGGTGAACTCCTGCCCCGCTTCGAGTTCGTTGGGGTCTTCCTTGCTGAACAGGTTGTCGTAGATTCGGACTTCGGCGCCGATTGCGTGGGCAGCCGACACCCAGTGGATGGTCGACTTCACTTTGCGCCCATCCGGGGAATTTCCGCCGCGCGTGGCCGGGTCGTAGGAGCAGCGGACCTCAACTACTTTGCCTCTGTCATTCTTTACCACGGTATTGCAAGTGATGAAATAGCCATAACGCAGCCGCACCTCTCGCCCCGGCGACAGGCGGTAGTATTGCTTCGGGGGATCTTCCCGGAAATCATCCTGTTCGATGTAGAGTACGCGCGAGAACGGCACCTTCCGCATGCCGGCCGCGGGATCCTCCGGATTGTTCACCGCGTCCATCTCTTCCACCTGATTTTCCGGATAATTTTCGATCACAACTTTTAGCGGGCGCAGCACCGCCATCACTCGCGGAACGCGTTTGTTCAAGTCTTCGCGGACGAAGTGCTCGAGCATCGCCAATTCGACGACGCCGTTGGTGCGCGAGACGCCGGCCGCAGTGACAAAGTTACGAATTGCTTCGGGAGTGTACCCGCGGCGTCGCATCCCGCCTAGCGTGGGCATGCGCGGATCGTCCCATCCCAGCACACGACGCTCGTTCACCAGTTGCAGCAGCTTGCGCTTGCTTAGAAGAGTGTGGGTAATGCTGAGGCGGTCGAATTCAATCTGCCGCGAAGGGAAAATTCCCAGCTGTTCAATGAACCAGTTGTAGAGCGGCTGGTGGTCGGCGAATTCGAGCGAACACATCGAATGCGTAACCTTTTCGATGGAATCCGACTGTCCGTGCGCCCAGTCGTAGGTTGCGTAAATACACCACTTGCTCCCTGTGCGGTGGTGCTCCGCGCGCAAAATGCGGTACATCACGGGATCGCGCAAGTTCAGGTTTGGCGAGGCCATATCGATCTTGGCCCGCAACGTTCGAGCGCCATCAGGAAACTCGCCCGCCCGCATCCGCTCGAACAGATTCAGGTTCTCTTCTACCGTCCGATTACGGTACGGACTGTCCTTGCCGGGCTGGGTGAGGGTTCCGCGATATTCGCGAACCTGTTCGGCCGAAAGATCACAGACGTAGGCTTTGCCGTTTTTGATCAACTTTACGGCCCACTCATAGAGTTGGCCGAAGTAGTCGGAAGCATAGCAAAGCTTTTCCCACTTAAAACCAAGCCAGCGGACGTCTTCCTGGATCGAATCGACATATTCCGTTTCTTCCTTTTCAGGGTTGGTGTCATCGAAGCGCAGGTTGGTTCGGCCGCCGAATTCGTCGGCGAGCCCGAAGTCAATACAGATCGCCTTGGCGTGGCCGATGTGCAGGTAGCCATTGGGTTCGGGAGGGAAGCGAGTCTGGATCACGGCATCGCCGTACTTCTTCGTCCTCACATCCTCGGCAATGATGTCACGCAAGAAATTCGAGGGGCGAGACTCGGGCAGAGACTTTTCGCCTGCCTCCGCCTCGGCACTGGGCGTTTTCATGATTCTGATCTTATCGCATGGGGATGACGGCGCGCCGGTGAGAAACCAGCAATGCTGGATTCAAGCCAACGTCAGTTGCAAATTCATTGTTTATCACTTGCCATCTTCCATTGAAGTTAACTATAGTTCATATCAAGTTGTGTACGGGGGCTAATGCCTGGAAGGTCGTCGGTACCGTGGTTCTGCTGGTGCCTGCGCGCCGAAGTGCTCAGCAAGTCTTGAAATGAACGAACGCAGGACAGCATCGCGGATACAAGCAGAGGTTACGCTCCAGAGAGAAAGCTGGGCGGATGGGGGTAACTCCGGCGACGTTGTCATTACTCACGAAGACATCGATCGCGCGCATGATCGCGTGCATGTCTTGGAGACGCGAGCACGGCGCGGTTTTCTGCCCCGCATGCATCTGCTGTGGCTGCTGATCGGCCCGGGAATTCTGGTGATGCTCGGCGAAAACGACGGCCCCAGCATGCTCTCGTACGCCGCAACCGGAGCGCGCTTCGGCATCGGCTTCTTTCTTCCTTTCGTGGTGCTTACCTTCGCGATGGCCTGCGTGGTGCAGGAAATGACGGTGCGCCTGGGCGCGGCCACGCATCGCGGACACGCAGAACTGATCTTCGACCGCTTTGGCCCATTCTGGGGTTGGTTTTCGATGTTCGACCTCATGCTGGGTAATTTCCTGACTCTGGTCACAGAATTCATTGCCATTCGGGCGGGGCTGGGATTTTTCGGCATTCGTCCTTCCGTCGCGGTCCTGGGTGCGTTCCTCGTGCTGGTGGTAGCACTCATGACCCACCGGTACTGGACTTGGGAGCGAATCACGCTCGGTGCCGCCATGTTCAACCTGGTATTTGTACCGGTGGCCCTGCTCAGTCACCCGCGATGGGACGCGGTCGGGCGCGCCCTATTCACATGGGGACCGCTTCCGGGCGGTCTCACAGCAGACACCGTGCTGATACTGTTGGCCGACATCGGAGCAACCGTCACCCCGTGGATGCTCTTCTTTCAGCAAAGCGCGATCGCCGATAAAGGCCTTACGACACGGGACATCCGTTTCGGGCGTGCGGACACGGTTCTGGGTGCAGCTCTGGCAACTTTAGCCGCGCTCGCGACCATCCTTGCGACTGCCCCGCTGTTCATGCACCATATGTCAGCCGCCAACTTCGAAGCTGCCGAATTTGCACAGGCTCTGCAACCGTTCGTGGGACACTGGGGCTCTGCCTTGTTCGCGCTGGGAATTTTTGAAGCGGGGATGGTTGCCGCGGTCACAATCTCAACTTCCTCCGCCTACGCCTTCGGAGAAGTCGCACGGCGTCCGCACAGCCTGAATCTTCCCTTCCGCCAAGGCAAATCGTTCTATCTGGTTCTGCTGCTCGAAGCCGCAGCGGCTGCAGGACTCGTCCTCATTCCCGGAATTCCCCTTGTGTATATCGTCCTGATCGTGAATGTCATCGCGGTGCTGGCCATGCCTCCCGCGCTGCTCTTTCTCTATATGCTGGTGAACGATCGCGAAATCATGGGGGAGCTGGTGAGTCCATGGTGGGCGAATGCGCTGGCGCTCGCGGTGGTGATTGTTCTGATCTGTGCCGGAGTATTGTTCGGGGTTAGTGTCATTGCCCCGAATGTGTTGGCACACCTCGGAGGGAGGTAAATGGAGCCGCATTTCCCCAAAGCTACCAGCGACGAAGTGAGCAGTGAAGACGTCACTGCTGTGATGACGTCATTGGAGCCGGACCAGCTGATCTCGGCCAAAGCGAAGCACCACTGTCCCCAACGACAGCTCACTGGCGTCGAGATGATTCTGTTCTGGGCATTGCGGATTTATCTGGTCCTTATGTTCGGCGTAGTCATCTACCAAATATGGACTGGTGTCCGTTAGCATCGGACTCTCTGCGATGATTCGCGTCGCTGCAATCCCCGCGTGAACGAATTACACTAGAGCTGTCGAGTTTCGCGCCGCGAACTCAACGCGCAGCAATTCCTCAAGGAAGGCTCCATCATGTCGGTGAACAGCTTTAATGCCCGTTCTTCCCTCAGAGTCGGCAACAAAGAATACGAAATCTACCGTCTCGATGCCTTAGATAAACAGGGCGTTTCGACCAAACACCTGCCGTATTCGCTGCGCATTCTGCTGGAAAATTTGCTTCGCACCGAAGACAGCCGCAATGTGACGAAGGAAGACGTGCGCGCTCTCGCGTCCTGGAACAGCAAGTCGCGTCCGGAAAAGGAAATTGCTTTCACGCCCAGCCGGGTCCTGCTGCAGGATTTCACGGGGGTCCCTTGCGTTGTGGATCTGGCCGCCATGCGCGACGCCATGAAGCAGCTAGGCGGGGATCCAACGCTGATTAATCCTCTCCAACCCGTCGAGCTGGTTATTGATCACTCGGTGCAGGTCGACGAATTCGGCAGTCCCAAGGCGTTTGAAATGAATGCGCTGCTCGAATTTCAGCGCAACAAGGAGCGCTATTCCTTCCTGCGCTGGGGACAAGGCGCCTTCCGCAACTTGGCAATCGTTCCTCCAGACACCGGCATCGTGCACCAGGTCAACCTCGAGTACCTGGCCCGGGTTGTATTCGTGCAGGAACAGCCCGGCAAGCGCGCGGCCTATCCGGATACTTTAGTCGGCACCGACAGCCACACCACAATGATTAATGGTCTGGGCGTGCTGGGGTGGGGAGTGGGCGGGATCGAGGCTGAGGCCGCCATGCTGGGCCAGCCGGTTTCGATGCTGATCCCTCTTGTCGTAGGGGTGAAGTTGACGGGCCGCCTGCGCGAAGGCGCTACGGCCACCGATCTGGTGCTTACGATTACTGAGATGTTGCGCAAGCACGGAGTCGTTGGAAAGTTCGTGGAATATTTTGGGCCAGGTCTGCAGGATCTGGCGCTGGCGGATCGCGCGACGATCGCCAATATGTCCCCGGAATATGGCGCGACCTGCGGCATTTTCCCCGTCGACAAAGAGACCTTGCGCTACTTGAAGCTCACCGGGCGTAGTGAAGAGCAGATTGCCCTGGTGGAAGCTTACAGTCGCGAGCAGGGGTTATTTCACGACGAGAAGACGGCGGAGGCGGAGTATTCCGAATTATTGCATCTCGATCTGGAGTCGGTGGAACCGAGCCTGGCAGGACCGAAGCGGCCGCAGGACAGAATTTCACTTTCACAAGCCGGCGAATCCTTCCAGAAAGCCTTGCCCTCGTTGATCAAGCCGAAGGCGGGAGCCAAATCGGCGGTGGCGGCTCCGGGAAACGCCAATGCCACGCGCTGGGAGCAGGAGGGTGGAAGTCCGGCCGCGATCGGAGTGGAAGATCCCAATGTGCATGAGCACGTTTCCGAGGATGCAAAGAATGGCTTGCGTCATGGCAGCGTTGTGATCGCGGCGATTACGTCGTGCACGAATACTTCGAATCCATCAGTGCTGATTGGCGCCGGTCTGCTGGCGAAAAAGGCGGTGGAAAAAGGATTGTCGGTTCCACCCTGGGTGAAGACTTCGTTGGCGCCGGGATCGAAAGTCGTCACCGATTACTTGCGAAACGCAGGTTTGATGCCGTATCTGGAGAAACTCAACTTCCATCTCGTGGGTTATGGATGCACGACCTGCATCGGCAACTCCGGGCCGCTGCCGGGCGAGATTTCTGAGGCGATCGATCAACAAGATCTTGTGGTGGCGTCGGTACTCTCGGGGAACCGCAATTTCGAAGGACGCATCAATTCAGAAGTGCGCGCGAACTATCTGATGTCGCCACCGCTGGTGGTGGCGTTTGCCCTGGCCGGGCGGATCGATATCGATTTGCGCAAGGATGCCATTGGAAAAGGCGAAGAGGGCGCGCCGGTGTATCTGGCCGACCTCTGGCCATCGAAACGCGAAATCGAGGAGACGATGCAGCAATCGATTTCATCGGAAATGTTCTCCAGCAGCTACGCGCAAGTTTTTGAAGGAGACGAACGCTGGCGCAGTCTGTCCGTGCCGCGGGGCGACACGTATGCCTGGGAGAAAGATTCGACCTACATCCGGCGCGCTCCCTATTTCGAAGACATGGGAGTGAAACCGCCGGTGGTGCAGGAGATTAAAGGCGCTCGCGTGCTGGCCCTGGTTGGCGACAGCGTCACGACCGACCACATTTCTCCCGCCGGGTCGATTAAGAAAGACAGTCCAGCGGGAAAATATCTGCAGGAACGCGGCGTCCAGCCTGCGGATTTCAACTCCTACGGTTCACGGCGTGGGAATCACGAGGTGATGGTGAGGGGAACGTTCGCCAACGTACGTCTGCGCAATAAGCTGGTCAATGTCGAAGGCGGGTTCACGCGGCATTTGCCCTCCGGCGCCGAGATGTCGATCTTCGACGCTTCTCAGAAATATCAAGCCGATGGCACGCCGTTGATCATTTTGGCGGGCAAGGAATATGGTTCCGGGTCGTCCCGCGACTGGGCGGCGAAGGGGCCCCGGTTGCTGGGCGTGCATGCCGTAATCGCGGAGAGCTACGAACGCATCCACCGCTCAAACCTGGTGGGGATGGGAATCCTGCCGTTGCAATTTCCCGCCGGGCAGAATGCGGAATCGTTGAAGCTGACCGGGGAAGAAGTCTTTGAAATTACCGGCATTCGCGATGTGGTCGAACACTTCGCGGCGGGAAGCCAGGTCAGAGTGCGCGCCAAAACCAAGGGCAAAGAACCGGTGGAGTTCAACGCGCTAGTCCGGATCGACACCCCGCAGGAAGCGTTTTATTACGCGAACGGCGGGATCTTGCCCTACGTGTTGCGGCAGTTGCTGGCGAGCAAACCCAATGCCCAGCCGGTTCACGCATAGGCGGAAATAATGGTGTGCCGGTTCTGCTACTTCATCGCCGTCAGTTCCCGGGCGTGGCTCAGCTCGGGACGGGTGGACGTCGATCCTGCGCAGGTTTTCAGAAGCAGCCCATAATATTCGGCGGCGGCACTTTGCCTGCCGGATTCTTCGGCAGCGCGTGCCGCACCATAGAGACCATTAAAACGATTCGGATTCAGCTTAAGATCCGTCTGATATTCAACCATGGCCTCTTGCGGGCGATGCGCCTCCAGCAACATGTCGGCGAGCATCTCGCGGGCGGGGATGGTTCTCGGTTCGTCGCCTAGCTTATCGTTCTGGTCGGCCACGACACGAAGGGCCGAGATGGCTTCGTCGTCTTTACCCTCGGCATGAGCCACCCACGCGGCGGCTTCGCGATAATCTTGCAGAACCGCTTCAGCGAAATCCGTTTTCTTGTCCTTCAGAAGATCCTTGCGAATGGCCTCGATCTGCTCCAAATCTTTGTGTGCCTGCGCGAGATTTCCGCTCCGAGCAGCGCCGATAGCACGGGCCCAATATGTGATGCCGCGGTCCCCCTGCGCGCCTTCGACGGGCGTCAATGCAGCGGCCTCATTCCAGTGACGAAGTTCGAGGTCATAGATGGCAGGAAAAGCCGATAGAGCATAGAGCCGCGGATCAAATCCCATGCCGTACATATCCGGCATCGGCGGCAAGGTTTTGACCTCGTCGATTACCTTCTGTGCTTCGTCTTCGCGTCCACTCTGCAGGTAGGCGTACACCAGAAAATCCATGGCATGGAACTGATGGCCTTCGCCGCCCATGTGCATGGCCGCGCTCTTGCGGGTGGCGGCGATGGAGGCCAGGTTGGAGTTGATGTCGTCCTGCCACAGTCCGACGCGGGCAAAGATGTGCGACGGCATGTGGACCGCATGGGGGGCGGCAGGCGCAATTTGAGCGTAACGGCGCGCGGCCGGAATGCCGAGTTGCGCCAGTTGCGGCTTGTCGTAGCTGTGAATCAGATAGTGCGCGACTCCCGGATGGTCGGGCTCAACCGCGAAGAGCTTTTCCAGAATCGCGGCGGCTTGTTTGCGATTGGCGAAGGTCTCATCATCGTGGGGTTCGGAGGCCAGCAGCGAAAGTGCGTAGAAGACGGCGGCTTCGTGGTCGTCGGGGTAAGTCTCGTAAACTTTCTTCATCGCATTCGAGTAGGCCTTCGCGCGCGAGTCGTGGTCGAGTTTGCTCGAGTTGCTGTAGAAAGTGCTGACGGCCGCGATATACGCGCGCTCTCGGGGCGTCAGCCGGCCTCTCTTCGCTTGGCGCGATTCCTCCAGGCCGCGGCTGATGACTTTGGCATCGGGCTGGTTCCAGAGTTGATGCCAAAGGCTCATAGCGACTCCCCAGTGCGCCATGCCGCAGTGCGGGTCCTCCTTGCTGATCTGGATGAATTCCTTTTCGGCTTCTTCGTACCAAAAGGAGTGCAGCAGCGCGACGCCACGTTCGAAGGGCTTCTGAACCGGCGCGGCGCACGAAATCGGGAAGTGGACTGTCCCCAATTGCTCGGCGGTGAGGTCCTCATGATGGTGCTCTTGGTCGTCGGCGAGCGCGGGAAAGGCGAGCAGGATGGCGAAGAAAAGTAAGGATGCGATGCGTTTCATGGAAATCCCCACTGAAGCGTGAGTCTAGTAGAGGGTGTGAGCGAGGTCAAACCATGCTACTCACCGGTTTGAGCCGGCGCTTGCAGGGAGCCACCGCGGCGAAACAAGAACACCGGCACTCCCTTGGAGTGACCCAGTTGAGAGCCTTCAAATCCTTGACTCAAAAACCATCCTTGCGCCCAGGCGATAAACGTCTGATCCTCATCCCTCGCGACCAGCACAAACCTATCTGCAGGTTTCAGGATTTGCAGCGAGATCTGTTGCAGATAGCGGGCTGAATCAGGATTGACGTGATGCGGGAGGAGAATGATTCGGCCAGGCATCGGGTACTTGGCAATGGGGCATAGCAAGGGGCTATCCCTGTCGAGATCAATATCCCGATGAATCTTTGCGGTTTCGATGAGACCAACCCGAATCAAAACCGGCGTCGTCGGCAGAATGTTTGCAGCACGCACTGATTCAGCAGCTGCCCGCCAGTCCTCTTCATGTGGAAAGGCGGCAAGGTGGCGGCCAGCACTCGCGATTGATCCCATCACGAGGAAGATTGCGACAATCATCCGCATCCGCGGCGGATTCAGCAGCCTGATTCCGCAGCCCACAATCAGCGATAGAGCAGCAAAGGCGGGCAGATAGTATCGGGGAACAAAGACCTGGAAAGGCGTAAGACGAGCTATCATGAAAAGCCCGGCTACCGGAACGATCAGCCAGCTTGCAAAGAGCAACTTCGCGGAACGCGGCATTCCCGCCGTGATTGTGCCTGTCTTCTGGCACACCAGCCAGCCAGCTAGGATTCCGAGAAATATGCTAGCGGCAAGAATTTGCGGCATGAAGGACGCTATTAGCGTATGCATGTCTGGCGTGGTTTCGAAAGAAGAGACAGAAGATGTGCGATGTGCGAATAAAAAGTTCCACGCCAGCGGTGACAACAAAACGGCGATGAGAAAAGCCGCGAAGATCAGATCTTTGACGCGGATTCGGTGTTCCGACCGCCAGACGTAGATCCCATAAGCCAGCAAGACCACGTACACTGCCGCAAATAGATAATGGAAGTAAGGTATGGCCGCAGTGGTCAGCACGAAGCCGATCATATTCCGCGGTCTCCGCCCATGTAACCAACGGACCAACTGCAGGACGCTGGCGACTACGAGCGATAGTGCAATTCCGTAGGGTCGGGCGTTGGTGGCTGCTTCCGCAGCGATGGGATGCAAGGAGGCGAAGACGACAACCACGAGGATTCCGGCCTCTCTGTCGAGAAAGTGCTCTCCCAGTCGGAAGAGCAGCCACGCAGTCAGCACCGTGGCGAACACCGAGGGCAACCTCAAAGCCACTTCGCTAGGTCCTGCAATCCGGATCACGGTGGCCGCCAACATCGTATAGAGCATGTTCTGGCCCGGCCAGAATTGGCTGCGTGCAATGGAGGCCGCCACCCCTTTGTAGGCACTCCAATAGGTGACCAACTCGTCCAGCCAAAAACTTGAAGATAGAGGAAGGAACCAGAGACGAAAACTCACCAGACACGCGAGAGCCACGAGGACTCGGCTGTGATAGGGGCGTAGGTAGGAACGACTCGCGAGTTCTTGCCGCGGTAATTCAATCGGAGAAATCTGCTTGGCTGACGTCACAACGCACCGCAAAGGCTTCAATTCTGACACAAAACGCGCCGTAGATTGCGATTCTGAAGAAGGCGCTGGGAAAGTGAGATGGCTTTCTTGACTTCGGCTGATGCCAGCTAGTCGGCGCGGAGCTTCGGCCAGCGATTAGCCTTTCGAGCCGAGAACTCTGAAGACGTTGCTGACTACGCGGTCACAACGAGTGGCATGGAACTGAAAGGACTGAACGGCAGTCGCGCCAACTCTTACATACAGGTGCTTGCGCAAAGCAGCGCGAGCGCGGTGCAGTCGAACTTTGACGTTCTCCACACTCAAGTTCAGGCACTCCGCCGTTTCCTCGGTACTCATCTGTTCGACGTCGCGCAACATGAGGACCGAACGGTACTCTTCTTTTAGCTCCAGGATCGCTTTTTCCAGCACCGTGCCAAGTTCCCGATCGGAAGCCTGCTGTTCGGGGCTGCGGTCCGTAGACGAAAGTGATCTCATGACATCTCTCCCGGACTCCTCCAATTTGTCCAGTGACTCAAATCGCGAATGACGGCGAGACCGCGCCAACGCCTCGTGAACAGCAATTCGCGTCAGCCAAGTGGAAAACTTGGCTCGGCCCTCGAAGTCAGCCAGGTGCTGGTACGCGCGAACGTATGCATCCTGCATAACGTCTTCCGCTTCGGTGTCATCGCGCAGGATAGCTCGCGCCACACGATAGAGCCGCTGGTTGTGGCGCCGCATCAAGAGTTCATAGAGGGCCGTTGCTCCAGTCAGTACGCGGCTGACGACTTCTTCGTCGCTCCAAGCTTCTTGCTTAGCCTGATCAAGCAGTGATGCGGTCGCCATTGTGTCCTCTATTGACTTGCCTTTTCCATATTAGGCCTACAGAGTTGCCAACGCACGAAAGGTTACAGGCCCCCACCCAAACTTCTTCGCGTATTTTTTCCAAACTCTTCTGATAAGTCTGTAACCTTCCGCAGCCCGCTTTGCTCAAGGTATTGGATAGGGAAGTGTGCAATCGAACGAAGCTCAAGTCTGAATTGATTCCCCTGCCATCAAGGACGATCGACACTTCAGTCGCTCCCCTGTTACTCCCCGGGAGGGTGAATATATGAATCATCGCAAGATTCTTGTGGTCGCAGTATTAGCAGCCTGCTGTGTTGTGCTACTGGCGCAACAAAGGCGAACTTTCTCAAGCTCTGGTGCGGTCTCAGCATCGGACAATGCCATTGTCGGCAGTGCCACGGATGTGGTCGCTCAAGGCCGGGACGTTTTCCGCTTCGATACCTTCGGCGATCAAGCTTTCTGGGGGGATTCGCTTAGGTTGCATCAGGCGATCGAGGGATCCAAGTTCGGAGGTGTTGGTCCTGGCGTCAGCCCGAGGACCGCGCTGGCGGTGGGCCTGAAAGTCGACGTAGACGCTCTTCCGGCGACAGTAGTCGAACAACTGAAAGCGGGCAAAGTAAACTTGGATGATCCTGCCGTCACTCTTGCCCTTCTCAAGCTAAATTCGGTGGTCGGAATCACGGGATTCTTCAATCCGGATGGAAGTTTGAAATCAGCGGGAATTCAGTGTGCGCTTTGCCACTCGGTCGTCGACAACTCCCTGGCACCGGGCATTGGACACCGGCTCGATGGTTGGGCGAACCGCGATCTCAACGTAGGCGCTATCGTCTCGCTTGCCCCCAATTTGCAGCCATTTGCCCGCCTGCTGGGCGTCGATCAGGCCACAGTGCGCCAGGTGCTTCAGAGTTGGGGCCCCGGCCACTTCGACGCAGAACTGGCCTTGGACGGAAAGGCATTTCGTCCTGATG
>Ga0070732_10001287_pt1 | contig 13791 bp, 11 predicted proteins | sample Coa_R1_5_FD_66449 | JGI IMG/M metagenome (GOLD analysis project Ga0070732, IMG submission 66449) | Surface soil microbial communities from Centralia Pennsylvania, which are recovering from an underground coalmine fire - Coalmine... | ecosystem: Environmental > Terrestrial > Soil > Unclassified ...
ATTTATCTACAAGAATGCAAACGGTGCATCATACGCGGCGAGCGCGGACGCCGCAAGAGCCAACGAGACGTCATTCCTCCGCTTTTGTGGGGGCATTGCGGGTTTAGTACTCCACTGACTCCCTGCTGCGGGCAGCCTCCACTCCTCTCGCCGGGTGCTCTTTGTCGACTAACCATTTACAATCCTTGCGGCAACCGGCCATCGAGAAATTCTCCTGCCTTCCCAAAGTCCGATCTCTGTCGCGGTGGTGGGCGTGGGCGTCTTTGGACGAAATCATGCCCGAGTCTACAAGGAACTGGAACAACAAGGGGAACCGGTGCGGTTGGTCGGAGTGGTCGATCCGGACACCGCCCGGGCCGACGCCGTCGCGCGCGAGTTCGGATGCAAGGCGTTTGGCTCGGTCATGCAGTTGGTCACCACCCACAGCGAGGTACAAGCGGCCTCGATCGCGGCTCCGACGGTGCAACATCTTCCGGTTGCGACGGAATTGATGAGAGCAGGCGTCGACGTTCTCATTGAGAAGCCGCTGGCGGCGGATTTGAGTGAGGTAGAAGAACTGGCGAAACTCGCCGCGGCGCACAAAAGAATCGTGCAGGTCGGGCACCTTGAAAGGTTCAATCCGGCAGTGCAGGCAACCTTGCCCATCCTGACCCAGCCGATGTTTTTCGAAGTGCACCGGCTGAGTGTGTTCACTCCGCGATCGCTCGATGTCGACGTCGTGCTCGATCTGATGATTCACGATCTCGATATCGTGCTCGCTTTTGCCAAGTCTCCGGTGCGAGAAGTGCGGGCCGTTGGATTGCCGGTGCTTTCTGGCAAGGTCGACATCGCCAATGTCCGGCTGGAGTTCGAGTCCGGCTGCATCGCCAACTTCACGGCCAGCCGGGTTTCGACCGAGCGCGTACGCAAGCTGCGATTCTTCCAGCCGCGTCAGTATGTCTCGCTCGATTACGGGCGCCAGGAGGTGCTGGTATTCACGGTGGGTTCCGACGGCGCTTCGGCGGGGACACCGTCGGTTAATCCGCAGATTGGCGTCAATAAGATTGCGGTGGCGGCCGAAGAGCCGCTGCATGCGGAATTGAAGTCTTTTCTGCGCGCGGTGCGTCAGAGGTCGAGCCCTGTCGTATCGCTGGAAGACGGCCGCCGTGCACTTGGACTGGCGCTCGAGATTGTGGGAGCGATTCGCGAGCATGGGAAGAAGGTGGGGCTAGTGGGTAGGGCAAAGAATTAGGCAACGAGTTTCCCTCCGGTCCGCTCGGCTTCGCTATCGCGGGACAGCCGAGGCGGCTGTCGCTACGGGATTCCTCCCGCTTTTACATATGTTTACAGACCTAAGGCGCGCATGAAATCTGGGGAGCAGAATCCCGCGAAAGATGCGAAAATAGAGACACCTTGGTTGTAGAGCAGCGCGCACCGTTGACAGCACTTCCACGACAGTCGGATGCAACGCCGCGACTGCATTTCGTGTCTAACGACAGGCGGATACAGCTAAGTCCTATTAGCTAAACCAACGCATGCCGATCACGCAAATTCCATTCCAGGACCCGGTCGCCCCACCTGAGAAGAGCCAACCCGAGCAGTTGGGACTCTACGACCAAGAGGACTGGGAAACCGCTTACCGCGAGCTGGATGCTCGGGTGCCCCACCTGCTGATCCAGCTGCAAGACGATTTGCAGCGCTCGCGGCGGCGGGAAGCGGCGTGGATTTCGATCATCGGGCACTTGCTGATCTTCATCGTGCTGTGGAACCTCCCACTGATCGAGAAGACTGTTGGGTGGCATCGCACGGTGATTATCCCGGTGAATCCCTTGCAGGACAAGAATGTCACGTACCTGCCCTTGCCGCCGGACGCACAGAAGCTCACGCATAAGCCGAACACGAACATCGCCTCGGACAAAGACCGAATCGCGACGTCGAAGCATCCGCAGCTGGATCCTAAGGAATTGAGGAAGATTCTGGCGACGCCGCCTCCGGGCCGGCCGGGTCCAAGCGGCCCATCTGCCGCACAGCCTTCTCCGGCGCAGCAGGCGATGGCACAGAATCCGCCGTCGATTCAGCAACAGCAGCAGCAGACGACACAGCGTCCGCAGTTTGAGAGCAACCAGACGGCACAGTTGCAGACGCCTCCGCAACCGAAGAATTCATTCAGCAAATATGCGGGTGGGATGACTGCCGGTTCGGCGATTCAGCAGGCAGCAGAAGCGGCGGCCGCGAATCGTGGTGCTGGAGGAGGCGGGCAAGCAGGCGACTTCGGGCTGGGCACCGGAGCGCATGGGAAGCAATATGGTGCTTACGACGTTCTTAGTGACACGCAGGGAGTCGACTTCGGTCCCTACCTGGAGCGCGTCCTGCAGAACGTGCGGGAGAATTGGTATCACCTGATTCCGGAATCTGCTGAGATGAAGAAGGGAAAGCTGGCGATTGAGTTTGCAATTACCAAAGATGGAAAAGTTGCCGATATGAGACTCGTGTCTTCTTCCGGTGATGTTGCGCTCGATCGGCCGGCGTGGGGCAGCATCACGGCATCAAATCCGTTTCCGCCGCTGCCCAACCAGTTCAACGGCCCTTATCTTTCACTGCGATTTCGCTTTTATTACAACCCTGACAAAGCGGACCTGCAGTAGGATCCTAGAGCAGATCCGTCGTATACCACTTTTCCTGCCGCATCTCTAATTCGTCTCAAGAAATCTAATGAAGAGGATGGGGGAAGATCGCGTGGAGAAAATGCCTGTCTTGTTCGTCGGCCATGGATCGCCGATGAACGCAATCGAACACAATGCCTTTACCGAGTCGATGAACGCTTTGGGGGCACGTCTGCCGCGGCCCAAGGCCGTGTGTGTAGTGTCGGCGCACTGGGTGACACCGGGCACGCAGGTGCTGAAGTCGAAGCATCCGCGGACCATCCATGATTTCTATGGATTCCCGAAGCCTCTGTACGACGTGCAGTATCCAGCACCGGGAGCGCCGGAAGAGGCAGAGAAAGTCGCCAGCGATCCGGAGATCGTGAAAGATGAGACGTGGGGACTCGATCACGGGGCGTGGAGCGTATTGCGGCACATGTATCCGAAGGCGGATGTACCCGCATTTCAGCTGAGTCTGGACGAACGGCGCGGATTCAAAGAGCACCTGGAACTGGGACGGGAGATTCGCAATCTTCGCGAGCGCGGGGTGCTGATTCTGGGCAGCGGGAATATCGTGCATAACTTGGGCCGGATCGATTGGGACAATCCGCACTCAGCATACGACTGGGCTCGTGAGTTCGACGCCAAGGTTAAAACGGCAGTCGATCTGCACGATGTTGGCTCGCTCGCAGAGCCGCAGAAGTGGGGTAAGGCGCTGTTGGCGACGGCACATCCTACCGTCGAGCACTATCTGCCGCTGCTTTATTGCATGGGCAGCACCGATGAGCAGGACGCGGTGTCGTATCCGTATGAAGGATTCGATTTCGGCAGTATCTCGATGCGGGCGGTGCTGTTTGGAGATTCTAATGTGTCTCCTCAGTAGTCAGCCAAAGCCCTCGTGAACTCGGACTAGCTAATGTTTCCCCGCTGTCTTGGTGCTCCCGCCAGACGTTTCCTGGAAATCAGGATCTCCCAACTGCCATAGCAAAAACGAGTATTGATCGGTGAGCAAGTTTGTGTGCTGGGTTCGAGTGGCACCGATTCCACCGTGGCCTGCGTCGTAGTCGACTCGCAGAAGGATCGGCCTGCCGCTGGAACTCGCAGCCTGCAGGCGCGCGGTCATCTTATTCATCTGCCAGGGATCGACGCGCGGATCGTTGATGCCGGTGGTCAGCAATACGGCGGGATATGCGGTCTGATCTTTAATGCGGTGGTAGCCACTGATGCTGAGCAGATGATGAAAATCCTGCTCATCCTTGACCGTACCGAATTCGGGGATATTCGCCGGCCCATTGACCTGTAATTCGGCGCGAAGATCGTCGGACATGCCGACGTTGTCGAGCGCTGCGCCAAAGAGGTCCGGGCGCCCCGTGATGGCGCCGCCGATGGTGATTCCGCCGGCACTGGTGCCTTCACCAGCCAGGTGCTGCGGGGAGGTGTACTTGTGCTCGATCAGATATTGAGCGCAGGTGATGAAGTCGGTAATGGTGTTGAGCTTCGTGGCCTTGCGGCCACCGTTATGCCAATCCTCGCCATACTCACCGCCACCACGGATATGGGCGACCGCAACCACGCCACCGCGCTCCAGCCACGCGAGAGACGCCGGATCAAAGCCCGGGTCATAAGTAATTCCGTAGGAGCCGTATCCATGCAGAAGCGTTGGGTGAGAGCCGTCGAGCTTAAGTCCGCGCTTGTGAACGATGGAGAGCGGCACCAGGGTTTCATCCGTCGCTTTGGCTTTGACCTCTTCCGATTCGATCCCGGAAAAGTCTACGGGTGAGGGCGGAACAATCTTTGTGTCGGCAACCTGGTTTGTCTTGGGATCGTAATGCAGGTACACGGGTGACTTGGTCCACGAAGCAGCGCGCACGTACACGCCCGGCTCGGCCGCGTTGACGAATAGTTCCTCAATAGCGCCGTCGAAGGGCAACGGAACTGGCTTGGCGGCTCCACCTTCGAACGGCATGCGGAAGAGGCGGCCGATGCCACCATCGAGCTTCTGCACGTAGACCGCATCGGCGGCAACGCCGACGCCCACTACGACCGCTTCGGATGGGGCGGTCACGACCTCAGCCGTTTGAAAGTTTCCATCCGCAAGATTCAGGCGGACAACTTTGAACCGCGGCGCATTGTGGTGGGTCACGAGGTAGAGCTGGTCGCCGTGAATATCGAAACCGGTGGAGTCGTCAGGGACGTCGGCGATCTTGCGCCATGGGGCGCCGGCGTCGTGAATGTCTGCAACATTGGCGGCATAGATTGTGAGCTCGTTTTGTACGCCATGGGCATCGACTGCGAGGGCATACTTCGATCCGACGGGCAGAGCGACAAATGGGAAGTCACTCTCGCCAATCGAAATCGAAGAAGAGAGGCCGTTGCCGAAAATAGGAGCGTCCTTGTCGGGGTCATCGGCCAGGTGATGGAGATAAGCGCGACTGTTCAGGTAGTAGGAGGTGCGAGGCTCGTCCGGGCCAAGCTTACGCAGGCGATTGTAGAAGAAGGAGCGGTTGTCGGGCAGCCAGGCGATGGCGCCGAACTGGGCGCGATCAATGTGCTCGCCAAGTTCCTTGCCCGTGGCGGCGTCAAGTACGTGCAGGACGGCGTTCTCGGATCCGCCGGGCGCGATTCCGACGGCAACGAGCTTTCCGTCGGGCGATGGCGTGTAGTAATCGATCGAGTAATGCACTCCGTTGGCTGTGAGCGTTTCTGGATCGAGCAGGAGGCGCTCTGTCGCGTTGGATCCGTCCCGCGTGTAGAGTCTCTGGTTGTCCTGGCCGGGCGCGCGCTTCAGATAGAACCAGCGGCGGCCATAGGACTGGAAAGAACTCACTCGAACCCCAGTGTCGTCGAGTTGTGCGATGCGGGCCCGCAGCTTCTCGCGTCCAGGAACGCGGTCGAGGACGGCGCGCGTGTAGTCGTTTTGCGCTTTCATCCAGGCGGAGACTTCGGGACTCTTCAGGTCCTCCAGCCAGCGATAGGAGTCAACGATCCTCGTTCCGAAGTATTCGTCGGTGACCTCATGCGTGGGTGTTGCTGGAGGCTTGGGCACCGTTGAGGAGACAAGGGTTTGTCCCGACAGAGTGGCGTTCAAAGCGAGTGAGAGTACAAAAAGAGTGATGGAGCGGGCAGGCATACGACCGACCTCCCTTTTGCCGCGAAATGGCGGCAGCGATTTTATACCTTGTTTACGCGCCGCTGAACGGCGCGACCCTGGGGTCTACGGCCCGAATCGCAGACGGAACGCGATCGCGGTCTTGGTAAGTCCATTTCTGCGGCCGGTGCTCTCAATCACAGCCCTACCACACTCGGCAGCGATTCTCATTCACCATCGGCTGACCTGCTTTGCAGTGAAACGCCTCCTGGAATTGCGGCATGTTGGAGACGACTCCGTTGGTCCGGTACTTCTCTGGGGAGTGGGGATCGATGGTCGCACGCATGCGTTTGCTTTCATCGCGGACGTGGCCGCACCAGCTCTGCCCGTAACCTACGAAGAAGCGCTGGTCCGGAGTCAGGTCATCGATCGGGTCCAGCTTCTGGCCTTTTGTGTCGTCCTTCCACGCCATGTACGCGAGCAGAAGTCCGCCGAGGTCGGCGACGTCTTCGCCTAGCGTCAGCATGCCATTGATCTTGATGTCGTCGATGATTACGTACTTCGAGTACTGGTCGGAGATGCAGCTGGCGCGCTTCTCGAATTCCTTTCCGTCAGCGTCCGTCCACCAGTCGCGCAGGTTACCCTGGGCATCGAACTGGCGGCCTTCGTCGTCGAATCCGTGAGTCAGTTCATGGCCAACGGTGCCGCCGGTATCGCCATAGTTCGGAGCGGCGTCGGAGTTGGGGTCAAAAGCCGGAGGCTGCAGCACGCCAGCCGGGAAGTTGATGTCGTTCATCTGCGGATTGTAGTAGGCGTTGACCGTAGGCGGAGTCATGTCCCACTCACCCTTGTCGACGGGCTTGCCGATCTTTCCCAGTTGGCGATCGAATTCGAACTGGCGCGCCCGTTCGACGTTGCCGAGGTTGTCGCCGCGGACGATTTCGAGTTTCGAGTAGTCGCGCCATTTATCGGGATAGCCGATCTTGTTGGCCATGGCGTGCAGCTTGGCAAGTGCCTGCTGCTTCGTGGCTGGAGACATCCAGCTCAGGCTGTGGATGTCCTGCTCCATCGCGCCGCGAATCTCTTTGACAACGGTCAGTGCCTGTTCTTTCGCTTTGGGACTGAAATATTTCTCGACATAGGCCTGCCCCAGAGCCTCGCCGAGATAGTCGTCAGCGTATTCCGTGCAACGCTTCCAACGCGGCTTCAGCTCCTGCTGCCCCTGCAGCGTCTTGCCATAGAACGCAAAATTCTCGTTCAGGAATGGCGAAGAAAGTTGCGGGGCGCTGGCATGCACTAGGTGCCAGCGGAGATAGGTCTTCCATTCGTCCAGGCTGTCTTTTGCGATCTCGTCATTCAGGGTCTTGAAGAAATCCGGGACAGCCACATTCAACGACGAGATAGAGGGCAAACCGACTTTGGCGAAGTAAACCTGCCACTGGAATTCCGGGGAAATCTTCACGAGCTCGCCGTTGGTTAACTTGTGATCCAGTTTCTTGGGATCGCGCCGATCGACCCGAGTCATCGAACCTTTCGCCAGCGCGGTCTCGATGCGCATTACCGCTTGCGCCTCCGAAGCGGCCTTGTCAGCACTGTCGCCGAGAAGTTGGAACATCTTCTGCACGTGGGCCACGTAAGCCTTCCGCAACTCTCCCGACTTCGCATCAGTCTTGAGGTAATAGTCGCGGTCAGGAAGGCCGAGTCCGCCCTGATCGGCATTGGCGACAACCTGGGAGGCATCGCGAAGGTCCTGAATCGACTCGAAGCGGAACAGCACATTGTCGGTTGCCATGGCCGAGGCAACGTCGGCGAGTTCGGATTTCGAGCCGATTTTCGCGATTCGATTCAGTTCCGGCTTGAGCGGTTCGATGCCTTTGTCTTCGACAGCCTTCTCGTCCATGCACGAGGCATAGTAGTCGCCGATTTTCTGGTCCACCGGCTTTCGACCCGGATCCGGTGCGGATGCTGCCTCCAGGATGCTGCGCAACTTCGTTTTGTTCTCGTCTTCCATCTTCGAGTACAGATCCCATGAAGCCTGGTCGGACGGAATCGGATTGTTCTTGATCCATCCTCCACACGCATAGGCAAAGAAATCGACGCACGGATCGATGCTGCGGTCCATCGCAGTCAGGTCGAGCACGGGTGTGTACTTCTCGTTGCTGGCTTGCTGGGCATCCGCCAGACCAAAACAGAAGACGACTGCGAGCATAATACTGCTCATACGCAGAGTTGCCATGTAGGACTCCCTCGTTGGATAAAAGCAAATTTCGAGACCCCAAAGTATAAGCTTGTCCGTGCAGGCGCAAGTGCCCCCGCGAACGGCGCCCGCAGATCCGGCGCTACCCTTTTCGCAAATGAATGGAGCCGTCGCCGGTACGAATCGTCAACAGGCTGCCGCCGCCGTTGAGCTTCCCGTGAATATCATTCTGGCGAATCTTCCCTTCGGTCGTGACCGGCATGTCGAGATCGATGTGGCCGTCGCTGGTATGCAGGTCAACATCGGCGGCGAGGTCGCCCGGAACTTCCAGAGAGACGCTGCCGTCGCCTGTTTCCAGCCTCCAGTTTCCAGTTAACGAGGAGCCGTTCCTGGCGCGCACGTCGACATGACCGTCGCCGGTCTTGAGCGCGAGTTCGTCGAAACGGCCGCTGGCCTGTATGTGCCCATCGCCAGTCGTCGCGTGCAATTTACCATCGACGCCATCGAGGTTGATGGAACCGTCTCCCGTGTGCAGGTCCATCTCGCCCTTGAGTCCGCCAACCTCGATCTTGCCATCGCCGGTGCGGAAGTTCACTTTGCCCTCGCGCGGCATCTGGATGATGATTTCAACTTTGTGCGATCCCCAGTCGACGTTGAAGTTGTGATGCGGATAGTGCACGTCGATTTCCACCGAATCCCCGGTCTGGCGTTCTTCGACGCGAATGCCACCCTCGCCGATCTTGTAGCGGGTGGTGATGACCTTGGCCTCGATGGTGTTCTGATCCCATGTGGTGACACGGATGTTGGCATCCGAGGTTTCGACGCGCAGGTCAGGCTTGCCGCTGATGTTGTAGGTTTTTGACCATTCGTCAGCGCGGGCGGGAAAAACTGCAATCGCGAAGGTGAAGATTGTCAGTGAAAGACGGACGACAAGTGATTTCATGGAGTCCTCCGGCGGGGAGACACACCTTGGCCCCGCCCTGTTAGACGTGGTTACGGTGAATCGGTGAGGTTAGTTCCATCCAACCGTTTTTCGGGTGAAGCGGGCCGAAGATAAGCCAGCCGGATCAGCGTCCGCTCGGAGAAAGGCAGGTACAGCAAACCAGCGCTGGCGGCGAATGCCGCTCCCAGGCCAATCTTCTCCATCAAGAGAAACGGCGCGATAGCCCACAGCTGATCGAGAGCCAGGACGAAGGGAAAGATGCGGCGGAATTTCTCGTCCAGACGCTGGTAGTCAAAGCCTACCGCCGACAGGAGATAGCAGCGCAGCGGAATCCCGACACCGGCCGTGACCATAACGGCTGCGGCGAGCGTGTTGGCGGCCCACAAGGGCAGAAAAGAGTCCGCGATTCTTTGAATTTCACGCAGGCGAAACAAGGCCGCGAGATAAAAGCACAGATACATAACCTGGATGAGCGCGAACAGTCCGCGCGTCAGGCCGCGACGAGGGATCGGGACACCGAGTTCCGGATGCAGCGTGGCCGCAGGCGGAACAGGCTCTTGAGGCGCAGGTTGGGCGGGAGCGGCCGCGCTCTCGGCAACAGCGTTCGCCGAGGGGAGCTGAACCGGAGCCTGCACGGGAGCGATAAATCGATATCCGCGCCGGGCGAGAGTCTCCACGTAGCGGGGACTCGAGGCGGAATCTCCGAGGGCTTCCCGCAGCTTGTTGATGGCGGTGTTCAGGCTGTGATCGAAGTCGACGAAGGTGTCGGATGCCCACAGTTTCTCGCGCAGTTCTTCGCGAGTCACCACGTCGCCCGCGCGTTCCAGGAGAAGAGTCAAGACCTGAACCGGCTGGCCCTGCAGACGGAGTTTCGCGCCGCCCTTGCGAAGTTCGCCTGTGTTGAGGTCGAGCTCGAAGACTCCAAAACGCGCGATCCGGTTGTTGTTTGGCTGCACGGCCATGGACGACGCCGTAGTTTAGCACCGCGGGCGCTAGTCCTAATCTGAGGAAGTTTGTGGAGACAGCCGCCTTCGGCTGTCCGGCCGCACGAGCGGCCGTCTTTGCCGGTTGCGCCGGAAATTCAGTGATAACGGACTGATCGACTAGGGAGGGCACTGCTTTCATGGCAGTGCAAGCAAGAAAAGTCGCCCTTCGGGCGACGGACAGCCGAAGGCGGCTGTCCCCACACAATCTAGCGATAAGCTAACCTACACCTCACAATGGCTTCCCCAAGCGTCTACAATATCCGCGTGTCCCCTCCACTGCCCCACGACGACGCCGAGCATCGCCACCATCGCCATGCGGTATATGCCTCGGAAACCACCGGGCTGCTCCTGATTGCTTTTGTGCTGCTTGTGCTCACTCTGGTTCGGTACTGGCATGAGATCCATTGGAGCCTGCGCTGAACGTGGCTCCCGAACCTGCTGAAACCACTTCTTCTGATCCGTTGCTGGTAGTCATCCTCGGACCTACTGCCAGCGGGAAGACGGCTTTGTCGTTATCCCTTGCCGAGAAGTTCCAAGGCGAGATCGTCAATTGCGATTCGGTCGCCATGTACCGTGAGTTCGACATCGGGACGGCCAAGCCGAGTCTCGCTGAACGCGCCCGCGCGCCGCACCATCTTTTTGATTGTGTCGATCCTTCGCAAGATGTGACTGCGGGAGAGTATGCGCGGCAAGCACGGCAGGTGTTGCAGGAGATCAAGTCGCGTGGGCATTTGCCAATTGTTGTCGGCGGGACGGGGCTATACCTCCGGGCCTTGCTGGAAGGGCTGTTTGCCGGGCCGCAGCGCTCCGAAGAATTGCGGGAACACCTGCGGGAAAGGGCGGCGCGGCGAGGCTCGCCGTATCTCCATAGAATCTCGTCGCGGCTGGACCCTGCGACCGCGGAGAAGATTCATCCCAACGATACGCCGAAGCTGATTCGTGCCATCGAGGTATGCCTCACGTCGCGGCAGAAGGTGTCGGAACTCTGGGAGCAGGGCCGTGATCCGTTGCGAGGATTCCGTATCCTGCGTCTGGGACTCGACCCCGACCGCGCTGCGTTGTATGCGAGCATCAACCAGCGCGCGCAGCAGATGTTCGAAGGCGGTTTGATCGAGGAGACCAAGAAACTGATTGGGAAGTATGGTTCCCGGGCGCGGCCGCTAGGTTCTTTGGGGTATAAGCAAGCTGCGCAATTCCTGCGGGGAGAACTTACTCGCGAGCACGCTCTGTCGATGATTCAGCAGGCGCATCGCAATTACGCCAAACGCCAGATGACCTGGTTCCGGCGCGAACCTGAAGTGATGTGGTTCCATGGCTTCGGAGAGGACCCGGAGATCAAACAAAGTGTCGGCTCCGTGGTGGCGAGGTCTCGCTCGGGCCCCACGGCATCGGAATAAGAATGCCTCAGTGATCCTCTGTGTTGTCTGTTTTGCTCACCACAGAGGACACAGAGGTTCACAGAGGCTGAAGGCTAGCTCATCCAAGACCTGGCCCCCGCCCCTCTGCTATCGTTCCTGCATGGCGAAAATCTTAACTGTTCCGCTTCTTGCCCTCATTCTCTGTGTATCTGTATCTGCAAAAGATAAGCAACAACGTCCAAGTCCAATTCACCATAGCAGTGCGGGCGACAAGTGGGCGGAGAAGACGCTAAAGAAATTGAGCGTTGAGGAAAAGGTTGGCCAGCTTTTCATGATCTGGTGCCGCGCAACCTTCTTGAATTTAGAGAGTCCGGAATATCTGGAGCTGCGCGATGACATGCAGAAGTATCACGTGGGGTCCTTCGCCATGACTGTCCATGTGGACGGCCCGCTTCTCCTGCGTACCGGGCCCTACGAAGCAGCAGAACTGCTCAACCGCCTGCAGAAAGATTCGAAGCTGCCGTTGCTGTTCGCCGCGGATTTCGAGCGAGGAGTCGCTACCCGGCTGGTCGGCACGACCAACTTTCCGCATGCGATGGCCTTCGGCGCGGATGGAAAGCGGGAAGATGCCGAAGCTTTCGGCCGCATCACGGCGCAGGAAGCCCGCGCCGTGGGCGTGCACTGGAATTTCTTTCCCGATGCGGATGTGAATTCGAATCCTGCCAATCCGATCATCAACACGCGCTCATTCGGAGAAGATCCCAAGCAGGTCGGCGACCTGGTTACGGCCTACATCAAAGGCGCGCACGCCGGCGGAATGCTCACCACGGTGAAGCATTTCCCCGGCCACGGCGATACTGCGACAGACTCGCACCTCGGCGTCGCCAGCGTGAATGTAGATCGCGCCCATCTCGAATCCATCGAATTGCCGCCCTTCAAGCAGGCAATTGCCGCCGGCGTCGATTCTGTGATGGTCGCGCATGTCACGGTCCCGGCGCTCGATCCCGATCCCAACCACGTGGCTACCATCTCCAGCAACGTGGTCTCCGACCTGCTCGAAAAGCAACTCGGATTCAAGGGCATCATCGTGACCGACGCTCTCGATATGGCCGGGCTGACTCACCTGTTTGCCAACGACATTGGCCGGGCCGCGGTTGAGGCCTTCAAAGCCGGCAACGACCTGCTGATCATTCCGGCGGACCTGCCGGCTTCGTACAAGTCGATGGTCAAGGCCGTGAATTCCGGCGAGATTTCCCGGGAGAGGCTCGACCGGTCCGTCTTCAAGATCCTGAAAACAAAGGGAGCGCTGGGCCTCAATGATTCCCGCACGGTTGATCTGAAGACCATCGCGAGTACCGTCGGCATGCCCCAGGACATCGCGTTCGGACAGCAGGTAGCCGACGCTGCGATCACCCTGGTGCGCGACAACGGGAAGATGCTTCCCTTGAAATCGAAGGGAACCGCGAAGGGGGCCCTTCCGTATATGACCAAAGAGGAGACGCATAACGACGTTGTGGCCGTGCTGTTCTCGGACGACGTCCGCTCGGAGTCGGGCCGCGCGTTCGGACGCGAGTTTCATGCTCGCATTCCGGACTCGCGCGTCATTTACGTAGACCCCAGAATTGCCGCCGGTATGAGCGATGAGGTCCTCAAAGCAGTCGATGCGGCGCAGACGGTCGTTGCCGCCGTGTACGTGATCCCGACACCGGGCAAGGTCGGGAATTCGGTCGGCATGGCCGATGCAACTGGAACGCTTTTGCAGCAGGTGCTTGATCGCGCTGCGCAGAAGACGGCGGTGATTGCCGTGGGGAATCCTTACCTGGCCAGCAACTTTCCCAAGATCGAAAATTACATGTGCACATTTTCCAACGCGACGGTTTCCGAGGTGGCGGCGGTCAAAGCGCTTTTCGGAGAGATTCCGATTCGTGGCCATCTTCCGGTCACGATTCCCAACGTCGCACAGCGCGGTGCTGGGCTGGAGCGTCCGGCGCAAGTTGCCAAGTGAGGAGCGGGCAATGAGCAGAACTCAACATCGATTGAATGGCGTTGCATTCATGATGGTTGCAATCCTGCTTCTGTCGGCGTGCAGCATCAACGTGAAGAAAGAGAAGGACGGGCAGGACAAGCAGGTCGACATCAGCACGCCCGTGGGCGGCATTCACGTCAGCAAGGGAGTGAACCCGGAAGATGTCGGGATTGCGGTCTACCCGGGCGCGACGCTGAAGGAGCAGGGCAACGGCGAAAACAAGAGCGCGAATGTGAACCTCTCGAGTTTCGGATACGGATTGAGAGTTGTCGCGCTGGAATATGAGTCCACAGATTCGCCCGAAAAAGTGGTAGCGTTTTACAAAGGTCAACTGAAGAAATACGGTGACGTACTGGTGTGCCATACGACCGGGATGAACGTGAATGCAGGCGTCAGGAAACACGATGACAGCTCGCATGAACTCACCTGCGAGGGCGACAGCGGCCACAATATTGAACTCAAGGTCGGCACGAAAGAGAATCAGCACATCGTCGCCGTCGAGCCCTCGGGAAGCGGCTCGAACTTCTCGCTGGTGTATGTGCGGACCCACGGGAAAGAAGCCGAGATTTAAG
>Ga0070732_10001290_pt1 | contig 13780 bp, 9 predicted proteins | sample Coa_R1_5_FD_66449 | JGI IMG/M metagenome (GOLD analysis project Ga0070732, IMG submission 66449) | Surface soil microbial communities from Centralia Pennsylvania, which are recovering from an underground coalmine fire - Coalmine... | ecosystem: Environmental > Terrestrial > Soil > Unclassified ...
CTCCCGAGCGTCATCTCCGCCCCCCTCGGCCTCGGTTCCCACCCGGTGATGTTCGTCGATGCCCTGGTCGTCAATCCGCATTGCACCGGTCCGTGCCTGGTCAACGCCATGCAGTTCATCGACTTCATGTCGCAGCTCGGCACGCGCAACCTGATCGCCTTCAGCCAGGATTCCCCGGCGCCGACCTTCCCGCGCTACCTGCTCCAGGCAAGGACCGACTTCTACCAGGATGCGCTGGCGCGGAACGACCCCTTCTATCCCTCGTTCTGGCAGATCGTCCGGGCGGCGGTGGCGTTCCCGAACCAGGGCTTCACCGCCGACTACCTGACGCTGGGACCGGCGGTGCTGCAGGCCCTCGGCGGCAGCTCGGCCGCGCGGCAGGGACCGCCGTCTCTGCGGCAGCCGGGCGCCGGGCCCGGGGCGGCGGCCGCCGGCGGACGCGCGGCGTCGGCGTCGCCGTAGAGGCGGCGTCCTGGCGCGCCGTCGGCTTGTCCCCGACCCTGGCCCAGAGAGTGGTGGCCTCGTGCTCCTCGGCGCGGAGTGCGGCGAGCACCGAGGCGCAGCGATCGGTGGCGTCGGCGAAGGCGGCGTCGTGGCGGCCCGCTCGACCTTCTCGCCGAACCTCCCTGCAGGATGGGGATGGGGATGGAGATGGGGATGGGGAACGCCGCATCAGGTCTCCCGGGGGGCTCTCACCAGGGCCTGGGCGGCGTTGACGGGGTCCATGACGCCGCCGCCGGTCTTGACGTCGAGCATCTTCACCAGGTCCGCGAGGTCGGCGTACTGGATCGCCGCGCGCGATGCGGCGTTGCGCTGTCGCATCAAGGGCGTGGAGTGGTGCTCGACGCCCCAGCGTTCCGAGAGGCTGCCGCTACTGGAATTCGCGCCTCTCGAGATGGGAACGATGCGCAGGTAGGGGAATCCCTTGAGCCGCGCGACCCTGCGGTTCAGGACATGATCGAGCACGCGGCCGTGGAGAGGCTCCCGGGGGAACGCCTGCGAGTAGGCGCGCCGGTAGGCCGGGAAGTCGACATGGACCCAGACCTGACGCGGCGCATGCAGGATCGCCGCCGCCGGGAGCTGCCAGATGGGCAAGCGACGGTCTCGCTCCGGCGGGTCGTGCGCCTCGATCAGCAACGCCCGCGGCGGTGTGCCGCCGGCGAGCACCCCGGCGATCCGGCCGACGTAGCGCTGGATCGCGAGCTCGTCCCTGGCGCCCACCGCGATGTAGAGGCAGGGGGGCAGGCCGGACCGCCGGGGGATCCGGGCGCCTCCTCGTCAACTTCGCGAACGGTCATCTCTGAACGATCTGGTGCCGGCGCCGGCTGGTCCTCGCCGCGCTCCACGAGGACGGCGGGGAGCGCCGGTACCGCGCCCCTTTCGCTGGGTGGAGCGGCAGCGGCCTGCCTGCCGTGCACCGCGGCGTTCCGAGGAGGTGAGCCGGCTTGGACCGCTGGGTCCCATGGGCGCTGTCGCCGCCGAGGCGGCGACAAGGTTATGGGACTATTCACGGTTTTCGACGCGAGCGCTTCGGTCGTGAGAAAAACTGACGCAGGTCCGTCCATACGAGCGAGGAATCGCGCGGAGGTTGATGCGAGCTCGGAAGGATGTTGCGCCGAGCGAGCCGCCAGGTCAGGTTCCGCCAGTCCTCCGGAGCATCGGCATATCGCCATATCGCTGTTGCTTGGGTTCAATTCACGGTGCTAGGTTGTCGCTCGACCGAGCATCTTCACGTTGCGCGTCCCGACGAGGGAGGGGCGCCGTGTTGTCGCACCGCTCGAAGAGCGGACGGTGTGGTCGTCCATTCCGCCGCGTCGACGCCGCCGGCGAGCCGCTGTCACTTCGCCAGGAAGGGACTCTCTGTCATGCGCCTGTTACAAAGGATCTGGTCCGCTATCGAGGAGCCTCTTCATTTCCTGAAGCCGCTCCGCATGGTCGCAATCCCGATGGCCTTGCTGTTCTGGGGGCTCCTCTGGTCGGACCAAGGTCAGGACGCCGTTCGCACTCTCATCGAGGTTGACGAGAGGCTTATCAATTGGCACGCCAACGTGATTTTCTGCGCAATGGTCACGCTTGCGGCACTGCAGGTCTGGTACTGGTCGCGGCAGTTGCTGCGGTACGATTTCCCGCAATACCCGCCTCGGGTGGCGGGTGCGGGTGGAAAGCGGGACGGCGCTACCAGTCATGATCTCGCTATGCGGCATCCGCGACTCGACCGATGGACGCCGCGAATCCTCGGCATTTCCATCTACCTGGTTGCCGCCGGCGCCATTGGCCTGGCCGCCCGCGACGCCAACCGCACGGCAGGCGACCATACCTCGGTCATGGCGCTCACGACCTCGGTGGCCCTCCTGATCCTGGCCATCGGCTTCGGGTTCTTCGTGGTGGTGAGGCACCGCTGGGTCGCGGAGGCGCACGAGCGGGTGGCCCCGGATGAGACGTTCGGCCGGGTCACCCGACGGATCCTTCTCTCCACGGTCGTCGCGGAGCTTCTCTTCCTCATCTGGACGGCCGTCACGCCGCTGACGGCCGGTCTGGTGTTCCCGGCGCCGTCGCTGCTGATGATCTCGGCGGCGCTATGGGTTGGGCTCGGCAGCTTTGTCGTCTACTGGTCCGACCGTTTCCGCCTGCCTTTCACGACGGCGGCGCTCCTGCTCGCCGTGGTGATGAGCGGTTTCAACGACAACCATGAAGTGCGTACGCTGACCGTCGCGAAGGGCGGCGGAGAGGTCGCGCTCCGGCGCCCCATCGGTGCCACTTTCGTCGACTGGTATCACCGGCTGATGGCGAAGTATCCGAACGAGCCGCAACCTCCGGTCTTTCTGGTCGCCACCGAAGGTGGTGGCATCAGGGCCGCCTACTGGACCGCCGCGGTGCTCACCGCCATCCAGGACCAGGCGCCGGAATTCTCCGACCATCTCTTTGCCATCAGCGGCATCTCCGGCGGCTCGGTTGGCGGCACGGTCTTTACGGCTCTCCTTGCCGACCGCCAGCCGGCTGATCCCGCTCGCCAGCCGAAGCCCGAGCCGCCACCCGGAAGCGCCTTGCGCTCACGCGCGCAGCGGATCATGTCCTACGACTTCCTCGGTCCCACCCTCGCTTCGCTGCTGCACGCCGACCTGGCCCAGCGCTTCCTTCCCGGAGGTTTCGTCCCCGACCGCGCCAAGGCGTTCGAGACCGCGTGGGAACGGGCTTATCGCATTCAATCCGGCTCGGACGGCAAACGAGACGATGACTTTCTTGCCACGAGCTTCCTCAGGATGTACTCCGACCGGCCCACCGCCCTGCTGCCGTCCCTATTCCTCAATAGCACCGAGGTCGAGACCGGTCAGCGCGTGATTGCCAGCAACTGCGCTCTCGGAGACGCGATTCCCGACGCCAGGGACTTGCTGCTGTCGCTGGGCCGCGATGTGCGCCTCAGCACGGCGGCGCACAACAGCGCGCGTTTCACCTACGTGTCGCCTGCCGGATCCGTGGTCAGTGCAGGCGGCGCTCTGCTGTACCACGTCGTGGACGGCGGCTACTTCGAGGACTCTGGAGCGCAAACGGCACTCGACCTGATCAGAATCATCCGCAAGTACCCGGGGGTGCCACGCATTCATCTCGTCTTGATCAGCTTCCGGCCCCTGCTGGCGCCGGTGGCGTCGCCGGAACGCTTCGTCAACGAGGCGCTGTCGCCGCTGCGCGCGCTCCTCCACACGCGCAACGCCCGCGGAGACCTCGCGGTCGCGGAGGTGAAAGGCTTGTGCGGTACTCCGCAAGACCTCCAGTGCCACCCCTTCGTGCTCACTCAGCTCAGCCGCGACACCGTGATACCGCTAGGCTGGCTCCTGGCACCGCGCACGCGCGCCAACATCGACCTGCAGGTCGGGCCGCAGGTCGAACCAGCTACCGACCCAGCCATCCGCAAGCTCGTCCAGGCCAACGTCGATCAGCTTCGGGAAATCGTCTTCCAGGTGAGCGGTAGGCGGGCTCCATCTCGGCCCGACGAAGCGCAAGTGGATGCGGATGCGATGGAGCAGAAGGCGCGTGAATAGGACAAGGCGGGGGCCTCTCTTTGCCAGGGGCCGTGGGGCGCTCGCGCCGGGCCCGCCAGCCGGGACTTGCTGCGCTGGCTACGGCCGAGATCGCGCGCGGGATGCGACGCACGAGCCGCCGGGAGAGCAGTAAGATCGCCGAGGAGAGGGGCAGGTCCACTCTGCTCCCCGCCTGATCCGACGACGACATGTGGCACGCATTGCGCTACGGCCTGCGGCGTCTGGCGCGGAGCAAGCTGGTTTCGGTCACCGTGATGCTGACGCTGGCGGTGGGGGTGGGGGCGGTGGCGACCGCCGGCGCGAGATCGCCATCCGGATGGCGGCCGGGGCCGACCGCGGCCAGGTGCTCCGCTGGGTCCTGCCCGCCTCCGCACTTGGGCGACGCGTTCCTCTCATCGGTGGTAGGTCCATGCAACCAAACCTGGAGAATTTGACACGCAGTTGATGTGGGCGCTCGCACACGCACCGCGGCAGCGTGCGCGCCCGCAGGATGGAGCGGTCAGAGAGAATCGTCACCTCAACGAATGAAGCGCTGCCGCGGGAAAGGAATCCAGTCATGAAGAAGACGAAGAACCTGTCGCTCAGCCGGGAAACCCTACTCCGCCTGGTCGCGCCCGAGGGCCTGCGCGAGGTGGCAGGAGGGTTGACCACGCCGCGCACGAACTGCAGCGGGTCCGCCTGCCTCGGAAGCTGCACGTGTCCAGGATGATCCACGCCTGAGACGCCACCCCAGGCGCTCCACCGGGCGCGGTGGGGCGCCGGGGAAGCCGGTGGGCTGACCGTGACGGCGGCCCCTTCCGGCGCCTAGGGCTCGCGCGCCTGGTCGTCGAAGCGCACCATGCGCGCCACCGATGGCTTGCCCATGCAGTCGACGTAGAAGAGCATGTAGTAGCCGGGCGGAATGTTGGCGTGCCGTGCGTCGGGGGTGTGCAGGCGGACTTCTTCAGGGTGGCTGGGCGCCGCCTCGAACTGCAGGGCGACGAAGCGCTGGCCGTTCTCCCAGCCGTGGGTGGCCGACGGGAGCTTGATCAGCGCCAGCGATGCCTCGCCGCCGGCCGCGCAGCTTGCCGGCAGGCCGCCGAGCAGCATGTCGTACTTCTCGTTGCTGTGCAGCAGGTAGAAGGTCTTGCCGCCGATCTCGCGGCTCGGCGCGCTGATCTTGACGACCGCGGCGCGGCGGCCGGGATCGATGAAGAGGTAGGGCGGCGAAAAGGTCTCGGCGACCCAATCCTCGGTCGGCGTGGTGAGCATGCCCTTCTGCCCGCGCGCCATCGGGCCGTCGTTGAAGAAATACATGTCGACGTCGACGGCATTCAGGTTCGGCAGCGGCTGCATCGAGCGCTTTGCCGCCGGGCTCGCCTTCGGTGCCGGCTCGTCGTGCACCGTGGCGCGCGCCGTGTTGCCGCCGGAGACCCAGATCCGCCCGTCCGGCAGCAGCAGCGCCGCGTTGTGATAAAGCCGCGGCTCGACCCCCTCGCTCATCCGCACCTTGTCGTAGCCGATGAAGCGGCGGTCGCCGTCGAACTTCGGCGTCAGCAGCAGCGGGTAGAAGACCGGTCCGTAGAAGTCGTAGTTGCCGCCGTTGATGATGAGCACCTGCCGCGTCGGCAGGATCAAAGCGTAGTGCATCGTGCGGTCGTCCTGCGGCGCGTCGCCCAGGAAGTTCTCGTCGAGCGTCCAGTGGCCGCCGAGCTTCTCGCCGGCGTCGGCGTGGAACGTCTCGATCTTGCGGCTGCCGCGGCCGCCGGCGAAGTGGGTGGTCTGGTCGGAGTTCACCGGCAGCAGGGTGCCGGGGGAGGTCGGCTGGCCGCCGAGGATCTCGATGTTGCCGCTGTTGGGATCGAGCAGCGAGGTGCCGTAAGAGGTGATGTCCTCCGGCCGGTCGGGGCCGCGGGAGAACTCGACGGTCGGCGCCGCGTCGGTGCCGCCCAAGGTCGCCCAATAGGTGTGCTTGGTGCGCCGCATGAACGCCGTGTCGCAGGTGCGCAGGCTCACCCAGTCGCCCTCGCGCGTGAGGTAGATGCGCCCGTCCGGCATCAGGTAATTCTCGGGGTAGAGCTTGAAGGCGTCGAAGCGGTTGTCCTCGATGCAGCGCGCCGGACAGACGCTGCCCGGCGTCGGCCGGAAGTCGGGATTGATCTCCGTCCGGTACGGGCTGTCGCGCAGCTCCTTGACGTCGACCGCCCGCCAGGCCGACTGCGGATCGCGGCGATCGAAGGCGGCCGGGTTGAACAGCTCGACGTAGTGGTTGATCTCGAATTGATACATCTCGGGATAACCCTTGTCGAAGCCAACGAAGCCGCTCCAGATCGCCAGGCGGCCGTCGAGCAGCGGCACCAGGCTCGGGTACCAGCGGCCGCGCTTCATGAAGCCGGAGAAGATCCACGGATCGTGCGCCGGCGTCGGCAGCTGCCGCCAGTCGACCGTCGACCAGTGGATGCCCATCTCCTTTTTCCAGTCGAAGATGTAGGTCGACCGGTTGCCGGTGCGGAACGGGTAGTAATACTGGGTGCCGCCGGTGACCAGCACGTTGCCGTCGGGGAGGTGCTGCTGGCCGGTGCAGAACAGATCGTTCGGCGCGAAGTGGCCGGGGTTGTCGGGATCGTCGACCGGCACGGGGTGCGGGATGCGGTAGAAGGTGTTGTGCTCCGGGTCGTAGATCGCGGCGTTGTTGACCAGCTGGTAGTACCAGCGCAGCTTGCTCTTGCGGAACGGGTCCTTGTCACGGTTGAAGATGCCTTTCGGCGCGACCGGGTCGCTGTCATGCGGGTAGTACTGGATGGGCGCCAGATTGCGCCAGCTGCTGCCGCTGGCGAGCAGGATCTTGCCCGACGGCAGCATCAGGGTGTGCACCGTCTGCATGCCGAGGATCTGCCGGATGGCACCGCCCCCCTCGGCCGGCAGCACGGTGCTCCAGGCGCCGTAGAGCCGCGGGTCGGGGTTGGCCGGGGTATGCGGCGGCACCAGGCAGCCCGGCGCCGGCGCCCCCTTCTGCATGATCATCTGCTGCAGCTCGGCGGGTGGCGGCGCCTCGTGCCGGTCCTGCAACAAGGCCAGGCGCGGCGGGTCCGCCGCGCCGCGGCCGGCGGTCGCCGCGATGGCGACCAGGATGGTGAGGGCGGCAACGGCGGCGGCGATCACGACAGTGCGCAGGATCTGCAAACGGTGCTTTCCGGTCATGACCCATCCTTCTCAGGGGCGCCAGGTGCGCCCGAGTTTTTGCATGTCCTGTGAGTATAAAGCAAGCGCCGCCCCGGCGCCTATGGGTCGCCTACGTGTGCTCGTCGAGCAGGGCGCGCACGCGGCGGGGGAGTTGCGAGTGTTATCTGCATATGCACACGTTTGATATCATATGCTAAAACTTGACAATTGAGAAGCCTGGGCCCATACTGTCAAGTATCGGGGCAATTGGCTTGCGGGCCAAGCTTTCGTGCAGGCCGACTTCGCGCTCGAGGTCCCCAAGGATGATCTCGCCGCGGACGCGCTCCTGGTGGTCTTTCACTCCGGTGATAGTCAACATGAGGAGAAAGCTATGTCCAGATTTCGTAGCAGCCGGAAGCTTTTCACCGTCGCCGCTTCGCTTGTAGTCGTCTTCAGTGCGATCACCTTAGCGCCGGCCCAGTCGCAGCAGGTTGTGGGCTTCCGAGCCGGCACGAACGCTTTCCCGATTGGGAGCGCGGGTATCACTGTTACGTTTTCGGTCCCCATGCCCACGGCGCAGTACTCGGTGGTAGTGCAGCCGACCAACACAGCTGGCTTCTCCGGGACTACCGCCTGCACCTACTTTAACGTGCTACATAAGACGACGGCAAACTTCCAAGTGCAGCACAAGCGTTGTGACAACGGAGTTCCAGTGCCTCTGGTGGTGGGTGTATCTTTGGATTGGATCGCTTGGAGCCACAACTGAACAGGCAAAGGCTGTTGCAGGGAAAGCTGGTGCCCCAGGCGGCCGGCCAGACTGCCGTCCGGCGGTAAGCGTTCGGTCAACTGGACCAGCCCGGTTCGGTGGACAGTAGACGGGCCGGCGACGCCTCGGTGTCCGCGAGGTTCGCCGGCGGAACTGCCGGGCGGGCGGATCTTCCTTGTCGGGCAGTGGCGCCACGGGCGCCCGTGTGGGCTCGGGCTCGACGGCGAGGGCATGCCGGCGCGAATCAGGGCATGCGAGACACATAAGAGTTTGAAGGCGTGAAGCACCTTTTGCCGCCCAGAAGGGAGCACACGCGTGAAGAAGCCGCGAGCAGGCAGGGGCGGAGCTGCTGCTCGGACAGGTTGCGGGAAAGGAGTCAGGTGACGTGACGACGCATCTTCCCAGTCCAGGGCTGCAAGGGCTGGAAGGCAGCGTGCCGGAGCCGACGAGCTCGCCGGAGGCCGACGGGACGACCGCCAGGCTGCTGCGGGAGGATGTGACCCTGCCGCTGGTGATCGAACCTGCCGCCGCCGACGTCGACCTCGCCGGCTGGGTCCGGTTGCACCGCGCGCTCGTCGACCAGCACCTCGCCCGCCACGGCGCCCTCCTCTGGCGCGGTTTCGGCATCGACTCGATCCCCAAGTTCGAGGCGCTCTCGCTCGCCATCTGCGCCGAGCTCTACGACGAGAACGGCGAGCACGAGATGGTGAGCGGCAACGTGGCAGTGCCGGTCTTCTACCCCAAGGAGAAACAGCTCCTCTGGCACAACGAGAACTCGTTCAATCACGTCTGGCCGCGGCGCATCCTCTTCTGCTGCGCCGAGCCCGCGGCGCGCGGCGGCGAGACCCCGATCGTCGACAGCCGCGCGGTGTACGAACGGCTGCCGGAGCGCCTACGCCAGCGGTTCGCCGAGAAGGGCGTCATGTATCAGCGCAACTACGGCAGCGGCGCGGGCCTCGATTGGCGAGTCGTCTTTCGCACCGATCGCCGTGAGGAGGTGGAGGCGAAGTGCCGCGCGAGCCGCACCGCATGCGAGTGGCAGCCCGACGACTGCCTGCGGACCCGGGCGGTACGCCCGGCAGTGATCCCGCACCCGGTGACCGGGGAGCTGAGCTGGTTCAACCAGGCACAGCACTGGCACATCTCGTGCCTTGACGGGGCGACGCGCGAGGCGCTGCTCACGCTGTTCGACGAGCCCGACCTGCCGCGCCACTGCTACCTGGGCGACGGTTCGCCGATCGCCGGCGAGGAGATGGCAACGATCTTGGCCACTTATCAGGAGCTGGAGGTGCGCTTTCCCTGGGAAAAGGGCGACGTGATGGTGGTCGACAACGTGCTCGCGGCGCATGGCCGCAACCCATTCGAAGGGAACCGGAAGATCCTGGTCACGATGGGAGACATGATGAGCTTCGACGAGATCTGAGGCCCGCTTTGCTGCACGACCTCGGCACCAGCATGCGACTTGCGCTCCGCAGCCTGGTAAGGAGACCGGCCCTAACGCTCACCGCCGTGCTCTCCCTGGCCCTGGGCGTCGGCGCCAACACGGCGGTCTTCACGCTCGTCAACGCCTTCTTCCTGCAGGCGCTGCCGGTCGCCCAGCCGGCGCGCCTGGCCGCCATCTATGCCACGCACCGCGCCGGCCAGGGCGCCGGCGGGGCGTTCCTGCCGATCTCCTGGCCCGACGCTCGCGACTATGCGGCGCAGAGTCGCGCCTTCGCCGGGATCCTGCTGAACGTGCCGCTCGGGTTGAGCGTCGAGGGGAAGACCGACACCGAGATGGTGCTGGGTGATGCCGTGTCGGCCAACTACTTCGACGTCCTGGGAGTCCGGTTGCTGCGCGGCCGCGGCTTCACCGCCGCCGAGGCGGCGCCCGGCAGCAGCTTGCCAGTGGTCGTCGTCGGCGACGGGCTGTGGCGGCGCCGCTTCGGCGCCGATCCCGCGTTGGTCGGCCGCACGGTGAGGATCAACCGCCGGGTGTTCACCGTCGTCGGGATCGCGCCGCCCGGCTTCCGCGGCCTCGACCGGACGAGCGTTGTCGAGGCCTGGGTGCCGTTCGGGATGTTCGAGGCGCTGGCGGCGCCGGAGATCGGCGCCATGGTGCGGCAGCGCGACGGCCGCCTGATGTCGCTGGTCGGCCGCCTCGGCCCCGGCGTGCAGCTGCCGCAGGCGCAGGCCGAGATGACCGCGATCGCCGGCCGGCTGGCGCGCGAGTATCCCGACGCCGACGGCAGCTGGGGCGTCACGCTGCTGCCGCTCACCTCGTTCTTCGGCAACCCGCAGGAGCGCGACACCCAGCTGCGGGCGCGCACGCTGATGGCCGGCACCGTCGGCCTGGTGCTGCTCATCGCTTGCATCAACGTGGCGAACCTGCTGATGGTCCGCGCCAGCGAGCGCCAGAGCGAGCTGGCCATCCGCCTGTCGATGGGCGCAGGCCGCTGGCGGCTCGTCCGCCAGCTGTTGATCGAGAGCCTGCTGCTCGCCGTGGCCGGGGGGGCTTGCGGCCTGGGCGTGGCCGCCGCCGGCGTCCGCTTCCTGTGGAGCATCCGCCCGCCACAGTTCGTGGAGAACGCTCTCGACCTCAGGCCGGACGCCGCCGTGCTCGCCTTCACGCTCGCCGTCTCGCTGCTCTCGGGGCTCGCGTTCGGCCTGCTGCCGGCCCTGAGAGCCTCCCGGACCGACCTGGTCAGCTCGCTCAAGAGCGGCGCCACCCGCGGCAGTGGGCGGCGCGCCGGGACCCTGCGCCGGGTCCTCGTCGCCGGCCAGCTCTCCCTCTGCCTCGTCTGCCTCATCTGTGGCGGGCTCTTCCTGCGCAGCCTGCGCAAGGCCGCGCAGGTCGATCCCGGGTTCGACACTCGCGGGCTCATGCTCGCCACCATGGTGCTGCCGCGGGAGGGCTACGACGAGCCGCACGGGCGCCAGTTCCTCCACCAACTCGTCGAGCGGCTCGGCGCGCTGCCAGGGGTCCAGTCGGTGAGCTTCGCCAGCACTCGCCTGCTGATCGGCCTCGGTGTCGCCTACGAGATCGCTCCGGAGGGCCAGCGGACGGGCCAGGCCGCCGGCCATGACGCGCCGCTCATCCGCGCGGCAGGGGTCGGCGACGACTACTTCCACACGCTCGGGGTGCCGATCCTCCGCGGGCGCGCCTTCGGCGCCGGCGACCGCCTCGACAGCCGCCCGGTGGCGATCGTCAACGAGAAGGTCGCCAGGCAGCTGTGGCCCGGTCAGGATGCCCTCGGCAAGCGGTTCCACCTCGACCGCGAAGCCCAGCCGATCGAGATCGTGGGCATCGCCAGGGACGTGCGGAACACCTCGCTGCAGGCGCCCCCAGTCCCCTTCATCTATCTCCCGGCCGAGCAGCGCTACTCCTCCATGGTGACCGTCTACGTGCACGCCAGCCCCGGCGAGCTGACGCGCCTGACCGGCGAGATGCGCCGCCAGGTGCACGAGCTCGACCCAGCCCTGCCGCTGCTGGGCCACGAGGCCATCACGGAGTCCATCGCGGTCAGCCTGTGGGCGCCCCGCCTCGCCACCGGCCTGCTCGGCTTCTTCGGCGTGCTCGCCCTGGTCCTCGCCTGCGTCGGCGTCTACGGGGTGATGGCCGGCGCGGTGGAGCAGCGCCGTACCGAGATCGGCCTGCGCGTGGCCCTGGGCGCCCGGCACGGCGACATCCTCCGCCTGGTCCTGGGCGAGGCCGCGCGGGTGATCGGTGCGGGCCTGGCCCTAGGCCTGGCCGGCGCGGCCCTGGCCGGCCGCCTCACCCAGGACCTCCTCTACGGCGTCGACGCCTACGATCCGCCGACGGTCGCCGCTCTCTCGCTGAGCCTGGCCGTGGTCGCCCTGCTCGCCAGCTCGCTGCCGGCGCGCCGCGCCCTGCGAACCGATCCCCTGATCGCCATGCGCTCGAGCTGACGAGCCCGCTCCTGCGTCCGCCCAGCCGCGCCCGCCCGCCCGCAGCCGCTGCAGGGCGCGGCGCAGGCGCACCTGCAGGGACACGGTCCCGACGATCAGGTCGAGGCCGAGCCAGCGGGCGATACGCTGCTGCCGCTGGTGGTGCGCGACGGCCTCGGCATAGGGCATCGTGCTGTGGGAGATCATGGTGTAGAGCGGCACCGAGTACTGGCCGAAGACCTTGTTGAGGAAGATGGACGTGCGCTTGCGGGCGGTCACCACCGGCCGTCTCACGGTGTCCCGCAACTCGTGGAAGTTCTCGATCGAGAGTTGCGCGAGGACGTCGGTGTGCGGCTTGCGCAGGGCCTGGAACTCGGCGAACAGCGCCTGCCAATCGCCGGTGCCGCGGCGGTCGATCAGGCGGTTGAGGATGGAGCAGTCCTCGAACGCGGCGTTCATCCCCTGGCCGTAGAACGGCACCACCGAGTGCGCGGCGTCGCCGATGAGCAGGATCTTGCCCCGGTGATGCCAGCGCGAGGAGAGCACGGTGACGAACTCCGAGACGGGAGCGCTCCGGAACTCCGCCATCGCATTGGGCATGAAGGGCAGCGCGTCGGCGAAGTGGGTGCGGAACATCGCCTCCACGTCGCCGTCGCTCGCCAGCGACTCGAAGCTGTGCGGGCCGAAGAAGGGCAGCGTGCAGACCCCGCACAGCGAGCCGTCGACGTTGGGCAGCGCGAACAGCATGTGATCGCCGCAGGGCCAGACGTGGAGGGCGTGACGGTCCATCGGCGGCAGCCCGCCGGCGGTGCCCGCGATGGCCAGCTCCTTGTAACCCCAGGGCAGGAACTCCTGGTGATAGTCGATCCGCTCGCGCACCATCATCATCCGGCGCACGGCGGAGTAGGCGCCGTCGGCGCCGATCAGGACGTCGGCGTCGACGCGCTCCTCCTCGCCCGTCCGGGTGTTCCGGAAGGTGGCGGTCGCGGTCTCCTTCGCGATCTCGACGCAGCGCCGGTGGAAGTGCAGGCGGAGGGTCGGCTCCGCCTGGGCGACGTCGAGCAGGAAACCGTTCATCTCGTTGCGGGAGAACGAGTAGATGACCTCGCGGCTGTCCTTGCCGTAGGGCTGGTAGGTGACCTCGCCGGTGCCGCTGTGCACCGCGCGGCCGCGCAGCGGGATGCAGATGCTGCGCAGGACGTGGTCGGCGAGGCCCAGCTCGCGCAGCGCGGCGATGCCGCGCTCCGCCAGGGTCAGCTTGATCGAGCGGCCGCTGTTGACCGGCTCGCGGCGCAGGTCGCCGCGCAGCTCGAAGAGCTGGACCTCCCAGCCGCGGCGGGCGAGGTAGATGCCGAGCAGCGGGCCGCCGAGACCGGCGCCGACGATGGTGACCCTGGGGACGGCCATGAGCGTGCTCCGTGCACCTTCACGCGATCTGCGCCTCACCGGCCGCCACCGCCGGGAGGGCTGCGGGCTGCCCGGCGTCGGCAGTGACGTCCGGCAGCTCGGTTTCCACGTTCCGCAGGCGCCGATGCAACAGGAAGAAGCAGGCTGCGAGGACGATGAACAGGGCCAGGGTGATGAACAGGAGCGCGACGCCTCGTCCCCTGCCGACCCCGATCAGCTTGCCGACGGTCCCGGCCAGCGCCGCCCCGGGCGCCAGCAGGGGCTCGAACACGCGGTCGGCGAGCGGCCCCGCCAGCAGGAAGGCGAGGGGCGCGGTCGAGGTGGCGATGAAGCCGCGCATCGCAAAGACCCGCCCCTGCACCTGGTGGGCGACCTTGCCCTGCCAGATGGCCTGGCTGAGCCCGCCGACGAACGGGTTGAGCGTCATGAAGAGGAAGGCCGCGGCGGCGATGAGGGTCACGCTGGGCCGCAGGGCCCCCAGCAGCAGGACGGGCGCCTGCAAGAGGAGGAAGGTGAAAATGCCCGTGACGCGGCTCCGCGG
>Ga0070732_10001291_pt1 | contig 13778 bp, 9 predicted proteins | sample Coa_R1_5_FD_66449 | JGI IMG/M metagenome (GOLD analysis project Ga0070732, IMG submission 66449) | Surface soil microbial communities from Centralia Pennsylvania, which are recovering from an underground coalmine fire - Coalmine... | ecosystem: Environmental > Terrestrial > Soil > Unclassified ...
CCAATTCCTCGAAAATGATCATCTCCAGCGCGCCCTGACGGATGGCTGCCTCCTGCGCCTTGGGAAAACCGTTGTGCTGTTGCGCGTAAGGAAAAATGGCATACATTTCGCGCAACAGGTCGCGATCGGTCAGCACCGCCCCGTTCACGCGAGCCACCGGCTTGTCAGTTACCTGAAGAGTGGAGGCCGGAGCGGACTCCGTTTTCGCGATCGCGGTTGGCGCGTGCGAAGCCACCTGGGCCGAAGCCGCCGTGAGTGCTACCGCCAAGAACACGCTGATCGGACGTTGGTATTTCATATCTCCTCGCTGGCTAACCTCTCAGTAACTTCGTAAAAAAAGGGGAGAAGTGATTCTCTCCCCCTTTTTGCATCAACCAAGGTCTACTGGAACACGGTCGTGATGTTGTTGGTGTTGTTAGCTTCGTTCGACTCGCCAAAGTGGCACTGGCGGCAGAACTGAGTCGTCGAAGGCGCCCTCGTGTTGACCACGTTGTTGATGGTCGGGTTGTATGGACCATTGACGAAGAAGAAGGTGGCATAGTACTTGCCGCCGCCGTCGTTCGCAATGGGGCTCGCCTTGCTCGAGGTGTACACGGTCATCACATGCTGGTTATGGCACGTGGTGCAGAGCACAAAAGGTTTGCTGGAGGCGTTTACTCCGTAAGGACTCGAATATTTCCCAGGTGCCAGCGCCGGCCAGCCGTAGTTGGCAACGAATTGAGCGTAGGGAGTGCCTGGGGTCACGGTGAATGCGCCATTGGCAAAAACCAGGCCATTGCCGGCGCGGATGTTGGCATTCACGCCCACCGGGTGATCATTGGTGTAGTTGTTCGCTCCGCTACCGTCATTTCCGAGCAGGGTGGGAATCTTGCCGTTGCCATAGGTGCTAGTCAGCATGCCAATCCTCTGTTCGTAGGATTGGTTGATCATCATATTGGATGAGGTGACGTTGCCGTCATGGCAGCTCAGGCAGAGCAGAATACCGCCAACTTCTTGCGTGCCAGCAGCGATGCTGCCGGGCAGAACTTCGGTGAAGCTTCCGCCGTCACCGAACGCGATGGTTTTGCCATACAGGGGGCTGGCGTCCTGTCCCCACAAGGCATAAGTGCCGGTATCTTTAGCGCCGTTGTGGCCGGAACCGTACGAGCCGCTGTGCGGCGAGTGGCAGCCGGCGCAGCCGCGGCCGTTGTTGTTGTGCGCGCCGAGGACGTCAATCGGTGACGTGTAATTCTGCGCCATCACCAGGCCCGCGACCGCGAGGACAAACATTGCAACTAAGATCGCTTTCTTCATATAAATGACAACCTCCACGAAAATGTGTGCAGCGTTTACTGAACACCTAGGGGCTTAAGGCCGAGGGCTGCAACTTGCGCCTTGACGCACTCTGCAACCGCCTCTCGACCTAAGTTCATGCACGCCGCTGCCCGAAACGGTGCAGCCTTCCAAATCCGGCATGCGGCCTGTAAGTTATTAAATCTAAAGGCTTAATGGTCGGCTAGGAGTAGATCTATCAAGTTTTAGCAGGTAAACGGCTGGGGGAAAACACCACATCCAGAACTGTATGTAGTCAAATTCCCCACTTCTTTGTGATGAGAAATGCGACATGGCGAGATGGCCTTTTCACGCACATCTGACGCGCGGGCCGGGGAAAGTCCAGCCCCGAGATCCCACGTCCATGATGAAAAGGCGAATTGAGCCACTCCCAGTCAGCCTATTGGCTTAACGGACTCTTGGCTTCGGCTGCGGGATTGGATGCGGGAATGTCCCCCGCTTTCTTCATGCGCTGCTCGTCCCGCTCCTTGCGCGCCTGCTCAGCTTCGGCGTCGGTGACGTAGCGGAATTGCTGCACTCGTCCAGGGAAGATTTCCGAGGTAAAGATGCGATTCATCTTGTCGCTGGCGATGCCGACCAGCCCCTGGAATTGGCCCGGCAGAAGCCCATGGCCTCCGAAGCTGATGAGCAACTGCGCCTCGCGATCGAAGACCTGAATGCGATCTTGCATCCCGTCCGCCACCCAGATGTGGCCGTCAGAATCAATGGCGACGCCTTTGGGACGCGCAAAGTATCCCGGCCCATCGCCGGCTTTTCCAAAAGTGCGAACAAAGTCTCCGTCGGCGTCGAAAACTTCGATGCGGTTGTTCAGAGTGTCGGCGACGTAGAGATTGCCCTCGCGATCGACGGCCAATCCGGAGGGTCGAGCGAAATCTCCTGGACTGGTGAGTTCATGGTGATGTCCGGTGGTACCGATCTTGCGCAACAGCTTGAGCGAATCCGCGTCATACACCAGTACCTGATCGAGTTCGACGTCGGATACGTAGAGCAGCCGGTTCTCGCGATCGATGGCCATAGCGCCGGGATTGACCATCCCCTCGCTGATCACATCTTCCGCCACATGGGCTGCATTGAACACCAGAACGTGGCGCAGGCCAGGATCGGAGACGAACAGGCGATCCCCATCATCCATGGCCAAGCCAATGATGCGGACGAAGTGCGCGTGCGTCTTGTTCTTGATCATGTCAAGGTCGCGCGTCTCGGTATTGAAAATGAAGATGGCGCCCACCTTCTGATCCGCCACGTACAAGTTGTTCTTGGAATCGACGGCAAGTCCGTAAGGCTCGTTGAGTTGATACAGCACCTTGCTTTCGCCCTGGGGCTGAGTGCCCGCGAGGCGATCCATCCATTTCGCTTTCTTGCCGCTGTTCTCCGCTTCAATCTGCGAAATCTTCTCTGCCGCGTAAAACGCCTGGTACTTGATGCGGGCGATGGCAGGGGGGTTCGGCCAGACGATATTGGAATAATCGATGACCGGAATTTTTTTCTGTTCGTCCTTTTTTTTCTTTCCGCCCCGTGCTGTGCTCGGCACAAGCAGCGTCAGGGCAAGGAAAACCAGAAGCGAAAACAACCCTGGGCGATGGTTGATCGGGATTGATCTGGCGTCAGACATGGTGTTCATTCTCCTCATGCGAGCTATCGCTTCGTCATATCCTTGTGACAACTGGCGCAGAAGGCCATGTTGTCGGCCTGGTCCCCGGCCAGCAGTCCGGGTTGCGCCGACGAGTGCGGCTGATGGCAGGTCAGGCAATTAATTTTGGCGGTCACCTTCGTGATATCCGCCGGATCCATTACATCGGAAACCGGATGGCCCGCCACCGGATGGCCACGGCCGTACCTCAAAGGCAGTATCGGAACCTTGTTCTTGGTGAAATAATCTTTGGGCAGCTTTACTGCGCCGTTGAAAATTGCGATGGCGTGCTCCGCTTCCAGCTTCTTGGGCTGCGAATCCGGTCCGTGGCATTCCAGGCAGAGGGAGTCGACCTTGGCCGTGCGCAGAAGATGTTCGTTGTCTCCACCGTGAGGCTCATGGCAGGTCGCGCAACCCTGGCGGAATGCCGGCTGATGCAAATGCGCTTTCTTGAACTGGTCGGCTTGGTCGGAATGGCACGCCAGACAGGCGTTGACCGGATCGGGTTGCACGAAGCCGGGCGTTCTTCCCGCGTGCGGATTGTGGCAGGCGATGCACTCCCCCTGTGCTCCAGGATGCTGCACCTTGGCCTTCTCGATCTTCTCGGCTTGTTCGCTGTGGCAGGCTACGCAGAGGGCCTTGGAATCCGGATTGGTCAGCGCCACCTTGCCATCCTTCGCCGGAGCATGGCAAGTGTCACAGGACTTCTCGGCAAAAGGCGGATGCGTGAACTTCTGCATCAGCTTGGCTTGGGTCGATTCGTGAGGATCGTGGCATTGGGTGCAGTTGGCAGTGCCGAACGGCTGACCCTGATGAGCCTTGACCAGATTCTCGTCTTTCGCGTCGTGGCAGTCCAAACACAGTGCCGGGGCCGCCTTGGTCAGGTGAAAATCGAACTCGGGCTTGCCTACCTCTCCGGTTTTGTGAGTCGTGTGGCAGGTATCGCATCCCATGTCGAGCGCGGCGTGCCGGCTGCCCTTCTCCGGAACCTTCACACCGATTTTGTGGCAGGTGAGGCAGAGATTCTCTTTCTCGCCTCCTGATGTCGGCTTGAGCAACTGGTTCTTGTTGTCGGAGGTGTGGGGGTCGTGGCAGGTCAGGCAATCCCGAACCGCGGGAGGATGAACGGTTCCCTTGAGATCCGCAGCTTTCTTATCGGCGTGGCAGGTGAGGCAGAGATTGGACGGAGTAGCCGTTGTGAGTTTGACCCGCGTGATGTCCCGGTTGACGCGGACTTCGTGGCAAGTCATGCAGCCCATGGCAATCGCGGAGTGTACTGACTTGCCCGTGGATTTCTCCGCGTGACACTCGATGCACTTGGCCGAATCCGTGTTCTTGTCGAGGGGAACGGGATGCGTGTCCGCAAACCCCGCCGTAGTTGCACACCAGAGGATCAGAGGCAGAGACCACAGAGCTCTTGCGCCGATCAGACCTCGAATTGAACCCAAACGAGCTGGTAACTCTCGCCACATAACCAATCAAGCTAGTGCAAGAATCTGGCCTTAGTTGCAGAACTGTCGCCCGGAAAGAAGCCCAGTGTAACTCATTGCTGGAGACAGAGTTGTCTGGACTCACAGGAGTGCGCTGTGCCCATCTGCGAGCCTTCCGACAGCAAAATGGGCTTTCTTCCGCACCACCGGCCGCGAAATCCCCCACGGTGCCTGGTATGCCGCTAACCCGAAGAATCGGTTGCGAGTTCCTTCGATTGAGTGACTTTACTCGCAGGCGCTTGCTTCGAGCCAAACGGCGCCCGAACGTGACCAAAGTACGAGTCCTCACACTCACGCCCGTGCCTTTCCCCTTCCCGTTTCATCCGCGAAGATATGGGGAACATTAAAAACTTCTAGATCTCCCCCAGATCGAGACTAACCGTGAAAATTTTGTCTTTGGTCCTTGTCCTCTGCGCCGCAGCTGCTAGTGCGGTTTCGCAAACACCCGCACCCACCGTTTCCCGCACCACCAAAGCTATCCACTACCGCCTGCAAGGCGGCACGGCCAAGGTGGACTTTCAGGGAACTGATCTGCTCCGTGGTGCCTCTGGCGAAGCAAAGGTGGAAGGCAAGAAGACCAGCCTCACGATCGAAGCGAAGTTTCAGAATCTTGAGGACGCCACCAAGTTCGGGCTGGAGTATTTGACGTACGTTCTGTGGGCGGTTTCGCCGGAAGGGCGTCCGGTGAACCTGGGTGAATTGACTATTGAGCACGGTGGCAACGCACATCTCAAAGCCTCAACCGACCTGCAGACTTTTGGCATGATCGTCACCGCCGAACCGTATTTCGCGGTCACGCAGCCCGGCAACATGGTCGTCATGGAAAGCTCTTCGGTGACGGGAGCCGGGACAGACATCGATGCCAAGTACGAACTGGTCACGCGGGGAACGTATTCCTCCACCAACACCCATATTCAGGACGCCATCTTCGGCATCGACAGCAAGACTCCACTGGAACTTTTCGAGGCGCGCAACGCATTGCGTATTGCACACATAGCCGCCGCTGACAAGTACGCGGTCTCGATTCTGAGCAAGGCGGACGGACAACTGCGGCACGCGGAAGAAATGTACCGCCAGAAGCAGAACAAAGTTTCGGTGGAAGTCGCCGCAAAGGAAGCTACGCAGACCGCGGAAGAAGCCCGCATGATGGCGGTTAAGCAAAAAGCTGAAGAGGAAGCGCAAGCCGCCGCGGCTGCCCGCGAAGCTAAAGCTCGCGCTGACGCGGATGCAGAAGCGAAACGCCGCGCCGAAGCCGAACGGGCCCGCGCGGATGCCGAAGCTGCTCGCGCCGCCGCCGAGCAAGCGAAAGCCGACGCGGAACGCATGAAGCAGGAGGCTGAGGCCGCCGCCGCCGAAGCAGCGCGCGAAAAAGCGGACGCGGAGAAAGCCAAAGCGGATGCGGTCGCCCAGCAGCAAGCCCTGGCCGCCGAGGCCGACAAAGCCCGTCAGGCTGCCGCACAATCGGAAAACCTCCGCCAGCAGGCGGAAAAAGAAAAGCAGGAACTCCGAGCGCGGCTTTTGCAGCAGCTCAATACGATTCTTTCCACGCGCGACACCGCCCGTGGCCTCATCGCAAATATGTCTGACGTATTGTTCCGCAGCGGCAGCTATGAGCTTCTTCCGGCCGCCCGCGAGCGTCTGGCGAAAGTCTCCGGCATCGTACTGGCGTATCCCAGCCTGCACCTCCAGGTCGAAGGACACACCGATAGCGTCGGCAGTGATGAGTACAATCAGCAGCTTTCGGAGCACCGCGCCGAGTCGGTTCGCGACTATCTCGTCCAGCAGGGGATCAACTCCGGAGCGATCGAGGCCCACGGGTATGGCAAGACCGAGCCCATCGCCTCGAACGAGACCTCCGAAGGCCGCCAGCAAAACCGCCGTGTGGAACTGGTGTTGAGCGGCGAAGCAATCGGTGGCACATCGGGGGACGCTCCGGCTCAGACAGCGGCGGCCCAAAAGTAAGGTTCCAGAACAACCTGAATGTTGGCGCCGAGGGCAGGACACCCAGATCTTTGCGGCGCCTAATAAAGGATTGTTATAGACATCTGCCCTCATCGCTGCACCGCCAACATCGCGCTATTTTCAACCCTCCTCTCAGCTCCATGCATCTACCTTGGCAGGGAGGAAAGTTATGACCTCAAGATTTGTTCTCAGAGCGGCGTCCGCCGCCATTCTGACTGCCCTGGCAGCGAGTGTTGTTCTCGCTCAGGAACCGGCATCCACTGCTGGATCCGCAGGCGGTTCGGTACAGATGTTGGTCACCGTGGAAGCCCGTCACGGCTCAAATGTGCCTGTGATCAACCGGGAAGACGTGATGGTGTACGAAGGCCACACTCGCGATAAAGTCACCGACTGGGTGCCGCTGCAAGGAGATCGCGCCGGGCTCGATCTATTCATCCTGCTCGATGATGGCGCCTCGGTCAGCCTGGGTTCGCAGCTTGAGGACATTCGCCAGTTCATCAACGCGCAGCCCCCGACCACGAAGATCGGCGTAGCTTACATGCGCAATGGGACTGCGCAGATTGTGCAGGATTTGACCAGCGATCACGCGCTGGCCTCCAAATCATTGCGGCTCCCGGCGGGGATTCCCGGCGCCGACGCGAGTCCGTATTTTTCTCTGGGCGACCTTCTGAAACGCTGGCCGCAGGGAAATGCGCGGCGCGAGGTGCTGATGGTCTCTGACGGCGTGGACCGGTACTGGGGCACCGGGCCGGACGACCCGTACGTGTCGGAAGCAGTCGAACAGGCGCAACGCGGAGGAGTAGCGGTTTTTGCCATCTACACTCCGGGTGCGGGGCACTTCGGTCACAGCTACTGGAGCACTTACTGGGGCCAGATTTATCTCTCGCAGATGACGGAACAGACCGGCGGTGAAGGCTACTACATTGGCTTCACGGGCGCACCAGTGGCCTTCGCTCCCTACCTGGACGACCTGTCGAGGCGGCTCACCCACCAATACTTGCTGTCGTTTCTGCCCAAGCCCGAAAAGAAGGCGGGAATGCAGCGCGTGAGGCTTTCAACCGAAGTTCCTAACGCGGAGTTGGTGGGGTCAAGCAGCGTCTATGTTCCGGCCGGGCTGTGAGGACAGGGCTGTTCGGGAGGACCCAAAGCGAGTGCCGCATTGGGAAACGATTGGTTTAGCAGGAGGTTCCGGTCTTTAACAAAGCGCTTGACCTGTTCCGGATTTGTGTTACATTGACGTGTTCCAAGGACATCCGGACGCTCCCGGCTCGTATTCGGCCACTGCCTTTGCTGGAGCCAAATCCATAGAATTGAGCATCTTTGGTGTCCCGCGACGCATCTATTAATTTGAGCTTAGCGTCAACTCCTTTAAAACCTACTTGGAATCAGTGACTTAGCTGGGCTGCTTGGGGTTCCGGTCACCTCCTGGGAACACGTAGGACGAAGGCGAACGCCACAACACTCATAACTGAAGAAAGGAAGCACATGCGCTCTGATCGTGTGTTTGATGCTTTACAGACCTTACGGAACCGATATATGCTTTGTCAGCTTGCCTCCAAGGCCACGCGGAAGTTCCATCGGCCCAGCACCAGAATCCAGGAAACGATGAACGGCGTATTGGACCGGATCGCAGGCTCGAAGCGGCAAGAGGTTCTGTCCGAACCAGACAACTTTGCCGAGGCACAGCGGCGGGCTGCTTAACCCAGCCCCGCCTTCCCTGCCTGGTGGTGTTTAGTCTTCCCTGAGTACCCTCCTTTGAAAATCTCCCGTCAACGCTAACCAACACGTGCTAGTGAACGGGTTTAGGTGAATCAATGACCATCGCTGAACTCAAAGAAAAAAATATTACGGAGCTGACCAAGATCGCGCGAACCTTGGATCTGCCCGGCGCCAGCGGACTGCGCAAGCAGGACCTCATCTTCAAAATTCTGCAGGCGCAAAGCGAAAAAGAAGGCCACATTTTCGCCGAGGGCGTGCTCGAAATCCTGCCCGACGGCTATGGCTTTCTGCGCTCTCCGGACTACAACTACCTGCCTGGTCCGGATGATATTTATGTTTCCCCATCGCAAATCCGCAAGTTTGACCTGAAGACCGGCGACACGATCAGCGGGCAGGTGCGGCCTCCTCATGAGGGCGAGAAGTATTTCGCGCTGGTAAAGATCGAGGCGGTGAACTTCGAGTCGCCCGACGAGGCGCGTAACAAGATTCTGTTCGACAATCTGACGCCGCTGTATCCGCAGGAGCGGGTGAAGCTGGAGACCGCGCGCGACAACGTCAGCGCCCGCGTCATGGATTTGCTCACGCCACTCGGCAAGGGGCAGCGCGGGTTGATCGTTTCGCCGCCGCGTGCGGGAAAGACCATGCTGCTGCAGAACGTGGCCAACTCGATTACCACGAATCATCCTGAAGTCGTGTTGATGGTGCTGCTCATCGACGAGCGCCCGGAAGAGGTGACCGACATGCAGCGCTCGGTGAAAGGCGAGGTGATTTCGTCGACTTTCGATGAGCCTGCCGCACGCCACGTGCAAGTCGCCGAGATGGTGATCGAGAAGGCGAAGCGGCTGGTGGAACATAAGCGCGACGTGGTCATTCTGCTCGACTCGATCACGCGCCTGGCGCGTGCCTACAATACGATCGTTCCGCCGTCAGGCAAGGTGCTTTCCGGCGGCGTCGATTCCAATGCCCTGCAGCGTCCCAAGCGCTTCTTCGGCTCGGCGCGAAATATTGAAGAAGGCGGGTCTCTGACCATCATTGCCACGGCCCTGATCGATACCGGCTCGCGCATGGACGACGTAATCTTCGAGGAATTCAAAGGAACCGGCAACTCGGAAATCATCCTGGAGCGCAAGCTGGTCGACAAGCGCGTGTTCCCGGCTATCGACATTCAACGCTCCGGCACGCGCAAGGAAGAATTGCTTATTCCCAAGGAAGACCTATCGCGCATATGGGTGCTGCGGAAGGTGCTGAACCCGCTCTCGCCGGTTGAAGCGATGGAACTGCTCATCGATAAATTGAGCAAGACCAAATCGAATAACGAATTCCTGTCGAACATGAGCTCGCTGTAGGGTCCCCGAGCGGCGCAGAGTTCATCGGTCGCCGCCGACAGGAAAGAATTTGCGTCGGAGCCCTCAAAAGCCCCATCCTTGTACCGTGAGACATCCCGGAACTGGCATCCTGGCACGGCGCTTCTACCGGCGCCCCCGTTTTAGCCTTCACCCTTTCACCTATCTTTCCCAACAGAGCGTCGCTTTCCTGCTGATCCTCTGCCTGGCGACGTTATCGTCAGGTGCGAGGAATGGCGCGGCACCGCGGAGTGGAGATTCACAGTCGCAATCGAGCGCGGCGCTCCTCAGCGAGGAGTACGCGCAACCTCCTGGCTTGCTTTATCAGGGAGTTCCGCCGGAAATTCCGGCAGATCAGGGAATGGCGGGCCTGCGGCTACAGTTGCTGCGCCTGAGCACAACGGCCCGCATGATGCAGACGGTGGCGCATCCTGATGACGAAGACGGCGGCGTGCTGACGCTGGAAGCGCGCGGACACGGCGTGAGCACGCTGTTGATGACGCTGAATCGCGGCGAGGGCGGACAAAACAAGATTGGCAGCAATCTTTCCGACGTGCTCGGCGTTTTGCGCGCCGAGGAACTGTTGGCGTCGGACCAGTACTACGGAGTGCAGGAACGGTTCTCGCGGATGGCGGATTTTGGATTTTCGAAGAATCCCGAGGAAACGTTTGCGAAGTGGGGCGGGCACGATGTGGCCTTGGGCGACATGGTGCGGGTAATTCGGACTTTTCGTCCCGATGTGCTGGTCGCGCGTTTCTCCGGCACCCCCCGCGACGGCCACGGACATCATCAGGTTTCGAGCCTTCTGACCCGAGAAGCTTTTCGCGCGGCCGCCGATCCTAAGCGTTTTCCCGAGCAACTGGCCGAGGGCCTTGCGCCCTGGCAGCCGAAGAAACTTTACATCGGGAACGTGTGTGGATTCGGGGCCAGCACGTGCCCGGATGCGAACTGGACAGTGAAGCTGAACACCGGGGAGCGTAGCCTTGCGCTGGGCATGTCGTACGTGCAATTTGCCATGCAGGGCTTGCGGCACCAACTGTCCCAGGGAGCCGCGAATTGGAATGTAGAACCGGGCGACCGCTTTTCCTTCTACAAGCTGGTCGATTCCGTTGCGCCTCCGGCTCTCGATCGGCAAGGCCACGAGCGGGACTTCTTCAACGGGATTGGTAGCAGTTTGCCCGCTCTCGCCGCCCGGTTGGGACCGGATGAGCCGAAGCTCCCCCAACTTCGGCAGCAATTGGCTGAGATTGCAAAAAACGTCGCTGGGGCAACCGAACGTGCCAAAGGTGATGATCCATCCGCCGCCGGCGTGCTGCTGATGAGCATTGTTTCCGGATTACGGCGGGTGAATGACGAGGTGAGCAACAGCAGCCTTGGAGTTTCGACAAAACTGGATTTGTTAATGCCGTTGCAGGAAAAACTGGAGCAGGCCGAAACCGCACTGAATCTGGCTCTCAACGTGATTCTACAGGCCGACGCCGGCCTCGTGAATGATCGGCAGGTTGGCGCCCCGAATGAATCTCAGGCGCTGACCACGGTCTCGCCGGGGCAGGAGTTTCAGGTCGCAATTAAGTTCCACAACGGCTCCAAGGAATCACTTGCGGTCGACAGCGTGAAGCTGGAAGTCCCTCAAGGTTGGAAAACAACCGCGGATCAGACCAAGCACGTCGCGATCAAATCTGGCGACGACGTTCGCGTTACCTTCCGATTACAGGTACCGAGGGATGCAGAGTATGCGCGGCCGTATTGGCATCGCGACGATCCCGACCGGGACGCGATCAATCATATCGACAACGAAAGTTATGTGACGCTTCCCTTCCCGCCTCCGGCGCTCCGTGCGCGAGTGAATTACTCGGTTCCGGGCAATGGTGCTCCACGCGCGAGCAATGAAATCACGACAGCGGTCACGGCACGATTCGCAGATGAACACGGAACACAACACACTCGCCCGCTGGCGGTGGTGCCCGCATTTTCCGTAATGCTGGAGCCGGGAACGCAGGTGATCTCGACGCACAACGGCTCAACTTCCAACGTGACCGTAGGAATTACGAGCAATCTTCCGCGAGCGGCCGGCGGAGTGCTTCGCCTGGAACTCCCTGCAGGCTGGCGGTCGGAGCCGGCACAGCTTGCGGTGGACTTCGCGCATCGCGGAGAGAAGAAGGATTTTCGATTCCAAGTCTTCCCTGCCGGGTTACAGGAAGGCCGCGCAACGCTGCGCGCAGTGCTCGAATCGCAAGGCGAAAAATATAGTGAAGGGTATACGCTGGTCGCACGCGAGGATATTGGCAGCTTTTACTATTACCAGCCGGCGAGGCAGCGAGTAAGCATAGTGAATGTGCAGGCGCCGCACGATTTGAAGATCGGCTACATCATGGGCGCGGGAGACGACATCCCGACGGTGCTGAAGCAGGTGGGGATGGATGTAACGCTGATAGCGCCTGAAAGACTTGCCAGCGAGGATCTGAGCGCATACGGAACCATCGTCCTGGGCATTCGCGCCTATGACACTCAAAAAGACGTTGTCGCGAACAACAAGAAATTACTCGACTATGTTTCCGCTGGGGGTACGCTGCTGGTCCAGTACAACACCGGCACCGGAGACTTCAATAGCGGCCATTTGACGCCCTATCCGGCGGAGCTGAGCCACGAACGGGTTTCAGTGGAAGAGGCGCCCGTGGACGTGCTCGCTCCAGAGGACGGAGTTTTCAATTATCCGAATAAGATTACGCCGCGCGACTTCGATGGCTGGGTGCAGGAGCGTGGACTTTACTTTATGGATCAATGGGATGATCACTACAAACCATTGCTGGCTTGCCACGATCCCGGCGAGGGTCCTCAGAAGGGCGGGCTATTGAAAGCCCAGTTCGGAAAAGGAATATACATCTACACTGGATATGCATTTTTCCGTCAATTGCCTGCGGGCGTGCCGGGAGCGGTGCGGTTGTATGTGAATCTGTTAAGTGCGGGGCACGAAAAGCAGCACGCGGGCACCAGTACAAATCCGTGAGTCGAGATGCAACGACGTGAACAGTGGCGGCACGTTCTGGATGCCGAAGTAAAACGCTGGAGGGCTAAGTCGTGCGAGCAGCTGGTTGCTGAACTGCTTGAGTTACGAGGGTATGAAGTCACGTTCGAGGGCAAGAGCCACCAGGTTGAAGTGGAGATGATCGAGAACACCGAGACCTACCTTCACGTCATCGTATCGGTCGATGACGGTTCTCTACCAGGTTCGTCGAATCCCTTGTCGGAGAGCTTCATCAAGCAGAAGTAGAAGCGCCGGCAAGAAGATTCCGCTGTCCCTGTGGTTCGACCATTTGATCTGCCCCAACGCATGGGATCCCCAACAAAGCCGGAAGCGATTTCTCCCAGCCTCATTCGCGGCATGGGGCTGGGTAGCGCCACGGCGCTCAACATGATCGACATGATCGGCGTGGGGCCATTCGTCACCATGCCCTTGATCGTGAGCGCGATGGGCGGTCCGCAAGCCATGCTGGGTTGGGTTGCCGGCGCCCTGTTCGCCGTCTGCGACGGGCTGGTGTGGGCCGAACTGGGCGCGGCCATGCCGGGCTCGGGCGGATCGTATCGCTACCTGCGAGAAATCTACGGACGCGAAAAGCTTGGCCGCCTGGTTTCATTCCTATTCATTTGGCAGCTTTCCTTCAGCGCCCCACTTTCGATTGCAACCGGCTGCATCGGACTGGCTGCCTATGCCGCCTACTACTGGCCGGGATTCGACATGGTGTACACGGCGCATGACGCCGCGTTACACATCCCATGGGCGGGCAATTTGCAGGTAAGTTGGATCGTCACTCCGGGCACATCGATCGCGGTGGCAATTTGTTTGCTTACGATCTTTTTGCTCTATAGACGAATCACCGTCATCGCCAGGCTCTCAAAACTGCTGTGGTTAGGCGTGATGGGGACCATGGGGTGGATCATCTTCGCCGGACTCACGCACTTCGATGCCCACCGCGCCTTTGACTTCCCTCCTGGAGCATTCACCATCTCCCATGGATTTCTCACTGGCCTGGGTGGCGCTATGTTGATCGCAACCTACGATTATTGGGGCTACTACAACGTTTGCTTCCTGGGCGATGAGGTCGAAGATCCGGGCCGCAATATTCCACGGGCTTTGTTGCTTTCCATTCTGCTTGTCGCCTGTCTATATGTAGTGATGAACGTGTGCATCCTGGCCGTGGTGCCATGGCGCGAGATGGTACAAGCCGGGCGAAGCAGTAATGGGCTCTATGTTGTCTCTCTATTCATGCAGCGAGTCTACGGAACCTGGGCAGCGCGACTGGT
>Ga0070732_10001293_pt1 | contig 13762 bp, 2 predicted proteins | sample Coa_R1_5_FD_66449 | JGI IMG/M metagenome (GOLD analysis project Ga0070732, IMG submission 66449) | Surface soil microbial communities from Centralia Pennsylvania, which are recovering from an underground coalmine fire - Coalmine... | ecosystem: Environmental > Terrestrial > Soil > Unclassified ...
GTTCAGCCACCCGTCAAACAGGGCCATCGCCAGTGACTGCCAGTTGCTGGCCTTACGTGCTCAGGTGGAGGCGGACCTCGGGCAGTTCGTCGCCGCGGAGGCCGACTTCTCACAGGCGATTGCGGGGTTGCTCGACAGCAACGACCGTTCGGCTGCGCTGGAAGCACTCCGACGCCTGGCGGGTCTCCACGAACGGCGGGGCGCGTATGGCCTCGCGCGCGAAACCCTCCAACGCGCGATGTCGTTTCTGGCGCCTGAGGATCGCGCGCAATCTTTGCGGATTCAGAACCAGATGGCCACGCTCCTTTTGTGGAGCGGGAATCCAGAGGCAGCCTTGCAATTGATCCAGGAAGTTGTTGCAAGCAGCGCGGCCCTTGGCGACCGGCAGCGGCAGGCGATCGCACTCCACAACCTCGGATCGATCCTCCATACCCTTGGTCGACTTGCTGAAGCACGCGACGCGTTCCTGGCAGCACTCGTTCACAAGCGTGCGCTGGAGCTGTGGTCGAGCATTGCGCTCTCGCTCAACAGCCTCGGCGTCGTATACCAGCAACTCGATTCGCTGACCGACTCAGAATCGGTGCTGAACGAGTCGCTGGCGCTTGCCGAGCGCTCGGGGTCGACGTTTGTCCGTTCCTACGCCTTGTCCAATCTGGGCGATCTGGAACGCGATCGCGGGGCGCTCGATCGAGCCGTAGCCCTGTATGAACGGTCCATTCAACTCAAACAAGCCATGGGCAATCCGTTCGCCATCGCCCATACCTGGAATTGCCTCGCCACACTGCAAAGGCGCGCAGGCGATCTGGTGCGTGCCCGCGAGAACAACACACGCGCGCTCCAGCTTCGACAGGACGAAGCCGGACCTCTTGAGCAGTTGCTGTTCCGAGAGGAAGCCGGGCGAATTGCGGCAGCTATGGGTGACTTCGCCACGGCTCGCGATGAGCTGGAGTCCGTGGCGGCGCAGTTCCAGCGACTTGGTGCGCGCTATCTGTTCACACGCTGCGCGTGGCACGCCGCTTATGCCGCGTGGCGACTCACGCGGACCATTCCGGCGCGCGTTGCCGCAATCCTCGAGATTGCCGATCAGATGGGCTATCGCGCACTCCTTTCGACAATGATTGGCGAAACGCCAGACTTTGCCCTGGCGGTCTGGGCGCAGAGTCCAGTTGCATCTGGCGCGTTGTTGTCGGCAGTCGTGGAGCATGCTGACCGGATCTTGCCGCAAATCCCCAAACTGTTGGAAGACGACGCGGTAGGTGCAAACGATCGCATCGTCCAATTGTTGACGCGCCTGCCGGGCAATGAACCACTCCATACGCTGGTGAAGTTGTCCCATCACAAAGTCAATGCTGTTGCTAGCGCGGCTGCATCCGCGCTGGATGAAGTCCGCGCCGCGCCACTCGCGCCACTCCGGATACAGGTATTCGGTGGTTTGCAGGTCAGTCGCCGCGGTCGACCGATTGCGGACCAGGCCTGGCATCGGCATCGGGCGAAAGAGCTGCTCGGTTTTCTGCTACTCGCCGGCAGTGCCGGGTGCAGTCGCGACGAACTCATCGTCGGCTGCTGGCCAGATGCGACTCCCGAGTCCGGTATCGAACAGTTCCACAGCCATCTGCACGCGCTACGCGCAGCGCTGGAGCCGGAGGCTGTCCGCGGAGTCTCGCGCTACATCGTCGGCGAGGGCAGGGTGTACCGGCTGGTGTTCGATCTCGTCGAATCATGGGACTACGGCGCGTTCGAGTCTGCGGTGCGCGCCGCGCGGGCCGCCGATGCAACGGGTGACGCGGACGCCGCGACTCAGTTGTATGCGACCGCTACGGATCTGTATCGAGGTCCGCTTCTCGCCGGCCTGGAATCCGAAGGCGAGTGGCTCGAAACGGCGCGCCAGAGGTGCCTCAATATCGCCATCGACGCGAGCTTGCGGCTGGCCGAGCTGCGCACGTCGCGCGGCGACCCGCTCGGCGCGGCGCGCGCCTGGGAGAGCACCCTTGCCCTGGACCCATACCGCGAAGATGCGCACCGCGCTCTTATGCGTCTGTACGCCAGCCTGGGGCGGCGCGACGAGGCGCTGGCGCAGTACCGTCGCTGTGTCGCCGCCCTGCATCTGGGGCTCGAAGTCGACCCCGGCCCAGAGACGCGCGCACTCTACCGGCAGCTCCTCGCAAGTTAGTCCGGGCGCTGTCAGAGTTTTGTCAGAGGCGGCACCTACGCTGTCGCCTCCATGAGGCGCCTGAGGCGCTGGGGCCTGCCCCGCACTGCGTTTCCAACACTGATGGCGCTCTCACTCCTGTGGCAGGCGTCGCCCTTCAGCACCTACAGCATCAGCACTGTTGTCGCGCAATCCGCCCCGTTGACGTTTGTCGATACCTTCAGCGGGCCGTCGATCAGCTCATTCTGGTCATGGAACCCCGGCGGCAATCCGCGTGATACCTACGGCTTTGCACCGGCCGGCCTGGGCGTCGTCTCGGTGCAGACCGACTGGAGCACGGGCTCCGGCGTGTTCACCGATCCGACCATTTCGACGTTGCAGGGGGGCGACTGGACCGCCCGCGCACAGGTCGGCGGCAACCTGCTCCAACCGTACGACGCCGTCGGGCTGATCGGCAGCGACCCGACCAACCCGGCGTCGTCCTGGAAGCTCGAGTTGGCGCAGTGGCCCAACGGTCCGCTTCTCGATGTGTTCGACGGTTCGTCCCACAACCAGGTCGCCTTCGCGTCCCAGAAGTTCGTGTACTTTCAGGTCGTCAAGTCCGGTACGCAATTCACGTTTTCCTACAGCGCCGATGGGGTCGCGTGGACGCAGCTGTATCAGGCCAGCTATGCGCTGGGCTCGCAGGTCAAACTCTCGCTGTTTGCGCAGGGCACCAGCCGAAGTTTTGTCGGCTGGTTCTCGCAATTCGCGTTCAACACCGCGTTGCCCGGTGCTCACGACGTGCCAGCCGCGGCGAATCCGCCCGCCGCGCTGGGCATCAATGGTTACCGCATCAGCGACTTTGCAACCGGGTTCCCGTTTGCAAATGGCATTGGTCCCATCGGCATGGTGTTTGATTCATCGACGAACCTGTACGTCAGCGACCCGACCTCGGCCGAGCTGTACCGATTTGGGCCGCAAGGCGGACTTGCTTCAAGTGCTACGCGCCTCGGCAGTACACAAAGCGGGATTAGCGGTCTTGCATTTGACCGGAGTGGTCGTCTGTATGGCACACGTGAGTTTGGGTCCAGCGACGTGGTGGAGCTCAGTACCACCACGGGCGCGATTTCCCGATCCTTGGGAGCGCCTGGCGGCTGTCCGGTGGGCATCGCTACCGATCCATTCAGTGGCGATCTCTTTGTCACCACGGCCGGCTGTGCCAACGACGTTCGACGGCTGACGAACTTCGCGAATGGGCCGGCGACCGTTTCGGTCTATGCGTCGGCGCCGTACAGTCCCGACGGCCTGACGATCGGCCCCGACGGAACAGTCTACGTGGCGTCGAATTCGAATCAGATTGCCAGCATTGACGGCACGACCTCCGCCACGCCGGGCGTGGGAACGCTTATTACGAGCAGCGTCAACAGCGCCGATGGCATTGCGGTCGCCGCCAGCAATAATCCCTCGCGGCCGCCATTTCTGATCGCGAACCGCAACGACGGCACGATTACCCGCATCGACCTGACAACGTCTCCGCCGACGATGACCGACATCGTCGTCGGCGGCAGTCGTGGTGACTTCATTACCGTCGGTCCAGATGGCTGTTTGTACGCATCGCAAACGGACCGCATTCTGCGCGTCACCAACGCTGATAACAGTTGTTCGCTCGCGCCTGTGGGTGTCTTACCGCAAATCAGCCTGTCGCCGAACAAGATCAGTGCGCCGGCCGGCGCAGTCCTTACGTTCACCGCCAGCCTGCGCAATATCGCGACACTCGCGGGGCAGTCGGTGACGTTCACAGTGAGCGGCGCGAACCCGCGCACGGTCGCCGTTGCGACGGACTCCAGCGGAACGGCCGCGCTGACCTATAGCGGCGCCAACGCCGGCGCGGACAGCGTTGTCGCCAGCGCAACGGTTGGTGGTGTCAGCGTGTCGTCGAATGTCGGCAGCGCAACGTGGACCATGACGACAGGTGGAAGTAGCGGCGCCGCCTCGACGTGCCCGACGGCCGGTTCTGGCGGTCTCAGCGCCGCGGCGGTGGGGACGCCCCAGCCGTTGTTGGGCGCCAGCCCGTCTAATTCGGCACAGCCGCTGTTGGGCGGCAATGCGTCTAATTCGCCACAACCGTTGTTCGGCGCCAGTGCGTCTGATTCGCCGCGGCCACCGGGCTTCAGCGGGTCTGGTGCGCCCCAGCCGATGGGTTTTTCGGGCGCCCTCTCGAGCGGAGGTTGCCCGCTGTATCCGATCGGGCTGAATTCTCAGCTGCTGAATGGCGCGGTGCCGGGCTCGCTGCTCTCTGATGTCTATGTCGGCAGCGAGCCGTGCACGTTTACCTGGCTCACCTGGACCGGCGACATGAGCGAGCCGACGCTTGTCCGAAGCCTCACCCCGCCGGGCGATTCGAAGACCTACGTCAATCCGTTCAATCCGGCGGACCATACGGTCAGCGCCGGCGACTACGTGCGTGCGCGGCCCGGCGTGGTGGACAGCAACGGCGTGCGCGACGAACTCGAGCAGTTGACCACGCTCGACATCGTGGTGCCGGTGTGGGAGTCGTCGCTGCGCGACCACGCCGACTGGCCGCCTTCGCCGGGCGAGGGCAGCCACCCGAATGGCGCCGCTGCGTATCCGGGTGGCACCGCTGCGTATCCGGAGGGCACTTCTGCGTATCCGGATGGCCAGACCGATGAGCGCTGCGACGGAATTCCCCGGAATGGCCAGGGTCAGGACGACAATGCGCCCGAGCTACTGCGCGTCCAGGCGTTCGCGCGTATTCGACTGATCGATGACGACCTGCACGGGCGTAGCCACCTCACCTTCCGGTTTCTGGGATACGCGGACTGCGGCCCGATCCCAGCTACGGCTAGCCCCACCCCGACGGCCACCTCCACACCAACCAGCACCAGCACACCCAGCGTCACGCCAAGCGTCACGCCGACCGGTACGAACACACCGACCGTCACGCCCAGCCGCACGCCGACCCCTTCGAGCACGCCAAGCGTCACACCCACCGTCACGCCAACGGCGACTAGCACAGACACCGTCACACCGAGCGTCACGCCGACCGATACCCCTACGGCGACCGACACGCCGACACTGACGCCAACTGATACGCCCACGCCGACTGACACGCCGACACTGACAGCTACACCGACATCGACTGATACGCCCACGCCGACTGATACCGTCACTGTGACGGCGACGCCGAGCCTCACCGCGACGCCATGTCCGACGCCGACGCCCACCGCAACGGCCACCGTGACGCCGACGGCGACCGACACCGCGACGGCAACCAACACCGCCACGCCCACGGAGACCGTCACGCCGAGCGTCACGGCAACTGCCACCGATACCCCGACCGTCACGCCGACCGTCACGCCGACGGAGACCGTCACGCCGAGCGCTACGGCGACCGGGACCGACACCCCGACCGTGACGCCAACGGCGACCGGCACGCCCCTCAGCGACTGCGTGCCGCCCAGCGGCACCAGTCTCGCCGGCGGGGTGTACGTCACCGGCCATGATCCCGATTACCACGCCTACCAGGGCCCCAATGCCCCCGGCGCCCAGCACATCCTCCAGATCGCGATCGGCTACGTCACCTACAACAAGCCCTCACCGCGCTTGCTGCTGGTCACTGACCTGGTGGACCCGAGCCCAATAACCGGCCAATCGTTCGTCGATCCGCGCCTCGGCATGCAAGCCGCCGGTTTCACCGGTTTCGATATCGCCGATTACGGCTCCGGCTCGCCAGGCGTCCTGGATGTGCACACGGTCAGTTTGTCCAACTACGACGCGATCGTCGTCGCATCCGATTTCGGCGGCTGGTTGAAGCAGTCGGAGGTCGACGCGCTCATCACACGCACGGGTGACATCCTCAACTACGTCAACAACGGCGGCGGCCTCGTCGCGCTCGCCGAGTCCGGCACCTACGATCCGTACGGCGTCCAGACCAACCGCTACGGTTTCCTGCCGTTCGTGGTCGCCAGCCTGCCGAAGGACCAGTCGGAGGTCAACGTCGCGCTGACCGCGTTCGGCGAATCACTTGGCCTGGTCGCTACTGACGTGAACGGCAACGCCGCGCACAGCGTCTTCACGAGCACCGGCGGACTGAATGTCATCGACAACGACGTTGGCGGCGAAATGCTCAGCATGGCCAGCCGCGGCGAGCCGATCACCGCATGCGGCGTGACAGTTGCGACGGCTACACCGACGCCCACCGCCACAAGCACCGCCACCGGCACCAGCACGCCCACGGCCACCAGCACGCCTTGTCCGCCGAGCGTCTGGAATCTCGCCGCCGATTTTCGTCTGTCGCCCAACCAGGCCAACCCCAGCCCGGATCGGTATGGCAATGCCGACGTGTGGAGCTACATGATGAGTGGCTCGCTCGCGCACGACCCGTCGACGTACAGTCTGCTACCCGAATACCACGTCGCCGACTTCGGCATACCTGGCATAGAGGCGTGGAAGCTGACTGGCAATAACCTGCCCGTCGTCGCCATCAATGCGAGCGGCGCGGATCAGAGCCCGATCGTGCCGCCTTTCGTCTGGCCGGCTGGCGCCACGGTTATGCACCCGGCGGCCGCCAGTTACTCAATCTCCGCATGGCGCAGCCCGATCACCGGCATTGCTTCCATCACTGGCCACGTTGCCTCCATCGACACAAACGGCGGCGATGGAATCGACTGGTTCATCGCCCATGGCTCTACTGACCTGGCCAGAGGTGTGTTCGGCGATGGCGGCAGCCAGCTATTCAGCACAGGCGAGCTTACGCCTGGCGCTCTGTCGGGTATCTCAGTGGCTGCTGGTGATGTGCTGTATCTGGGTGTCGGACCGGGTCCGAACGGAAACTATCTCTTCGACAGCACGCTCGCGGACTACACGATCTCAGTTGCGGCACCGGGTGTGTGCTTCTCCACACCAACTCCGACGTCGACTCCAACGCCCAATCCAGTTACGGCCACGCCATCCGCCTCGCCCACAGTCACCGCAACACCCACAGTCACCGCAACGCCGACCATGACGCCGACCGCCACCAACACGCTCGTGCCGCTGCCGGACCTCACCATCACTTCGCTGACGCAGATTCCGAGCACCGACCCGACCCGTGTCCTGCTCAACCTGGTGCTCGTCAATCAGGGCACTGCCAGCACCGGCGCAACCCCTTACGAGATCGACTGCTTCATCGATCCGCCCGCGCCGCCCACGTTCAATCAATCGCCGGACTTCATACTGGCGGGCGTTCAACTGGACCCTGGCGCCACCTACGCCGTCGGCGTCAGCCTGCTTGCCACGCGCTTCAGCGGACCGGGCACGCATACGCTGTACTGCCTGGCGGACGGAACCAATCAAATCACCGAATCAGACAAGACCAACAATCTCGCAAGCACGACCGTCATCGTCGCCGGCAATACCTTCACGCCCACCGGCACGCCCACCTCGACGCCGACGATCACACCGACGGCCTCGATCACCTCAACGCCCTCGACTACGCCCACCATCACTCCGACTCCGAGCGGACCTCCACCAACCGGTAGCTTCAGCGGTTTAACCGATGGCCAGACGGTAACCGGACCGACGCAGATCATTGGCAGCATCACGAGCCCCACACTTGCGAGCTGGACCCTCACCTATACTCTGGCGGGTACCACTGAGCCCATCACATTCGCCTCGGGCACCACACCGGTCAACAACGCGGTGCTCGGGACCTTCGATCCGACACTGCTGCTGAACGGCATCTATCAGGTCCAACTGACGGCACTTGACAGTTCCGGACAGATCACCACGAGCGCTGTCAATGTGACTGTTGCAGGGCAGCAGAAGGTCGGGAATTTTACGCTTGGCTTCCGCGACCTGACAGTTCCACTGGTTGGATTGCCGATTGATCTGACCCGGCGCTACGACAGCCGTGATAAGCGTGTCGGCGACTTCGGCGTTGGTTGGAATCTCGACGTTAGCAACGTTCGCGTCCAGGAAAGCGTCCCGCTGGGTGCCGATTGGCAGGGCAGCAGCCCGCAGTTGCTGCAGTTCTGCGTCCAGGCTTCAGTGGCGCACCTGCTGTCCGTCACGCTTCCGAATGGGAAGGTTGAGCAATTCCAGCCGAATTTCCCGGACCGCTGCTCTGGATTGCAGCTGCCGCCATCCGTCACGCTGGCGTTCAGCCCGTTACCCGGCACGACGAGCACGATCAAGCCCCTGGATCAGACGGACGCACTCGTCGTCGGCTCCGTCGGAGGTCCGATCCAGCTGGTTGACTTCAACACGGGCGCACCGGTGGATCCGATGCAATATGAGCTGGACCTCAACGACGGACGCGTTCTGATCATCGATCGCCGGCTCGGACTCCAGAGCCTTTCCGACACGAACGGCAACAAGCTGACGTTCTCGAGCAGCGGGATCTTGAGCTCGACCGGCGTCGGCGTGACGTTCACACATGACGGCCAGGGTCGAATTAGCCAGATCACCGACCCGAACGGCAAGACGTTGCACTACAACTACGACGCAGCAGGCGACCTGATCAGTTTCGTCGACCAGACCGGCGCCACCACCACGTTCGCCTACGATGCAAGTCACGGGTTGCTGAGCATCAATGACCCGCTCGGGCGCCAGCCGGTGCGGACCACGTACGACACTGCCGGGCGCGTTGTTTCCGTCACGGACGCAAATGGCAATACGGTCGATATGGGGTACAACATCAGCGGCCGCCAGGAGGTCATCACTGATCGGCTCGGTCACGCGACGGTCTACACGTACGACACCAACGGATACCTCTCTTCCAAAGTAGACCCGCTTGGGAACACCACCAGTTACGCCCATGACTCGAATGGCAATCTGCTCAGCCAGACAGACCCGCTCAGGAATACCACCACACTTACATACGACGCCAACAACAACGTCCTGAGCGCAACCAATCCGCAGGGCGCTGTGTTCAAGTACACCTATAACAGCCGACAACAAATACTGACGCGCACTGATCCGCTTGGTAACACGGTCTCGTTCACCTATGACGGCAACGGGAATGTGCTGACGGAGACCGATGCCGACGGCAACACTACCACTCACACGTACGACAGCCAGGGTAGTGTCCTCTCGACGACCGATCCTGTCGGAAACACGACCAGATACGCCTACGATTCGGCCGGTCACCAGGTCCAGGTTGTCGATCCGCTCGGCGTTGTGACCAACCAGACTTTTGATGCCGATGGCAACCTGCTCTCACAATCGACGACTCGCACCGTGAATGGTGCCGCGCAGCCGGTCAACTACACGTTTGCATACGACGCGCGCGGCCACCTGCTCACGGTCACCAACCCCGAAGGCGGCGTCGCTTCCACCACCTACAACGCCCTGGGGCAAGTGGCGACGGAACGCGACGCGATCGGCAATACCACGTCATTTACGTACGACAGTCTGGGACGGCCGAGCACAAAAACACTGCCCGATGGCACCACGCAATTGACGAGCTACGACGCGGAAAATCACGTGGTTGCCACGACTGATTCCGCAGGCAGAACAACGCAGAACACGTACGATGCGGCCGGCCAGCTGACTTCCACCATATTTCCGGATGGGTCAAAACAGAGCTTCAGCTACGATGCTGGCGGCCGCAAAGTGAGCGCAACCGACGAGAACGGCCATGTGACCCAGTACACCTATGACGCGATGGGGCGCAACACCACCATCGACAATCCGATGGGCGGTGTGACCACCTTTACGTATGACGCCGCCGGCCACCTCACCTCACAAACTGATCGGAACGGCAAGACAACGACGCACACCTTCGACCCCATCGGGCATCCGATCAAGACAACCTACCCAGACGGGACGTCAGTCACCACCACCTACGACGCCCTTGCGCGGTTGACGAGCGAGACTGACCAGGCTGGCCACACGACCCAGTACCAGTACGATCCTCTCGGTCGCCTGCTGCAGGTCACCGACCCCTCAGGCAACAGCACCAGATTCAGCTACGACGAGCTCGGGTTCCCGGTGAGCAAGACCGATCCGCTGAACAGCGTAACCCGTTACCAGGCTGATCGGATCGGAGATCTGATCTCCCAAACACTACCGCTCGGCCAGACTGAGATGCGGGCGTACGATGTTGCACAACACCTGACGACGCTCCATGACTTCAACGGCGCAACCACCTCCAACAGCTACGATGCGATGGGCCGACTGGTCCAGACGCAGCTACCGGGCAATACCTCGGTAACACGCGCGTATACCGCCAGTGGGCAGTTGTCGAGCGTCGTCGACAGCCGCGGGACGACAACCTATACGTATGATCAACGTGACCGACCGACCCGCGTCGTAGAGCCGGACGGAACCGGCATCAATTATGGCTACGATGCGCACGGCAATCGGACGAGCGTGACGACTCCGGCTGGCACAACCACCTACGCTTACGATGCCAACGACCGGCTGACCAGTGTCATCGATCCTCACAGCCGCCAGACAACGTTTGCCTACGATCCACAGGGCAATCGCACTTCGGAGACACTGCCGAACGGAATCACGTCCGCGTACACCTACGACGCGCTGAACCGTTTGACGCAGCTGAATGAGACGCGCGCGGGGTCGACGGTCCGCTCATTCGCATACACGCTTGGTCCGACGGGCAACCGTTTGGGCGTGCAGGAAAATTCCGGTCGGAGCGTTGCCTACACCTACGACGCGAGTCAACGCCTCACTGCAGAAAGCATCACAGACCCGCTGGGCGCACACCAGACATACACGTACACGTATGATGCCGCCGGCAACCGGACCGGCCTCTCGGGCCCAACCGCCTCCATTGCCTACGTGTACGACGCCAATGGTCGGATGATGAGCGCTGGCTCGACAACATTCAGCTATGACGCGAACGGCAACACGACCGGGCAAACCGACGGGACCGGCACGACCACCTACCAGTACGACGGCGCGAATCGGCTGGTCCAGGCTACGGCGCCCGGCGGCACGACCACACGCTTGCAGTACGACGCGTTGGGTAATCAGGTCCAGAAGGTGGACCCGTCCGGGACGACGAACTACCTGGTGGATCAGTTCGGCACGGATGGGCTGGCGCAGGTCTTGCGCGAATACGACCAGACTGGCGGGAGCATCGCCGACTATGTCTACGCTGGCGGCGACCTCGTCAGCATGGACCGGACCAGCGGTGTTTCCTTCTATCTGAAAGACGGGCAGCAGTCGACGCGCGCGCTTACGGATGCATCCGGCGCCGTGAGCGATACCTATGATTATGATGCCTTCGGAAATTTGTTGGCGAAGACTGGCACGACCCCGAACACATATCTCTACAACTCGCAGCAATTCGAGCCGAATCTCGGGCTGTACTATTTACGGGCGCGCATGTACAACCCCGGCGTGGGGCGCTTCACCCAACCGGACCCGCTGCCGGGGTCACCATTCGATCCGCAATCGCTGCATCGCTATACCTACGCCAACAACGATCCAATCAACTACAGCGATCCATCCGGTCAGCAGACCCTCGGTGAAGTCTCGGTGGCCGTCGGCGTCGCCGCCGGACTTGCTGCGATGGCGGTCTCCTATTTTTACTTCCACAACGGCTTCTGGGAGTCACTCGCCATCGGTATCGTGGCCGGATTTCTCGTTGGCGCTCTCGTGTACATGGTGCTGCTCACGGCCGGTGCGGCGATCGAGGCCGGCACGACAGCTGGCCTGCAAGCGTCCGCCATCGAAGCCAAGGCGTTGTTCCTCCAGTTCCTGGAAGGCGAATTAGCCGGGACCGGCAGCGGGGCGCTCCCCGTCTTGAAGGAGCTTGTGCTGACCCCGCAAGGGCGTGTCGTGATTGCGGGTGTGGCATGGATTGCGTGCACCATGACCGCGACCGTGACATCCGCCTGGTTCAGGGGCGAAGCAACCAACACCATGGTCAATGCGTTGACGAACATCTGCCAGCTCACGCAGATATTCAAATATGGCGCGCAGCCACCGCCGCCCGAGATGCTCAACCCATTTGAATAGCCCGCCCGATTGACCGGACGCCGCGTGACCGGGGCATCCATCGGCGATGAGCTCGGCCACGTGTTGGCGTCAGGACGTCGAGGGGACGGCCCTTTTCTGGAGCATGGCAGCCGCCAGACTGCCGAAGGCGCCGCCTGCCAGCCCCATGAGCGGGCCCGCGAGCAAGAGGCTGGTGCTCACCAGCAGCGCGTTCCGCAGCAGATCAACATTCAGGTCGCTCTGCAGCACCGCCACGCCAACGTGCGCGATGAGCAGCACGGCCGGCGCCGTCGCCAGGCCGCTGGCAAGTCCCGACGACACTCCCCATACAAGGCCACTCCGCCAGGACGGGCACTGACTGGCCGATGCGCATATCCAAACGGGTCCAGCCAGCGCAAATGCCCAGCACGCGACCTCCGCCCAGGACACGATGGACGTCGCGCTGCCGAACAGCACCATGCTCATCCACAACACACCCACAATCACGCCCTGATTGACTGCTTCCGGGCGAACGCTGCGCCGCATACAGAGCGCGGCAGCAACCGCCAGCGCAGATATCGCACCTTCGATCCACATTTGCGGAGTGGCGGCGTTACTCCTCACCAGCGTGACGACTGTGTACGCCAGCGCCGTCAACTCGACGGCAACGCCCACCACCAGCCAACGCAATGTTCCCTCAGTGCGGATCATGCTGGAGCTAACGCGTTCTTTTCGCGGTCGGGACTCCCCTTCCTCAAACCTTCACCTCACCGATGACAAAAGGAAAGAATTGGGGAACGGTCGTCTCGAATCGCACGGAGTGCGCGTTCTGTCCCGCTGTGAAATGGAAGAAACGAGACTCCGGCACCGTCGCGGTGATGGCGGCGCTGCTGCTGCCGATCATGCTGGGTATGTGCGGCCTTGTGCTGGACTTCGGCGTGATGTTTGGCAATCGGCGGGCGCTCCAGAACGCCGCCGACGCCGCCGCGCTGGCGGCAGCGGTCGAGTTGCGGAATGAGCTCCAGGGTGCACCGGGCGACCCGGTCGCGGCGGCGCAGACGTTCGCGGCGCGCAACGGCGTACCACGCTCCGGCGCGCAGTGCACTCCGGATGGCCAGGCAACGCTCGTCGTCAATGCGCCGGGGCCGGGCTCCAACTCTGAAACATGGCAGATCACCACCAGTCGACTCGTGCCTCTCACGTTCGCCGGAGCCCTCGGGATTCCCCCTCAATGTGTCACCGCGCATGCGGTCGCCTCCGCTGCGCCGCCCATGACTGACATCATGCTCAGTCTGGACACAACCGGAAGCATGGAGCTGACAGGTCCGCATGATTTCGACGAGCTGCGTCAGGCGGCCGTCGATTTCATCGAACAGGTGAATCCGGATCCAACCAATCCGCTCACAAGTCGGGTAGGCATCGCGCGCTTCGCCGGAATCAAGTGCGACTACAACGCATCCGGCAAATATGTCGCTCCGTGCACAGACGATAAAACACTGTTGAGCCCACTTACCGATAACAAGACCGCGCTAGAGACGATCATCACTGGCAACGGATTGTGTCCGTCGGGCGTCTCTCCATACGGCTGCCCGCTCGCGCACGTGCCGTACACCGCTCCGCACGCGCAGTACTGCACCGGTGGCTATTTGTGTCCATATTTTACTGGGACCAAGCTCCCGAATGCCT
>Ga0070732_10001294_pt1 | contig 13757 bp, 15 predicted proteins | sample Coa_R1_5_FD_66449 | JGI IMG/M metagenome (GOLD analysis project Ga0070732, IMG submission 66449) | Surface soil microbial communities from Centralia Pennsylvania, which are recovering from an underground coalmine fire - Coalmine... | ecosystem: Environmental > Terrestrial > Soil > Unclassified ...
GCAATAAAAACGCAGCCCGAAACTCCGGCTGCAACTGGCCGACGGCTTGGGCCAGTGCACTTAGGGCTTCGCGACTCAGTGTTTCCTCAAAGGGCCCTTCGTGGCGACTGGGCAAGTCGGCCGGCATGGGCTGGCGAGTGTGGCTGCGGGAGCGGTGCAGATTCACAAAGTTGTTGTGCCCGATCCGAAACAGCCAGGCGCGGAAATTCGTTCCGGCCTTGAATCGATCCACGGCAGCGAAGGCCTTCAGGAAAGTCTCCTGACACAGGTCTTCGGCCGTGTGGGCATCGCGGGTGAGGTGGTATAACCAGCGATACAATCGGTCCCAGTAGCGATCCACGAGGACGGCAAAGGCCGGGCGGCTGCCGCGCTGGGCAGCGCGGATCAGCTCAGGCTCCTCGGTGGGGAGCTTGTCGCCGTCCTTCGCCACGCTGGTTGCATCCTCGTTCGGGCCGGATCGAACCGGAATAAGCACAATACCCGGCATTATTATAACGCCTGACCCGGAAACAACCGCACCACCTTCCCCAGTTTGGCGCGAGGATTCTCGCTGGCGCTAGGCTCTCCCAGAGATATAACCCGCAAGGGGGGCGATTGTTGGCGCGGAAAAGATTAGGCGAGCCGGGTGCGCGTGTACAGCATTTTCATGCCATCAGTTATTCAAAGCGCTTGGTAATTCCTATTTTTCTTTGCGAGTGAAAACAGACAAGTAGATGTTTTCTTTCCCGTCCGGAGAGCGGAATTCTGTGGGACGAGACTTACCGGTGTTGTCGCAACAGATGCGTAGTGTTTCACCCTTCCACTCGTAAATGCCTTTGTGGACAAAAGTTTTTCACGGAGGGATGCACGTAGACCAGGTCGATTGATTTCGGATTCGTATTCAGATTAAGAGTTATCTCGTGCTTAATTCCACCGCCGGCATTCCCCGTCCTAGTCATCACATCGCCATCGATTACCATCCAGATATTGTCACGGTCCTGTTTCGATAACTGCCTGCCGCCGATTGTCTGAGTTTGGTAAGTCCAAGTTCCTTGCATGTGTGATAGTTCATCCTTGATTGGATCGGTCTCGGTTTGGTTCCCGTCGTCTGCTGCGAGGGCCGCGGTCAACCTCAGAATCAGCAATCCCAAAACCAACAAGCCGGTTAATTTCATATGTCTAGGCTCAGCTGAAAGTCTATAAGGGTACCAAGCATGCAAGCCCCGGCCCAGTTCCTGCAGTTCAAGCAATAATCCGACCAGCTCGCAATTCGCCAGCGTCGATATAATCAGCCACGACTTTGGAGCGCACGACCTCGGTGCATACGCGGGCAGGCTTGCCTTTGAGGCTTGTTTCGTCCACGTACTCACCAACCAGGCGGCAGCCTATTTCGGCGGTAGCAATCTTCGGCATATTGAGCCTACTCATCTTTGTTCGCCAGCATGAGGCTGCACTTCGGTGCATGCTAAACCAGCATTCTCCAGGCCCCGCCGAAACTCAGCGATGGCTTCAAGCAATTCGGCGTCGTCGGCATCCCAAAGACCGCGACCACAACGGTCGGCGCAAACCTCGCCGATGGCAGCAATGAGTTGACCGGTCCGCATCTGGGGAACGATCGCGCCAACGGCTTGTAACGCCGCAAAGACTTCAGCACGGTTGTTCATATTCTGTCTCCCACGCGCGGGGCGCTCGTGCGACTTCTGTTGTATCGACCGATAACTATCACGGGCACTGTCTGGCCAGGCGCCAGCTTGGCGATGCGCGTGGCCCGCGTTACGCCGTCGTAAATCTCGAGCACGCCATTCGGATCTTCATAGACGAAGACCGGCGGCATACCAAACTTCGACGAGCCGAACTGTGCGATTTCTCGTTGCAACTTCCACGGATCGGCACCAGAGATTCGGGATGGCGGCAACCGGAGTTCGGCCGGGTCGACTTCGCGAATCACTGGGCTCATTAAGTTAGCTTACACTCCGTGCTTTTGACATGCAATCTGACGTACCTGGTGTGCGGCGATCTCAGCGTTTCGGCGGCACCCGGTCTCTTACCGTGTTCGGCGTCTCGTCCGGCGGCGGTTCGTATGGCAACGATTTGAGGAACGCCACCAGGTCGCTGATCTGTTCCTTGTTGAGATGGCTCGTTTTGCCATGCTCATCTTTGCGATTGAAAACCGTTAGCACTTCTTCCAGATTCTTCGCCTTGCCGTGATGCAAATACGACGGGAGCCGGTAGACACCGAGCAACGTCGGCGTGTCGTACCGGGGTCCCATTTTCTCGCCTGGGTCGTCCTGGCCGGTGCCTACGTCGTGAAGGTTGAACGGCTTCTTGAGCGAGCTGTCGGTGAAGTACGGCCCGCTGTGGCAGGTGGCGCACTTGGTTTCCGCGCTGAAGAAGATCGCCTTGCCGCGCTGGGCTGGCTCCGTCAGTTTTCCCGGTGCGGGAATATGCGGCGACAGGGTGAACGAGAAGGAATTGCAATACACCGCCAGTGCATCGAGGTCTTTCGACTTGCCGGCCAGGTGCTCGTCCAACTCCACCGGTTCGAAACCGATGCGCGGCTTCATGGAGCCGGAGAACAACCCCCGGCCCTGCATGAGCTTGCCACGAATCGTGTACTCGAAATCCTGGACCTCGTCGCGATCGGCCGACCAGTGCAGCGGGTGCGTGTGCGCCAGACCAAAGAAGCTGGTGGTGCGGCGCAGTCCTTCCGGGTTCTTCCACACCCGGCCATCGTTGCCGCCGTCGGGGTGGCACGATGAGCAAGCGATCCAGCGGGCGCTAGTCATCGGCTGCTTGCCGGAGTTGAAGAGTATCTTGCCGCGCACCCAGGCTTCGGTTTTCGGCGGCAAGGTCGTGGGCACTGTGCCCATTAGCTTCATGCTGTCGGCCTGATAGATGCCGACGTTGAAATCAAGCGCGTTGTAGATGAAGACCTGCTTGCCATCGGGGCTCACGCGCACGGCCCGCGGGTTCTTGCCGACCGTGATGGCCGTGCCGATGCGCTGAATCTCCTTGTAGCCGTCGTCCAGAACGGCCGACAAGTTCATATCGTCGGTGCCGGCATAGATGGTGTAGATACGCTTGCCGTCGGGCGAGATGGCCGCTTCCCACGGGTTGGTGACGATGTACACTTCGTTAAACGTGTCGAGCGGAATGGAAGTCCGCCGTTTCGGCATTTTGCCATCCTTGTCCGGCGTGGCCAGCGTGAGATCGCAGACGGAAAGCTGCGGAAAGATCGAGCCGCGAGCATTGATGACATCGGTGATTGAGCGAATGTGCGAGAGATACGCCTTCGGCTGGCTTGGATGCAGAACGACACTCCGGCTCAGATTATCGGTCTTTTGGCCCGGCCAGGAATCGACGACGGCCCACTTCGCGATGTCAATCGCGTGCAGCTTGCCGCTGTGAAATTCGGTGACATAGAGGCGCGATTCATCCGGCGACAGGGCGATGCCACGCAGGAATGGGCCGACTGCCAGCTTCCGCACCACTTTCTGCGCTTGCAGATCAATCTCGGCCACGCTGCCCGGGTAATCGTTGGTGATCCAGGCGCGCTTGCCGGCCCGGTCGGCCACAATGCCGTACGGCTCATCGTCCACGTCGAGCCTGTGCAGGACTTTGCCTTCTTTCGCGTCCAGAAACAGCACATGGTCTTCGCGATAGATGGTCACGGCGGCCAATGGCCCGCTGCCGATCCACGAGACGCCTTCGGGATGATCGCCGACGGGGATCTCATGCAGTTTCGCGCGCTTTTCCAGATCAACGACCGTCACGGTGCCACTATCGGTATTGGCGACCAGCAGCCATTTGCCGTCGGGGGAAGCATCCAAGAGGCTGTTGGACGAGCCGGCGTGAGCGACGACGGGATATCCGGCGAGAATCAGCAGCACCAGGAGCATCGATTGGAAGCGCATGAGCACAATCCTGAATGAATCAAGGGCGGAAAGAAGTATTTCATTGGAAGACGATCTGGGGAGCAAGGTGATTCGAGGCATTTTGAAATCGGCTGCCTAAAGCGCGGCTTGCCAAGGGTGATTGGTGGTTCATGAAGCAAATGCCCGTTAGCCCGCAGCGCAAGCAAGGGCGGAAGTGCTCGCCGTTTCTTGCGTTGCGGGCTAACGGGCATGAATTGCTTCCAGCCAACCTAATCGCTTGTCGCACTATACCGCGAAATTGATCGCTTCCCCCGTCTCCAAGAGGCTCTTCAGGCTGCTCAGGACGGCGGGCCAGCCGTTGTTGATGCCCTTGAAGGTCTCGGGATCTTTTTCCATGTCCTCGGGCAGCAGGTTCTCGTGTATGAGCCGGAGCCGGACCTGTTCGCCCATCGGCTTTAGCTCGTAAGTGACGCGCGACAGGCCCGACCGCTTCTTCGCGACTTCCGGTTTGTCATTCTGTTTCCAGGTGTAAACCAGCTTGCGCAAAGGCTCGCATACCAGGACTTCGCCGGCATGATCGCCGTGCTGCTCCATGCCTTTCGGCGGAAGGATGCGCAGGCGGCCGCCAGTCTTCTGCTCGACCTCGATGCGGAAGCCAAACCAATATTTTTCGCTGAAGTCGCCGCTGGTCAGCGCCTCCCAGAGCTTCTCGGGCGTGGTGCGGATGTAGGTGGCATAAACGAATGTCTCGGGCATGAGTCAGTTCTCCTTCTTCGTTCGGGGTTCTTGGTTTTCGGCATCGGCTTCCAGTTGTTTCTTGAGTTCGGCAACAGCGCGGAGCCGACCTTGCTCGAACTTGCCGATCCAGCGCTCGGCAATCTCGTGGATCGGCACCGGATTGAGGTAATGCAACTTCTCGCGCCCGCGCCAGATCGTGACCACCAGATCGGCGTCTTCCAACAGCTTGAGGTGCTTGGTCACTGCCTGGCGCGACATGTCCAGGTGCGCGCAAAGTTCGCCGAGGGTCTGCCCGTTGTTCGCGCGCAAGCGGTCCAGCAAAAGTCGCCGGCCAGGATCGGCGAGGGCCTTGAACACCAGGTCCATGTCGGCGTCCATGCGCTACATTATGCAACCTTTTGGTTGCATGTCAAGCGGAGATTTTTGTAGAATGGGAAGATTCTAGCCCCCCACATTTTCCCATAATGGATTCGCCAAAAGGTGTTCTTGCGAGCAACGATGACTTTCTCACCGGACTACGAGACTGCGCGGGCAAGATTTCGTGAGGCGGCGGACCGCCTCGGCTGGACCTTGCACGCTTATCCGATTGGAAGTAACGGCCCCAAGGGCGAGAATTTGACCATTGATGTGGCGGTTTCATCTCCAACAAAGAAAAACTGCGTATTGGTCCTCTCCAGCGGGCTTCATGGCGTTGAAGGCTTTTTCGGCTCAGCCGTCCAGCTCGCTTTCCTGGAGAGGTGGCAACGTGAATCAGGTCCCCCTGCCGATGTGCGTTATGTTTTACTGCACGGCTTGAACCCGTTTGGCTTTGCTTGGAGCCGGCGCTTCGATGCCGGTAACATCGACCCGAATCGTAACTTCCTTCTCGACGGAGAAGCGTACAGCGGAAGTCCTGCAGAATATTCCAATTTTGATGTGCTGTTGAACCCGCGGCGGCCTCCAGCAAATTGGGATCCACTTTTTTATGCAAAAGCGTTGTGGGCAATTGCTTGCCACGGAAAGGCGGCGCTAAAGCAAGCGCTGGTGACAGGCCAATACGACTTTCCAAAAGGTCTATTCTTTGGCGGCAACGGGCCGTCCCGAACCAAGGAAATTGTTCAGGAGCACTTCAAGTCATGGGTCGACAATGCCAAGATTGTCGCGCACCTGGATTTTCACACGGGCCTTGGCCCCTGGGGCGCCTGCAAACTACTCACCGACTATAAGGTCAGCGCTGCACAACACGAGAGGCTGATACGTTGGTTTGGTGAGTATGAAGCGAACGACCCCAAAAAGACAGCTTATCAGCCGCGGGGAAGTTTCGGCCAATGGTGTGTGGCCCAGAATCTCGATCGGACGTACGTGTCCGCGTGCGCCGAGTTTGGCACGTACGGCAATCTCGCCGTGCTTGCTGGCTTGCGTGCCGAGAACCAGGCGCACCACTGGGCGCCGGCCAACCCGCATTGCTGCGCTCGCGCCAAGGAGCGCCTCCGCGAATTATTTTGTCCCGTGTCGGGCGAATGGCGGTCACGGGTAGTGGCAAACAGCATGGATCTGGTCAACCGAGCGGTGAATGGTTTGATCGAAGAGGCTAAGCAATAAAACATCGTGCAAGGGCTGGTGCCGTGGCAAGGAAGACATGGCGAGATGGACTATTCTTGAGCGTCGGGCCATGAGTCCATTTTTTTTAAGACGTTGCCGCGATCTACGCCATGACAGGCAAGGGGCGTGATGAATCGCGGTTGAGCCCAATGGCCCGGTCCGATATAAGTGGCTAATATGAGGCCTTAGTTTCCGGCGAAGAAGTGCGCCAGGAGTTAGCCATGCCAACCAAACAGCAAATCGACAGTTTTTATGAATTCGCCTCATCGCAAATAGACAATGGCGGAGCGGAATTGTCGATGGATGAGCTTTATTGTTTGTGGCGGGCGAAGCAGCCCACTCCGGCCGAACTCGCTGAAAGCGTGACGGCACTTCGTTCCGCGTACTCTGAAATGGAAGCAGGCGACGAAGGCCGGCCCGCGCGGCAAGCTTTGCGCGAGTCATGCGAACGACTCGGACTGGTGATTGATGAATGAAGTTCACCGTCGTCACCCTTCGCGCCGCCGAACGCGACTCTAACCGCATTCTGGAGTACCTGGCGACCCGCTCACGAGTCGGTGCCGAGGCGTGGGCCAGGGCATTTGATAAAGCATTGGCTCGCCTCGAAGAGAGCGCGGATTCGTGTTCGTTGGCAGCAGAGGATGAACACGTCGATTTTGAAGTGCGGGAGGTCTTGTTTAAGACTCGTCGCGGCTTGATTTACCGAATTCTGTTCACGATTCGCGAAAACACAGTTTTTATTCTGCACATACGTGGGCCCGGGCAGGATTTCGTCTCCGCTATTGAGATTCGCCATCCGGAGTGACTAGGCTATCGGTGTGTGCCGAGTCGTGAAGAAAGGGCACTTTAAAGAACTGCCATGGGCATACTCTCCCTCTTCTCGGCCAGCCGCCGCTCGCCGCAAGCGATCAACCTCGCCAGCCCGCAGTTCAAGGCTTCGCCTTACGACTACTACGCCAAGCTGCGCGCCGAGTCGCCCATCGTTCGCACCACGTTGCCCACCGGCGAACCCGGCTGGCTTATCTCGCGCTATGACGATGCGGTCGCGGTGTTGAAAGACGAGCGTTTCGTCAAAGATCGGGCCAATGCCCTGACGCCGGCTCAGCTAGCGCGGGAGCCGTGGTTCCGCAAGCTCTTCCGGTCCCTCAATCACCAGATGCTGAGCAAGGATCCGCCCGATCACACGCGGCTGCGGGCACTCGTCAGTCAGGCGTTCACGCCCCGGCTCATCGAACAGATGCGCGACCGCATTCAGGCGCTGGCCGATGAATTGCTCGAGCCGATCCAAGCGCGGGGCCGGCTCGACTTGATCCACGATTTCGCGCTGCCGCTGCCGTCGATTGTGATCGCGGAAATGCTGGGCGTGCCGGCCAAAGACCGCCATGCCTTCCACCGCTGGTCAACCGCCCTCTTGGGGGCTGCCCAAACAAAGCGGCACCTGTTCTATGCTGTCCCAAACGTGCTGCAGTTCATGCGTTACCTGCGCAAGCTCATTGCCAAGCGCCGGGCCGAGCCGCGGAACGACCTGGTGAGTGCAATGATCCAGGCGGAGGAGGCGGGCGACCGGCTGAATCCGGAGGAACTGCGGGCGATGACCATGCTGCTGCTCGTGGCCGGGCACGAAACGACGGTGAACCTCATCGGCAACGGCATGCTGGCGCTGATGCAACACCCGGACCAGATGGAGAAATTGCGGCGCGACCCGGGCTTGATCCGGCTGGCAGTGGAGGAGCTATTGCGCTTCACCTGCCCGGTGGACTTCGCCACCGACCGGCTAGCGCGCCAGGATGTGAGCATGGGCGGCCTGACGATTCCGCGCGGCGAATTGGTGTTCGTGATTCTCACGTCGGCCAACCGCGACGAACGGCAATTCCCCAACCCCGACAAGCTCGACATCACACGCGAGCCGAATAGGCACTTGGCATTCGGCTTGGGCCCGCACTTCTGCCTGGGTGCGCCGCTGGCGAGGCTGGAAGGGCAACTGGCGATCAACACGCTGCTGAGACGCTTGCCGAATCTGCGGCTACCGGTGAAGCCGAGCGAATTGCGCTGGCGGCGGGGGTTGCTGCTGCGCGGCCTGCAAGCGCTGCCGGTGGAGTTCGATCCGACTCCGTCTCAGTTCCAATACAATCAAGAACCGGTAACAATGTAACTATTGGCCAGAAACACTCGCATTCCTTTTCGTCGATGGTAATTGCAATTGTCCGCTCGTGTCATGGTTCTTCTCTTCATGACGATACACGAGTTACTTTGACCCCCTGACTGCATCGAGCCTATTGCTCGCCACGCCAGAGGAAGTCGAGCAAGTGTGTTTTGGAAAAGCGCTCCTCCGCCGCGCTAAATCCGAGGGGAAGAATCCGGTATACTATGTGCAGGGTCAAACAGAAACGGGGCGGTACCTCTTCTGCGTGGTCATCCGACTCGCCGATGGGAAAGCGTACCCGGTGACCGCGCGCGAAATGACCGATAAGGAGAAGCGTCAATATCGTAAGTGGAAAAAGCGATGAAGAAAAGCAACCTACCTAAATGCGATTCGATCCAAGAACTAGCGGAATTCTGGGATACGCATGATATCACCGATTTCGACGACGAACTGGAGGAAGTCGTGGAGCCGGTTTTCATTCGCCGCAAGGCTGTCGAAATCAAGCTGATGCCAAGCGAGGCGAAAGCGGTGCAACGATTGGCCAAAGCCAAGGGCATCTCCAGTGAAGAATTGATTCGAACTTGGGTGTTGCATGAGATTGTCAGCTCACGCAACGGTCGGCGAAACAAACGTCGAGGTCGTTAGGTTGACGGAATCGCGCGTCGTAGGAGATTCGAAGTGAACCCTTCTGAACAGCCACCCACAAACGACCGTGGCCCGCCGGAAGTTTCGCAGGAAACCTGGCAGATTCTCCAGGCGCGCTGGAAGGCCGTCTTGGCCCTGGAAGCCAGCATCGAAGTCTTGCGCATGAGCCTGGAGGGCCTGCGGGCACAAATGGAGGCCGGGTTCCGGCACTCGCTGACGGTCGAGGAGAAGGTCAACGCCCTGCAATCGGACATGGCCCAGTGGAACAAGGCCAAGAACCGAATTCATTATGCGTTGCCCAAGGTACGCGAGTTTATCCACCGGGCGACATGGGCGCTCGGCCTACCGGAGCGGAAGAAGCTGGACGAAATCTTCAAGGAGTTCGTGGACCCGCAGATTCCGTTTCCAGAAGTCAACAAGGTTCCCGACCAGCTCGACTACTTGCTGAAAGAGCGGCAGATCCTGTCCGCGCAAGGCAATACGGTGCTCCAGGAGTGCAAGAGCATTACCACCGACATTCAGCGGACACTGCGCACGCTGCAGACGAACGCCGCCTCACGCGCGCGGAAGAAGATGGACTCGACGAAGACGAAGGGGAAGTATTTGTAAGCGAAGTCATCCCCATTCGGAATAGGACCATTGAGCAGAGACAAAAGAGAGAAACGCGATCTACATGCCCTCAACGATGAAGGGATGGTCTTGTGCAACCCGCGCGATAAGGAAGCCGCTCACCGTGCTCAAATGGAAGGCATCGCCACGGATGATCGTGCTGCGGTGACATGCCGAAAGTGCTTGTCATTCCTGTACAAGCGTGGCAAGGCGCGAAGAAATGTCCGATGACTTTAGACAATAAAGCGTGCATCGACAAAGGATTATTCGACTCGGAATCTCTCAATATGACCGTGGAAGACTTCCTGAAACGCGCATTGAGCCAACGGCCAGTGACAGTTCAGCGTATGGTGGGAGTACCGGGGCCAACACTTCGAGCATTGCTCGCGGAGGGCAAGCCGATGCTCATCAGCGAAATCCAGTCACATCCTGACCAAAAGCAGGAAATGCGCACGTATCGATATGGCCATTTGTTGGGTCCGGGACTGCAGCCTAGCGACATCGAAGCATGGCAGCGCAACTATACCGGGTATACTTTGCCGAGTGACTTGATGCGATTCTTGACATTCGCAAATGGAATTCATCTTTGGGCAGATCTGGATTCCTCGCTCGCTTATTTTGGTATCTCGCCGCTCAACGAGTGGCAGGACGCCGGGAATGTAAATTGGGCCACGATGTTCGATTCGCCTCCAATGGGGAAGCTTGTTATCTCCTATCACGAGAACGGCGACAATTTCCTTGTTCTGGACACACAGCGACAAGCGTACCTTTGGTTTGATCTCGAGGATTTTGATCAACCAAAACACGCTGGCAGCACAATTGCGGAATTGCTAGATTTCTGGTGGAAAGAAACAGCTTGGCTTGATCCGCGGCAGGAAGCTGCGGTTGTGTAACCTACCTTTGATCGCACTTAATCCGACAGGCGCTGCGCATAACCTCGATATCACTTGGCAGATACTTGCATCTCCCGCAATCACCCTCTAAAGTGCATTCATCCATTCCGTGGAGACTCCCACCATGCTGCGCTCCTTCCTCGCCTTGCTACTCTTCGCCGCAATGCTCGTGTTCATCTCCGGCCCCGCGGGTGCGCAGAAGGCCAAGACCAAAGATAAGGACAAGGCCGGCCCCGGCATTAAGGCGGACCCGCTGACCTACAAGCCCGGCGATCCGATCAGCGCTCGGTCTCTGGTGACGCAACCGGTGGCGGTAAAAGGTGTCGTCACCTGGAGTCTGGAGACGCGGCGGCATCGGGGCAGTATTTCCGTTGGCGCGCTGAGCCCGGACGGCAAGCTGTTCGCCACCGGCGGGCTCGATGGCACGATACGACTTTGGGAGACCGACTCCGGCAAGCTCGTGAAAGCGATGATGGGGCACAATAGCTACGTTTACGGGCTGGCGTTTTCGCCCGACGGGCAGACGCTCGCATCCGGCGGCAGCTTCGACGCGACCGTGCGGCTATGGGATGTGAAATCCGGCATGCCGCTGAAGATTTTGAAGGGCCATCCGAGCTACGTGGTGCAAGTGGCCTGGTCGCCGGATGGCCGCACGGTCGTCGGCGCCGGCGGCGAGAGCGGTGTGGTGCTCGGCTGGGATGCGGGCACGGGCAAAGAAGCCGGGAAGATCGAGTTCGGCCGGCCGGTACGCTCCATTTCCTGGCAACCGGAAGGCAAAAGCGTGGCCGTGGCCGCCCAGACCATGCCGGTGCAAATCTGGAACCCCGACACCTTCAGGCTCATCAAGACGCTGGGCGACATCAAATCCGACGTGTATTCGGTGGCCTGGTCGCCCGACGGCAAGACCCTGGCGGCCGGCATGGCTGACAGCACCATTCTTTTTGACGAAGTGGGAAAAGAGGTTCGCAAGCTGGAAGGCCGGGGCCATGCCGTGGCCTGGACTTCCGACAGCAAGCAACTGGCCACGTCGGTCACCACCATTCCGGCGATCAAAGTTTGGAATGCGGAAGACGGCAAAGCTCTGCAAACGATTTCCGCAACAGCGTACACGCTTGTGTTTGCTCCCCAGGACAAGCAAATCATTAGCACCGATTACACCAATATCCAGGTGTGGGACGCCGGCAGCGGCAAGTCGGCGGCGAGCTACGCGGTGGCCGGCACGGTGCCGCCGGTGTGGTTTGCCAACCGGCCGCTGGTCACCGGTGTCGGCACCGGGCAGCTTTCGCTATGGGACCAGGCTTCCGGCAAGCTGTTGCGCACGCTCGAAGGACACACGAGTACGGTTAGCGCGTTTGCCTGGTCGCCTGACGGCAAGCACATTGCCACTGCTTGTTACGACAAATTCGTGCGCATTTACGAGACCGCCACGGGGAATCTGTTGCAGAAGCTGGAAGGGCATACCGCGCCGGTCACGTGCGTGGCCTGGGCGCATGACGGCACGATGTTGGCATCCGGCGGGTACGACAAATCAGTCATCGTGTGGAGTGCGAAGGGCGGGCAGCCATTGCACAAACTGACAGGCCACACGGAAATCGTGAACTGCGTGGCCTGGGCGCCGGGCAACTCGGAAACGCTGGCGTCCGGCAGCGTCGATAAGACCATCCGCATCTGGAACGGCAAGAGCGGGCAGTTCAGCAAGTCGTTCAGCGAAGGCGGCATTGTGGCGGGACAGGTGTATTGCCTGGCCTGGTCGCCGGACGGCAAGATGATCGTCAGCGGGCAGGCCGACCACCGGGCCCGGCTTTGGCAGGTTTCTTCCGGCAAGCTCGTAACGACGTTTGAGAATGCCGGCAGCCCGCCGCAGGTCTCCTCGTTGGCCTGGTCGCCGAATGATCAGATGCTCGCTTCCGGCCGCGGCAACCACACGCTGCAACTCTGGAACCCGAAGACGGGCCAGCTTATCCACAGCTTCGCCACCATGGCCCCCGTGCAGCAGGTGGCCTGGACGCCGGGCAGCAATACCATCGTCTCAGCCAATGCCGACCGCACCACGCGCTTCTTCGACGCCGCGGCCAACCAGCTGCGCGGCGTGTTGCTGGCCGAAGAAAAGCAAGTCATCGCCGTCGGCCACGATGGCAACTACCGTGCTGACGCCGCCGCCGGCGAACTCATCGTGGTGGCGCAATTGGACAAGAGCCAGGAAACGATGACTCCCGCCGCGTTCGGCACAAAGTTCAAGTGGAAGAATGTGCCGGCGAATGTGAAGCTGACGGGGAAATGAACCTCTTGGTTACGCCGCTTTGGGGGGTATGGTTCGGCCGCCGTTGTTGCTTCACATGGCCACGCAGAGCCGCGGCAATGGCACGCACCAAATAAGGCTGGATAGACTACTAGCTATACCAACCAACGCGCGGCAATCGCATACCGTCGGTCAAAATCGTCTATTGGAAGTTGACCGCTCTTTGCCGCCGGTTACAATATTCCCATGCGAATGTTTCATTCGGTCTTCCGCAGTTAGAACACTTCCCGATCCGCGCGGATTGGATTTGCGCGGCTAGGCAAAGGGCCTGCGCCCTTTTTCCCTAATTCACCCCAACCAATACCACGCCGCAGCCGCGCCCAGTTTACCCATGGGCCAGGACTGTCGCGTGCATTCGGAGGAAGACCATTGAACCCCAAAAAACAGAAAATGAAAGATCGTCGTCGGGCTCGGAAGTTGGCCGACGAAGCTTGGGAGGCCGCTAACGAGGAAAACCTCGATTTGGCGGAAAAGCTGATTCGCCGTGCTGTGGCGGCTCAAATTGACAATCCAGTGCTTTGGAATGATCAGGGCATGATTTTGGGCCTGCGCGGGAAGGAAGCTGAAGCTGCGGAAGCATTCCGTGCCGCAATCAGCCTCGCGCCAACCTTCGGAGAACCATACGCAAACCTGGCTCGCTTGCGGGCTCGGCAGGGATTTATCCGGGAGGCGGTGGCCATGCAATCCGAGGCTGTGAATAATTCGCCGGAAAACCACAGCTTTGCCGAACAATTGGCCGCTTACCGAGCTTTGCTAGGCGAAGATTCTGCCAAACGAAATGAAGCAGATGACACTTCGGTCCACGGCCGTCCAATAGTTCGACTGCTGCCTGAAACCCACTCTGGTTGCCCGGAGCAATTCGCCAAACCGGACTGGATCCATTTGGGCGACCGCCTCACGAAGGAAGGCTGCGTGTTGATTCCTGTGCTAATGAATGCCGATGCATGCGCGCAGCTCCGCAGTCTGTTCACGTGCGATGAACTTTTCGCCAAGAC
>Ga0070732_10001296_pt1 | contig 13751 bp, 12 predicted proteins | sample Coa_R1_5_FD_66449 | JGI IMG/M metagenome (GOLD analysis project Ga0070732, IMG submission 66449) | Surface soil microbial communities from Centralia Pennsylvania, which are recovering from an underground coalmine fire - Coalmine... | ecosystem: Environmental > Terrestrial > Soil > Unclassified ...
GCCGCGACCCAGCCCAGCAGCGCGATCGAAGTCAGGAGCGGTACGACTGAGATGCCGACGACTTCGAGAAGCGTGTTGAACAACGTCGCCGCGAATCGGCCGGACCAGTTTGCGTAGAGGTTCGACTGGGCCTGGACCACGCCCGCCACCGCCACTTGCGCGGCTGTGCAGTAATCGTCGGCGGCATACCGACTGAACCAGCCGAGCACGGCGAAGCTCAGCAGGGGCAACGCCAGCGCGATCAGCGTCGCCAGCCTCAGGCTTCGCGCCACGACTGAGCTCAGGTTGGCCCTGCCGCCATCACTCTGAGGCGACTCTGGCCACGAGCGGTGACTACCCGCGCCCCGAGCCATGTCGCGGCAAGCACGGCCAGTGCCAGCTCGGCGTAGCGGGGCATCTCGAAGACGCCGTACGGCGCGAACTCGCGCAGGTAGAAGGCGGGCAGAAACGTGAGGCCGAAGACAACGACTGCTCGGCTCCAGACGTTTCGTGGTCCAAGTAAGCAGGCCATCGGGAGCGGCCACAGGAAGTACCACGCGTACACCTGCGACGTGTAGAGCAACAGCGCCAGGAGCAGCAAGCGCATCGATCCTGTTGCGATGCTGCGCAATGTCGCGTCGACGGGGCCGCGCGCGCTCCGCCACAGCAGCCAGCCTTCGCCGATCAGATAGGCGAGGAACAGGGCACGTGTCACGCTCCAGACGATGAGCCGTGCCACGTCCATGCGGAGCGTGGCGGGGTCGTCGGGGACGCCGAGCAGGGGTACCACTCGTACGGTGAGCCACGCAGCGGGCGCATCCTGCCAGACGTCTTTGAATCGCTGTCCACCATTGGCCAGACCAACGACGGGCGCGGCGATCGCGGGCGAATCCAGCCAGGGTGCGGCAACGATCAGGCTGACGATGATCATGATGACGATCAGGGCCGCAACGGACCGGACGCCTCGGGCAGCACCGCGGCGAAGCCAGACCAGCGCCACAACTGCGCCGATCGCGAGCGGAACGAACTTGATCAGGGCGCCGAGCCAGAGGCTCAGCAGCGCGGCTGGCCACAGCCAGTGGCGCGCGGTGCCAGTGAGCGCAAGCGTGAGCAGGGCGAATGCCAGGAGCACGAGTGTGAGCATCACGGCTTCGTTGTGGGCATTGCCAATCAGTTCGACATTGACCAGTGGGTTCCAGAGCCACATCGCCGCGGCGACGACGGGCGCCACCCGGGTAACACCGAGTCGTCCCCAGCGCATGACGATCCAGACGATCAGGCAGGCACTGACCACATCAGCCGCCGTCGCCAGCAGCTTGTACGCAAAGGTGATCTCGGCGAGGCTGGCGTTGGCGAGGATGCCCGTCAGCACGGTATCCACGCGTGTCCACAGCGGTCCGTAGACGGTCACTGTGGTTGGCCAGGCACCAAGGTTCGCAAACGGGTCAGAGGGAAATTGCGAGGGCGTCAGCACGTACGGATTGGCGGCATGGAGCGAGGCGACGCGACCATGGGTAGCGTAGTCGATGATGTCGCTGCTGAGCAGTCCGGGTACGAACAGCAGCGCAACTCGGGCAACGATTGCCACGCCAATGACGACTGGCCAACTCAGCAGACGCGGCACGTTTCCGAGGTCGAGGATGCAGATGCCGGCCACGTAGGCCAGGCCGGCGACTGCCATCGCGCGCGCGGGCGCGGCCACGTCGCAGACGGGCGTGGGACCCGCGCTGACGCCGAGCGGCGTAAGGAACGCTAGCAGCCAGCGCGCGGTTGCGTCCGACGCGGGAAACTGGGCGCGCAGCCCGCTCGCGAGGTCGGGCGTCTCATTCAGGCACACCGTCAGCGCTGCGATCGCCAACTCCGCCCAGGTCAGGACCACGGCGATCGCCACGAGAGCGAGCGCGAGTCCAACTGGTCCGCGCCGAACCATCGGCACGATAGTATGCGAGCAGCACCGGATGAAGGTCGGCATTGTGTACCCGCGAGCCAACGTGGACACGGTGCCCAGTCTGGTCGGTGCCGTGGAGGTGCTCGCTGAGGCCGGGCACGAAGTGCACGTGTTCACGTACGCCGTAGCGGGCCAGCGCCTGGCGACTTTCACTTCGAGCAGGGTTCGCGTGCATACGTTGGGCGTCGAGGGACTCGCGGAACACTCAACGGCGGGGTTGCGCCACGCCATCAAACGTGCCAGCTGGCTGCCCGGTGTTGCACGCGCGCCGCTGATTCGTACGTACAGCGTGTTGGGCGCAGGTCTGGCCACTGGCAGTCGCCTGGCGGCTCGGGCAAGGAGCGCGGTCGCAGAGCGCGAGCAGGCGTTCGACTGCGTCATCGGTGTGGATCCCGATGGCCTGGCGCTCGCGCATGCGCTGGCACACGGCGCACCGCTGGCCTACCTTTCCCTGGAGCTGCTGCTGTCGTACGAGCTCGTCACGCCCGTCGACCGCCAGCTCAAGGCACAAGAGCGTGACCTCAGTCAGCAGGCGCGCTTCATCATCGTTCAGGACGAAGCGCGTGGCCGACTGCTGACGGAGGACAACGGGCTCGACTGGGAGCGTGTGGTGCTGGTGCCAAATGCGCCATTCGGTCCGGCACGGCGTCGCGCAAGTCGGTACTGGCACGATCGATTCCAGCTTCCTGCGGGAGCGCGGGTCGTACTTCACTCCGGAAGTCTGGGAGCGTGGACCGGCATTGAGGATATTGTCACCTCAACGTCGCACTGGCCGGATGCATGGGTGCTGGTCATCCATACTCGCTACAACGCCGAGTCATCCAGCTATGTAGACGGGCTGCGTCGCCGCTCAGAACGGGATAGAGTGTTTTTCTCGCTGAAACCAGTACCGCCCCAAGAATATGATCCGCTGATCGATGGGGCAGATGTCGGGATCGCCTTCTACGTGCCAGATCCGGGTTCTTCGTTTACGCAACGCAACGTCCAAACCATCGGCCTGTCCTCAGGCAAGCTGGCGTACTACCTGCGCGCCGGACTGCCAGTCATTGTCAATCGTGCTTCTTCGATCGGCGAGGTGGCCGATTCGGAAGGGTTTGGCGTCGCCGTCGACGACGCGGGCGGAATTCCGCGAGCGCTGGATCGAGTCGCGAACGAGTACGACGGGTTCAGCGCGGCCTCTCTCGCGTTCTTCGACTCCCGGTTGAATTTCCGAGCAGCGTTCTCCGAAGTCCTGCGTCGGTTGGAGTTGCTCGGGTGACGCTCGAGACGATCGCCGCCGACGGAGTCGTCCTGGCCTACATTGCCCGAGCTGAGAGGTTGGAGCACACACAGTTCTTGACGCCTGACGAGTGCAATTTGCAAGTAGGGCACGTGGTATATCCGGCGGGAAGTGAAATCACGCGACACATGCATTTGCCTCTCGAACGACACGTGGTTGGAACGACGGAGGTCCTGTTGGTGGAGCGCGGACGGTGTGAGGTGGACGTGTACGATTGCGATCGACGCGTCGCCGCCACGCGCGAGCTGCGTACGGGCGACATCCTGATCGCGGTCTCGGGAGGACATGGCTTTCGCATCCTCGACGACACCATCCTGCTGGAGGTCAAACAGGGTCCTTATCCGGGTGGAGCCGAAAAGGAGCGCTTTTGATCCCTGTCAATGAGCCACTGCTGACGGAATCGGATTTCGCCTCGGTTAATGAGGCGCTACGGTCCGGCTGGATTTCGGGGGCTGGTCCGCATATTGACGCTTTCGAGCAACGCTGGGCTGCGTTCTGCGGTCGTAAGCACGGCATCGCGGTAGCCAACGGCAGCGTGGCTTTGCAACTGGCTATCTCCTTGCTGGACCTGCAGCCTGGAGACGAAGTTATTCTGCCGGCGTTCACGATCATCTCGTGCATCTGGCCGATCGTGCTGGCTGGCGCCACTCCGGTCCTGGTCGACTCCGATCCGCGCACGTGGACGATGGACGTCAACAAAGTCCGTCAGAAGATCAGCTCACGCACGCGCGCCATCATGCCCGTGCACATTTACGGCAACCCTGTAGATATGCAGCCGCTGGTCAACCTGGCGAATCACTGGGGCGTGCACATCATCGAGGATGCCGCCGAGGCACACGGTGCGGACTATCGTTCGGAGCGCATTGGCAGCTTCGGTATGGCCAGCTGCTTCAGCTTTTACGCCAACAAGCTGGTAACCACGGGCGAAGGCGGCATGGTGCTGGTCGACGACGACGACCTCGCGGAGCGCGCAAGGCGGCTTCGGAACCTTGGCTTCGGACGCGGCCGGCGGTTCCTTCATCACGAGATCGGCTTCAACTTCCGACTGACCAACCTCCAGGCGGCGCTGGGTCTGGCGCAGGTGGACCGCATCGCAGAAATCGTCGAGCGCAAACGCGCCATGGGCAAGGCGTACACGCAGCGTCTGTCTGAGGTTGAGGGACTCGAGCTTCAGATGGAGCAGGCCTGGTCGCATAGCGTGTACTGGATGTACGGCATCCTCGTGCGTGAGACGACGGGCGTGGACGCGACAGAATTGGCTGCTCGGCTTTCCGAGCGGGAAATCGAAACACGGCCCTTTTTTCTGGGGATGCATGAACAACCCGTTCTGCAGGAGCGCGGGTTGTTCGAAGGCGAGTCGTACCCCGTCACCGAACGACTGGCACGCCAGGGACTGTATCTGCCATCTGGACTGGGTTTGACTGAGACCCAGATCGACCGGATCTGCGAAGCGGTGCGCGAGGCGCTGCGGTGACTGTCTTCGGGCCAGAATACGCCGGCGCCTACGACGCGCTGTATCAGGATAAAGACTACGCAGCGGAATGCGACCTGGTCGAGCGCGTCTTCCGCGAGTATGCCGAAATACCGATTCAGCGGGTACTTGACCTTGGCTGCGGGACGGGCCGCCACACGGCGCTTTTCGCGAATCGCGGCTACGAAGTGGTGGGCGTGGACCGTTCTCCAGAGATGCTGCACCTGGCCCAACCCGGCGCGCACGCGCGTTTTGTGCAGGGTGACATCACCACGTTGCAATTGGGCGAGCAGTTTGATGCCGTGTTGATCATGTTCGCAGTGCTCGGCTATCTAACGGAGAACGCTTCTGTGGAGGCCGCACTCAACGCGGCCCGCCGACATCTCCGACCTGGAGGACTGCTTTTCGCGGACGTATGGTACGGCCCCGCGGTGCTGGCTCAGCGTCCGTCCGAACGCGTCAAGGTCATCGACACTCCAGACGGCGACACGCTCATCAGAGTTGCATCTTCGCGGTTGGACGTCAGGCGGAGCCTGTGCACGGTTGAGTATCGGCTGTGGCGGCTGCGCGGGGACAACGTGTGCGGCCGGGGGCGTGAGCAGCACGTGATGCGCTACTTCTTTGAACCGGAGCTCGAGTCGCTTCTCGCGAGGGCGGGTCTGGGGGTCCAACATTTCGGCGCGTTTCCCAACTTTGATGACGAGCCTGGCGAGCACAGCTGGAATATCGCGTTCGTTGCCTGCGCGCATTAGGAACGCGGCCGAAAAACCCGCCATTGGGCTCGCAACCGCTTGCCGCGTTCTAATGCCCGGTCTGTCGAAAGAAGTTCGGCCGACTGCGACACGGGCCGTACACGGGCTTGTCGGCCGAACTTCTGAGCTGCGCCGGTACGAAACGCCGATTGCGCTTGCGCTGACCGCGGGGCTGGTCTGGCTGGCGCAATTCCACCATTTTCGTGATTTCGGGCTGTACGAGGATGACTACTGGTTCATCTCCGAGGCGATGGGCAAGAACCTCGACTACCTCGCCCGACGATTCACCATCGCATTCACTACGCTGCCACAGGGACGCCCGTTCGGGTTTTTCCTGCCGGATCTGTTCTCGTTTGTCGGCGACAAACTCGGCGGACTCGCCGGCATCTATTTGCTCGGCTTCGCGATCGTCACCCTGAACACGTTTCTCTGCTTTCGTTTGCTGCGGATGCGCGTGCCACCTGGACCGGCGGCAGTTGGCGCGGCGGTGTTTTGCCTGTTCCCGTCCGACACCACCAAGATCCTGCTCACGCATGATTTTCAGCTTCAGCCATCGCTGACGTTTGCGTTGCTTTCGGCCCTCGCCTACACATCTGGCCGGAAACCGCTGGCCTATGTGGTGGGTACCGTCGCATTGCTGTCTTACGAAAACGGGTATCTGGCGTTGTTCGCGCTGCCGCTCTTCGCTTCGCGCTGCTGGGACAAGCGGCTGGTGCGCGACCAGGTGCGCCACGCGCTGATCCTGGTCGGGATCGTGATCGGCGTCGTCGTGGTTCGGTACGTGGCGGGCGAGTCGCGTGCGACCAGTTCGGTCGGCGGCATCGGCGCCATCATTCCGCCGTTCCTCGGCTCACTCGTGCTCGGGCCCGCGCGCAGCCTGGAGGGCATGCTGTATGGCCCAGTCAAAGCTGTTCCCAGTTGGGACCTCGAGACTGTCGGCGCCGTCGCAATCGGGTTTGTTGCCTTTGCCTTGATCCTGTGGAGCGTGCCGCGCGTCAAGGCGGATCGTGTTGATGGCCTCAAGGTTGTGGCGGCGGGCGCGGTGATGCTCGTGATTGCGTATGCGTTGGCGTTCACGCACTACCCGCCGAATGCGCTGGTTGGCCGCGGCACCTCGGTTCACCTCGGCGCCACGCTCGGGATGTCGGTGCTCTCGGCGGGTCTGGCCTGGTTGCTGTTGTCGATCGCACCGCGCGCGGCAGCGGTCGTGATTTCCGCGTACCTGGCGCTGACGGTGGGCTATTACGTCACCATCGAACACGACTTCATGCGCAGTTGGCAGTTGCAACGCGCCTTCTGGCAGCAAGTGGTCGCGTGCTGCTCGGACCTCCAGGACGGCACCGTGCTGATCTACACGCTCAGCTCGTCTGAGGAGCCGACGTTCATTTTCACAAACTCCTGGGCGGACCCACTCGTGCTCGGCGAAACGTTCGCATTTCCATCGAGTTGGCGAAACCCGCCGCGGCTGTTCAGCTTGACGGAATGGCAGAGTCGTGTGCAGGCGGATGGCGACCACCTCGAGTGGTGGGTACCGGCGGCGTCGTGGGACGAACACTGGGAGGAACTGCCACAGGGCAACGTGATCTTGCTGACCCGCGCCGCCGACGGCTCGCTCGTACGCGAGACGGGCAGTGTTGAAGTCGCGGGGCAAAGCCTGACGCTCAAACCCGTGGGTGCGCCTGAAGTCTGGGCGTCCGCTCAGCTGAGCTCACCGCTGCTGCACTAGTGCTGGCTGTTCTCGCCACGCGAAAGCCTGTCGACCTGTCCCGCACGCCCTGGCCAGACGTCCAGCGAACGGCCGCCGAGCACGACATCCGCATCGTGACTGCCGACCATCTCACGAGTCACGAGTATGACCTCACGGCGGCGGTGGTCATCGCGGACGACTGGACCAGGGACGTCGAACGCCTGATCGTCGGCGGTGCAGCGTCGGCTGTGCTGTTGTCGTTTGAGCCGCCGATCACTGCCTGGCGCCTGTACTACCACCTGGAGCGCATCAGCGCTCAGTTCGCACACTCGTTCCTGTACGAAGGCGCCCGCGAGCGCGTGGCGCCCACAACGTGGTTTCACCCGCTCTACTGGCCTGTGCCTTGCCCACCGCCGCGGCCAACCGGCCTGCCGTGGCCCGGTCGGCGCTTCATGGTGGCGATGTGCGACTACGCCGACGCCCCTGAGCCGCGCAACATCGCGCGAACCGTTGCCGGCCTGCGCTACCGGCCCATCGCGCGGCACCGCTACACGGCCCGCCTGCGCGCGTTCGAGGCGTTCGCGGCGCGTGATGATTTCGACCTGTATGGTGAAGGCTGGGATTCGCACCAGCCACTGGCCGGCGCATACCGAGGTACAGCTGAAGATGCGCTGAGCCTTCTGGCCCGGTATCGTTTCGCGCTCGTCTATGAAGACGCCCGCTTCAATGGCTACATCACGGACGGGATCCTCAATTGCTTCTTCGCCCGGTGTGTGCCGATCTATAGCGGCGCGCCCGATATTGCCCAGTACGTGCCGCCCGCGGCGTTCATCGACGTGCGCCAGTTCCAATCCTTTCCCGAGCTCCAACACTTCCTGGAGCGAACGACCGAAGAGGACGCCAGACGCTACGTCGACGCGGCACGGGCATTCATGATCTCACCGCGCTTCGAGAGCTGGTGCGCCGAACGGTTCGCTCGCGACCTCGTGGAGGCGTTGTTGGCCGTGGCCGGGGTACAACAGAGGACATCGTGAAGCGAGCACTCGTTACCGGCGCCGGCGGATTCATCGGCCACCACCTGGTCAAAGACCTGGTCGAGCGTGGCTACTGGGTGCGCGGCGTCGATCTCAAGCAGCCCGAATACGAGCCTTCCTGCGCCCACGATTTTCTGATCGCCGACCTGCGCCAGGCAGACGCAGCAGTCAGAGCGTGCGCCGATATCGACGAGGTCTACGCGCTGGCTGCCGACATGGGCGGCATGGGGTTTATCAGCGCCCACCATGCGCAGATCCTGCACAACAATAGCCTGATCAATCTGCACACGCTCGAAGCGGCTCGGCGGTCCGGCGTTTCCCGCTACCTGTACACCTCTTCGGCGTGCGTGTACCCGGAGTATCGCCAGAGCGAGACGCAGATTGCGCCCTTGCGCGAAGAAGAAGCGTATCCGGCACAGCCGCAGGACGCGTACGGCTGGGAGAAGTTGTTCACGGAGCGACTGTGCACGCATTATCGGGAGGACTACGGGCTCGAGACGCGCATCGTCCGCTTCCACAACATCTTTGGCCCGTTGGGTAGTTGGACCGGTGGACGCGAGAAAGCGCCGGCGGCAATGTGCCGCAAAATAGCTATAGCCAAACTAACGGGCGACCCCGAGATAGAGATCTGGGGTGACGGCGAGCAAACGCGCAGCTTCTGCTTCATCACCGATTGTCTCGAGGGGCTCCGCCGGCTGATGGCTTCAGACTATGCGCAGCCGCTGAATCTCGGACAGGATCGCATGGTGACGATCAACGAGCTCGCGGACATTATCGCGGAGATTGCCGGAATCGAGATCCGTAAAATCCATGTGCCAGGACCGCAGGGCGTACGCGGGCGGAACTCCGATAATGCGCGCTTGCGACAGGTCCTGCGCTGGGAGCCGTCGGTGAGCCTCGAGCAGGGGCTTGCACAGACGTACGCGTGGATTGAGCGCCAGGTTGCGACGTCGCTTGAAGCGCAGGTGGCTGTCTTATCGGCGGACTGAGCCTGCAACCGGTCGCGCTGTCAATCCGCAACACGGAGATGCTGGGCGACCGCATCTTCGACCTGGCACCGGATGGACCGGTGGACCAGGCCCCGTATACGCCATGGAAGCTCGTACGCGAATACGGTCGCGCCGCTGGCCTGGAGGTGATGACCGCGGACGTTCTTCTCGAGCGCGGCATTGACCCGCGGGACGCGATGGTCATCTCTTACGACTGGCCTCCGTCCACGCAAGTCCTGTTCGACCGTCGTGCGAGATTGGGCGTGCTCACTTCGCTGGAACCACCCGTCATTGCGTGGGAGCTGTACTACCGCTTGCCGCGACTGAGCGCTCTGTTTCCGCACGTGTACCTGTTTCGGGGGGGAGAAGGGCGAACCTCAGCCTCAACGCGATTTCACACGTTGTATTTTCCACAGGTGCGCACTTCGCGGGTGGGCGAGGAAGGCGGTAGGCGGTTTCTCGTATCCATCACGAGTAACAAGGCGATGGTGCGATCATTCGCGCGCTGGTTCGATCGGCCGCGCGAGGTATCCGTCAGGCGCGAACTTGCCGCCAGGCTGTATCCGCCTATCGCGCGCGACCTGTACCTCGAGCGGCTGCGCGCGGCCGCGTACTTCGCGCGGCGCTCCGATTTTGACATGTTCGGCCAGGGCTGGCAACGCCGACATCCAGCCGTGCCGCGCAAACTCCACGATACTGCCCTGATCGCATATCGTGGCACCGTTGCGGAAAAGCTCCAAACGCTGGCGCAGTATCGATTCTGTCTGTGCTTCGAGAACTCCCGGTTTGCCGGGTATGTATCCGAAAAACTCTTTGACTGCTTCTTTGCCGGAACCGTCCCGATTTATCTCGGGGCACCCGACATCGAACGCTACATACCGCCTGAGACGTTCATCGATATGCGCCAGTTTCGCGGCTACCGCGACCTGGAGATGTTTCTCCAGACTCTCTCAGATGCTGAGGTGAGGCGCTACGTGGAGGCGGCCAGGGACTTTCTCCACTCACGTGCATTCACGCCGTTCACCGCGGAATGTTTTGCGCAGCAGATTGTCGAGATGCTCACGACGTAAACACCGCGTTGGTCAGCGCAAGCATCTCATTCCGTGGATCTCTGAGCTCTGCCCGGAGATAGCGTGCGCCCGTGTGTACGCGGAGTGTCTCGTCATCGGAACGGATCGTGCGAGTGGATTCGATGCCATTCGCGGAGAGCACAAGCAGGGTTGCGCCGCTTGCACCGACGACCCGGAGGCGCTCGCGTGAAAGATAGAGTTGCGGACCGTCCACGTCGCGCGAGATGAAGGTCCGGCCCTCGCGGAGGGCGGCGAGCACACTCGGCAGGGCGCGGTCGGCCTGGGCCCACGTGGTGGGATGCCCGAGTCGGTCATGCGGGGTTCCCTTCAGGTGGTGCGTATCGCTGCCGCCGACCGCAAACACCCGTCTCCCCTGGCGCAGAAGTGTGTCCCACCAGTGCAGAGACACATCGTTGTGCTCGTGCCAATGCCCGTTCCACACCTCAACCGTGTGAAAGCCTGTGGCGTTTGAGTACTCCCAACCCGGTCCGTGCGGCTTGGGGTGATTGACGCTGACGACGGCACCAGACGCGATAGCCGCGTGCATAGCGCTGTCGACCGCCTCGGTCGTCGGCGTGAGAAAGTCCCACCAGCGGTCGGTGCCCCAGGCGTTCCAGTGTCCACCGTAGGTCGTGACTTCAATGCCGGGCAGGATGAGTGGCAACGCCTGGCCGGTAATCGACAGGTAGTCAGCCTGGTGGCCGGTCTGGTTGTGGTCGGTGACTCCGAGGAAATCCAGCCCGCGCGTGACGGCTTCAGCGAGCATGTCGGCCGGCCACGAGTCGCCATCGGAGTAGACCGTGTGGCAGTGCAGATCACCCCTGAGCCAGCCTTCTTCTGCCGGCGGGTCCAAGCTGGCCGGCGGCACGTTGATGCGCGTCGGACCTCCGGGTGGTGGCTCGCCAGGGTCATCACTGAAGGTGATGGATACTTCGTACTCACAGCCATGTGGACCGACTTTGTATGGGCCCAGCAGCAGCCGCCAGGTGCCGGCGTGAACCGGGCCGGCGACGTACGCGGGTGTTGCCCACGTGTCGGACACGGTGAACTGGAGTTTGTGGCTACCGCTCCAGCCTCGGTACGCGCCGCGCGAATCGAACAGGCCGATGTCCAGCGTGTTTCCTCCGAGCACGAGTGGATCGGACGGAATGCGATCGGAGTAGTCGTAGGCGATGGTGATCGCGCGAACACCGTCGGGGACGAGAAACGGGACGTGGCTGTAGTGGCGTTCGTCGGCCTGCGTGAAGGAGCCGCGGAGGATCAAACGGTGCCGCGGAGTCGCGGGTTGCTGACCTCGTCCAGCCCCACGTGGACCATGTACAGCGACAGGAACAGAGTGATCAACATCAGGACTGGCGTCGCCCACCACCACCACATGTTCTGGAGCAACGCGCCATACGACAGGGCCCAGTAGATCATCTGACCAAGCGTCATCTGCTGCTGGGGTCCAAGCCCGAGGATGGACAGGCCGGATTCGGCAAGAATCGCGGCGATGAACGCGTTGACGAAATTGGCGCCGAGCCATGGCAGCAGGAGCGGCATAAGTTCGACGAACACGATCTCCCAACCGGACTGACCCGACAGGAGCGCAACCTGCACGAAGGGGCGTTCCTTCAGGCTGAGCACCTGTGAACGGACCGCGCGCGAAGGCCAGGCCCAGGCGAACAGGCCAATGACCGCGGCCAGAATCGGCACGGTCACGCTCCTCAGCAGCGCGGCGATGAGTACGGCGAACAGGAGCGACGGCACCGATAGAAAGACGTCGATCAGCACGCGCAGGAAGCTGTCAACCCTGCCGCCGAAATAGCCGCTTGCCAGACCGAGTACCGCGCCGAGCACCGTGCCGATGGTTGCCGCGACCAGGCCGACGAGCATGGAGTTGGGGATTGCTTGAAAGAGTTGAGCAAGCACACTCTGGCCAAGGGTGGTGCTGCCCAGAATGCCCAGGCCGGCAGCGCCGGGGGCGAGTTTGGGCGTGAATGCACCTGATCGAAGCGGCAGTGGACCAATGAGAAAACCGCCAACCACACATACCACGAGCAGCGTGAGGAGGACGCTCGAGCCGCCGACGAATTTGCGATTGCCGAGCAAAAGGCGACCGACGCCGCGCGCCTCTACGTGCGGTGGTGCGACGAGTTCCTGAATCGGGACAGCAACAGCCATAGGATCAGGACCTTCCGGCGGTGCCGAGTCGGATGCGCGGATCGATCAAGGGATAAATGAGGTCGATGACGAGGTTGACGGTGGCGACCGAGACGACGATCAACAAAATGCTGCCTTGAATGACGGGATAGTCCAGCGTCTTGATGCTGCTGAAGATGAGAAAGCCAATCCCTGGGTAGCCGAAGATGGTTTCGGTCACAAGCGCCCCACCGACGATCTGGCCGAGTGACAGCGCCAGGCCGGTGATCTGCGGTAAGAGCGCATTGCGAAACGCGTAGGCCCAGAAGATGCGCCGTCCGCGCAGTCCTTTGGCCTCGGCCCACGTGATGAAGTCCTCGTTTTTCACCATCACAATCAGGCTGCGCATGCTGAGGAACCACCAGCCGAGGGACACCAGCACGATGCTGAGGGCCGGCAGCGCCGCGTGGCGCAGGACGTCCAGGGCGAATTGCGGTGTCAGCTCGACGTGGCTGCCGGCGCTGTACGCGCCACTGATGGGAAACACGGGCCAGAGAAACGCGAACAGGAAAATGAGGACGATCGCCAGAATGTAGTACGGAATCGTGTACAGCACGAGCGCGATCGGCACCAGACCTTGCAGGAGTCTCGAGCTTCCGCTCCAGCCCACGACGCCGCCGATGATGGACCCCAGAATCCAGCTGATGATGGTCGTCGTCAGCAGGAGGCCGACTGTCCAGGGCAGCGCCTGGCGGATGAGCTCGTCCACGGTGGTGGGGAAGCTGGCGATGGAGTAGCCGAGATCTCCCTGCGAAATCTGGCGCAGATACGAGACGTATTGTTCGAGAACTGGTTTATCCAGGCCGAAACGCCGGGCGTAGGCATCGATGAGCTCTTTGCTGCCGAGGCTCACGCCCACGCTGGCGAGCTTGGCGGAGAGTGCGCCCAGCGGATCGCCCGGCACCATGCGTGGCGCGAAGAAGACCACCGTGACCGAGATGAACACGGTTGCAACGAAGATCAGGATTCGCTCCGCGATATGGCGCGCATATGAGGCCATCGTCCTCTACGCCCTGTTTGCTCCTCTCCGTGAATCTTGTTTGACTCAGGTTTGCGGAATTACCCGCTCCGTGCAGCGACCCGCGTCAGCGCCTTCCTGAGTTCACTCCTCATCGGCACGCCCTGACGGGTTCCGCCCGAGGCGGGATATTTCGCACTCCTTTTCAATTTTGCGGGGCCGGTGGTTCCGTTACTCGCAAGAGATGAATGGGGGGTGGACCCTTCCTCCTCGCCGTAGCGGCAAAAGGGCGGGCCGCACCCCCGACCTGTATTGCTATTGGCCGGCTGGTTTGATCCCTGGCACCCAGCCACCACCGGTCTTCGGATAGCCGGTGAGCACCAGGTCGAAGGTTGCCCACCAG
>Ga0070732_10001297_pt1 | contig 13751 bp, 11 predicted proteins | sample Coa_R1_5_FD_66449 | JGI IMG/M metagenome (GOLD analysis project Ga0070732, IMG submission 66449) | Surface soil microbial communities from Centralia Pennsylvania, which are recovering from an underground coalmine fire - Coalmine... | ecosystem: Environmental > Terrestrial > Soil > Unclassified ...
AGCATGCAGAGCTGCTTGAACGAGGCATGGGCTTCGCGCAGGAGGTGCACGCTGCGGGCCTCGAGTTGGCCGAGTTCGTCCATTTGGTGATTCTACAAATGAGGCAATGGGTGAATGTGCGAATGGGTGACTGACATGCGCGAATCGGTGAATGCGTGAATCAATGGGCGAAGCGACGCCGGGATGTTGTCATTCTGTCATTCCTACATTCACCCATTCCATTCGCTCATTCGCTAACTCACACATTGCCCCATTTGTAGAGAATCTCCACCCCGGCTCACGGCACAAGCCGCGCCAGCACAAGGTCGGCTGCCGCTTCCGCCGCGAGAGCCGTCGTGTCGATCGTGAGGTCGGGAGACACGGGAGGCTCGTACACATCCCCCAACCCGGTGAGTTCCGACACCTGACCCGCACGAGCCTGCCGGTACAGCCCCTTCGGATCGCGGCGTTCGCATTCTGCGAGGGGCGTCGAGACGTGGACCTCGATGAAGCGCCTGCACAGCCGGCGCACGAAATCCCGCGACTCCCGGTAGGGCGACACGAGGGCCACGAGGCTCGTCACGCCGTGGTACTCGAGCCGGCTCGCCAGGTGGCCGACTCGCCGGACGTGGGCGTCGCGAGCGTCGCGCGAGAAGCCCGTGTCGGGGAAGATCGTCCGGATCTCATCGCCGTCCAGACGCTCGGTCGCGGCGCCCAGCTGGCTGAGCCGATCCTGCACGGCTCGCGCGAGGGTGGTCTTCCCAGAACCCGGCAGCCCCGTGAACCAGACGACCGCCGCCGGCGGCGGCGTGAAGCCCACGACGAAACCCGGTAGACGCAGGTCGGGGTGGTTGTAGGCGAGCGGCGAGTAGAGTGCGCCCGCCGCGCCAGACTGGCGGAACACGCAGTCCCCGGCCGCCACGTCCCATTCCATGATCGGCGTGAAGCGGGGGTAGGCATCGGCGCGCCCTTCCGCGATCCAGCAGAACTTGATCGCGCTGCCGACCGCGATGCGCTCGGAGACCGGCCATCGGCTGGCGAACGCGTCGAGATCGGGCGATCGATGCGACCGACTCTCGATGAGTCGAAGAGGCGCGCCTGCCGCCGGAGGGCGCGACCAGATGCGGACCGCCGCGGCATCGCCTTGCTGCCGCCACGCCCCCGTGCCTCGGGCGGCCCAGTAGGTGACGCCCATTGCCGGCGCGTGGACCACCCCCAGTACAGGCTCGCCATGTCCGTTCGCTACCTCGATGAGGGCGATGTTGACGGTGTAATCGGGAAGCCCGGCGATGAACTCCTTCGTGCCGTCCAGCGGATCGACCAGCCAGAATCGCGTCCAGTCGGCGCGCGTCTGCGGCGAGGGCACCCCGGACTCCTCCGAAACGATGGGGATAGATGCGTCCAGTCGCGCGAGCGCCTCCACGATGTACGCGTGAGCCGCGCGATCGCAGTCGGTGACCGGCGATCCGTCGGCCTTCACGTCGGGTGCATCCCGGCTGCCGGCCCGCGCCAGGATCTCGCGTCCCGCTTGGCGGGCGATGTCGACGACGGACTCTAGTGAGACCATAGTCTGTCTTCGAGCAGGGCCTTGAGCGCCCCGGCTCCCCCCCGTTCCCGCTCGGTCTCGGTGAGCCGAGCGTCGGACCTGAGGTTGGTCGTGACCCGGTCGCCGACCCACACGGTGTAGATCAGTTCCGGTGGCAGACTCGTCTTGAGCACGTCGAGGTCGTCCTCCGTGAGTTCCGCCGCGCTGACGATGAGAATCAAGCCCGCGTCGAGGAGGAGGTTGGCCACCTCCGCCAGGCGCCGGAAGTGCTCGCGCCGCTGTTCTTGGCCACGCGGAAGGTCCGCGTCGACGCCGTAGAGGACGTTGCCCATGCCCAGAAAGTACACATGGCGCCCCTCGTCGAAGAGCTGAGCCTCGAGCTGCCGTGCGATTTCCTTGCGGTCCGTGGAGGCCTCGCCCGTCACGAGGACGAGCGTCGGGCGCTGATGGTACCGTCCCGCCCGTCGCTCAGGGGAGACGTAGCTGCTGGTCCATTTCGCGTTGCGGATGAAGACCTGGCTCCGCGCCGACTCGTCGCGGTCCGGCAAGGCGGCCGCGATGATGCCGCCGCCGCGGATGTCGTAGTTGTGCACCAGGACGAAGCGCCCCGTCGCAGCCAGATCGGCCGCGAGGTCGAACGCCACGGCCCGCTGCACCTTGAGCGTGCATTCGGCCACTTGATGTCGCTCGACGCGGCGGTGCTCACCGGTGTCGCCGAGGTCCGACGCGTCGATGACGGCGTGGATGGCCTCCAGACGTACCGGCGCTCGCGCGGTCCCGATCTTGAAGAGGTAATCGCGGTCTGTGGTGAGCGGCTCATGGTCGAGCCAAAAGAGACTGACGCGCATTCGTGTCGTCACGTGAGGCGCGGGCTCGTCCGCGCGCGCGGCGAGTTCACCGCGCGTCGTGTACACCTGCGGCGAGACGGTGAAGCCCGTGGCTTCGCCGGCGGCGACCTCACGCCTGGCCGGCGCGTGAAAGGCTTCGATCGTCTCCACACGGGCGCGCTTGCCGGAGGGATAGAAGACCAGTTCGTCGCCGACCCGCGCGCGGCCGGCCTCCACCGTACCCGCGATGATGCGGCGGTCGTCGTCGAACTTCGTGAACTTGAAGACGTCCTGGACAGGCATCCGAAACGGACGATCGACGGCGAGCGGCTGGGGCCGAAACGCCTCGAGCGCCTCGAGCACCGTCGGACCCGTGAACCACGGCATTTCCGGCGCCCGGGAGACGACGTTGCCGCCATGCCGGGCCGAGACCGGGATCCACGTTTGCGCCGTGACCCCGAGCCGATCCAGGAACACTCGGAACGCCGCGACCACGCCGTCGAACCGGTCTTGACGATAGCCGGCCAGGTCCATCTTGTTGACGACGACCGCCAGTTGCCGGATCCCGAGCATCGAGAGCATCGTCGCGTGCCGGCGCGAGTTCTCCTGGATGCCTTCCTGCCCGTCGATTACCAGAAGCGCGGCCTCGGCGCCGGCGGCGCCGGTGATCAGGTTCTTCAGGAATTCGATGTGCCCGGGCGCGTCGAGAATGATGTAGTGCCGCGTCGCCGTCGTGAAGAACACGCGGGCGGCGTCGATCGTGATGCCCTGGGCCCGCTCGTCCTTCAGGGCATCGATGAGAAAGGCGTACTCGAACGGCTTGGACGTGCGATCGCAGAGCGCCCGGATCTCGTCGAGCTTGCCCGCCGGGAGCGAGTTGGTGTCGGCGAGCAGCCGTCCGACAAGGGTGCTCTTGCCGTGATCCACGTGGCCAGCGATCACCAGGTGCAAACGCGACGCGGGAGGCGGCCCGATCATGACTGGAATACTGGTTCCGCACTATATCCCGGTTGTTCGCCGAGGCCCGTTGGCCGGCCGGCCTTGCTACGATGAGCCCATCGTGACGGCTTCGACAGGCTTCGCGCTATTCGAAACGGCCATCGGCACGTGCGGCGTCGCCTGGGCCACGAACGGCATCGTCGGGCTGGTTCTGCCGGAGTCGAGTCGAGGGGCCGCTGCTGACCGGCTCGCGCGAATGGGCCCGGGCCTCGTCGAGGCGGCGCCGCCATTTTCGGCGGCCATCGAACGCCTGATTCGAGATGTCCGCAGACTCCTGAAGGGGGCGCGCGTCGACTTGGCGCCGGTGACGATTGACCTGTCGCGCGTGCCGGAATTCGACCGACGGGTCTACGAGGTGGCTCGGGCGATTCCTGCCGGCCAGACACTGACGTATGGTGACGTCGCGACGCGCCTGGGCGACCCGGGACTCGCACGCGCGGTGGGGCAGGCGCTCGGCCGCAATCCGTTCCCGATCGTCGTTCCGTGTCACCGCGTGGTCGCTGCCGGCGGAGAGATCGGCGGCTTTTCGGCGGCAGGCGGCGCCGCGACGAAGCGCCGGATGCTGGCGATCGAATCGGCGCAGGGCACGCTGCCCTTGTGAGCCCGGTTCGCCGTTCACCCATTCACCCATTCACCCATTCCATTCACTCATTCGCCCACGCCTGGCCTGTGTATTACACTAATGGCAGATGGGTAAGACACTGACTGTACGCCTGCCGAGAGATCTCGCGGAGTGGCTGGAGCGGACGGCCGCCGAGACCGGCGTTTCCAGGGGCCGAATCGTCCGCGCCGAGCTCGAGCAGGCGAAAAAGCACCGCTCGAGACAGGTGTTCATGAGGCTCGCCGGGCGTGTGAACGGGTCAAGGACCCTGTCGTCTCGTAAGGGGTTCTCCCGACCGTGAAGGGCATCGCGGACACGGGCCTGCTCGTCGCGTTCGCCAATCGCCACGACCAGCACCACGCGTGGGCTGTCACCGTCGCCGAAGGAGTCACGGAGCCGCTGTTGACCTGCGAAGCGGTCCTGGCGGAAGCGGCGTTTCATCTGTCGAATGCCTCGATTGTGCTGGCGATGGTCTCAGACGGTCTGGTCACGTTGGCGTTCGACTGTCGCCAGCACTTGCCCCAACTCGCCGCGCTCGCCAAACGCTATGCCGACCGCCGGCCGGACCTCGCAGATCTGTGCCTGATTCGCATGAGCGAGTTGCACCCCCACCACCGCGTGATTACGGTGGACCGCGACGACTTTCGGGTGTACCGGCGTAATAAGCGGGAGACGATTCCGCTGGTGTGCCCGCCGTCGAGATGACGGCCCCGCGGCACGTGCAATGACCTGTCTCTTGTCAGTGAGCCGCACCCGCCGCTCGCAGAATCGCCTCCGCCGACCGATCGACGTCGTCTTCTGTGGTTGACCAGTTCGCGATCGAGATGCGCATGGCGGCCTTGCCGTGCCACGTGGTGCCGCCCAGCCAACACGTGCCATCCGCCTGCACCTGCCTGATCGCGTGGCGCGTCGCCTCATCGGCGTCGGGCCGGCCGTCGCCCACCCGTACGAGCAACTGATTGAGCACGACGTCGTTGAGGACCGTAAGGCCCGAACCCGGCCCGGACAGCCGCGCCGCCATCCGTTGGGCCAGGCGACAGCCGCGATCGACCAAATCGTCGAGACCGCTCCGGCCGAGAGCCCTGAGCGCCGCATACACAGGGACGCCCCGAGCTCGCCGGGACTCCTCGGCGACGAACTCGTGCGGGTCGCGTTCGAGAGGGCTATCGACGATATAGGCGGCAGGTAGCGTCATGGCTCGTCGGTGCGACGCCGCGTGCGCGCAGAAGACGAGGCCCGAGTCGTACGGCACGTTCAGCCACTTGTGAGCGTCCGTCGCGAGCGAGTCCGCGCGCGACCAGTCCGCCGCGAGCGGCGCGAGGGACCGGTGGGCGCAGGCCCAGAAGCCGAATGCGGCATCCACGTGGAGCCAGGCGCCACGTGTCGCCGTGGCGTCGGCAATCGCACCGACAGGATCGAACGCGCCTGTGTTCACGTTGCCGGCCTGCGCGCAGACGATGCACGGTCCGTGGCCGCTCGCGAGCGCATTCTCGAGCGCGTCCGCGCGCATCCGGCCCTGGCTGTCCGTCGGCACGCGCCGCACGCGCGTCTCGCCCAACCCGAGAAACCGCAGGGCGTTGAAGATGGTGTAGTGCGCCTCTTCGCTCACCACGACGTCGATGGGGGGCGCTCCCGAGAGCCCAAGCGACTCGACATCCCAACCGACGTGCTGCAGCACGTGATGACGCGCGGCGGCGAGCGCGGTGAAGTTGGCCATCTGGCAGCCGGTCACGAAACCCACGCTCCAACTCTGCGGCAGTCCCGCCAGATCGCGGAGCCACTCGGCGGCGATGTCTTCGACCACGGCTGCCATCGGTGACAGCACGTGGACCGCGGCGTTCTGGTCCCACGTCGAAACGAGCCAATCGGCGGCCGTGGCGACCGGAAGACTGCCGCCGACGACGAAGCCGAAGTAGCGGGGGCCTTGCGTGGCGACGGTCGCCGTGAGGCCCGTGCGAGCGAGGTCGTCGACGATGGTCTCGGGCGCGTGCCCGCGCTCAGGGAGGGGACCGCCCAGCGCCGAACGCACGTCCTGGCTCGTCAGGGTCGCGCGCACGGGCCGCGTGGGCAAAGCCTCGAAATACGCCCGCGCATGATCGAGCGTGCGGGCGAGAAGCGGACCCCGGTCGGATTCACTCATCGCCGGCACCCATCCCCCCATTCACGCATCCACTCATTTCATTCCCCCATTCACTCATTCACCCGTTGTCTAATCCGCCTGTCCCTCCGGTGCGCGTACGCTCGCCGGCACGCGCCACGTCACCACAAAGCGACCCTCCGCCTGCGTGAAGGCGAGGTCGTGCCATTCGAAGAGTCGTGCCAGGGCCCGAAGGATCGACACGCCGCCGTACGCGTCGCCTTTGGGCTCGCTGCCCGACTGGCTCGCGGTTGCGTTCTCCACGCGGAAGACGATCTCGCGACGAACCGGATCGCAGTCGATTCGGACGCACGGGACGCACCCGGGTCGGCCGTGCCGCACGGCGTTGGCGATAACTTCGCCGAGGAACATCCCGACGCCTCCGCTCCACGCGCACGTCGATCACGGGGTCCTCTGCGCCGCCCGTGCCCATCGCGTCGGCGGCGGTAGCGCTGCTGCTCATGCTGAGTCTGCCGCTCGCGACCTGGGCCCGGCTGTTCGCCTGGATGGCCATTGGGATCGTCATCTATTTCGCGTACGGCCGCACGCGCGCGAGGCGGGGTGCCGGGGGCCTCCCAGCCTCCGCTATGACCGTGTCGCCGTCAGCACGACGTCCGGGTCATGGATCGTAAGAACCGTGGCGCTGCCGCCCACGTCGAAGGCGATCCGGACGCTCTCGGCGCCCATCGGGCAGAAGACGAGTCCGCCCAGGTGAAACAGGCCGCGCGGATAGTGACCCGGTCTCGCGATCTGCACCTGCGCGCTGCTGACGGTGATCTCAATCCGGTCGGCCGGCGTGACGCCAAAGGGGTAGGTGCCGGCGATCGATCCCGCCTCGGCCTCGGAGAGCGGTTGAACCGCGAGTTTGTCGTCGGCGCCCTCGACCGTTTGCAAGTAGTCGTACACGCCCTTGGCGCGTGAACCGCCGGCCCTCGCATGCGACAGGAGCGAGATGCTGTGCGGTCCGCGGGTGCGGGCGATGGCCGGTGACGCGGCGATGAACGCCTTGACGACCTCGAGCTCGCCGCGCATCGCGGCGGAGAAGATCGTCGGGTGGGCGCCATGTGTGAGGAGGACGTCGGCGATTTCACGGTTGCCGACGTGGGACGCGGCGCCGAGCGCGGTCTCCCAGTCGCCAAAGCCCCAGTCCCACGTGGCTTTCGCAAGCGTCGGCTGGCGTTCGACGAGCTCCTTCACCCGCGCGGCGTTGCCGTGCGCGACCACGACCATTTCCTCGATGAGCTCGGGCGGCTGCGTCGGAAAGAGCATCGGGACGGTCGGCTTGTCGACCGCGAGGAGGCGCGCGTCGAAGACCGCCGCGCCGGCGCCCCGGGCGACCAGGGTGCCGGCCGGTAGCGCGAGGGTGAGTGCTTCGAGAAAGAAACGACGAGAAGACGATGGCATGGGACCTCCAAAGCGCGCGAGGGGGTGCTGGGGCGCGCCGATCATGAGACGTCGCGCGCGAGCGGCGTGGTGCAAGCGGCGATGCGAGGAGGCGATGAGGAAGTTGTGAGCCCGAAATCTCCGCCGCTTCAATGACTTGGCGGCGGAGCTGAGGGCCTTGAAGCGGCCGGTGGAAGCCGCGCACGCAGCCGGGCGTCGAACGCGTTCGCGATCTTGACCGCGAGCCCATCGACGGCCGGGAGGCTCGTGTCCGCTATCTGGTCGGTCCGGGTGACGGCGACGTGCGTCTCGTCCGGCAGGCGAATCAGGTGGGCGAGGACGCGAAGGCCGGTGTCGTCGCGTTGCAACTGACCGAGCACGACGTATTGGGCGTGCAGTTCCGTCGCGATCGCGCCCAGGTCTCGATCGGCGCGGTCACGACGCAGGAGGGCGGCGTTGCCGATGATGGCGTATCGGCCGGGTCCGTCATTCGTGAGCTCGGCGACCACCGAATCGGTCAGGGAGTCACTAAGCCGCGTCAGGTTCGGATCGCCGGTTTCGTTGTCGAAGCGCGCGACCGCGATGATGAGCGGAGCCGGGCGGCGCGGAATTGCGATCGAGACGACGAGAGCAGCGAGCGCGAGGCTCAGAGCAGCCGTGGCGCCCCAGATGACCGCCGACCGTCGGCTACGCACCTGGTCGCCCGCGTCAACGGGGCAAATGAATTCGTAGCCCTGCTTGGCGATCGTGCGTACGTAGCGCGGTGTTCCGGCGGTGTCGCCGAGCGCCGCACGAATCTGGGCGATGCAAAAGTTCAGACCCCGCTCGAAGTCGACATAGGTGTCATCGCGCCACACGACCTGGCGAAGTTCGTCGCGTGTGACGAGGTGCCCGGCGTGCTCGACGAGCGTCGCGAGGACCATGGCCGGCTGCCGCTGAAGCTTGACCCGACGGCCGTCGCGCGTCAGCTCGAGCCGACGGCTGTCGAAAACGAACACGCCGAAGCGACGAGTCGTCGGAAGGTCAGTCACCGCGATCTATGCCTGGTCGCCAATCGTATGCCCCTTCCAGCCTTCCAGCCTTCCAGCCTTCCAGCCTTCACACCTTCACGCCTTCCAGTCCTCAAACCTTCAGCCGACCTTCAGGTCTTCGAGTGTCATGGCTTGACTAGACTCGTCGCGTTAAGGACGCGGCGAAGAAACTCAGAATCGGGCCCCGATCATGCGGTACAATGCCCTCACACTTCCTGGTCCAAGGGTCGTTTTCGTTCGCGCGGCCTTATCCAACGACATTGCTGGAGGTCAGTATCTGTGCGAGTGCACCTCGTTAATCCCAGCGACACGTCGTTCGGTCTCGCCGTAATTACACCGCGATGGCTGTTCGTCTTAGCCGCCGCAACCCCTGAACGATTCGGCACGCCCATCCTGGTTGACGAAACGCTGGCACAGTTCGACGTTGGCACCGTCATGCCCGGCGACGTCGTCGGCATCGGCATCCATACGGGCAACGCGCTGCGCGGGTACGTGGTCGGCCATGCCGCCCGCGCGCGCGGCGCCGTGGTGATCTTCGGCGGCATCCACGCCACCCTGTTCCCGGACGAGGTGCGCGAACGAGGCGCGGCCCACGCCGTCGTCACTGGTGACGGCGACTTGGAGTGGGGAACCGCGCTGAGCGATTGTGAACACGGCACGCTCAAGCCGCAGTACGACGGCGGCCGTCTCGAGGGTGGCCGCTTCGTGCCCGCGCGCTGGGACTTGCTCCCGCGCGGCCGCTACATGTGGGCGTCCGTGCAGACCGTGCGCGGGTGCCCGAAGCACTGTTCGTTTTGTTCCGTCTGGCGCACCGACGGACAGGCGCCGCGTAATCGGACCGCGACCGCGGTCATGGAAGAAATCGTCGACCTGCGGCGCCGGGGGTTTCGCTTCATCGCCCTGGCTGATGACAATTTCTACCCGGTCTCGCTCCAGGACCTGGCCCAGGCAGCTCGGCTCCAGGATCCCACGCGGTTGCAGTACCTGCAGGCCCTCCGGGCGGATCGCTTCGACCTGATGGCGCAGTTGGCGAAGCTCCCGAAGGACACCGTGTTCTTTACGCAGATCACGATGGAAGCGGCCGAGGACCCCGAGTTCCTGAAAGCCATGCGCGCGGCGCATATCAAGGGCGCGCTGGTCGGCGTCGAGTCGGTCACCGAAGAGGGTCTGAAGGCAGTCTTCAAGAACTTCAATTTGGCGGGCGATGCGCTGGCCGTTCGCCTCAACGCGTTTCGCGAGAACGGCGTGCACGTCCTGGGCTCATTTATCTTCGGCCTGCCCACCGACCGTCCGGCCACCTTCGATGCGACGGCTGACCTCGCGGAGCGGGCTGGTATCACGTTCGCGCAGTTCGTGATGCTGACGCCGTTCCCCGGCACACTCGATTTCGACAAGTGGGTGAAAAGTCTCGGGGCCAATCCGCCGGAAGTGCGAGGCATTCCGATCACGCAGCACTGGCTCATCCCTGCTGCCGAGCGGCCGAAGTTCTTCATGCCGCACCCGGCCATGGCCCCCGACGAGATTCGCGCCCGAACGCAAGGTGTCTGGGACCGGTTCTACAGCACCAAGCAGATCTGGGCGCGCAGCCGCTGCGTCTCTTCCGTGAAGAGTCGCTTGGCCTTTCTCTTGATCTCGAAGCTCTATCGCCAGATGTACGCCAACACAGGGATCTCGACCGACAGCGCGCGGCGATCGACGTCCGTGCGGTGGGCGCGTTGGCTCACGCGGCCCTGCCAGCGCCTGTTCGCCGGTCGCGAGATGCCTGATCTTCAGATGCCATAGGGGTCCCGCCCCGATCGAGCAGAAGAAGGCGATTGTGCTGTTCACCGCCCCTCGGCCGCGACCCGGCGCGGACAACCAGGTGGAGGTGCGCCCCGCCACGGACGCCTGTACGCGCGCCAACGCGACGATCAACCCGATTGATGTCAGTGCGACCCGCGGCCCCGGCGGGCGATAATGTCGCGGGGTCTGGCCCCGCTGGCGTAAGCCGGGCCTGACCCCCTGACAGACGAAAGGACGCCTGGCCCAGCTGGCGTAAGCCGGGCCTGACCCCCTGACACGCCCCTTCTGGAGAACCTCATGGGCCGTAACGTGGATCGGCGCGAGTTCCTGAAAGCCGCGCGCACGGTTGCCGGAGCCGCGGCGGCCTTCCAAGCTTCCAGGCTTCCAGCCTTTCAGCCCTCGAGCCTCCCGGCCTCCCAGCCTCGTGACGTTCGCATTTCGAGTCAGAACTACACACCCGCCGACGACTACCCAATTCAACCGAAGCTCTTTTTCGACGTGCTGTTGAAAGACCGCTTCTGGAAGCCCAAGGTGGCTACGAACGCCGAAGTGACGATTCCGTTCGAAGTCCAGAAGCTCACCGAGGGCGGCCGCAACCTGACAGGGAACGTCCTTGAAGCGGCGATGCTGTCTGTGAAGACCCACCCCGATCCGGCCTTGCAGGACGTCGTCGACGCCAGCGTGCGAACGATGGCCGCACGGCCCGCGAGAGGAAACGGTGACTTCGAGGCAGCGGCGACGTACTACTTGACGACCGGGAAACGCGACCTGGTGGACCGCGCCGTCAAGACCGCAGATGCCTTGTACGAGGACTTCGTGAAGCGCAACCCGCCGTTCTCTGGCGGCGAGCGCGATGCGATCAACTGCGTACAGTTGTACCGCGCGACGCACGAGAAGAAACACCTCGACCTCGCCAAGCACTACTTGGATATCCGGGGCCTGGAGAATTCCGTCAATCGGAGCCGGCACAACCAGTCGTACAAGCCGGTCCTCGAGCAGAGTGAGGCCGTGGGGCACGCCGTCAATTGCACGTCGCTCATGGTGTCGCTGACCGATGTCGGCGTGCTCACCGGACTGACCGAGTACCTCAACGCGGCCCAACGCATGTGGCTCGATGCGGTGTCGAAAAAGATGTACGTCACCGGCGGCGTGGGCTCGACGGGTAACGAGGGATTTGGTGAGCCCTACGCGCTGCCCAACATCTCAGCCTATGCGGAGACGTGCGCGGTGCTGATGTTCATGACGCTGAACCATCGGCTGTTCCTGGCGACGGGTGACAGCCGGTACATCGACGTCATGGAACGCGGTATGTACAACAACGCGATCGACGGCGTTTCAGTAGCGGGCAACCGGTTCTTTTATGTCAACCGGCTGGCCAGCGCCGGCGATGGGCGCGATCTTCGCTGGGACCGCGCGTCGCTCGAATGCTGTCCGCCGAACCTCGTGCGGTTCCTGGCCGGGATGCCCGGTCTGATCTACGCGCAAGCGAAGGATGCCGCGGTCTACGTCAATCTGTACGCCTCGAGCGACACGTCCTTCGCCGTGGCTGGCAAGGAGCTGGCGCTCTCGGTCGAGAGCGAGATGCCGTGGGGCGGCAAGTCCATGATTCATGTCGGGGCCACCGAACCCGTCCGGACGGCCATCAAGCTGCGCGTGCCAGGGTGGGCTCGCAGCCAACCGGCACCGGGCGGCCTGTATCGCTATGTCAACTCGGTCGACCGGCCGGTGACCGTGACCGTGAACGGCACGAGCGTCGCCGCCACCCCCGATCGCCTCGGCTACGTCACCCTCGACCGATCGTGGGCCACCGGAGACACGATCGTCGTCGTGTTCCCGATTGAGACGAGGCAGGTCATCGCCGACGACAGAGTCCGGGACGCGAGGGGCCGTGTGGCCATCGAGCGGGGCTCGATCGTCTACTGCGCGGAGGGGCCCGATGTCGCGGGCGGTCGCGCGCTCGACGTGCTGTTTGCGGCTCCGGAGAAGACGACGCCGACGACCCCGACCACAACGACTACAGGGGTGCCGTCGCCCTTGACCGATGGCGTGGCGATCGCCCTCGAGGCGCGAAGCCTGTCGCGTCCGGCGTTGCCGCCGAAGGCCTTGACGCTCATTCCATATCACCTGTGGGCGAACCGCGGCGCTGGCGAGATGAGCGTGTGGCAGGCGCGCACGGAGTTCACGCCGGGCGACATCGGGCCGGCTGGCGGCTTCATTTTCTACGTCAATCCCCGGGCTGAAGCCGATGGCTGGCGCTACCTCGAAGCCGCGCCCGTGGACCTGAGCGCCGGCGCCAACTGGGGATGCTTTCGACGAGAGATAGCTGGCGCGAAGGGCACAGCCGTCGGCACCGGGAAGCAGAACACACAGGACATCCTCGCCGCCTGCGCCGATCGCGAGACGGCCGCGGACCTGTGCGCGAACTACCGGCTCAACGGCGTCGGCGGCTGGTTCCTGCCGTCGCGTGATGAGCTGGCGCTCATGTACCACAACCTCAAGGCGGCCGGGACCGGGGACTTTCGCACGGACGGCGTCGCGGACAACTTCAGCTACTGGGCGTCGACCGAGGACACCGCAGACATGGCCGCGCACATCGACTTCGCGGACAATGGGCGCCAGCACAGCGACGACAAGGACTTCCCGCGGCGCGTGCGGGCGATTCGAGCGTTCTGATACGCGTCGCGCGCCAGGACCGACCTTTCATGAGTCAAGACACCGAGAGCGCGGACCGGCGGGATTTCATTCGGACCCTGGCGACGTTGTTCGCCGCGGCGGGCGCCAGCCTGAAAGCGGATCCGGCCGCACCGGCCGCCACTTCGGCGTCCACGATTCCTGCGCCGGAACAAAGCCAGACGCCGAGCATGGTCGGGGTGCAAATGGGTCCCCACACGATGCTCGACGAAGGCATCGAACATTGTCTCGATCTGATTCAGAAGACCGCGGCCATCAATACGATCTTTGTCTACAGCCACGCGTACGGCGGCGACCTGCACAAGCCGCTGAACTTGCTGGCCACGGACCACGGCGTGCCCGTCAAGGACCAGCAGACACGGAAGCTGCCGCTCGTGTGGGTCAAGCAGCACGACCAGTACTTCAAGGACACGACCCTTCGCCATCCGGCCGTTGACGCGACCTACGCCTACGCCGACCGCGATCTCTTCGTCGAGATGATGCGACCACTCCGCGCGCGCGGCATGAAGGTGTACGCGAGAATCCTGGAATCCGGCGGCCACGGGATCGTCAATTTCTCCAAGGTCACCACCGTCAACGTGAACGGCCAATCGACGGGCACGGGATGCTGGAACCATCCGGAGTACATCGCCTTCTGGCGAGCGACGGTCGAGGACCTGTTCAGGAGCTATGAGCTCGACGGTTTCCAGTGGGGGGCGGAGCGCGCCAGTCCGCTCGCGAACCTCATCCAGAACGGATCGCCGAATAGCGCGACCTGCTTCTGCGAGTTCTGTCG
>Ga0070732_10001298_pt1 | contig 13750 bp, 12 predicted proteins | sample Coa_R1_5_FD_66449 | JGI IMG/M metagenome (GOLD analysis project Ga0070732, IMG submission 66449) | Surface soil microbial communities from Centralia Pennsylvania, which are recovering from an underground coalmine fire - Coalmine... | ecosystem: Environmental > Terrestrial > Soil > Unclassified ...
AAAGCGCCATGCGCTGTGAACCTGCATAATGCGGTCACCATTTCTCAGAATCGATTGGGCCGACGGGTTGGCCAGGTGAGTTCCTTCCGAATGAAGGAAATCTGTCTGGCCCTGCGTTTTTCTCTCGGGTGCGATCTCGGTTAAGTCGGGTGGAGTAGCGGTCTCAGTACCTGAAGTTAATTCAGTGGGATAAGGCGGGGGACCGGTCTTCCTGCCTTCGGTCGAAGTCGCGCCGGGCCTGATCGCGTTCTTTCCCGTGAGCCTTGGCCCAGAGGCAGAGTTCACGCAGGGGGCCAAGAAGGCTGCGGCCCATGCTCGTGATGCGATATTCGACCTTGGGCGGGACCACTGGATAGACCATCCGTGAAATCAGGCCGTCGCGTTCCATGCGCCGGAGGGTTTGTGTCAGGACTTTCGGAGAGACTTCGGACATCGCTTTCTGTAGTTCGCCAGAGCGCAGCGGAGCGGGAGAGAGCACGTGCAGGATCGGAATGCGCCACTTGTCCGAGAGCAGTTCGATGGCGTCGCGCGACTGCAGCGCACGGAGTCTCGGGTTTTTCAATTCGGCCATACTTACCTCCAGGAAAGTACCATACCTTGCGGTGCGTAGCGCAGAAATCCGCCGTACTGGTAAAAGATCGTATCCGGCCGCGAAGTGAAGGGCGGCCGTATGGAGGATGTTGTGAGTTTGAGAGATCCGAATCCTACGAATTCCAAGAAACCGAAACGGATCGCCATCGTGCTTTCCAATCCCGCAGTGTCATCGACCACAGGATGGCCGGTGGGCTTCTGGTGGAGCGAACTGAGTCATCCATATTTTGCTTTTCAAGAGAAGGGCTATGAAGTGGAGCTTTTCAGCCCGGATGGAGGGAAGTGCGAGGCGGATGCGATGAGCGATCCGCGCGATCCGAGCGGATATTCGGCGAGCGATCTGATCAGCATGGGCTTCATCGCGACAGCGAAACTGGCGGCGTTGATCGAGACCACAAAGAAAGTGGCCGAGATCAATCTGGCACGCTTCGACGCGATCGTAGTGGCGGGCGGACAAGCTCCGATGTTCACGTTCGATAAGGCGGTTGGCCTGCAGAAGAAATTCGTGGAATTTTACGAGGCGGGGAAGGTTGCAGCGGTGCTGTGTCACGGGGTTGCGATTCTGCGTTACGCGAAACTGAGGAACGGAGAGTATCTGGCAAAAGGGAAGACTGTCACCGGTTTTGCGAACGTCGAAGAAGATTTCGCCGACAACGCCGTCTGGAGCATGAACTTGCTCTCGAGGGACAAGCACATCATGCCGTGGCGGATTGAGGACGAACTGAAGAAGATAGGGGCGAACTACATTCAGTCGGGCCTATGGCGGGGATTCGCCGTGCGCGATGGGAATCTGATCACGGGGCAGCAGAACTTCTCGGGATCGGAGACGGCGGAGGCGGTGATCCGCGCGCTGGGAGAGTAGCAGGCTTGTGTAGGGACGGATGCCTCGTCCGTCCTTGCGTGAGGCGACGGCCAGCCCTCAGTTCCGAACTTTGTTTCAAGAACTACAGGTCCGAGATTCCCACCCTTGCAAAGAACGCAAGGGTGGGGCACCCTCGTTGTGGCGGTCTCCAAAGAAACGAGATTAGGCGACCGACCACGCGAGGAATCCCTATTGCCGAGCTCTGAGGTCCAACACACGGCGGGCAATGCGCAACTCCGCCGCAACTCTCTCGGTCTCGCCGAACTTATTTTCCATGGGATAACTCACATCGCGCCAGCCACAAATGTCATATTCACGTTCCCCATCATCGCGATGAAAGCTGGCCCGGCGATGCCCATCTCGTTCCTCCTGACGACCATCGTGTGCCTGTTTATCGCTAACACGGTTGCGGAGTTCTCGCGCTACATGCCGTCGAGCGGTGGATATTACTCGTTCGCGACCCGCGGCCTCGGAAGCCGCATGGGATTCATTGCGACGTGGAGTTATCTCATCTACGACATCCTCGGTCCAGCCGCCTCTAGCGGTTTCCTGGGATATCTGCTCTCCGACACGTTGCACAGCGGGTTTGGTGTTCGCGTACCCTGGTGGCTGTTCGCCGTCGCGACGTTCGTGGTGATCTGGTTCTTCACGTACTACGGAGTGCGGTTTTCGATGCATACTACCGCGCTGCTCGGCGGCGCAGAGATGCTGATCATGTTGGCGCTGGCGTTCACGTTTCTAAGGCATCCCGGACCGGGTTCACACTACAGTGCTCCGCTGCTGCCCGCGCTTTCGCCGCACCATTACCAGGGAATCCTCGCGGGGATGGTTTTCTCGGTGCTTGCGCTGAGCGGGTTCGAGGCCCCCGCTCCGCTGGCGCAAGAATCGCGTCGTCCCGGAAGATTTGTGGCATGGGCGGTAATGCTCTCGTTGCTCGCGATCGGCGTCTTCTATGTGTTCACGTCCTACGCCAGCGCGATCGGTTGGGGAACGGGCAACATGGCCGCTTTCGCGTCCGATGAAAATCCTTATTACGCGCTCGGCCACAAGCTGTGGGGAACGGCATGGTGGTTGGTTGTGCTTGCAATCATCAATAGCGCGGTAGGCGCTGGACTCGCCTGCACGAATGCGGCTTCGCGGGTGATGTACACCATGGGCCAGACTGGTACGCTGCCGGCGGCTTTCGGGAAAATCCATCCGGTCCATCGCACGCCGACATTCGCCATCGTGTTCCTTCAAGTGTGCGGACTGGTGCCTGTCCTGCTGGTCGGACTGTTACTTCGGCCGGAGGACATTTTCAATTTTCTGGGTACCATAGCAACGCTGGCCGCGATTCTGCTGTACGCGATGGCGAACCTCGCGCTGACGGCTTACGTTCGTCGCGAACTCCCACAACACTTCAGCATCTGGCGCCACGCCGTTGTCCCGTGGATGGGAACGCTGGCTCTTGTCCCGGTTTTTTTCGTCACTATGTATCCGGTGCCTGCTTGGCCCTACAACATCACTCCTTACTGCTTCGCGGCGATTCTCGTAGCTGGGGTTGGATACATGTACCGGCTTGCTGCGCGCGATCCGGAAGCGCTGCGGCGAGGGGCAACGATGTTGGTTGGGAGCCCTCTGGACCAAGCCGGCGATGTGGCTTGGGATCGCACGGGGAATTAATTCGGGGGGCGGCGCCTCGCTGCGCTCGGCGGGACAGCCGAAGGCGGCTGTCCCCACATGTTCCGAGTCGATTGCCGCTATCCGAGCTTCTCGAAGAACCTGCAGATGGTTTCAATCCCGCGGTAGAAGTTCGGGATGTGGAACTTCTCGTTGGGCGCATGCAGGTTGTCGTCGGGGAGGCCGAAACCCATCATCACGCTGGGAATCTTCAGAACGTCCTGGAAATCGGTGACGATGGGAATCGATCCGCCGCTACGGATGAAGACCGTATCTTTCTTAAACGTGTCGCGCAGGGCTTGCGTGGCGGCTTCGATGTACTTGTTGTCGGTGCTCACGACGCAGGCAGGGCCCTTGCTCCAGACTTTTACTTTCGTCTCGATGCCCTTGGGCGTGTGCTTCTTGATGAAGGCCATGTATTTCTTCAGGATGTCGTCCGGATCCTGGTTCGGGACCATGCGCATCGAGACCTTCGCTTTGGCTTTCGCCGGGATGACAGTCTTTGCGCCGTCAGCGATGAAGCCTCCGGGCATGCCGTGGACTTCGAGCGTGGGGCGCGCCCAAGTGCGATAAAGAACGGAATAGCCGGGCTCCCCTGTGAGCACTTTCGATCCGACCTCGGTCTTGCGGTAGTGCTCTTCGTTGAAGGGAAGACGCTTCCAGGCTTTCAGTTCGGCCGCGGTCGGAGCCTTCACTCCCTTGTAGAAGCCGGGGATGAGAACTTTGCCCTTCGAGTCTTTCATCTTGCTGATCATCTCGATCAGGGCGAAGAACGGATTCGGAGCGGCGCCTCCGTACATGCCGGAGTGCAGATCGGTCTTTGCGCCGTGTGCCTCAATTTCTGTGTACACCAGGCCGCGCAGGCCGACGCATAACGTCGGAAGATCGGGAGCAAAAAGTTCCGTGTCGCAGACCAGCGCGAAGTCGGCCTTCAGCTTGGCTTTCTGCTGGCGGATGTATTCGGCGATCGACTCACCACCGACTTCTTCTTCGCCTTCGAAGATGATCTTCACGTTAATCGGCAGCTTGCCGCCGCCCGTTTGCATGAGGGCTTCCAGGGCTTTGACTTCCATCCAGAGCTGGCCTTTGTCGTCGACAGCGCCGCGGGCGTATATGTTGTTGTTGCGCTCGGTCGGCTCAAAGGGAGGAGACTTCCATTCGTCGAGTGGTTCAGCCGGTTGGACATCGTAGTGTGCATACATCAGGACGGTGGGCTTACCGGTGGCATGCAGCCAGTCGGCATAGATGAGCGGGTGTCCCTGGGTCGGGATGACCTCAACGTTCTCCATGCCGATGCGGCGCAGTTCGTTGGCGACGTAGTCGGCAGCTTTCTGGATGTCGGGCTTGTGTTCTTCGAGAGTGCTGACGCTGGGGATGCGGAGAAGATCTTTGAGTTCGTTTAGAAAACGCTGCTGGTTACTGCGGGCAAAATCGACTGCGGGAGAGGCCATGGTGAGTCCTTTCGTATTTGGACAATCTGAATCTCGGTGGGCATCGCGGGACTGCGCGCCTGGACTCCGAGGAAACGAATCAGTATAGCGCGAAGCGCGGCTCACCACCGAGGGCACAGAGGAGTACCGGGGGGCAATCGGGATCCATCCCGAGGTCTCGGCGATCTCCGCGATACCTCGGCGTTCTCGGCGGTCAGGCTTTTCTTGCCGCGGAGTTCGCGGAGAACTGCCGCCGAGATCGCAGAGGAAAACTTCACGCATAGGCCATGCGGGTGCGGCGGCGCCAGTACGCGGCTCCCAGCAGCAACACCGTCACGATCAGGTACGGGATCGGGGTGCTCGACGCGGGCGTCGTGCCCATGAAGTCGATGCCTGGGATGTGATGAGCGGGACCCATGTACCACCAGATGATGTAGATGGCTTCGAAGGCCTTGCTGCCGCCGGTCCAGACGCCCAAGGCGAGCGCCAGGGTGGGAATGAATACGGCGCCCGCGAACCAGGCCGCAAAGCCAGGGTGATCGCCGTTGATCAGCAGTCTTGCGCCGACGCCACCTCCGGCGAAGAGAGCGACAAGAACTCCGGCGGACCAAATAGCAGGAAGCTGTCTCGATAAGGCCCGCGCAGAGGAGAAGATCAGGGACTCCGTCGCGTGACGAGCTTCCCGCGATCCCATGGGAGACCAGATGAAAATCGGCCACAACCAGGCGGCTACAAGCACACCGCCGCGGGCGGCATCGAACGGCGCGAACAGGCAGCCGATGGCCAAGGCTGCAGCGATCAGATACCACCACCAGCGTTTGCCCTTCAGCATCAGACGCAGTTCTGCGGCAACGATCCGGAAGAAGGGAATACCAGAACGCGTTTGTGGCAGTGGAGACAGATACGTCGCGCTGCGATGCTGAGAAGACTCGGATTCTTGCACTACCGAAGCCGGAGGCGCGACCACCGAAGCTGCTCGGCGATTGAACCAGGATCGTGCCGGGTCGAAACGATGGAAGAAAATCGAGGCCGCGTACGCTATGGTAACGGCCACGGCGATCCAACCCAGCCGGACTAGTAGGACGTTGGTGGTCCAGTCGATGCCGTTCCATGGAAAGGCGCGAACCGCGTGCTGCCCGCCAATCGTCAGGCTGAAGTGGAAGTTGTTGTCATCGGTCGGATCAATCGCGCGCAAGGTCTGGCGTGAACTGCGATAAAGAAGCTGCAAGCCGGTTGGGTCGTCAAGACCTGTCGCGCCGAGTCCGAGGGACGCCGTCCATACGAAGAAATAGATGACGTTCCCCACACCTCCGCGCAGAAGGGGCAAAGTCTCAAAGAGCACAGCAGCGCTGGCCGCCAGCAGCATTGTGGGTAGAGCAAAGAAAATGAATGGCGCCCAGAGCTTCCACAGCGAGAAGGAATGCGCCTCGGCTCGCATGCGTTGCATGACGACTGCTGCCACCATCAGGATTCCGACCATGCAAGCCAGCACTGCAAAATTGCTGAGCGTCTTGGCGATGGTGTAGAAATCCTTGCGCATGGGAGTGGCGGCGAGGATCTGTCCGACGCGAGTGTCGGTGTCACGCTGCACGGAGTTCTTCACGATGTAGAAACCGGCGAGCGAGAGGAACGTGGAACAGCAGATGGCCATCAGCATGCCAATCCACGCCGAGTTGTAAACGCCGCGATAGCCATTGCCGACGACAATCCAGACTTCCTCGGTGGCAACTGCGTAGGCGACCCATAGGGCGCTTGCCAGGGTGAGCAGGAAACTGTAGCGACGCACGCGCTCGAGGAAGTCGGCGCGCACCATGTGATAGAGGACGCGGGCTTGGTTCACGTCACCACTCCGGCTTCGATACTTGGGCTCACGGTTCCGGCGCGGTGCTGCGTCAGGCAGAACAAATAAGCGTCTTCGAGATTCGGGATGACAGGCTGAGCGCCGTCCGGCGGCGTTTCGCCCAGGACGCGGGCATGCACTCCATCACTGCGGCGGGCGGTGTTGTTGATCAGGTAGCGTTGACGGGCTGTGTTCAAATCCGCGCTGGGAATCACCCACTCCCAGACTTTGCCCTCAACGCGGCGCAGTAGTTCTTCAGGCGAGGCATGGGCCACGAGCGTTCCTTGCGAGATCAGGGCGATGTCGGTAGCCGTCGCTTCTACGTCGGAAACGATGTGTGTCGACAGAATGATGATGCGCTCGCCGGAAAGTTCCGAAAGCAGGTTGCGAAAGCGGACACGCTCTTCGGGATCGAGTCCCGCTGTCGGTTCGTCGACGATCAACAGTTGGGGATCATTCAAAAGCGCCTGGGCGATGCCGACGCGCTGCTTCATGCCTCCGGAGTAGCCGCCCAGCGGGCGTTTGCGGACATCGGCGAGATTGACCAGGTTCAGAAGTTCGTCAATGCGCCGCTTGGCGGCGGCTGCATCGAGACCTTTCACGGCAGCAAGATATTCGAGGAATTCGACCGCATTGAGATTCGGGTAGACGCCAAAATCCTGCGGCAGATAGCCGAGAGTGGCGCGCAGGCCGTCGGGATTGGAGGCGATGTCGGTGCCCTTCCATCGGACTTGGCCGTCGGTCGCGCGCGTGATCGTGGCCAGGATGCTCATGAGCGTGGTCTTTCCGGCGCCGTTGGGTCCCAGAAGTCCGAGTACGCCGGGACCAAGCTGAAGCGTGAAGTTGCGCAAGGCCCAGTTTCCGCTGCCGTAGCGCTTGCTGACGTTTTCGATTGCGAGTTGCACCGACCCTCCGGGCAAAGCTTCTAACTGCTAGCTCCTGGCTTCCAGCAAATCAGCGTAGTGGAGGAACGCATAACACACAACCGAAGTTCCGGAGAATTAGAACCTGGAGGGCGAGAAGGGCAATAGATCGTACTCGGGTTTGTGGCTTTCGATCACGTCGGCCATGACCTGTGCCGTGATCGGGGCGAGCAGGATGCCGTCCCGGAAATGGCCGGTGGCGACGTAGTAGCCGGGAATTTCGGTCGCTCCCAGGATCGGGAGATTGTCGGGTGTTCCGGGGCGGAGGCCAGCCCAGTCTTCGAGGATTTTTGCATCCGCGAGTTTCGGAACCAGCTTGAGTCCGGCGCCATGCAGGCGCTGGATCGTTGGGGGATCGGTGCGCTTGTCGAATCCTGCTTCCTCGACCGTTGCGCCGACCAATAACCGCCCATCACTACGCGGGATGAGGTAGACATCCGGTGTGCGGATTACGTGCTTGAGTAGGTTCCGCGGATGCATGACCAGGCAGAGCATTTGGCCTTTGACGGGACGCGTGGGCAGCCGGGAGGGTGATATTTGGCCCGACCAGCAGCCTGCGCAATTGACGACTTTGGAGGCAAGGAAAGACGTTTTGGTTGTGGTCACACCCGTAGCGCGTCCTCCCGATACATCTACAGAAGTCACGGCATCACCAGATGAGAAATCTACGGTTCGCTTTTTCGCGGCTTTCGCTGTAGCTGCAGTGAGTGCACGGGGATCAATGCTTCGTTCTTTCAAGTAAAAGGCCGGATGTGTGCTATCTGCTAAGGCGGGTTCCAGTTCGCTCAGCGCCGCCGGCGAGAGGCTTGCGGCGGTGAATCCGGAATGCTCATGAACGTGCTCCTGCGGCGGGAAGACAATGGTTCCAAAATCGCGCAGGTCGACCGTCATGCCTGATTCGAGTTGCACTTCGTGAGCGAACTCGGGATACATGCGGGCGCTCGCAGTGGCCAAAGGTTGGAGAGCGGGCGGAGTTTCGAGCGGGCAATCGACCAGCATGCCGCCAGCGGCGTGAGAGGCTTCTCGGCCCGGTTCGCCGCGTTCGACCACCAGTACCGTCGCACCTCGCTTGCGGAGCGCAATCGAGAGTGAGAGGCCGATGATGCCTCCGCCGATAATGATGACGTCCCAAGTCTTCACGTCAGCAATTGTAGAAGAGTAGAGACCAAGTGAACTCTTCGATCTCTGCGGTTCAAGCTCTTTACCGCAGAGAGCGCGGAGAAATGCCGCGGAGGCCGCCGAGAAAACCGTGGAGATAAGCGCGGGGGGTGACAGCGATTCGGCGGCCTACTAAAATGAAGCGCATGAACAAGTATCTGGTTGGGGCGACGCTGCTGTTTGCGATGTTTGCTACCGCCGTTCCGCTGTTTGCGCAGAAAGATAAAGACGACGAGCCTACCTCGTGGCTTTACTTTGTGGTGGTCAAGGACGACAACGGAAAGCCGGTGCGCAATGCGGCCGTGATCATGCATCCGGTGAACGCCAAGGGAAAGCAGTCTCGAGGCGGGTTAGAGTTGAAAACCAGTCCGGAAGGGAAATGCGATTTTGACGGCGTTCCCTACGGGGTGCTGCGCGTGCAGGTTCTGGCGCATGGGTTTCAGACCTATGGGGAAGATTTCGACATCCAGAAGCCGAAGACCGAGATCACGATCAAGTTGAAGCAGCCACAGGGGCAATTCTCGGTGTATGACGATCGCCCGAACGATCCGAACGCCGCGCCGAAGCAGGATGCGCCGCCGCCCGATCAGAAGGACAAGAAACCGAACTGAGGAATCAGATTGCAGATTTTAGATTTCAGATTGTAGATTGAAAATCAGATTCCAAATCTGCAATCTGAAATCTGCAATCTACAATGTCAGACCTATGGACTATCTACTGAAAACTGAACGCTCCACTTATTCCTTTGCCGACCTGCAGCGCGAGAAGACCACCGTCTGGGATGGAGTTTCGAATCCTGTGGCTTTGAAGTACCTTCGTGGAATGAAGCCGGGCGAGCGGTTGGTGATCTATCACACAGGCGACGAGAAGAGCGCCGTGGGAACCGCCGACGTCGTCTCGGTCGATCTTTCCGACGAGCGGAATCCCCAGGTCAAGATTAAGGTCGGCAAAGCCCTAGCCAAGCCCGTTACTCTTGCCGAGGTAAAGGCCAGTGATGTGTTTTCCGAATCTCCGCTGGTGCGGCAGGGAAGGCTCAGCGTGGTGCCGCTGAATGACCGGCAGTACAAGTTCCTGACGGGAGAATAGTTTCTCCCCGACGTACCTATCCAGACCGATTCCCATCCATTACGTAAGTCACTTGCGACGCTGAAAACCGCTTCCGACAATGTCTTTCCAAGGTATTTCCGGAGGGGCACATGGACGGTCTGGCGGCAAAACTGGCAAAAGAATCAGGCATGGGAGCCCCAATTCCCACTCAGAATCCGAACGACTTGAACGGTTTGGATCCGAGAGAGGTTGTGGACGTGCGCTTCTTTCTGAAACCGGAAGAACTCGACGAAGCCGCCGCCATCCGAAACGTCAAGAGTAACCAGAAATCGCATAAAGCTCTGATGCGGGCTATATGCGGACTGGGCGGGGTCTATGCCGCCTTCCTGCCTTACATGAAAGGCGCGACCTGGTCGGTCTGGTGGCACCACCGGCCCGATGCGTTTATTTTTTGGGGAGCGTTGTTGCTCCTGGACATTTACATCGTTTTAGGCCAGCCCGGGATGATGAAATTGAACCGTATGGCGAACCGGCTCGACGTGGAGCGGCGCATCTGCATCAGCCATCGCGGCATCGATATCACGCACGGCCGGCTGCGGCAGCAGAAGCAGTGGAAAGACTTCTCTTTCTTCCAGGAAACGCCGACGATCTACCTGCTCCACACAAACGGCGCATCTTTCTGGACACTGCCGAAAAGAGCGATCCCCGCCGGACGCGGGGATCAGTTGCAAACCCTTCTGAATGCGAAGCTGCGGCGTCGTTAGGTCTACGGCCTCCTTACGATGAAATTCGCGCGTCGCGGTGGATCAGCGTTGAATCCAGGAAATAGCCCAAGCCCAGCGTGAACGGGATGGCGCCGAAGGCGGCGGCGATCATTGCCTCAGGCTCGTAGCGCGCCACGATGGTGAAAGCCAGCATGTAGCCAACCGCGCCTGCGACCAGCAAAATCCCTGCACGGCGGGACTTCTGCGATTCGGAGAGTTCCGCTTGCATGGGGACCTCGACGCCACGCGCCATCGCGGCCAGACGCTCGTCGGTGCGCAGCTTGCGCACGCGGTAAAACGTATACATTCCAACCACTGCCATTGGTATCGCGAAGAGCATGACCACTGCTGCGAAGCCGGTGAGTTCTCCCATAATCGATTCTCCTTCTGGGTGCGTTCGGGACGCTGGTCCCGAGCGGGAATCCGTCATCACCCAAAGATACGCAACCGGCAGGCGGAAAGTTCCGTCTCGGGCTTTCCAAATAAAAAGCCCTCCGCGCATCGCGGAGGGCCTTTGCATACCCCTATCATACCCGCATTAGAAACAATCGCCGTCACCGAAACAGAACGGCGGCGTAAGGCCGGTATAGTCGCCGATTCGTTTGGCGTCGTATGGCGAGTTGAGTCCTCCGTCCCCGACGCTCTCGGGGTTGTAACCGAGGTCGCCGATTTTGCCGAAGGTGCGCACGATGTGCTTGGCGTGGTTCACCTCGATGACCCGGTGGTTGTATTGGTCGCTGATCAGGGTGTGGCCGCTCCTAAGACGCACTGCGCGCGTGGGTAGCGGGCCGGTACCTCGCAACAGGTTGCAGCCTGAACCGTTACAGGTGAAGTACTCCCAGACAGGGTTCTTGTCTTCATCGATCTCGACGACACGATTGTGATTCGAGTCCGTGATGAGCGTGTGGCCATTCTCGAGCCGGCTGGCAAAGGCGACACCACTGACCGGGTCGTTGATAGTCGGGTCTCCACTGCCGTACTGCCAGACAATGTCGCCCCCGATCGGGACGTTGCGCTTGACCTCTATGGCGCGGTTGTTGTTTTCGTCACAAATGAGAATATGACCGTTCTCCAAAAGCTCGGCGCAGTTCGGGTTGTTGAGTTGATTCGGTCCGTTGCCGGAGACGCCCGTGGTGCCGTATTGCCAGACGATGTTCTTATCTAGATCGACCTCGATGATTCGCTCGTTGGCTTGATCGGTGATGAGAACGTGGCCGTTGGCAAGCCAAGTGTTTTGTACGGGAACATTGAGTTGATTGAAGCCACTGCCCGTGACAGCAAACTGCCCATACTGCCAAACGATATTTCCATCGCGGTCGACTAATAGGACGCGGTTGTCGGGGCAACCACTGGCATTAGTGCAGTTGGGCGCCTCCGGCTGACCGCCCGGAGTTCCAGTACCCGCCATCAGCGTCAGTTCGCCGACGCGTTGGGCATCATTGGTGCCGATGATAGACGCTGGGGAGAAATCGGCGGGACCCAAACCAAATTGCCAGACAATGTTGCCGCGACGGTCGACTTCAATCACACGATTGTTGAATTGGTCGGCAATGAGGGTATTACCGCGGGCGTTGAATTTGTTTCCCTGGGCGTAAGCTGCAAGGGCGCTAGCCGCGACGACTAAGGCTAACGCAGCTAACGTTTTCATCTGCGAAGTCATGACAATCCTCCTGTGGCGTGCTGCACGATTCGTGCTCCGGGGCCGCCAAACGGCACGAATAGGGCGATACGGCGGAGCACCCCTGGTTGCGTGAACATCATGCGTACCCGAGAGAGTGTGCTGCGAGGGAGGTAGGGAAATTGTCAGCAGATTGTCAAAACGGTGTCACATCTCCATCTCCAAGCACAGAACGACGACTTGGTAGGTTGGCCGAACAGAACGCGCCCACAGACCAAGGTCACGTGATGGCTTTCCTCAGTTCCCGACGCAGAATCTTGCCCGATGCGGTTTTGGGAACCACGTCGAGGAAGTGCACTTCACGCGGTTGCTTGTAGTGCGTGAGGCGATCGGCTACGAACGAGCGAAGCTCCTCCTGGAGTTTGCCGCTTTCGACGAATCCGTCGCGCAGAGCGACGAATGCCACCGGGACCTCGCCTGCGTCTTCGCAAGGACGACCCACTACTCCGCACTCTTTCACCGCAGGATGCTCGAGCAGCACCGCTTCCACTTCGGCGGGCGCCACGGCGAATCCCTTGTACTTGATCATCTCTTTGCGGCGATCGACGACGCGATAAAAGCCCTCACGGTCGCGGGTGACGACATCTCCTGACCAGTACCAACCGTCACGCAACACTGCAGCAGTAGCCGCGGGCTCTTTCCAGTACCCCAGCATGAACTGTGGTCCGCGCATCACCAACTCTCCCGGCAAGCCGGACGGAGCTTCCGTAAGGTCATCCGGTCTATCCGCGGGATCGATTTCAGATTGCGCCAGAACGCGACAGTCGGTTTGCGCGAGGGGCTGCCCGATCGAATCCGGCCGATAGAGCTCGGGTTCCAGGAATCCGACATGCGTGACAGGTGAGGCTTCGGTCATGCCGTATCCCTGGCAGACGAGAATGTCAGTCAGCGCGGTGAAGCGCCTTGGGAGTTCGGGCGCGAGTGGCGCTGCACCAGACTTCACCCATCGCACCTGATGCTCTCGCGGAAACTCTCCGGCTTCGGCGGCCTGGCAGAGAGCGTTGATGGCGGGCGGCACAAGCGGCATCATCGTGATGGCCTCATCGACCATCAGGCCCGTGAGTTGCTCTACGTGGAAGCGCGGCATCAGCACCAGCTTCGCGCCGAGCACGAGCGCAGGATTGAGCATCACGTTCAAACCGTAGATGTGATACAGCGGCAGGCAGCACAGGATGTTGTCAGTAGCGTTGAGCGCAGTCGCGTTCGGGCCCAGCAGTTGATAGATATTGGCGACCAAGTTGTAGTGCGAGAGCATGACTCCCTTGGGAAGTCCGGTCGTGCCGCTGGAATAGGGAAGTGCGGCGACCGTCTGCTGCGAAGAAGATTCCAGCCTGGGACAAGCGGCGGATACCGGCTTAAGCACATTCGCGAAGGGTTCGGCGGCCGGCGCTGGAGTTCGGGTGGTGTATACGTGTCGCAGTCTCGGCAATCCGACGAGGTTGATTCCAGCGATATTCCCGCCGTCTGTGATCAAGAAGACCGCGCCCGAGTTCTCCAGTTGATATCGCACCTCGCGTTCGCGGTAGGTGGGATTCAGGAGAGTGGGGATGGCTCCCGCGAGTTGCGTGGCGTGGAAGGCCGCACAGAATTCCCATGAGTTGAACAGGAATATCGCGACCACGTCGCCCGGCTTGATGCCGGCGGCGGTGAGACCGCGCGCGAGAGACTCGACGGTTTCTCCGTACTCGGCATAGGTGAATCGGCGTCCGCAGGAACAGTCGACAATCGCGGTTTTCGCGGCGTTGCGGCGGCAAGAGTCGAGTACGAGGTCGTGGAGGAAGAGGTTCTGCGGATCCGC
>Ga0070732_10001299_pt1 | contig 13748 bp, 13 predicted proteins | sample Coa_R1_5_FD_66449 | JGI IMG/M metagenome (GOLD analysis project Ga0070732, IMG submission 66449) | Surface soil microbial communities from Centralia Pennsylvania, which are recovering from an underground coalmine fire - Coalmine... | ecosystem: Environmental > Terrestrial > Soil > Unclassified ...
GATTGTGATTCGTCGGGAGCTGCCTCCATCTAGGGACGTGGATCAGCACAGACGTCCGCCTGGGCGCCACATAATGTCGACGAGGATGCTTCGTGCCGCTGCCTCGCCTCCAGGCCCAGAACGCTCCACCAAGGTCCCCTCCTGCCTACGCCGGCATCCGGTGCGGGCACTGTTTAGCAATCGCCCACACAAACCCCGCCAGTTCCCGCGCCACGGCGACCGCGGTGACTTGGCTCAGCTTACTCCGACTCAGAAGACGCCAGAACTTGCGGTGCAACCGATCTTGTGCCCGCCGGGCGATCCGGAGGACTTCGGGCGGAACACCTTGGCGCCGCTTCCGGAGCTCGGGGCTGGTCGTGTTGCGGTGGCGGTAGCTCCACGCGGCCTCGACCCAAATGCGACGCAGATGCGCATTCCCGGCTTTCGTGATGGGGCCGCGACGTGCATTCGCGCCCGTGCTGTGGCGCCCAAGGTGTCGATGCCTTTGAGACAGCGGAGGTATTGGACCGGCACCCGGTCGCACGCGGTCTGCGAGAGGGCCAGCACTTGCTGGTCAAGCGTCTCCAGGCGACCTTCAGCGTCCTCCAGCGCGTGCAGGTAGGCCTCAAAGGTCGATTGCAGAAGCGGCGCCGCAAACCGCTGCGCACGCAGCCAGGCGCGATGCACGGCACCCCAGCCCTTCGTCTCGTGGTGGGCTCGGCCCTGACGCAAGAGAAACTTGCTCAAGCGATGCCGGGCACGCAGACGATCTTTCAGCGCATCTTCCCGGACACAGACCAAGTCGCGGGCCGCCTCTTCCGCTCGCGTCGGCACGCGAATCTCCGTCAGTTCCCCGGCGCGGTACACGCGCACCAGCTTTTCTGCGTCGCGCCGATTCGTTTTGACACGATCGCCAGGACGGCGAGGCACCAACGCTGGGGCAATCACCGCGGCCGTATGCCCGATCTGAGTAATCTGCCGCTGCACCTCGTAGCCGCACGGGCCGGCTTCATAGACAAAGATGGAGGGGCCCCGATTGGCCAGGCGCTTGACCAAGCGCACAATCGCTTTCGGGTGATTCTCGATCGTCAGCACCTCCGTAGGGCGTGTTGCTCGAGGCGGCAGTACCGCGGCCGTAATCTTCTCCTTATGGACATCGAGCCCGACCACCATGCTAGACTGGTTCATGAGCCGGCACCTCCGTATGTGGATAGGTTCCTCTCTTGGGAGGAGCAACCCACGTCCAATTACGCAGGTCGCCGGCTCGTCCATGCTATCTAGTGGGAATCCCTGGATTCATGCCGAAATTAAAGCCACGGCCGGGACGCAGCATACGCGACATCGGTTCGGAGAGGGGCACGAGCGTTTGGTCGGTGAGCTGCTTGAGTTCCGCGAGCTTCCACTCCTTCATGAAGCCCATCAGATGGATGAGCCCATGAATCACCAGCAGCGCCATGACAGCCCACCTGATTGCTGCGTTCATCTCACCTCATTGCCTCCTCTTCTTGAGGTCGAGCGCAGTTCCTCAAGGATCTGCGGGCATGAAAGCACTGGATCAAGCCGAAAAGAGAAAGGAGAAATTGTTGACGTGTCTATCGTCACAATGACTCGGCGAGAGCATCGTGTCATCCTGCTTCGTTACCACACTCTTGGTAGAAGACGATAGCGCACACGCTGAGCATAGGCCGTGTAGCCCTCCAGTTCCTCGCGCAGCATCTTGTCTTCGAGCACTGTGCGCGCACCGGTGAGCCCTGCGGTGATGGTTCCGGGAATCAGCGCCCACAGCGATCCCAGGAGAAACGGCGTCGACAGTGCTAAGATGATCATCCCCGCGTACCCAGGATGTCGGATGTATTGGTAAGGTCCGGAAGACACGACCGTATGTCCCAGTTCGCGTTGAATGCGCGCCACACTCGAAAAGAATCTATTCGAGAACACCGCCCAACTCAAGGACGCCAGCCCGAGGGCTGCGATAACGAGCGCAACAGACTCGGTCGCAACCGAGATGTGAGGGGACCATTGAAGGCGCATGTCCAGGCCTGCGACGATCCACGTCGCTAAGGGGCCCAAGAATCCGGCCAACGGGCCGAGCACTTTGTCCCACGCTTTCGCCCCAGGTCCGATCCCGGCACGCTCGGCAATCAGGTCTGGGTTCGCGCGAATGAGCACGACGGCGTTGACAATGATCGCCACCAGGTACAGTCCTACAAGCGCCCAGGCCATCGTCCAGTCCAGTCGCCCCGACGCGATGAAGAGGCTTGCCGCTATGACGACAAGGAAAACGGCAACTTCCGCAAACCGCTTGGCGATTGCGGGCGCCTGAGAGTGCCTTGGGAATCTCGACACGCTCACGGGCACACCTGGAGCGTGGAGTAGAGCGCCTCTCTGAGCGCCACATCGCGCGGGTCCCCGGTCAGTCGCGTCCCCATCTGGCTCGTTACGTAGGCGTAGCCGACGCCGGCGATCGGATCGGCAAAGCCAAGAGAACCGCCGGATCCAGGTGAACCGAACGAGCCCACGTTGCCGAACGGCCATACCGGGCTGGGCTTCATGAAGCCAAGCGAGAACTGCACTCCGTCGCCCTTCAGGCACTCGTCGTAAAAACCGCGCGTCGGGGGGACCGCCGGCGCCGCCAACAGGTCGAGGGTCTCCGAGCGCAACCCCAGCTCTCGTCCTCCCGTGGCAAAGACGCTGTAGGCTTGCGCGATTGCGCGCGCGGTGCCTACGCCGCCGCCGGAGGGCACTTCGAAGTTGCGCGCGTACACGCGTTGCTCGTCCTGGACGATCACGGCGCCCGGGTTCGTGATGAGCGCCCGGTAGATGTTCGAGCGACGATTCATCGAGTCCAGCGTGAGGCGAAGCGGGAAGCCGAGCAACATCTCAATCGGGCTCGGTGGTGCGAGCGAGGCCAGCCTGGAGTTCGGGATCCACCCCGGTAGACGGATGTAGACGTCCAGCCCGAGCGGGGACGCGATCTCGTCCTGAAAGAACTGTCCCAAGCTGCGATGTTGAGGATCCACGCGCCGCAGGAGCTCGCCTTCGTAGAACCCGAGGGTGAGGGCATGATACGCTTGCCGCGTCCCAGGCTCCCACGCGGGCTTCTGACGAGCGAGCACGACCGCCAGGCGATCCAAATCGGCGACCACGCTCCGATCAACGGGCTCATCAAAGGCGAACAATCCGGCCTGGTGACCGAGGAGTTGGCGGACAGTGATCTTCTCCTTCCCCAGCTGGACGAATTCCGGCCAGTACCTGCAGACCGGCGCCTCGTAGTCGAGCAAGGCGCGGGAATGGGCGAGGGCCAGCGTCATCGCGGCGAGCCCCTTGGTGGCGGACCAGACGAGAACCATGGTGTCCTGCTCCCACCGCTCGCCCGTCCGCTTGTTCCGAACACCGCCCCACAGGTCGACCACTTTGTCGCCGCGATGATAGGCGCAGCAGGCACCGCCCAGTTCGCGCCTCTGAGCGAAGTTCTCGGCAAACACCTCGCGGACGACCTCAAAACCGGGGCTGACGTGTCCTTCAACGATCACACGGTCTGATGCGGCGACGGACATGATTTCCTCCCTTCTGTCGCGCGCGGCTGACACCGCTCAGAGCTGCTGCTCCGGATGGCTCATCGGTTCCTGATTCTCTGCCTAGCGCTCGGCCTATTCACGCCGGTGTCACCCAGCGCGTCCCGTCGGTGCAGTGGGAACTCCAGTCGCGCCAGATGCCTTGCCTCCGCCACCTCCTCATGAGCCCCCCGACGAAGGTCCCGCGCTGCGAAGGTCTCGACGACCTCGAGGCCACGACCTCTCGAAAGCCGTAGTGCCTTGGACGCGCAAGAGAGCGACGGCCAGCACCCATAGCAGGAATCCCAAGATGTTGATTCGCTCCCAAACCCCGACCCACGGCGTCGACAGGTGCCGCAATCCGGGGACCATCCCAGCGCATAGTCACCCTGCTGGACCCACAGAAACGAAGCGTATCGAAGGGCGTCCTTCGCTCCAGTGGCCATGAAATTGCCAGAACCAGAGTAGCGCGGTTGCCAGCCGAAGCATCTTCCCCGCGTGATTTGGATCCCTCTTACTCCACTCTAGCGCAGCGCGCAGATTGTCGTGTTCGGCCTCCAACCGGTCCAACCACACCTGCTGCTCGGGCCCTCCGCGTTTCCCGTCTGCTTGCTCTGCCAGCCCAAGCTACCAACTCAGATGCCGCCGTCGCATCTCGTCGGCCCCTCCGGCATCCTCCAATCGCTGCCGGGCGTACTGGCGCACCGTTTCAAGTAACCGGTACCGCGACTCCCCACTCGGGTCTCTTGCGACCACCAGTGACCTGTCTACAAGAACGCAGTTGCAGGTTGAGAATCTCGGATTCGGCCACAGCGTCTCCACAACAAACTCCTTCAGCCGCTTCAAGCGTGAACCCGCACGCAAACACCGATACGCGGCACAACAAGACTCGCTCGGGCTCTGTGAGGAGACCGTAACTCCAGTCCATCGTAGCCTGCAGCGTTTGATGTCGAGGCAAAGCGGTCCGACTGCCGTCCGCGAGAAGGCGAAACCGATCGCCCAACCGTAGCGCAATCTGCTCCACCGATAATCCCTTGGGGGACGGAGTAGGTTGAGGTTGCCCGGTTTGGTGGAGAGTCAATCCCTAGAGTGTCTACCACCTCCTTATGGTCCTTGTTCCTCTTCCCGCGGCCGCGAATCGCCGCGTCGTCTGTTCGCCGGGGTATCTGGATGCCCCCCCGGTCTCGTGAAATCGATCCTGAGCGATTCTAGCCGGCTGCTTCACTGACCGCTTCCTTGTAAGTGTGTCCTCGGACGACTTCGGACTGCCGCCACCACCGCCGCTCGAACGCTGCGGGTGAAAGATAGCCGAGCGCAGAGTGTCGCCGATGCGAGTTGTAAAAGGCCTCGATGTAATCGAAGAGCGCGAGCCGGGCTGCCTTGCGTGTCGCGAACGTGTGCCGCATTAAGAGCTCCGTTTCGAGCGTCGCGAAGAATGCCTCGGCGAGGGCGTTGTCGTAGGCGTCGCCGACGGCGCCCATCGAAGGCGCGATCCCCGCCTCCCGGCACCGCCGGCTGAACGTCAGGCTCGTGTACTGCGCGCCGCGATCGGAGTGATGCACCACCCCGATCGTCGGACGTCGGTTCCATACCGCCATGTTGAGCGCGTCCACAACGAGGTCGGTTCGGAGCGTGTCACCCATCGCCCAGCCCACGATGCGGCGGCTCCAGGCATCCAGCACTGTCGCCAAGTAAAGCCAGCCCTCGCCCGTCACGACGTAGGTCACGTCCGCAACCCACAACTGATCAGGCCCGCAGGCCGTAAAATCGCGCTGCACGAGGTCAGGGGCTGCCACGGCGTCGGGATTCTGCCGCGTCGTACCCCGGTACCGCCGTCGCTGGGCGCCAGCCAGGTCGGCGTCGCGCATCAACCGCGCGACCCGCTTCCGCCCACACCGCACGCCCTGCGCACGCAGCTCCGCGTGGATCCGCGGCACTCCGTATGTTCCCCGGCTCCGCTCGTGCATAGCCCGAATCTGAGCGAGCAGAACCCGATCCGCCTGCGCTCGCGCCGATAGCGGTCGCGCGCACCACGCGTAGTACCCGCTGGGGGAAACACCCAGCACGCGGCACAGCGTGGCAATGTGGTGCGTGGCCTTCTCCTGTTGCATGAACATGAACCCCGCTACGGGGTCGAGTTCGTTTCCTTGGCAAAGAAGGCCGCGGCTTTTCGGAGGATCTCGCGTTCTTCGCGTAAGATCCGGACTTCGCGCCGCAAGCGACGGACCTCAGCGTGCTCCTCCGTCGTCAGCCCATCGGACCGCTTCCCGCTATCCAACTCGTCTTGCTTCATCCACGTGTAGAGAGACTGCTCCGAGATTCCAAATCTTTCGCGATCCGGGCACGCGACTTACCTGACTCCCGAGCCAGACGAACGGCTTCCTCACGGAACTGCCGCGGATATGGCGGGCGCGACTTTGGCACTGTGGACTCCCCTCTGGGGCTCAGGCCCCTCTAACGATAAGGTGTCCACCAAACCGGGGCAAGTCCAGGTCAACTCACCCGCGATCCCTAGTGTCTCGCGGCTCGTCGCGAGAATCCGCAGGTTCGGACAGGCTCGCAGCAGCCCATCCGTTAGTTCCGTGCAGGAGGACAACAGGTGCTCGCAATTGTCCGGTGTAAGGAGGAGTACCTTTGTCTGAAAGTGACGCTTGAGTGTTTCCCTCAAAGGTAGACCCGGGCGGCCTGGCAGTCCAGTACGCGGCCTCTGATTCTTTCTACGGAGTGCATAGAACCAAGTTGGGGCCGGGGATGCCTACCGATCTTGATCGCATCGCGCCGCTCCTGTGAGCCATCGCCTGATCCACGGTGCATGTGTACGATCCTCACCCCGCCTCCCACACCCGCCGCGCGTCGTCCTCCAGACTCTCCACAATCCAGATCCTTCGCGTGGGGGCGAAATCGTGGGGGCCTGAATGATAGCCTCAAGCTCCTTGGGCGTCTGAATGAGACGGTCTCCCGCTTCCGGCAATGACAATGACCACGCTCGGACAGAATCAGCTACCCATCTCCCTCCCACCTACATTCTCGACAGTAGGCTTCGCCACCGGGGACGAGGTTCAATTCGGCCCCGCACTGGGGGCACCTGGCTTGCTCAGGCTGATTTTCGATCCTGGAACGCGTTGGTCGGCATCTAGCGTAGCCCTGATTTGATGGGGGCATCGTCCTGGGTAGACGACCTTTCGTAACAACCTTCTCTCTGCCCGCGGTTGCCATCGCCTCCGCTCCGCAACATCGCAAACTCCATCAATCCCTAGGATGACTTCCGACAAGTTTGCAGCCAATCGGGTCGAGACCCGATTGAATTGCCAATGACAATTCTGTTGTTCGGGGTAGCCGTTGATACGGGAGGAGTCCCAATGTGATCAACGGGCCGAGCTATCGGACCAAGGACAAGCGCCCGCCGAAACAAGGAGGGGCGTAGATGGTTCCCCCCCGCCGCGGAATCGCTCTACGGGGCGCTGACAGGCTTGGTCTTCGGAGATGCGCAGCGCCGAGAGGCGGGTGGAACCCCAGGGCACCGCCAGGGGACGACTCGGACTCGCTCGAATCGTAGGACGCACCACCCTCGGGGGTGGGTCCCTTTTCAGCGAGAATCAACACAGCGGATGCCGAGGGCCTACTAACGAATAGATCCTAAACCAGAAGGAGTAACGACGATGCCGATTGGTCCAACCGAACCCATGAGTCAGAGACTAGGGAAGAGTACGTTACCGTATTGGGGATCAGGAGGGAATGAGCTCGATATGCCTTCGTTACTGGCAAGTATTTCTTCGGGGCTCCCAAAGTATGACCCCGGTTCAGCGGGCCCATGCCCCTGTGCCACCGTGTACTCGCCGTCCTGAGGCGCTGGCCCGCGACGTCTGCGGCCGGCGCGTCATCCTGATCTGGGACCAGTTGCCGACGCACAAACGCGTCCTGGTCCGCGACTGGCTGCACGCGCAGCAACACTGGCTGCGGGTCGAGTGGCTGCCGGGATACGCCCCAAACCTGAATCCGGCCGGACCGCTGCGGGGGAACATCAAGGGTTCCGAGTTGGCGAACCGCTGTTCCGACAACCTCGCCGACGTCGCATCGGCCCTCCGGCGCGGGATGCGTCGTGTCCGCTGCTCCGGTACGCTCGCATGGGCGTTCCTCAGACATACCGGGCTTTCTTTTTGATCAAATTGTCACCATATTATACGAGGCTCATTAGATCCTGGCCTCCCTCGCGATGCCGGGACGGGTCACCTTCCCGATTTCGCGACACTCCGACCAACCATGCGGCCTCACTATCTCCCGGAATGTTGAAGTCGAACTCGTAAGTCCCCTGGGGAAGTCCACCGAGGGGTCTCGCTGCCAGGAGCACCTTCCTCTCCTCGTCGACGATCGCCTGACCTGCCTTCCTGGAACGTTTGTTCGAGCGCGGCGAAATCCACGGCGCCCCCGCCCGGCCCGCCGCGCGCGATCGTCGGCATGTCTCCGACGCTGATCAACGCGACCTCCGCCCCCCCCCCGCAGTTCACGCGTCAGCCGCGCGGCGACCTCTCGATGCCCCAATCAGGTCTCGGCCGGATGGGCACGCCCGCGCGCAACACGTACCATGAGGAGTGAACGGGGGAGGGATGCATCGCGTGGCCGAGCCTCTTTGGAGCGGCGAAGCTTTCGCGGTGGCGGAGGTCCGATTCGTGGCCTTGACCGTTCCCCGTTCGCGGAACGCCGTGGAGGCCGGGACGCCTGTCCCGCACCAGTCGAAGTTGTCACCGGCCTAAGGATGAAACTGGGTACGACACCACGACGGGGCGGAGAGGGGCGCCCCGCCTGGAGTCCGCTGGCGCCGGCTGAGGGAGGTACAGGCATGTTGGGGCTGCAATGGCGGCAACCAACCCGTTCGACTGGCTCATCTCAGCCCGCGAACGGCGGACACCGCCCCCTGATCGACCTACGACATGTGGTGAAGACTTACACCGGTACCGCCGGAGCGTTCACCGCGCTCAAAGAGGTGGATCTACAGATCGATCACGGGGAGTTCGTCGGCGTGATCGGAAAGTCCGGAAGCGGCAAGACCACGCTTCTCAACATGATCACCGGCATCGACCGGCCCACTTCGGGAGAGGTGTATGTGGACGGGACGCCGGTGTATCGGATGACCGAAGGGCAGCTCGCGGAATGGCGGGGCCGGGCGATTGGGATCGTGTTCCAGTTCTTCCAGTTGCTTCCGACGCTCTCATTGCTGGAGAACATCATGCTGCCGATGGACTTCGCCGGAATGTACGCTCCGGGGGAGCGTCAAGAACGCGCGATGGCGCTCCTGGCGCAAGTGGACATGGCCCAGCACGCCCACAAGCTCCCGTCGGCGGTATCCGGCGGGGAACAGCAGCGCGTGGCGATCGCGAGGGCGCTCGCGAACGACCCTCCCCTCATCGTCGCGGACGAGCCGACCGGGAACCTGGATTCCCAAACGGCTGAAGTGGTCTATCGGTTGTTCCAAGGGCTCGTCCGGCAGGGCAAAACGATCGTCATGGTCACCCACGATCCCGACCTTGCCAGTCGGTCGAGCCGGTCAGTCCTGGTCGTGGATGGCAAGATCGTCGGCCAGGTCAATCAAATGGCGGCCCCGCCCCGCGCGGCGATCGTCCACGAGGACACGGTCCAGGACCGGGCGGAGAGGGTAAGATGAGCCCTCGGTGGCGTAAAGTCGTTCGCGATCTGTGGGGGAACAAAACGCGAACTGCGTTGGTCGTGCTCTCCATTGCGGTCGGTGTGTTTGCCGTCGGCATGATTACGGCGACGCGCGTGATCCTCAGCCGAGGGCTCGCGGCCGACTACGAGGCGTCACGTCCGAGCAGCGCGACGATCTATACGAACGACCCCTTCGACGACGATTTGGTCGATGCCGTCCGCCAGACCCGCGGAGTCAAGGACGCCGAAGGGCGGCACAGCTTCAGCGTCCGAGTTCGAATCGGTGCCGATGCATGGCGCGAACTCCAGCTCGCCGCGCTCGCCGACTATTCTGACGTCCGGATCAACAAGATCACGCTGGATCGGGGAGTGTGGCCTCCGCCGCGTCGGCAGTTTCTGATCGAGCGGTCGTCGCTGCCGTCTCTCGGGGTGCGGGTGGGGGACTGGGTGACAGTGCGGCTCCGAGATGGGAAAGAGCGGCGGCTTCGCCTCGCCGGTGTCGTCCACGACATCAACCAGTTCGCGACCCCATTCACCGGCATCGCCTACGGCTATGTTACCGTGGAGACGGCGGAGTGGCTACGCGAGCCGCCGGGGTACAACGAACTGTACGTGGTCGCCTCGGGCGACCTGCGGGACAAGGCCAACGTCGCGGGGGTCACGCAGCGGGTCCAGGACAAGGTCGAGAAAACCGGCCGTACGGTGTTCCGCGTCTACATTCAGGCGGGAAAGCACTGGCTGGACGACCCGCTGCGGGCGTTGATCCTGATCCTGGGGGCTCTCGGCGGGCTGTCGCTGCTCCTCAGCGGCTTCCTCGTGGTGAACACGATCTCCTCGTTGCTCACGAAGCAGATTCGGCAGATCGGGGTGATGAAGGCCATCGGGGCGCGCGGCTCCCAGATCATGGCGATGTACCTGACGACGGTCGCCGCGTATGGCGTGCTCGGACTCGTGGTCGGGGTGCCGCTCGGCGCGCTCGGGGCAAGAGTGCTCAGCGACTTCAACGCCCGCTTCCTCAACTTCGGCATCCGTGACTACACGGTCCCGCCGCAGACCCTGTTGCTTGAAACGGCCGCGGGATTACTAATCCCAGTGGCCGCCGCCGTCTTTCCCGTGCTCTCCGGCAGCCGGATCAGCGTGCACCGGGCCATCGATTCGTATGGACTGGGCGAGCGTGAATCCAGCCGGTCCTGGCTGGGACAGGGGATGACACGGATCCCCTGGCTTTCCCGCCCCATGGCGCTCTCGCTGCGCAACACCGTACGGCGGAAGGGCCGGCTCATCCTGACCTTGGCGACGCTCACCCTGGCGGGCGCGATTTTCATGAGTGTGGTCACCGTCCGCGCGTCGACGGTGCGGACGGTAAATGCCGTCTTCGGACAGTGGAGCGGCGACGTGTGGGTGCTGCTCGAGCGGTCGTACCGCGTGGACCGCCTACAGCACGAAGCGCAGCGCCTGCCGGGCGTCGTGGGGATGGAAACGTGGCGCATCCTCAGCACCCGTCGCGTGCGCCCCGACGGCACAGAGAGCAGCAACTACTTCATCTACGCGCCGCCGTCTGCGACCGCGCTGTTCCATCCGCAGATAATCAAGGGGCGATGGTTGCTCCCGAACGACGAGAACGCGGTCGTGGTGACCACCGACGTCCTGGAGGAGGAACGCGACCTCCGCGTCGGAGGCGACCTTGTGCTCAAAGTGGGCGACCGCAAGCGCACGTTTCGGGTCGTCGGGCTGGTGAGGACGCTGCTGACGCGAGACGAGCCGAGCGTCTACGTCAACTTCGCCTCGTTTGGCACCCTGCTGGGCGGCGGGAATCAGGCGGACTGGATGATGCTGGTGACGCAGCGGCATGACGGCGTCTTTCAGTCTGCGGTCACCGCGGCGCTGAACACGTACTTCGAAAGCCTCGGACTGCGGATTCGTTCCGCCTTCCCGATGGCCGAGCACCAGGCTCAGGTCCAGGCGATCTTTGACGTCATCGTGGCGCTGTTGATGGTTATGGCCGTGCTGCTTGCGCTCGTCGGCGGGCTCGGCCTGGCGGGGACGATGAGCATCAACGTACTGGAGCGCACCCGGGAGATCGGCGTGATGCGGGCGATCGGCGCGGGAAACGCGGCGGTGCAGGGCATCGTCGTCGTCGAGGGCGTGGCCATCGGCGTGATGAGTTGGGTCGTCGCTGCGGTCCTCTCCGTGCCGTTGAGCGCCGGCTTGAGCCATGCGCTCGGGATGGCACTTCTCCGTACCCCCCTCTCGTACACGTTCTCGTTTGGCGGCGTGCTGATCTGGCTCGGGCTCGTGATCGTGATTGCCGCATTGGCAAGCGTTCTTCCGGCCTGGAACGCCTCGCGGCTTCCGGTGCGCGATGTGCTGGCCTATGAGTAGTCAATCGCACGTGGGTCCCCACGGGGCGGGGCGGTCCCGGGAGGTGGGTCGTGAAGCGGTGGATGGTTGGGGCGGCGGTGATCGCGCTTTTGGTCGGGGCCTCCTTGCTCTACCTCCGCGGGACCGGATCTCGACGTCCGGAGCCACCCGCGTTGCCGGCGGTGACGGTGGGCGGGCAGGTCATCGCGGAGGCACGGGTTGTGCCGGAACGCTATGTCTCGCTCAGCCTTCCGGCTGGCGGAGCGCTGGCCGAGGTCTTGGTGGCCGAGGGGACCAGCGTTCGGCCGGGCCAGTTGCTGGCCACGCTGGATACCGCCCGCCAGGCGACCGCGGCGGTCAATCAGGCCGAAGCAGCGCTCCACGGCGCCGAAGCCAGGTTGGCCGAACTGCGCTCAGGAGCTCGCACCCAGGAGATCGAGGCCGCCAAGGGCACGCTGGACGCCGCCACGGCTCGGTACCGTCAGCTAACGACGGGCGCCCGACCGGAGGAGCGGGAGCAAGCGCGGATGATGGTTGGGCAGGCGCAAGCTCAGGTTCGGGCGGCGGAGGAAGCGGTACGTCAAGCCGACGCCGATCTTGAGCTCGCGCAGGCGGATCTGCGCCGGACGGAGCACCTTTTTGGGGTCGGCGCCGTCGCGCAACAAACGGTGGAACAGGCCCGCAGTCGATACCTTTCCACTGATGCGGGCGCCAAGGCCGCGCGTGCGCAGCTCCAGGCCGCGGAGGCGCAGGCCAGCGCGGCGAGCCAACAGCTTCGTGTCGTTCTCGCTGGGCCGCGCCGGGAGGAAATCGATGCCGCTGCAGCGGCCGTCCGGCACGCGAACGCCCAACTGGCGCTGCTTCAGGCTGGAGTGCGCCCGGAAACGCTCGACGCCGCGGCCGCCGATGTCGTCGCTGCGCGAGCGCGCCTGCGGCAGGCGCGCGAAACGCTGGCCCAGACGGAACTTCGCGCTCCCTTCGCCGGCGTGGTGACGGCGATTGTCCCCACGTTACATGAGTTCGTGACCGCCGGGGCGCCGATTGTGCGCCTGGCCGATCTCTCCGCGTGGGTGCTCGAGACAACGGACCTGAGCGATCTCAGCATCGCACGGGTGCGCGAGGGCGATGCGGTCACCATCACGTTTGATGGCATCCCGGGGCTCCAAGTGGCCGGCCAAGTCGCACGGATTCAGGGCTTCGGCGAGAGCAGACAGGGCGATATCGTCTACAAGGTGACGATCACACCCGAACGGCAAGATCCGAGGTTCCGCTGGAATATGACCGCCTCCGTCGTGATCACACCGGCGGCACTCCGGTGAACCACCATTCGCCCAAGGTGAAAGGGGAGCCCGGCCGAAGCGCCTCGTCGTGGTGATGCTACTCCCGGTGACGGCACATCTCAATCTGCCCGCGACATCCGGAGCGACGGGCTGGCGTGGAGCGTCCGGGGCGCGCATCTTCGCGGCGGGAAGCCTGCCTGCGGGACAACGCGACGGCGTTCTGCACTTGGCGCACCATCTCCTCGAGATCGCTATAATGCGAGCTCGATGCAGATCAAGTCTCTACATCCTGTCCGGCCGCCAGGGAATAGCAAACAGCCGCGAGGAACCTCGCGGCCGATGGCTTCAAGCTGTCCTGACGATTTGTGGACCAGACGCGGCGATCATGCCAATCCATTTTGGCGAAGCGTATCACATGCTCTACTACATTCATCTCCAGCCGATTAGCCGGGCCTTTTCGCCCTTGGGAACACCATCAGAGGGGATCCAGCGAATGGATAACCCCCCGAATACCGCGAAACCGCACTGCCGGAACCGCGAAATTGAGGGGCAGCATCGCAAGCAACCAGACCGAAATGGGTCGGCGGAAGAATCGACTTACGGAGCGTCGCGGGGAACGTCGGGGGTTCAAGACTTTGTCGACACGCAATCCGCCCAAGCCGGTAAAGCTGAGGAAGTGAGCCTCACTTTTGCCTTTAGGACTCCTGGCTCGGCGTGAGAGCACCAACCCCAGCCATCCCTAGTCGTTTCATCACCCATTTTCACCCCCCCTCAAATACACTATAGCCTAGAATGTCCAGTGTGGACGAGGTGTTGACACTTTTGCACTCCAACCAAGAGCGTCGTCATCATTCAACTGGCCTTCCGAGCGGCGAACACCGACGCTGGCGTGCGCCCCTGCAACCGGTAGCCT
>Ga0070732_10001301_pt1 | contig 13738 bp, 12 predicted proteins | sample Coa_R1_5_FD_66449 | JGI IMG/M metagenome (GOLD analysis project Ga0070732, IMG submission 66449) | Surface soil microbial communities from Centralia Pennsylvania, which are recovering from an underground coalmine fire - Coalmine... | ecosystem: Environmental > Terrestrial > Soil > Unclassified ...
CAACCCAGATTGCCGCAATTGCAGCGTGGCCCCTCCGGGTCCACCGTCATGTGTCCGAATTCGCCGGCCATGCCGTTCATTCCATGCCAAATGCGCCCATGCAGTACCAGGCCACCGCCGACTCCGGTGCCCAGAGTCAGAATGCACATGTCGCTCACGTCACGCGCGGCACCCAGCCATTTTTCGCCCAGGGCGGCGGCATTGGCATCGTTTTCCAGGATGACGGGCGCCTGCAACCGGCGCTCAATTTCCTCCCGCACCGGGTACTCCTCCCACCCGGGCAGGTTGGGCGATTCACGTAGCAGGCCAGTCTCCATGTCAATGATGCCGGGCACACCGATTCCGGCGCCCAGCATGGTGCGCGAAGCCTGAAATTTCGCGGTGAGCCCGCGGATGGCATCGCACATGTCGTTGATCACCTGGTCGCGACCCAGCGCCACGCGCGTGCCTGTCGTGACTTTTTCCAGCAGTGTGCCGGTCTCATCCACCGCCGCGATGCGCAGGTTGGTCCCGCCCAGATCCACACCAATAGCAAAGTTGGCCATAAGAGAAACGATTAGCCTATCACCGCGAAGGCGGTTTATGGAATGTGCGGAACAAGTCGCTGGTCGCTACTCGTTAGTCCTTCGTCTGCGGCTCTCGGCTGTCAGCGGTCGGCCACAAGACTCCCTGGTTTTCTGATTGCGGCATTCCTCCAACAAAACCATCCTTCTCCGATTTGTCATCCTGAGGCCCTTCAGGGCCGAAGGACCTGCTTTTCATTCACACCAACTCATAGGCACCTGGAGATTGTCACTTCTGGCATCGCGGGCAATAATGGCTGCTCCTGCCGGCGATCACCACGCGCTTTATGGTGGTGCGGCAAGTCAGGCATGGCTCTCCCTCGCGCCCGTAGACGCGGTGTTCGAATTGGAAGAAGCCCTTCTCGCCTTCAGCATTCACGTAGTCCGAAACGGAAGAGCCGCCGGCGGCAATGGCCTGAGTGAGCACCTGCTGGACAGCGTCGTAGAGCCGCCGCAGTTCGTCGCGGGTGAGCGATGCGGCACGCCGTCGCGGGCGCACTCCTGCGCGGAAGAGTGACTCGTCTGCATAAATGTTGCCCACGCCGCGCAGCAGATTCTGATTCAGCAGCGCGCTTTTAATCGGTGTCTTGCGACTGTGAAACAGGTTGACGAAGATCTCAAACCCTACGTCCAGCGGCTCTATTCCGCCGGTCTCGAAGCCGTTACGCGTATGCACCGCCAGCCGCCCAAAGCGCCGCGGATCAATAAACCGCAACTCCCTCCCGGAGGCGAGGTGGGCAATCAGATGTGTGTGCTTTTCGATTTCCTGGTCCGGCCTGGAAACCAGCAACTGCCCGGTCATCCCCAGGTGAACAATAAATTGCGCGTTATGGTTCTTTGCGGGCAAGACCTTGCCTGAAACCTGCCGGTGCTTGCCTTTCGCGCGGGCTCTCTCCAGCTCAACCACAATGTGCTCGCCCATGCGGCGCACGGCGGCGATGCGGGCGTGGCGCAGGGTGCGCTCGATTTCGGCCGCCGGCGACTTCAGCGGTTCGGGCTTGGAGCCCAGCCACACCGACTCGATGGTGTCTCCCAGCACAGTGCGCGCCAGGCTGCGTACTACGCTTTCGACTTCTGGAAGTTCAGGCATGAAACCAGTTGTCAGTGGTCAGTTGTGAGTGGCCAGACTCAGTGTACAACCCGGGCTACCGACCGTCAGCCGTAGACTGACAACCAGCGTTGGCCGTCGACCATTCCCCTCGCCTTTGGTATGATTGCATGTACACACCCCGTTCGCCGAACCCCTGTAATCTGCAACGCACGAGTCCAAGGCGGCAAGGAGTGTGTGCGCCGAAGCATCGCGACGCAGGCGCGTCTCAGAAGTTCAGGGCGGCCCACGCCCGCAAAATCCTGCAGGGAGTTCATGGTGAAGCAGAGCCGGACCGCAGTGGTGGTTGGCGCACAGTGGGGCGACGAGGGGAAAGGCAAGATCGTTGACGTCCTCTCCGACCATTATTCCGTCGTAGCCCGCTACGCCGGCGGGCATAACGCCGGCCATACCGTCATCATCAACGGCAAGAAGTTTGTGCTGCAACTGGTGCCTTGCGGCGTGCTGCGGCCCGGCTGCCGCGGCGTGATCGGCAACGGCGTGGTGCTCGACCCTATCGCCTTTCTCAAGGAAGTGGCGGGGCTGCGCCAGGCAGGCGTAAAGGTGGATGGCAATCTCTTCGTGAGGAATCGCGCGCACGTCATTTTGCCCTACCACCGCATGATCGAACTGGCCGCCGAAAATGCTCCCGGGCGAGTGAAGATCGGCACCACGTCGCGCGGCATCGGACCGGCGTACGAAGACAAGATGGGCCGGCGTGGCCTGCGCGTCGCTGACCTGCTTGACGCCAAACTGCTGCGCACGCACATCGAGAACGCCTGCCGCGAGAAGAACATGATCGCGCACGCGCTCTTCAACTCCGAACCGCTCGACGCCGACAAGATGTACGAGGAGTACGCGCGCGCCGCCGAGCAGGTTGCGCCCTTTGTGGCCGACACCGCCGCCCTGCTCAATCAGGCGCTGGCTGAAGGCGAGTCCATTTTGTTCGAGGGCGCGCAAGGCACCATGCTCGACATTGACCACGGCACCTACCCCTTCGTGACCTCCTCCAGCGCCACTTCCGGCGGCGCGGTCACCGGCACAGGAGTGGCGCCCACCGCCATTGATATGGTCATTGGCGTGACCAAGGCTTATTGCACGCGCGTCGGCGAAGGTCCCTTCCCCAGCGAAATTCGCGATGACGTGGCCGACCAACTGCGCGCCCGCGGCAACGAATATGGCGCGGTCACCGGCCGCCCGCGCCGCTGCGGCTGGGTTGACCTGCCGCTGTTACGCTATGCCGTCATGATCAACGGCATATCCTGGCTGGTGGTCACTAAGCTCGACGTGCTGGATGAACTCGCTGAAATTCCGGTTTGTGTCGGCTACAAGATCAACGGCAAGAAGACTTCCGAAATCCCGGCCCACGCCAGCGGCTATGACCGTATCGAAGCGGTATATGAAAGCCTGCCCGGATGGCGCAAATCCACAAAGGAAATCAGCAGCTTTGAAAAGCTGCCGCCCAGGGCGCGCGACTATCTGGCGTTTCTGGAGAAGCAAACGGGCGCCCGCATCGGCATGATCTCTACCAGCCCGGAACGCGACCAGACCATGTTTGTGGACGACTTCTCCGCTCTGGTAGGCAGAAATGTGGCCGGCAGCGAGCGAGTCAGGCGCCGTACCCCGGCACGAGCCTGAGTTGCAGATGGTCAGCTTACGGTTGATAATTGCGACTCGACGTTCAAGTGCTAAGTATCAGGTACTATGCTCATCCTCATCGTCCATTTCACCGTCAAGCCCGGCGCCGAAAAGCAGACGCTGGAGATCATGCGTAAGATGGAAGAGCACACCCGGCGCGAGCCGGGAAATCGCATGTACGTAGGCCAGCAATCCACGGAAAATCCACGCAGGTTCTGCTTCTACGAGCAATATCTGGACCAGGCCGCCCTTGACGCCCACCGCGCTGCCCCCTACTTCAAGCAATACGTCACGGATGGACTAGGGCCGCTCATTGAGAACATCACTCGCGAATTCTTCCGTCCCGTGGAAGAAATTTAGTTTTCCACAGGTGCCGTCCCCGCTTGGACTCGTCTGTGTCTTTAGGGGCAAGTGTGCCTGTACACGCGGAGAATGAACGCCCATTCCGGCAGCCGAAAGAACCCTCAATTCAAATCCAAAGTTTTCGACAGGTTCTATTTGGGTAACGGAGCTGATATCACCGCCACTCCATACATCGGCAGCGTAACCGAGCTTCTGCTGCCGCCGTTCAGAACGTCCTGCATGGGGGCAGGCAGAGTTACCGTCTGCTGAGCTTTGGAGAAGTTCACCAGGATATAGACCACATCGTGAGCGCCGTAGCGTGGATCAACCTCCACTCCCTCCGGCACCGGGCCCAGCGCCGGCTTCACGCCGCTTACGTCCGTCATCCATTTGGCGGCCGACGCCATCAGGCGCTCATCCGGCCAGATTCCGATATAGGTGATCCGTCCTTTTCCCACTTTGCGGGTGATAGCGGCGGGCTGCCCGTCGAGCCAGCCATTGCTCTTGCCGTAGCGCTCGAGCACCTCCACATCGGGGCTTTTGGCGCTGAGCAATTCGGCCCACAGTTCGTCCCCGCCTGAGCCCCAACTGCCTTCGACCGGCACGGGATTGAGCAGCGCGTAATACTGCTCGACGCGTCCGCCCAGCAGCGGAACCAGCGGGCCAGGCTGGCGCTCCGTCTGCAGGCCGTTGTCGTCATTCTTCATGCCCGAGCGCTGACCTAGCACCAGGTGCCCGCCCTGGCGCACGTAGGCGATGAGATTCTGCGCCACCCCATCCGAGAGCACATTCAACCCGGGCGCCACTACGAGTTTGTACTGGCTTAGGGGCGCGGTGGGAGGAATGATGTCAATGGATTGGCTGATGGCGCGCAGGGGCCCGTAATAGCTGAGGATCTCCTTCACCGGGTCGAAGTTTTTGTTGTGGCGCTGCCAGTTGATGGCCCAGCGGCTGTCATAAGAATGTAGAATCGCCACTTCCGATTTGGGCGTGGTCCCGGCCAGCACCGGACCGGTTTTGGCGAACTCCCGGCCAACCTGTTCCACTTCTGAATACAGAGGAGCCGGCGCGCCATCCGGGCCCACCAGGGTGCCGTGGTATTCCTCCTGCCCATTCAGAGCGCTGCGCCATTGCCAGTAGCTCACCGTGTCCGCTCCGTGGCCCACGTCGTGCCAGGCCATGGCGCGCACTTCGCCTTTGTCGAGCGAGTTGTTGATCGGCGCCCAGTTGACGTTACCTGGCTGCGTTTCGATCACCCAGAAGTTTTTGCGCAGAAAGCCGCGGGTCAGGTCGTGAGCGGCGCCGTTGGACGTGGGATTCAAATGGCCCTCGCCCACATAATCGTCCCAGGCGGCGAGATCCAGGTCCTGGGTGACGGTGTAATGATCGAAGCCGTCGAACCAGCCCATGGTGTTGGTGGTGATGAACTGGCGGCGCTCGGCATGGGCGCGGATGGCATCCATCTGGTTCTTCTGGTAGCTGCGCCAGGTGTCGCTGACAAAGCGCATCCAGCTCAGCAGCAGGCCGGGATTGCCGTAAGTGCTCTCGATGGGAATCTGGCTCCAGTCGGAATATGTCTGGCTCCAGTAGGCGGTGGTCCAGCGCGAATTCAGATTGTCGAGCGTGCCATAGCGCGCCTTCAGCCATTGCTGAAATTGTGACCTGGTATCCGGATCGAAGGATACGTCGCTGTACTCGTTATCAATCTGCCAGCCCATGACGTAGGGATTGTGGCCGAAGCGCCTGGCCATGTGCTCGGCAATGTCGCGGGCGAACTCGCGGTACGTGGGGTTGGCAAAGTTGAACTGCTGGCGGTTGCCGTGCTCGGCGCGGTGGCCCTGCTCATCCACACGCAGGGTTTCAGGATATTTTTGCGTGAGCCAGGCGGGAGGCGCAGCCGTAGGCGTGCCCAGCACCGTGTAGATGCCATGCTTCGCCGCCGCGGCGATGGCGCGCTCCAGCCAGTCGAAATCGTACTCGCCTTCGCTAGGCTCCATGCGGCTCCAGGCAAACTCTCCCACCCGCACCATGTGGATGCCGGCCTGCTGCATGAGCGTGAGGTCGGCCTCCCAGCGCGATTCCGGCCACTGCTCCGGATACCACGCGGTGCCCAGCAGTATGGGCGGCGGAGGCGGCGCCTGGTTTTGCGCCATCGCCGGCGCGAGCGAGAACAGAACTGCTGCCAGCAACAAAGAGCAGAAATGGAACGAGGTGCGAGACATGATTTTTCTCGGGCGACTTTTGGCGGCAGAATTGTATCAACTACCTGGGAGAAAGCTACTTACGTCTGGGTCTGGAAAAATGCTGGTGCCGAAGAAGGGACTCGAACCCCCACACCCTTGCGGGTACATGGACCTGAACCATGCGCGTCTGCCAATTCCGCCACTTCGGCGCGTGACGAACCAAGACAGCCCAATCCGGCTGTGCTGAGGAAGAACTACGGTAATATTGTTACAGGCACTCTGCAGGGTGTCAAACGGGCGGCAACTCTGGCCCCGGTCTGGAGGGGAAGGGCAAAGGAAGCAGAAAAAATGACAGAAGGCAGCAACTTTTCAGGCCCAATCTGCTGTCCAACTTCAAGGCTGGGAAGGATAAAACCTCCAGGCCACCCGATTCCGGCATCATAAACTCATTATGAAGTGCACGAGGAATTGATGACTCCACCCACCTCACCTCCGGCAAAAATGGCTCCCGAAGTGGTCATGCGGTTGCGCACTCTGGCTCACGATTTAAGCAATTCCATTGAGACGGTCATGCAGGCTTCGTATCTGCTGGCCCAGGCCAAGCTCGACGACACGAACAAGAAATGGGTGGAGTTGATTGACAACGCCGCCCGCGACGCGGCCCGCATCAACCGCGAGATTCGCGAAATCCTGCGCTCCCAGAGCTGACCTCCGCCCGCACGCTCAGGCCGCATCCCGCAGCGGAGGCTCGGCGGTGGCGCGCAGAAAATCCTGTGCTGCGCGATAGCCCTCCAGCGTTCCCACATCCATGTAGTGCTCGCCGGCATGGGTGGCGCGCACGACGTTCCCGGCCGCGAGATAGGCGTTCAGTAGATCGCCGAGAAAGAGATCTTCGCGGTGGCGCGCCTCCCACAGCAGCTTCAGCGCATGAAAAGCCGGCCCGGTGGCCGTAACCGCTCCCCAGATCCAGTGCGAGTGAGCATCGGGTTTCTTCACTTCGACCCGCTGCACGTAATTCAGCTGGTCGCAAACCACCGCATCAAACGCCGCCGGCTGCATCACCGGAAACAGCACCAGGTTCACATCAGCTTCGGGATGGGCATCGAGGGCGGCGCGATAGGCGTTTTCCGGGAACCAAATGGTGTCAGGCAGCCCGATAAGCACCTGCTCATGGTGCCGGGCAAACGACTGGGCGCGGAAAAGCGCATCGCACAACCCCAGCGGTTGCTGCTGCACTACGTAGAAGATCTGGGCAGCATATTCGCGCTCGGCAAAATATTTAATGATGTCGGTCTTGTCTGCGGAAATTACCATGCAGATCTGGCCGGCGCCGGCGGCAATCATGCGCTCGACCAGATACTCGGCCACCGCCTTAGGCCGCTGCACGCCATCCACGGAGCGCGAACCAACCGGCAGGAGTTCCTTGGAACAGCCTAGCGGCTGAATGCGCTGGCCGGCGCCGGCCGCCGGAATAATGCCCATCATGAAGCCACCTCCATAGATCTGCGGGAGTTGCGGGCGGCTGCCGCTTCCTCCAGGTAGAGAATCAATTGCCGCGCGCGGTGCTCGCCAGTGTGCTCATCGAGAGTGCGCTGGCGGGCCCGCGCGGCCATTCGCGCCAGTTCAGCGTCATCCCGGTTCAGGGCGGCGACTACTTCGGTTTCGTTGCTCACCACCGCGATCTCCTCGCGGCCAAAAAACTCATCCAGGCCCTGCCACCAGTCAGAAAGAATGGGGGTGCCGCAGGCGGCAGCCTCAAAGAACCGTCCGGAGGGACAATAGCCCGCGCGCGCCATGCCGTCGCGGGTGATGTTCAGCGTGGCCCGCGAAGAGGAATAAAGCGCCGGGTGATCGGCCGGCGCAACGTGGTCGAAACGCGCCACATTCGGCGGCCAATTCCAAGCGCGGGGATAGAGCGAACCTGCCAGCAGGAAACGCTCCTCCGGCAACTGTCGCGCCGGTTCCAGAAACAACTGCTCCAGTTTGTGCTGGCGGTCCGCGGAATGGGTGCCCATATAACTGAGGCGGCATTGATATTCCGGCCGCGGGGGTACCCGCGCGTACGCCTCCGGGTCCACACATCCATAGAGGGGCCGTGCGCGCCTCGCGCCCCAGGCACTTTCGAGCTCGCGCAAAATTTCGCCGCCGGTGAAAGAAAGATAAAGCTCATAAGCGGCAATCTGCCCCGCGGTTAGGTACTCCACGCCTCGGTCTTGAAGATTTTCCAACGTGACCGGCGTATCCAGGTCATAAAAAACGTGCAGCGGACCGGGCAGGCCCAGCACTTCCTCCCCAATGCGGGCTCCCTCGGGGCAATAGCTTCCCAGGATGACTGCGTCGGAGTCGGCAGCATCGGCCAGGGCGCGGGCGCGCACCGCCTGCCATTCCGGATAGAGCACTAACTCGCAGTAATCACAGGAGGCGAAATCACGCCGCCAGTAGTAGTACTCCACATCCTTTTCGTAAAAAACGCACTGGTGCCCCAGACGATGCAGGCCGCGCAGCAAGGCACGGTAGGGGGTAGCGTGTCCATTTCCCCAGGAAGATGAGAGCGTGAGGCCGAAAATAGTAAGCTTCACCGTTTCACCGGCAGACCGAGTTACCGCTTAACTGAGATGTGAGCAGGATGCGCGCTGTTGCCGCCGACAAGTGGTCACAGCAGCCTCGAAGATGTTTCCTTCGAAAGCGCGAGAGCATCAAAACGGCATCAGGAGACCTCTTTGTAACGTCGGCTCGCTTCAAGTAGAGTCCAGACGCAACAAGTTGCGTCTCTACCGCCGGCCATGCCCAACAATACGGAACCCGCGTATCTTTACCTGACCACCATCGGGCGAAGCACCGGCCTGCCACGCGAAATTGAGATCTGGTTCACGCGCGCGAACGGGTGCTACTACGTGATCGCTGAATATCCCACCAGCCATTGGGTGCAGAACGTCAAGGCCAATGCTCAAGTCAGCATTCGGCTGGGCGGCAAACGGTTTGCTGCCGCCGCCCGCCTCATTAACCCAGATGCTGAGCCCGAACTGCACGGCGCCGTGCAGCAGCGATCAAGGGAGAAATATGGCTGGGGTGACGGTGTGGTGGTGGAGTTGAAGCCCGCAACGCGTGAGACGTAACAAGTTACGTCTCTACCAAGATACGGGGGCGGCGCGCTCGCACACGCACTTTGGTAGAGACGTTGCTTGCAACGTCTCCAGCCAGCGAAGCGGGCGGCAAAGAAAACCAAGTTGCGTTTCACCTTCGATCAGCGTGTATGAGCCGCTGGCCGAAATCGTAAGAATAGCAAGACACCAACCGGATGCGCGCCATAGATGGAACTCAAGAAAGCCGGCTTTCCATAAAAGGTCACTTGACCTCCAAGCGCGGTGGAAACGTGCGGCACCCAGGGAAATTCGCGATCGTAGCCTGCCGTGTACGCCTGAACGCGGGCCAGGAAGCGCTCTGGCGTATTCGGCGGCTCGGGAGCTCCGCCCAGGAGCAGATCGCTGGTGCGGTCCACATTCTCCACCCTCCCCCAGATGTTGTTCCGATGGAGGAAATGGAGAGTTGATTCCGCCAGATAGCCGTTAAACACCCCATGCCCGTTCAGGTCGCTGTTGCGGCCCCAGAGCAAAGTCGTACTCCAGTTGCCGCGCGCCATAGGCCGGTTATACATGACCGAGGCTGTCATGCGGCGCACATCCTCGCCGGGATGGATTGCCTCCGGGCTGGTGAGGTGGGCGACCGAGTACTGCATGCTCCAGTTTTGCGCGGGCGCGGCGCTTACGCGTGCAGACCAGGAATCAATCTTGCCGGCGTCCAAGTCCCATCGGTCCTCATCAGGCTCGCGGCCATGGAAACCCGAGGCTTCGAAGCGCACCCTGCGGTAACTCAGGCCCACGGTGACTACGTCGTCGGCTATATGGGTGGAATCTTCCAGGTGGTGTCCGAGCGGAGCCACGGGATCCTCCGCCGCGGAGGCGCGGTGCGGATAGGCGGCCGGGCCCATGGCGGGATCGCCCACCGGCGCGCCATAGAAGGAAAGCAGCGCGTGCTCTCCTAGCTTGAGGTCATAAAACGCCGCCAGTTCCATAAACAGATCATGCGGATGCTGGCCGTCCACAATGGGCCGGCCGAACGCGGTTTCCCCCTGCTGAAACAGCTCCGGGTAGCGCCGGTCTGTGACAGTAGCGGGTTCCAGACTGAGCATAGTACGCAACGTCAACTGGCCGGGACCGAGGTCACGCTGCGCCATGGGCATGAACCAGTTGGTGGAGAAAAATTTGTCCCCACCGCGCGGGCCGCTCTGCTGCAATTCGCTGAGGAAGGCTTCGCCGTGAAACATCAGGCGCCACTTTCCGGCTGTGGTCATCAGCATGGGTACACGCGTAGAGGCCGGTTCCAGGCTGGTGCCCGAATCCGTATGCTGCAGAATGGAGGTGATCAGTGTAGCCGGTTTGGCGTTGGTCATGTGTGCCATCGAGCAATGCTGCCGATGCTGCTCAGTACTTTGCTGCATATTGGGCATTTTGTGGCTGGCACACACCTGGGCAGTCGCGCCCCAACCGGCTTGAGCCAGTGGGCAAAGCAGCAGAACAGCGGCCAGCCAGAATGCTCGCAAGTAGACCTCCAGCACCGCGCCGACAGCAACTCAGCACGCCTGTTTCGTAAGGGCAGCACGAGCAGAGTGGAAGGCTAGATGCGCAACACCGAAGGCAGCGCTGGCGGGCTGGGAGTGAGAACGGTTGTGCTAATCGCAGAAAGTTGCCGGCTCTGCATCAGCGGCTTCAAGGCAGATGCCGGCGCCGGAAGAGCGAAGTAATTTTCCAGCGTCGGACGCACCAGCGCCGGCTGATGATGCACGCTTACGCAGCAGGAATGGGGGCCGCCCGCGGGAACGCGCTCATGCTGGCACTGCCCGTTGTGCGAGGGCGCCAGCAGCCTACCAGGTGCAAGCGGGCAGATGCCCACGACCACGAGGTTTAAGGTTACGAGCAGCCACAGCGCTTTGGTTAGCCTCCCTCGCATGCTCTATCCAAGGTAGCGCGACGCCGCCGAAAACGCCAGTGCTGCTGCCTGCTCAGATTTCGATAATCATCTGCTGCAGTCGTGTGGGGTATTTGTTGATGATCTCCCCGCCGGTTTTGGTCACCACGACTGTATCGGAGTGGCGGAAGCCGCCAAAATTAGGATCGTAAACTCCCGGCTCGCAACTGAACGTCATGCCCGTTTTGAGCACGGTCTTGTCGCCCTCTGCGATCCAGGGCGACTCATGCGCTTCCAGGCCGATTCCGTGTCCACAGCGGTGGCGGATGAAAGAAGTGAAGCCGGCGTTGCGAATCTGGTCCAGCCCCAGCTTGTCCACATCCTGCGCGATGGCGCCTTCCTTCATGGCTGAGGCGGCCGCATCGTGCGCCGCCAGCATGGCGTCGTAGAGGCGCGTGGCATAGTCGCTGGGCTTGCCTACGCAGAAGGAGCGCTCACATTCCACGTTATAACCGCCTACCTGGGCGCCAAAGCTCAGGATGAGCGGATCGCCGCGTTTGAGCACGTCTTTGCTGGGCACCGCGTGCGGAAAGGCAGAACGGCGGCCAAACGGAACCAGCCCGCCAAAGGGCGCGTCAACGCCCACGCCCACTACGTCGTGCAGTTCGCGCGACATTTTGTCTGCCACCGCATCCGCGCTGGCCTTCAGGATTTGGTCTTCGGTGACAGCTCCATGATGAGCGACAAAGTCCCGTCCGGCCTGCACCGTGAAATCGGCAAAGCTCATGGCCCGCTGCATGATGCGCAGCTCATCCTCATCCTTCACCCAGCGCAGGTGCTCCACCACGTCGTCAGCGGTCACAAAACTGGCGTTGGGCGCGCCCTGGCACAGTTGGTTGAGCCGGCCCTGGGTGGGCTCTTCGATGCCAATGCGGGCGCGGTCGAAGCCGCGGCGCGCGATGCGCTCGGCTATCCAGCGCGCCCGGTTCACCGGCCCCGGAAAGTCGAAGTACGATTCGTAGTCCTTCACCCACCACAGTTTGACCTGGTCCGCTTCCAGTTCCGGGATGAACAGCGCCGGCTCCCCGCTTTTAGGGATGAACGCGGCCAGCGGGCGCTCGGTGGAGAGATGAAAATATCCCGTGGTGTAGATGACGTTGACGGCGTGCATCAGCAGCAGGGCGTCCAGCCCGCGCTTGTCCAGTTCGGCCTGCACTTGCGCGATCTTGCGGCGGTACCAGTCCGGCTCCAGCCGATCGTGTTGCGGCGGCGGCGCGGCGGCGGAAACTCTGAGCACACGCGTGCGGCCAAACAAGCGAGAGCTGGCGGTCACCAGCACCGATCCCGCCATCGTGCGCAAAAAATCGCGCCTCATCCAACTGCTGCGGTTATCGTTTGCCATCAGGCCTCCACACTGGTGACTTGCAGAAGAAACCGGGATTATACCGGGCGGAGGCAACCATTGAAATCTGGCGGGTGTGTCCGATTGGGTCTAGAAGAAAAAAGGACCTCGCGGGCGGTACGCCCGACGAGGTCCTTTAGATTGACTGCAAGCCTGCCCCTTACTTGCTGGCTTTGGCTTGCATGTTCGCCTGAGTAACGGCGGCGATGAACGGCTGCGCGTCCTTAGGCACTTTTACCTTACCCATCAGCACCTCGTTGGCCGGTATCATATGGCCGTAAACTTCACGCATGGCATCTTCATCGGGCTCGATCACGGCGCCTTCCAGGTCCACGCCCGCGAATACGCCCTTGCTGCGCGAGTAGGTCAGAATCGGCGCGTTCATCTTCCAGTCCACGCCGGCGGAAGCATGGCGGCCCACCGGACCGGCGGAGGCCGAAGCCGAACCGCCAACCTGGAAGCGGTTCTTCAGCAGCTGGTCCATGCCTTGCTGGTTCATGATCATCATCACCAGGTCAACGCCTTCGACGCCGATCTGCGCTCCCCAGCTCCCGCCGCCGATGGTGAAGAACTCTGGCGCGCTCCAACCATCGGGCGTGCGGCAAATGGCCACGCCTTTGCCATGCTTGGCGCCGAACACAAATCCGCCTTTCAGCATGTGCGGCACCACGGCTACGCACTTGGCCTTGTCGAAGACTTCGTTGGGAACGCCTTTGTCGGGCGTGGCCATGATCTGTTGCAGCACCTGGCCGGCTTTCTGCATGCGATCGCCGGGCGTATCGGCAAAGGCCGCCCCGGCCAGCAACACAACTACCGCGAACCCTATCAACTTTTTCATAAATTCCCTCTTTGCCGGGCTTCTCCCCGAGCTTGTTCCCGCCCCGCGCTTGTTTAGAAGCAGGAGCCCGCATTTGAGTTAGCCGTGCCGAATTTCCGGCCACTTGCGGACCCGGCCTGCAGCAGCACTGCTTCCGGCCTTGTCCCGCCGTGGGCGCACAACAACAGAATAGAGGTCCGTCATCAAAAGCACGCAGGAGACGCTATGCGACGCCATTTCGGTTTCATCGCCTGTGTGCTGCTGTTTGCCCTGACTGTGTGGGGACAGCAAATTCGCCAGCTGACAGTCAGCCCAGCGCTGCCAGGGGCCAGCGGCACGATGGGTGTTTCTCACGACACCAGCGGCACCATTTACATCAACATGCAGGCCAAGCACCTGGCCAGGCCTGATCAGCTGCATCCTGCCAAGACGGCTTACGTAGTTTGGGTTCAGCCATCGGGTGAGCCGCCGCAGAACCATGGAGTGCTGCAGGTGAACGACAAACTGGAAGCGACTTATTTCACCACCGTGCACACCAACAATTTCAGCGTCTTTGTGACAGCTGAGGACAATTCCAAGGTGACGCGACCAACCGGTGAGCACCTGCTCAGCGCACATAACTGAGCTCTCGTCACGCGGGGATGGAATGTGCGACGGTGCCGCCTGGAACGAATCAGGATGCACGACGGCAGAGGCGTTGCCCGCGAGGTTTCGTTCGGGTGAGCAAAGTGGGTGCCTACG
>Ga0070732_10001303_pt1 | contig 13731 bp, 11 predicted proteins | sample Coa_R1_5_FD_66449 | JGI IMG/M metagenome (GOLD analysis project Ga0070732, IMG submission 66449) | Surface soil microbial communities from Centralia Pennsylvania, which are recovering from an underground coalmine fire - Coalmine... | ecosystem: Environmental > Terrestrial > Soil > Unclassified ...
CATTTTCTGCGACATGCTGGTTGCCGTCAGCATGATCCACCACAAGTTCGGCCTGTTCATGAACTGGGCTGGAAACCAACAGGGAGAAGGATTCGAATTTCACCTTCTCGTGATGGCCATCGCCGTCGCAATCATGATCGCCGGTGCCGGGGCTTTGTCGGTCGACGCGGCCTTGGCAGGCGGCGCGGATCGCAGACTCTGATCGCGCATAGGGCCCCAGGTAACCTTTCCTCATTTCCTTGTGTCTAAGCAACTAACGCCGCCGGGAACTTCACAGGGCCCGGCTTCGTATCTCTGATCAGATGGTTAGGCGGGATTGAGACCCCTCGCCTGAACGTTTACCCGGGGCCCCCACGCTCCTCCCCGGAGGTGTGGGGGCAGCATTTATGCGCATGCTTCTCGACATCATCCGGCAGTCTCTCGCCACGCTCTGGGCGCACAAGCTCCGCTCGTTTCTCACTATGTTTGGAATCGCCTGGGGTGTGGGATCGCTTTTGCTCCTCGTTGGCTTGGGTGAAGGTTTCCGCAGCGGTCAGGAAAAGCAGCTCGCCAATCTGGGCCAGGACATTATGTTCATGTTTCCCGGCCGCATTCCCGCGGTCGCGGGGAGCACGCAATCCGGGCAGACCTACTACTTCACTTACCAGGACTATCTGGCTGTGCGTAACGAAGCCAAGTTCGTAGGGGCTCTCTCACCGGTGCTGAACCGCGAGGACATCCGCGCTGTGAGCGATTACGGCTCAACCAACGGCCAGGTCTTTGGCGTCGCTCCCGATTACAACCAGATCCGCAACGTCCCGGTCGATCCGGGCCGCTGGTTCAACCAGCGAGACAATGCCGAGCGGCGCCGGGTCGCGGTCGTGGGCTGGGAGCTTTTGAAGAACATGTTCCCCGGCCGCCCGGCGGTCGGGTCGATCATTCTCCTCAACGGCATCAGCTTCGACGTAGTCGGAGTTGTCGCTAAGGTGGGCCGGGATGGCAACAATGGTACCAATGCCAGAATTTTCATCCCCATCGAAACCATGCGGAATCTGTTTCGCCTGACCAAAGCAAATTCGGAAGATGCCATTTCGTTCTTGAATTACCGTCCGGTTCGCAAGGAACTCCACGCAACGGCCAAGGATGAAATGCACGAGATCATCGCCCGCCGCCACGGGTTTGATCCCAAGCTTCAGGACGCCTTTGAGGACTGGGACACGATCGAAAACATGAAGCGCGTCGGCCTGATCTTCAACGCGATGGACTGGTTCCTGGGCGTGGTCGGAGTGGTGACGTTGGGGCTGGGCGCAATCGGCATCATCAATATCATGCTGGTCTCGGTCACCGAGCGCACCAAAGAAATCGGGTTGCGCAAGGCGTTGGGCGCCACGTATCACGCAATCCTCACCCAGTTCTTTGTGGAAGGCGCATTCCTGACCGTGTTCAGCGGCGGCATCGGATTGGCGGTTGCGACGGGTTTCGTCACCCTGCTGGCCATGTTGCCCGCTCCAGAGGGATTCGACACGCCGCGCATCATCCCGGCCTCAGCCCTGGCGGCGATTGGATCGCTCGCCGTAGCCGGGATTGCCGCCGGGCTCTATCCCGCGCGCAAGGCGGCGCTATTGCCGCCAGTGGAGGCGCTGCGACAGGAGTGATTGGAGCCGCAGGTAGTGGAAGTTGGCGGGTAGATAGCAAGTGTGGTGTTTCTCAGTCTCGGTTGCATAGATATCGGTTGTTCCTCCTGAGGTCCGCGTCGTTTACGGGCCGAAGGATCTATGCAACAGGTTCGCGAACATTGCATAGATCCTTGGCTGCGCTCAGGATGACAAACGACACGCCGCAGCTAGAACCTTTATGATCCGTGATCTCGCCATTCAGGCCTACAACGCGCTCCGCCATAACCAGCGACGCAGCGTACTCACGATGCTGGGCATGGCCTGGGGCATCGCGACAGTAGTGTTGCTGCTGGCGTATGGCTCCGGATTCGAGCGCGGATTGTGGTCGGCCTTCCGCTCCTTTGGAACAAACCTGGTTTTTATCTTCCCAGGCCGCACCGAATTGCAGGCGGGCGGCACCAAAGCTGGAACGCAGGTTCGCCTGACGGTGAATGATCTGGATTACATCCGCGCGGAGGTGCCGCTGCTGAAACGGCTTTCGCCGGAAGCCTTCAAGCAGTGTCTGGTCGCCTATGGCACGCGCAGCGCTAGTTACGGCGTCAGCGGCGTGTATGCGGATTACGGCCGCATGCGCAAGATGGATGTCGCGGAGGGAAGCTTCTTCAGCGAGGCCGACGATTTCACCCACACCCGTGTGGCTGTGATTGGCGGGGATACGAAGAAGAAGCTCTTCTCCGGCCAGAACGCGATCGGCGACAAAATCCGCCTCGACGGAATCTCCTATCAGATCGTGGGCGTTCTCAAGCATCAGGTGCAGAACGGGGACGACAACATCAATGAGCACGTGTACGTCCCTTTCAGCGCCATGAACGACTTGATGAACACCTACTACCTGAACGCGATCGTCATGGAGTACGAAGGCGACCATGCCAAGATAGTCAAGGCGGTGCGCGAGTCCATGGGCTTTCACCACAGCTTTGACCCGAAGGACCAGCGCGCCATTTTCGTCTTCGACGTGTTTGCCGATTTGCTCGATCTGCAAGTGATCACTACAGGCATTAAGATTCTGCTCGGTTTCATCGGCCTGCTCACGCTGGGAATCGGCGGCATCGGCCTGATGAATATCATGCTGGTATCAGTGACCCAGCGCACTCGCGAGATTGGCGTGGAAAAGGCGCTGGGCGCGCGCCGCTGGCACATCCTGTTCCAATTTTTAGCCGAAGCTTTGGTAATCACCGCGCTGGGTGGACTGCTGGGCGTGGTGTTGGCTTATGCGGTCTCGTGGTCCGTGGGTTCGCTGACGCTGTGGAGCGCATTTGAAGAGAATGCCAGCGAAGGAGACATTCATCTCTACATCGACGCCGCGACATTAATGTGGTCAACCGCAATTCTGAGTTTTGTCGGCATCGTCAGCGGCATGCTTCCCGCCATCAAGGCGGCGCGCCTCGATCCCATTGAAGCTTTGCGTTACGAGTGAGCGCGTGCTGCTGTCCTGCGTCTCACCCTATGAAATCGTTTGAATATTGACATTCTTCTCTTCCCATAATCCAATAGCCGGACCGATGGAAACTACTCCTGTTGCAGCGGTGTCGTCTGCTCCTCGCCTGCGCCGCACGCTCACGCTTTGGGATCTGATCTTCTACGGCGTAATCGTGATCCAGCCAGTTGCGCCCATGTCGGTTTTCGGCGTGCTCAGCGACCGCGGTCACGGTCACGTCGTGACCACGATCCTTGTCGCGATGGTAGCCATGCTGTTCACCGCAATCAGCTACGGAAAAATGGCGCGCGCCTATCCCAGCGCCGGGTCCGCGTTTACGTACGTGGGGCAGGAGATCAATCCTGCTCTGGGATACGTCACAGGATGGTCCATGGTGATGGACTACATGCTCAATCCCATGATTTGCATTATCTGGTGCAGCCAGCAGGCGCACGTGTTCGCGCCTGGAATTCCTTATTGGGGATGGGCCGTGTTCTTTGCGCTGGTGTTCACCGGGCTCAACATCCAGGGAGTGAAAACTTCGGCGCGGGTCAATTCGGCCCTGGCTGCGGGGATGGGTGTCGTGATCACGATTTTTTTCGTGACGGCGGCGCGATACATCTTCGGGCATCCTTACGATGGCGCGGGATTTTTCAGCCGTCCGTTCTATGATCCGCAATTGTTTAATGCCCATGCAGTGTTGAGCGGCACCTCGATTGCCGTGCTGACTTATATCGGGTTCGACGGAATTTCAACCCTTTCCGAAGAAGCCGAGAATCCGCGGCGTAACATCCTTCTGGCGACGGTGCTGACTTGTTTTGTGATCGGAATTCTCTCCGCGGTTGAGGTTTATGCGGCGCAGTTGATCTGGCCTGCCTCGGAGCCCTTCCCTAATTCAGACACCGCGTTCACCTTCATTGCGGGAAGGGCATGGGGCCCGATGTTTGCCGTCCTGGGATTTACGCTGCTGGTGGCGAATTTTGGTTCAGGCATGGGCGCGCAATTGGGCGCCGCCCGCCTGCTCTATGGCATGGGCCGAAGCAAGGCGCTGCCCTCGTCGTTTTTCGGCGCAGTCGATCCCAAGCGGCATGTACCGCGAAATAACGTGATCTTCGTCGGCGCCATTGCGCTGTTGGGGGCTTTTGTTGTCAGCTATGGCCTGGGCGCGGAGATGCTGAACTTCGGTGCGCTGATTGCATTCATGGGCGTGAACCTGGCGGCGTTCATGCGCTACTTCGTCCGCGAAGAGCAAAAGAAGATCACGAACTTTATCTTTCCGCTGGCCGGATTCCTGATCTGCCTGCTGCTCTGGCTCAACCTGAGCCGGCCGGCAAAGATTGTGGGCGCGATCTGGATGGCGGCGGGCATCGGTTTTGGGGCGATCAAGACACGCGGCTTCCGCGGGAATCTGATTGATTTCGAGTTGCCGCCTGAGGAAGAGGCCTGAATGCTCGGATCCGATGGGAATGTCCTCTTGGTATCGGAGCATGTTTGAGGCTGCCGTCTTGTTTCCTAGAAGATACTTTCTATCTGGTGCCTTTCCTTTTTTTTCTTTGGAAGCTTTTTCTGCTTTCCGTTCGGTTCGAATACGTTAGGAGTGATCACTCCCACAACGGGCACAAGCCTTGAGTCATCCAAGGTGACTTATCTTAAGTGCCCTGTTCGTCAGATGTCCCTCTGTCCCGCGCTCGCATGGGGCGGTTGTGGGGTCCGGCAGGAGTCTAGAACTTCCGGATTAACATCCGAGCCCTACAATGTCCAAGATATCGCAAAAGCGAAAGGGAGGTCACGGTTGTTCGTCACACGAAGGCGGAAATATCTGTGGAAAATTCCAGGGCGAGGGATTTGTGATGTACCGGGCTTCTTCTTTTGCCCCGTCCGGGGCTTAATCGTTGTCTGCTTGTTGACCCACCGCTTGCGCGGTGGGCTGCATTCTTGCGCCGCTTCGCGGCTGGGTTAGCGGGCGGGAGCCCCCGCTCCACACGAACACCCCGCCACACTCGCACATTAGATCTACTCGACGTTCCAGCCGCTGACTTCCACGGCGGGCCTTGCCGCTCCTAACTCGCTCGCGCGATAGGTCGCGGTGACCTCGCGTCTTTCTCCCGGAAGCAGAGAGATGTAGTTGTCTTCCCACACTACCGGAAGAACTTCATCCCCCTTCGTGCCCTTGTTGACTTTCAGGCGGACGAAGAACGCCAAGCTCTTGCTCGGGTTTTCCAGCATGACGTGGGTGATTTCTTCTTCGCCTTTTCGTTCGCTGCGGTCGCTGACTCTCAACTTCACCTTTTCAAGTTGCGAGAGAGAGGTGTAGTCAGCGTAAGAGTCGGTGGGAGTCATCCACCAGGTGGTTTTAGCCCAGTCGAGTGTTTCCGGCTTGGTCGAGAGCCAGTAGAAGTTTGATCCCACCAGATTGCCGGCGGAATCTTCGAGGCGGAGCGCGAGGAAATAAACCGGGCTCAAACCCTCGATCTCGGGCAAAGCGAAAACCTTCGCGGTGCTGTCAGCGGGGGCATCGAGCGAGTCTTCGTGGCTGAATTTCTCGCTCATGTCGAGGTTATAGATTTTCGTGGTGAGCTTGAGGGCCTTGGCATCTTCGTACTGGCTGCTGACCACCCAGATGGAATGATCATCGTATCCATATATCGGATGCAGGGCTTCCATCGCACGCTTGGCGCCGAAGTAGCCGCCTCCGGGACGCAGGTAGTAGTCGTACAAGTGCCAGATCATGGAGGGCCAGGCGTTGTTCAGCATCCACTGGATCACGCCCGTCGCCTGATACTTGTTGCGGCTATATGCCTCGTACATGGCGCGCACGCCTTCGTAGGTTTGCATCTGCGACTTAGTGGCAAAGTCTTCCGCGCTGTCCGATTTGCCATAGCGGTTGGTGAGCGCGTCGGCGAAGACCCCGATGGTCTTGAATTCGCCGCCGCCGGCGTGGAAGTTCCATACGTCGTCGATGGGCCAGAGGTGATCTTTGCCGACCATGGCGCGGATACTTTCAATGGGCGGAACCGCCGGTCCCATGCTGGTTTCGGTGTTGAATCCGTAGGCGCCCCCGCAACCGCCGGGATTACATTGCTTACGGTTGGGCTGTCCCGGAGGCGTGTCTTGCTCCCAATAAGCGGGAGCAATGTATTCGTAGGGGCCGGTCATCTTGACGCCACTGTCTCCGGTGACTGAAGTCTGCTTGCCCGTCGCGGAGGAGACGACCGGGTTGGGCCAGAGGAGTTGCTTTTCGATGTCGAGATACATCTGCTCGACATCCGGCGGAGGAGGATTGTCGCTGCCGTTGAGCCACATGACCAGGCTGGGATGGCTGCGCAGGCGATAGATCTGATCGCGCAGAGATTGCTTGGCGATTTCGTAGTCAGCCGGTTTCCAGCGCGGCCAGCGCTCCCAGAAGTCGCAGCAGCACCATCCCGCCATGATGAGGATTCCCTGGCGGTCGGCGAGGTCGAAGAATTCCTGCGTCTCCAGTTTGCCTTCGAGGCGAATCGTGTTCAGCCCCATGTCGCGGACATAACGGAATTCGTCGTGGAGCCGCTGCGAGTTTTCGCGGAGCATCATGTCGGGAGACCAGCCGCCGCCGCGAATCAGAATGTTCTTGCCATTGACGTGAAAAGCGCGGCCTCCGATGGAATTCAATTCGGAAGTGATTTCGCGGATGCCGAACTGAGTTTCGGAGCGATCGCTGACTTTGCCGTCCGCCTCGAATTCCATTTTCAAAGAATAGAGAACGGGTTTGCCCATCTGCGCCGGCCACCACAGGCGCGGGTTCGAGATGACCAGTTGAGAAAAATCGTCCGGCGTGAAGGTCACGTCTTTGGATTCGTTGGGGGCGAGTTCAACGTCCTGCTCAAAAGTGGCATTTTCGATTTGGCCTTTGAGTGTGCCTTTGACCGGCTTATCGGTTGCGTTCTTGAGCTGCGCGGTGACGGTGAGCTGCGCGCGATCATTGGCCGGTGAATCGAGTCTTGATACGACGGTGGGATAGCGCAGGGCCACCGGGCCGCTGGACGTGAGATAAACCTCGCGCCACAGGCCCATGTTCTTGTCCGGGGGCGCGGGATTCCAGTCCACGAAAGTGATGGCCAGATCGTTCTCCGTGGGCGCGAAGACCTGCACGGCGAGAACGTTTTCTGCTGAGGGCTTGACGGAACCGGTGATATTGAATTCGTAAGTGCGCCAGGCGCCCGCGACCTCCTCGGAGTTGGCGATCTGCTTGCCATTCAGAAAAATGTTGGCGCGATAGTTGATGCCCCGAAAGTTCAGCCACACCGACCGGCCACGGTAGGCAGCGGGAACAGTGAACTGCTTGCGATACCACCACGAGACGGCATAGGGACTGTCCTGTGGCATGGCAATGTTGGAAAAATTTGCGCCGACGGGATACGCGATACCAGGCATCTGGCGCAGATTCATGCCAAAGTCGGGATCGGGCAGCGTTTTGTTTTTGACCAGCGCCGCGACCACGGTTGTCGGGACGCTGGCCTGATACCAGGCTTTGGGGACGAATCGCGGCGTGGAGATGACTTCCCCCTTGGCTTCGACCTTGCTGGAAGATTGCAGCGACCAGCCATCGCGCAGCGCGAACATGGTCTCGGAAGCGCTGGCTGAAGTCTTCGCGGCGGGCTTCGCCTGCTCCGTTCTGGCCTGAGCGACAAGCCGCGGCGCAAGGAAGGATGACATCACCAACAACTGGAATGACAGACCAATAATGACGGCCATGCGTTTACCTAGATTCATCGTGCTCCCCTCGTTCGAACGATCTCATAAAGAAGCAAATTCAATTCACGGACACACTCGCCACGCACAGAGTTCAGTCCGGAGGACAGTTTCACCCCGGTTGAAAGGGATAACACGTCTATTAATTCGTTTCAATAGCCGTTTCTGAGCCATCCGATCCTGATCATTTGATCATTGTGCACGCTTGATCGTGGGTGGAGTGTGGGAATCAGGGAAAGTGAAGGTGAAAATTTCTCCTTTGCGCACATTGGTGACCAGGACAGGCCGGAAGCAGGCGATGCAGGTTCCGCCTTTGCGGCGCACGCTTGGGTACACGATTCCCGCGGAGCCGCGCTTCAGGAGTTCGGCTGCCAAGGCTTGCGAAGCGGCGTAGCTCGTAGGCGAGAGGCAGTCAGCGTGTTCCTTCGAGGCTCTCAGATCGTGAAAGTCAGCGCGAAAATCGGCCATGTAGTCGAGATAGTCCGCGACGTCCTCCTCGTTCCAGGCCGTTTCCCTGAGCCACAACTGGCGATGGTAGGCGACTTCCATCTGCGCCGTCCTCAGCTCGAAGCCGGCATACCAGGCGCCGCGATTGGCGGAATTGAAGCGCGATCCCTCGGGCGCAGGATGGCAGAAGGCGGCATTGATGATGCGGTAAGACGGAATCCCGAAGACGAGCTCCCTTTCGTCGATCGCCGGAGACATGCGCGATTCCGCCAGCAGCCGATCGTTGGTTGCATTGTCGAGTTCGAAAATGCCGTTCAGAGTGTCCGGATCGCCCGTGAGGCGAGCGAGGACCGAGGCGCCGCCTTCAGCGAACTGCGCCGGGATCAGGCGGTGCGTGTTGCGCTGATCAGCTTGGAAAATTGAGGGAAGATTCATGGTCGGAATGTTTTATAGGGCATGCGTTTTCGAGGCACTGCCTGGGGCGCAAGCCTGGAGGCTAAAATCCAGCGCCTAAAGGCGTGTTGATCTTGTGAACTTTACGGCACGCATGAATGCGTGCCCTGATACGAACCGTAGTTGCACCCCGAACTGCTAAGCGAAGGCGCGGCCTAGCGGTTGAAGGATCACGATTTATCTTCTATCTGCCGCCGCGGCGACTGTCGAGCAGGCGGCGAACGCTGATCATTCCCGGCACTCCGCCGCGAAGCATAAATGCGATCGGAGGAGCGTCATTGAAGATGGAATTGCTGTTTGGACGCGAGACCCATTGGTTGGCTAATCGTTGGCTGAAAAGAATATTGAGGGCCTTGAAAATGCCGATTAATAAGGAGATGCGGGTCAACTCGTCCTGGGAGAGAAGGCCTTTGCGATTCTTCTTGAGCTCGTAGTAACGGCCATGGGAAGCGCCGCCCAGCAGGGCCATGGCATCCTCATTGCGCACGCCCCATTTTTCGACGATGGCGAAGAAAGCATGGATGGCGGGCAGGCTGAGCCGCCGGCGGGTGGCGCCATCGGCCAGATCCGGCAGCTTTCGCAGGTCCAGGCCAAGATCGGGGATCACTGCCAGCGCATTCATGGTGTCTCCAATTTAGAACTATTATAGCTACTAATTTGGATAGTGTCAAGCGCAAGAATGAGGGGGTCCCTGCGGGGCTGATCAAGATGCCACGCTTACCAGCGCAGCTTATTCAGGTATCGATAGCTGGTTTGGATGCTCTGGAACGGCTCCTTCGGCTTGTCGTGCTCGACGATGTAGTACTGGATTCCAGCCTTGTCGGACTGGGCGAAGATGCGCCTCCAGTCGATGATGCCGCTGCCCACCTCGGTCATGTCCTTTAGTTCATCGCCGAAGTTCTGCGGGCCGCCACTAGTCACCTCGGGAAGTTTCTTAATGTCCTTTACGTGGACAAGCGGGAAGCGTCCGGGATAGCGGTTGAAATATTCGAGGGGGTCAGCGCCGGCAACCGTGATCCAGCACAGGTCCAGCTCCATCTTGACCAGCTCGGGATCGGCGGCGGCGAGCAGCGTGTCGTAGGGGCGCTTGCCGTTTACCGGGATAAATTCGAACCAGTGGTTGTGATAGGCGAACTGGATGCCTGCCTTTTTGGCGGCTTCTCCGGCGCTATTGAATTTCTCTGCGACGCGTTTCCAATCGTCTTGGGACTTTCGCAATTCCTGCGGGACCCAGGGGTTGACGATGTAGCTCTGGCCGATAGTTTTGGCGGATTCGATCTGCTCAGGCCACCTGTCGGGAGCGAGCACTTCGTAGTCCACGTGGCCGGAGGGCGACGTGAGGCCATTCTTTTCGAGAGTGGACCGGACCTGTTGTGGCGTGCGGCCGAAGTAACCGGCGAACTCGACTTCCTTGTACCCGATTTTGGCGACCTTAGCGATGGTCCCCTCAAAGTCCTCCTTCATCTGATCGCGAACGGTGTAGAGTTGCACGCCAAGCTTGTCGATTCTGTGCGCGCCGGCAGCCCAGCTAAAGCGGCTGGCGAACAGGGTTGCGGCGGTTGCGGTAGTGGCGGAACGAAGAAACGTGCGGCGAGTGATCATGGCGTGCCCTCCGGAAGATTTATCGTGAGCATCATAAGCGGGGAGAGTGGGCGCGAACACCACCTCGCGATGAGCAATGTTCGCGCTTACACGCCGTCTTCGCAAGTTCTATTTTGACGAGACGACTTGCAGGTTATTAGTCACGGAGAAGATTCCGGGAACGCTGTTGGCGCGGACGTTTGCAAAATTCTTGTCGGCCTCGTTGTCGACCACTCCCTCGAGGGTGACGCGCCCATTCTTCACGATGATGCGAATGGGCTTCTGCACGCCCAGCGCGTACTTCTCAAGGGGAGCGTATCCATAGATCGCGCGGAAGAGTTCCAGGCGCAAACGGTCGTCCGCGGGCGAGGGAGGAAGAACTTCGATTTGGTTATCGACCTTCTCAACTCCTTCGATGCGTTTCACCGCATTCTCTGCATCGGACTTGAGGGAGGGCCGAACGACTTGACCCATCAGCGTAACGTCGTATCCGTCCACACGAAAGGCGATGTTGTCGAACACTCCGAAATAGGGGAGCATAAGCAGTTCGTGACGAACTTCTTTCACGATGCGCTCGGTGGAACGAGGTGAAGGCTGTTCGCGCTGGTTTTGCGCGATACCGCTGGCTGTGGCCAATACAGCGAGGACGAGGACAAAGATCCCCTGCTTCATAGTCTTTTCTCCTTGCATCTCTGATTCTTCTGGGCCCATGTTGAGGGTACTCCATTCCGGAGTTCGCTCTGCGATCCGCCGAACAGTGAGCGCAGGCGGTCACGAAAGCAATTCGATGTTACTGACGTGGATGATGCCGGTGGTGCGGTCCAAAGTTCCGATGACCTTGACGTGTTTGCCCTCGAATTGTTTTGCCTTGTCCTGATCGTCCAACTGGTAAGCCAGATTGTCTTCGGTTTCGAGGACATATTTTCCACTGACCTTGACCACTGTACCGGTGATGTTCTGGGTGGCGGGCTGGTCGGCATCGTGCCCTGGCTGCTGCGCATCGGGTTGCGGCGCATTCTGCGGAGGCTCGGACGAAGACGGCGGCTGCTCCTTGTCGGGCGGCGGCAGTGGCTGAGGCTGTTGTGGCACAGGCTGCGGCTTTTGCAGCTCGGACCAGGCAATCAGTTGCGGGCCAAGAATTGCATCGGAGGTCCACGGAGCCGGTCTGAGCGGCGGCTGTTGCGCCGGAGCCAGAGCGCCCAGGAAAAGAAAGAACGCCGCGAGCATAACCGATCGCTTCATCGCCCACCTCCAACGAGCCAGGGCTGTCCTGCAAAGCACTTGTGCCAAAGCAAGAAAGACGCCGGCTCCTTATCCGTTTGTAGCACTCTGGCGGCGCCAGTACGCTCGGGATAATTACGCAGAAGGAGCTACAGGAAATACAGTAGAAGGAACTAGCACCAGCGGTGGCTGTCCCGCGCCCAGTGAACTCAGCCACCACGCAAAGGCACGGTTCGCATGAGGTCGCAGGATGACGGGTTCGGAATGCTTCGACTAGGAGCTACGAAACTACCTCGGAAAGGTTGAGGTGCAAAGCGGAGGTCGAATTTATGAGATTGATGCCGGAACAATCGCGGACGATCCAATCGGCCCCGGCGTCGCGCAGTTCCTGCGGTCGTTGGGTCGACGGGAAAGCGATCACGCGGGCACCGGCGGCCTTGCCGGCGCGGATTCCAGCGGCAACATCTTCGACGACGACGCAGCCGGTGATAGGGACTCCGAGAATGGCGGCAGCCTTTGCGTAGGGCTCGGGATGCGGCTTGCCATGGGTCACGTCGCTCGCAGTGATCAGGCGGTCGGGAAGGGAAAGGCCTGCGGCACGGATTCGGACTGCAGCGAGAGAACGGGTAGAGGAAGTCACAATCGTCCAGCGATCGCGCGGCAGACTGGAGAGCAGGTCGAGCGAACCGGGCAACGGAATTACGCCCTCCAGGTCGGCCATCTCGCGGCGCTCGACCTCGCGATTCTCGGCCTCATGATCGGCTTGGGGAAGATAGTCGCGAACTGTGCTCAGGCTGGGACGGCCGTGGGCGCGAGCCACAACTTCGGCAGGATCGAAGCCGTGCTCGATGGCCCATCCGCGCCACACGCGGGCAACGGCAGGGGTTGAATCGATCAGCACGCCATCAAGGTCAAAGAGCAAGGCGCCGCAGCGGATTTCGGTCATCATTCGCGCAAGTTTTGTCGTTGCCGGCTTGGGACACAGATATAGAAATGTCGCAGGCAACGTCTGTTAAATCTACATCAATGACGCCGGAACCATGGTTCAAGACTGGACGATTTTTTCCAGCGCGGCACGGCTGCGGATGGTGAGAGTGGAGCCTTTGAGTTGCAGCAGTTGCTTCCTCTTGAATTCCGAGAAGAGGCGGCTTACGGTTTCGCGCGTGGTGCCGATGATTTCCGCAATCTCCTCGTGCGTCAAGGTTAATTTAACCTGACTGGAGCCGTTGGTCGGCGTTCCCTTCGTCGACCACGAGAGCAGCAACTTGGCGAATTTTTCCGAAGGAGAAGTGGTCAGACCCAACGTACGAATTTCCTCGTAGGCGGAGTAATAATTGCGGCTGAGCTGTTCGGCGACACGCAGAGCCACTTCTCCGTGATCGCGGAGGAATTGCAGGAGGGCATCGCGAGCGATGAAATTAGCCTGACCCGGCTCCATCATGTCCGCGGTAACCTCGTAGGGACGGTTGGAGATGACGGCGTTGAGGCCAAGGACGTCTCCCGATTCGGCAATTTTCGTGATGATGGTTTTGCCTTCACGGGAAGAGGTGGAAAGCTTTGCTTTTCCCGCGCACAAGACGAAAACGCCGCGAGGCTGCTGTCCTTCGATGAACAGCATGGCTCCCTTGGGATAAACAGCGGTGGATTTGATTTCGTTTAGCCGTTGCCCAGCATGGACTGAAAGATTACAAAATAAATTCTCTTCTCTAACCGGACAAGTAAGACAGTTATCAAGAATATTTAAGCCGTAAGGGGCGCGCATAGAGCACCCTCCGTAATCATTGTAGCACCCGGACTCACGGTGTGATCGCCATCACGGAGCGTTGTGACTATGGCGCTACCGGGAGCACAGACGCCGGTGTCAATCTGTGCCAATATGGGGATGGTGTGGAGATGCGATGATCGCGCTCTGTCTCCTGATCCGTGGATGGCGCGGTCATGGCTGGGAATTTTCCAATGAGTCAAATATCCGGTTCGCTCTCGCAGCAGGTTGCCGCCGAACGAAAAGGCGAGCGTCGCTCGCTACGAACCGGACTTGAGTCGATGTTTCAACCAAGCTCGATTGCGGTGATCGGGGCCAGCGAGCGGGCCGGCGGCGTCGGCTATAGCCTGCTTTCCAATCTGCTGGAGAGCCGTTCTCGGCAGAAACTGTACGCAGTCAACCCGAACCATGAGCAAATCCTGGGCGTGCCGGCGTACAAAAACATTTCGCAAATTGCTGATCCGGTG